>RCUQ01001194.1_pt1 | contig 10438 bp, 7 predicted proteins | sample 2166351 | NCBI WGS metagenome assembly RCUQ01 (sample SAMN09932597, study PRJNA488358) | compost metagenome | feature: garden; material: soil; isolation source: compost soil in acetonitrile-enriched culture | place: Germany: Experimental Botanical Garden Goettingen | collected 2016-01-27
GGTGTTCATCGCCATCCACGGGCAGTGCGCACAGCTGCGGCATGCCGCGCCGTTACCGGCGGTGGGGGCTTCGACGAACTCCTTGTCCGGGCACAGCTGCTGCATCTTGTAGAAGATGCCGCGGTCGGTGGCGACGATGAAGGTCTTGTTCGGCAGGGTCTGGGCAGCCTTGATCAGCTGGCTGGTGGAGCCCACCGCGTCGGCCAGCTCGATCACCGCTTCCGGCGACTCGGGGTGCACCAGAATCGCCGCATCCGGGTACAGCGCCTTCATGTCGGCCAACTGGCGCGACTTGAACTCTTCGTGAACGATGCAGGCACCGTCCCACAGCAGCATGTCGGCACCGGTCTGGCGCTGGATGTAGGTCCCCAGGTGCTTGTCCGGGCCCCAGATGATGGTCTCGCCGTTGTCCATCAGGCTTTCGACGATTTCCAGTGCACAGCTCGAGGTCACCACCCAGTCGGCGCGGGCCTTCACGGCAGCGGAAGTGTTGGCGTAGACCACCACGGTACGCTCGGGGTGCTGGTCGCAGAAGGCCGAGAACTCTTCTACCGGGCAGCCCAGGTCGAGCGAGCAGGTGGCCTCCAGGGTCGGCATCAGCACGCGCTTTTCCGGGGTGAGGATTTTCGCCGTCTCGCCCATGAAGCGTACACCGGCAACGATCACGGTTTCGGCCGGGTGGTTCTTGCCGAAGCGGGCCATTTCCAGCGAGTCGGACACGCAGCCGCCGGTTTCTTCGGCCAGCGCCTGGATGACCGGGTCGCAGTAATAGTGGGCGACCAGCACGGCGTTCTGGGCCTTGAGCTCGGCAGCGATGGCCGCACGGTATTCGGCCTCCTGCTCGGCTGTCAGCGGGTTGGGCTGCTTGGCGTCGAGGTGGGCCTGAACCAACAGGCGTTCGGAAATCTGGGTCATGATCGCTGGACCTGCAGGCGCGTGCGCGCGTCAAATCGAGTGTATCACCCGGCCCTGACAGATCGGCTAAGGGTGTCGGACGGCACAAAGGCCGCCACGGCCCTCTGCGGGCGCGGATTATTATCGGAGGCCGAAGGCTACAGACAATCCAGCGAATTCTAAAGTGGTTTTTGTGTTGCCTGTGCTGGCCTCTTCGCGGGCACGCCCGCTCCCACAGGTACAGCGCTGCCCTCGGGGGCAAAGAGTAACCTGTGGGAGGAACAGGAGAAACGATCAGCCCTGCGGCGACAGGGCCGCCAGCTGCGCCGCCATGAGCATGGCGAACTCTTCCACGGTCATCTTCTTGCCGTTGAAGTCGACCATGCCGTCGGCATAGTGCAGGCTGCTCACCACATCATTGCCCTGCACGGTGGCCATGCCACTCTGCAGCGCCATCATGCCGACCATTTCCCCGGCCTGGCTCGATTGCATGGCAATGGCCTGGGCGTCGGTCTGGCCATCCAGCAGTGCCTGCAAGGTTGCCAGGTCACCGATCATCGGCTTGGACAACGACAGCTTGCTCTTCACCTCGGTGATCAGTTGCTTGCTCAACTGGTCAGGCGGCAGGTCGAAGCTGGCCGGGGCGGAGAAGCCCATCGACAGGTCAAAGCGGCTTTCGCCATTGGCGGTCCTGAACGACAGGTTTTCCACCGCCACCCGGGGCTTGGCAGCCAGCAGTTTCTGCAGCTCGCCCTGGAACCTGGCCTTCTCCTCATCGTCCATCTGGATTTCCGGCACCGGCTGGCCAGCGGCAGCTGCGGCCTCGAATTCCGGCAGGTGCGCCTGGTACCACGTCGACAACGCCTGTAGCGCCGGCGCGTTGACCGACGTGATGCTCACCGCCATCTGCGCCTTGCCCACCGCACGACCATCCCAGGTGATATCCCCGACCTTGTACTCCACGCGGCCACCCACGGTATCCGGGCCGTCAAGGGTTTGCAGGGCGTTCTGCTCCAGCCCCTTGACCACCAGCACCTGCTGTTTGGGCCCCAGGGTGACCTTGGTTTCGGCCAGCGCCAGGTCGACGTTGCCCACGTAGATGGCCTGGTGCGCGGTGGCCGCCAGCTGGCCGCCGACCTTCAGGCCATTGAGCTCGAAGGTGGCAGGCGGCTGGTCATCGCGTACCAGTTTCATCACGAACCGATCGGCCTGGCCGTGGAAGCTCGAGGCCTTGCCTTCCTGGTCACCACTGACTTGCAGTTGCATGCCCGAGAAGTCGAGGCTGTTGCCATCCGCTTCGTCGAGCTTGACCGGTGCCAGCTGCACCTGGCTGACCACATTGCCGTCGTAGCCCAGGCTGGTCTGTGCACTGACCGGGGCCTGCTCGCCCGCTGCGGCGAACCACGGTGCGGTGGCGTCGTCCTTCTGCAGCGTGCTGTTGCTGACTGCCAGCACCGGCATCAGCTTCAGTGCCTTTACCCGCGACCAGGGGAACGGGCCGTGCTCGATCTGGTCGGTCACGCCAACGTCGAAATTCACCACTTCGCCTTCGCCCAGGTTGATATCGCGGGCCTTGAGCCGGTACTGGGCGGTACTGCTGAAGAAATGCTGCTCCAGCGACACCCGTTCGATGCTCATGCTGCCACCGGTGCTCACCAGGGCCTTCTTGAGTTCCGCGTTGCTGCGGACCAGGGCGTTGTCCAGCTCCGCAGGCAGCTGCTTGCCGGTGTACCAGGCGCCAGCGGTGGTTGCGACGGCGATGGCGATAGCCAGGCCGGAAAGGATGCCAACTGATTTCTTCATGAATAGAACCGATTGCTGTCCATATGGGCTTCGTAGGCGGCCAAGGGCCACACAGGACGCCAAGAGTACCACCGCAGCCCAGCCCTGGCGCTGGCCAGGCTCGATAAATCCGGTTTTTGGGAAGCGCCTGACACACCTTCCAAGGGCGACCGGCATTCGTTAATTTTTGCGAACACCAGAATTGATCATAACCGCAAAAAAACGCGCAAAAACCGAACAAAACCCCACTTTAATCGATAAATATTTCAATCCAGCAACATCTTGTCATGTTTAACTTGACACTAAGCTACCCATCGTTTTTTATTTTCACCACTTTGCGCGCTCCCCCGCGCCCCCCGCTGCTCCAACAATAAAGGTGAACAACATGGAGCCCACCCGCTCGCCCTTGCCGCATGCGCAGTACACCGTGCCCGCCGTTTACGCCCAGCCGCAGGAGCCATGCCAGCATGCAGCCTGACCACAGCGCTTCCGGCAACGGCCAACTCCGTAAAACCCTGCGTCTCTGGCACGTGATCATCATCGGTCTGGCCTACCTGACCCCGATGACCGTGTTCGACACCTTCGGTATCGTTTCCGGGATTACTGCCGGCCACGTACCCAGCGCCTACATCCTGGCACTGGCCGGGATCCTGTTCACCGCCGTGAGCTACGGCACCCTGGTAAGGCGCTTCCCGCAGTCGGGCTCGGCCTACACCTACACCCAGCGCGCGATCAACCCGCACGTCGGCTTCCTGGTCGGCTGGTCGTCGTTGCTGGACTACCTGCTGCTGCCAATGGTCAACGCCTTGCTGGCCAAGCTGTACCTTTCGGCCATGTTCCCGGAAGTACCGGAGTGGATGTGGGTGGCCGGCTTCGTCACCCTGATCAGCCTGATCAACATGCGCAGCGTGAACCTGGTGGCGCACTTCAACCTGCTGTTCGTGGCCGTGCAGGTGGCGATCATCGCCGTGTTCATCTACCTGTGCGTGCGCGGCCTGGACCAGGGTGAAGGGCTGGGTACCGCCTGGAGCCTGCTGCCGTTCGCCGACAACCAGACCCAGCTCAGCGCCCTGGCCGCCGGTGCGACCATCCTGTGCTTCTCGTTCCTCGGCTTCGACGCGGTCACCTGCCTGTCCGAAGAAACCCGCGACCCGGGCAAGACCATCCCTCGCGCGATCTTCCTCACCGCCCTGATTGGCGGCCTGGTGTTCATCACCGTGTCGTACTTCATCCAGGCCTACTTCCCGACCATGTCCCGCTTCCACGACCAGGAAGCGGCACTGCCGGAAATCGCCCTGTACGTCGGCGGCAAGCTGTTCCAATCGATCTTCATCGCCTGCACCGTGATCAACACCATCGCCTCGGGCCTGGCCTCGCAGACCAGCGTGTCGCGCCTGCTGTACGTGATGGGCCGCGACAACGTGATCCCGGCCAGCCTGTTCGCCCGCCTGCACTCGCGCTACAAGACGCCGGTGCTGAACATCGCGGTGGTGGGGCTGATTTCGCTGTCGGCGATCTTCTTCGACCTGGTCACCGCCACCTCGATCATCAACTTCGGTGCGCTGGTCGCGTTCAGCTTCGTCAACCTGTCGGTTATCAACCACTGCTACCTGCGCGAAGGCAAGCGCCAGGGCCTGGCCAACCAGCTGACATACCTGGTGGCACCCACCATCGGCTTCTGCATCATCGTCTCGCTGTGGCTGGACCTGAACGCACACTCGCTGCTGTTCGGTGGCGTCTGGGCACTGCTCGGCCTGCTGTACCTGGCCTGGCTGACCAAAGCCTTCAGGGACTCCCCGCCCAACTACATCGCTGAATGACCCATGCTGCCGACAACGCCCGCGCCTGATCGCGGGCGTTGCATTTGATCGAAAAGGAAAGCCCTCATGCCGCTGCGTCGCCTCTCCATCCAGTGGAAGATCACCCTGCTCGCCGGCCTGTGCCTGCTGGCCATCGTCGCCCTGCTGGTAACCACGTCGCTGGCCCAGGCGCGGCGCAGCGCGGCATTGGTCAACCAGGCCAACACCGAAATGCTCGACAGCAGTGCACGCCTGCGCCTGCAGGCCCATGCCGAAACCCAGGCCCTGCGCATCCAGCGCTATTTCATGGACGCCTACCAGTACGGCAATGGCTTTGCCCGCCTGGTGCAGGTGCTCAAGGCCCGTGGCGGCAACGACCTGCGCGCCGAACTGACGCGCCAGGCCCGCGCCAGCCTGGCCGGCAACCCGGATGTGATCGGCCTGTACCTGGTGTTCCAACCCAACGCCCTGGACCCGGACAGCCAGTACCTCGGCCAGGATGCAATGGGCAGCAACGAGAGCGGGCGCTTCTCGCTGTACTGGTCACAACCCCGCCCCGGCACCTTGGAGCTTGAAGCCATGCCGGAATCGATGCTCGGTGACGCCAGCATCGGCAGCAACGGCGTGGCGAAGAACCGCTGGCTGACCTGCCCGCAGGATACCGCCAGAACCTGCATGCTCGAGCCATACCTCGACGAAGTGAATGGCCGCCAGGTGCTGATGACCAGCATCGCCCTGCCGCTGCTGGAGCACGGCAAGGTGGTCGGCGTGGTCGGCCTGGACATCGGCCTGGCCAACCTGCAACAGCTGAGCCTGGACGGCCGCCGGGAACTGTTCGACGGCCAGGGCCAGGTCAGTATCGCCAGCGCGGCCGGCCTGCTGGCCGGCAACAGCCGCGACGACAGCAAGCTCGGCGAGCCCATGGACAAGGCGGTAGCCGACGGCCTGCTGCGTGTTGCCCACCCGTTCACGCCAATCCCTGATGCCGCCCCTTGGCAGGTATTGCTGGAACTGCCGGAAAGCGTGCTGCAGGCGCCTGCCGTCGCCCTCAACCAGCGCCTGGATGCGCACAACCACAGCGCCAACCTCACCAGCCTGCTGGTTGGCCTGGGCGCTGCGGTAGTCGGTTTGCTGCTGGTGTGGCTGACCGCACGCGGGGTGACCCGGCCAATCCTGGCCGTGGCCGCGCGCCTGGAAGACATCGCCAGCGGCGAAGGCGACCTCACCCGCCGCCTGGACTATGCCCGCCAGGACGAACTGGGCCAGCTCACCGGTTGGTTCAACCGCTTTCTCGACAAGCTGCAGCCAGTGATAGCCCAGGTCAAAGGCTCACTGCAGGAAGCCCGCGGAACCGCCGACCAGTCGGCAGCCATCGCCAGCCAGACCAGCAACGGCATGCAGCAACAGCACCGCGAAATCGAACAGGTAGCCACCGCCGCCAATGAAATGAGCGCCACCGCTCTGGATGTCGCCCATAACGCTTCGCAGGCGGCCCAGGCCGCACGCGCTGCCGACCAAGCCAGCCGCGAGGGCCTGCAACTGATCGACAGCACCCGCCAGGGCATCGACCGCCTGGCCGCCGGCATGAACACCGCCATGGGCGAGGCACGCGCGCTGGAAGGCCGCAGCGGGCAGATCGGTTCGGTGCTGGAAGTGATCCGCACCATTGCCGAGCAGACCAACCTGCTGGCACTCAATGCCGCCATCGAAGCCGCCCGCGCCGGCGAGGCCGGGCGTGGTTTTGCCGTGGTCGCCGATGAGGTGCGCGGCCTGGCCCAGCGTACCCAGGTGTCGGTGGAGGAAATTCGCCAGGTCATCGAAGGTTTGCAGCAAGGCACCCAGGATGTGGTGGGCGCCATGCACGAAGGCCAGCGCCAGGCCCAGGACAGCGCCGCGCGGATGGAACAGGCGCTGCCAGCGCTACAACGTATTGGCGAGGCAGTGGCGGTGATCAGCGACATGAACCTGCAGATTGCGTCGGCGGCTGAAGAGCAGAGCGCCGTAGCCGAAGAGGTGAACCGCAATGTGGCCGGCATTCGCGATGTGACCGAATCGCTGGCAGGCCAGGCCGATGAGTCGGCGCGGATCAGCCAGGCCCTGAACCGGCTGGCCAACCAGCAGCAGGCGCTGATGGAGCAGTTCCGCGTCTAACCTGTCAGGGCCGGTGCGCCTTCTTCGCGGGCATGCCCGCTCCCACAGGAAATGCCCAGCCCTTCGGGGTGGCACCATACCCTGTCGGAGCGGGCGAGCCCGCGAAGAGGCCCCAACAGGCAATACAGCATTATTGATTTTATCGAGCACAACATATGCAAAACCCGACTCAACCCACCTTCTTCGACATCACCAGCGAACAGGGCCTGTTACGCACCTCGATCGCCGTCACCCTGTTCATTGCCATCATCGGCATCGCCTTCGGCCTGGCCTCCGGCTCGTTCTCCATCGTGTTCGACGGCGTCTATTCGCTGGTCGATGCCAGCATGAGCGGGCTGTCGCTGGTGGTGGTCAGGCTGATTACCGCGCACACCACCAGCGTGCAGATGTCACGCAAGTTGCGCGAGCGCTTCACCATGGGCTTCTGGCACCTGGAGCCGATGGTGCTGGCGCTCAACGGCATCCTGCTCAGCGGCGTGGCCATCTATGCGCTGATCAACGCCGTCAGCAGCCTGCTGCAAGGCGGGCGTCACCTGGAGTTCGGCATCGCCATGGTCTACGCGGCGCTGACGGTGATCACCTGCGTGACCATCGCTGTTGTCGAGGCCCGCGCCAACCGCAAGCTGGGCTCGGACTTCGTGCGCATGGACGTCAAGGGCTGGGTGATGTCGGCCAGCATCACCGCCGCGCTGCTGATCGCCTTCTGCTTTGGCTATGCGGTGCAGGGCACATCGCTGGAGTGGGTGTCGCCGTATATCGACCCGGCGGTGCTGGCGCTGGTCTGCCTGGTGATCGTGCCGTTGCCGATGTCGGTGGTGCGCCAGGCCCTTTCGGAAATTTTCCTGGTGACCCCTGGCGACCTCAAACTGCACGTGGATGAAGTCGCCAAGGCCTTCGTCGCACGCCATGGGTTGCAGTCGTACCGCGCCTATGTGGCCAAGGTCGGGCGCTCGCGGGAGATCGAACTGTATTTCATCGTGCCGAAGGCCATGGCCGCGAAAACCATCGATGAATGGGATGCGTGGCGTAACGAGATCGGTGATGCCGTGGGTGGTGAAGGTCCGGACCGTTGGCTGACGGTGGTGTTTACCGGGGATCCGGAGTGGGCTGAGTAAGCTGGGGGCGCTTTGCGCCCCTTTCGCCGGCAAGCCAGCTCCCACCTCGACCGCATTAGCCTCGAGTCATGCGCAAGCCCTGTGGGAGCTGGCTTGCCGGCGATGAGGCCAGTACAAGCAGCCGAAAACGAAAAAGCCCGCCACCGTTGCCGGTAGCGGGCTTTGACGTACTGCGTATGGTGGGTCGTGTAGGATTCGAACCTACGACCAATTGGTTAAAAGCCAACTGCTCTACCAACTGAGCTAACGACCCGTTGGATGGCGCGTATAATACTGATTTCTAACGGGAAATCAACACCCCATCAAACTTTTTTCAAAAATACCGCGTTGGGTCTTCGACTCCGGCGGCCTTGAAGCCGTCGGCACGCAGGCGGCAGCTGTCGCATTTGCCGCAGGCACGGCCGTCATCGTCGGCCTGGTAGCAGGAAACGGTCAGACTGTAGTCCACGCCGCGAGCCATACCGGCCTGCACGATCTGCGCCTTGCTCATGTTCTGCAGCGGCGCCTGGATGCGGAAGCCCTGCCCTTCGACGCCGGCCTTGGTCGCAAGGTTGGCCATGCGCTCGAAGGCTTCGACGAACTCGGGGCGGCAATCGGGGTAGCCGGAGTAATCCACGGCATTCACGCCAATGAAGATGTCACGGGCTTCCAGCACCTCTGCCCAGCCCAGGGCCAGGGACAGGAACACGGTGTTGCGCGCCGGCACGTAGGTGACCGGGATGCCTTCACCCGGGGTTTCCGGCACGTCGATGCTACTGTCGGTCAAGGCCGAACCGCCGATGCCATCCAGGTTCAGGCCAATCACCTTGTGCTCGACCACACCCAGGTCGCGGGCAACGCGGGCGGCAGCGTTCAGTTCGGCGCGGTGGCGCTGGCCGTAGTCGAAACTCATGGTGTAACAGCTGTAGCCTTCGGCCTTGGCCATGGCGACCACGGTGGCCGAGTCCAGGCCGCCGGACAACAGGATTACTGCGCGTTTGTCGGTCATGTGTGCTTGCTCCTCAATCAACGTCCGGGTTCGTCGTTCCACAGCAGCTTGTGCAGCTGCAGCTGGAAGCGTACGGGCAGGTTGTCGGCGACGATCCAGTCCGCCAGCTCGCTGGCGTTCACCTGGTGGTGGCTGGGCGAGAACAACACCTCGCCGGCACGCTCGGCCAGGTTGTACTGGATCAGCTTGGAGACCGCCCAGTCGTAGTCCTCGCGGGAACAGATGACGAACTTGACCTGGTCGTTGCGGGTCAGCTGCTCGATGTTCTCGTAGCGGTTACGGTGCGACTCTTCGGAGCCAGGGGTCTTCAGGTCGACCACGCGGCTGACGCGGGTGTCGGTGCCGGCAATATCCAGCGCGCCGCTGGTTTCCAGCGACACCTCGTAACCGGCGTCACACAGGCGCTGCAACAGCGGCAAGGCGTTGGGCTGGGCCAATGGCTCGCCACCGGTGACGCAGACGTAGCGCGGCTTGAAGCCGGCGACCTGCTCAAGGATCGAATCGAGGGTGCGGACGGTACCGCCACTGAAGGCATAGGCACTGTCACAGTACTGGCAGCGCAGGGGGCAACCGGTGAGGCGCACGAATACCGTGGGCAACCCAGCCGTTCGCGTTTCACCCTGCAAGGAGTAAAAGACTTCGGTGATGCGTAATGTGTCTTGCATGCTCGCCACGGGCGTGACAGCTAAACAGGCTGCCCGCCTCCGTCAGGCACTGTCGCGGACTCGACATAGCGTTATCCGCAGCAGCGTGTTTACGAAAAAAGGGCAGTGATTCTAACGAAAAAACCCGCGACAAGCGCGGGTTTCTTTCAAGCGGTACTGCTTAGAGCTTCTGCAGGTCACGCTGAGCCAGTTGCGCGGCCGAGGTGCCGGGGTACTGGGTGATGACCTGCTGCAGGATACCCTTGACCTTGTCGGTGTGGCCCATGCGGCGCTCGACGTCGGCCAGCTTGTACAGCGAATCCGGCACCTTGCTGTGCTTCGGATACTTCTGGCTGACCTGGGCGAAGGCCTGGCTGGCAGCCGGCAGGTCGCCCTTGGCCAGGTTCACTTCACCCAACCAGTACTGGGCATTGCCGGCGTACTGGCTGTTGGGGTACTTGCGCAGGAAGGCGTTGAACGCCTGGCTGGCCTTGTCGAAGTCTTTCTGCTTGATCAGGTCGAAAGCGGCATCGTAGTAGAGCTTTTCTTTCGCCGGATCACCGGGCTCGCTACTGGCGGCCGGTTGTTGCGCAGCAGCACCTGCTGCTGCATCGGGGGCGGCATTGGATGCACCACCACCGGAGGAATTGTCAGGGGTCGCGGCAGGCGCGGCGCCACTGTTGATGCGACGGTCCAGGTCCTGGTAACGCTCCAGGTTTTCCTGCTTCATGCGCGACACATCGTTCTGCAGCTCTTCGATGATGCCTTGCTGGCGGGAAAGCTGATCCTGCATCTGTTGCAGCTGCATGAACAGCTGGCCCTGTGCAGAGGCAGGGGCCGAAGCCCCTGACCCGGCATAGGCGCCGCTCGTGCCATAACCCGCAGGCGGATAGCTGCCTGCGTTGTCATCAACTACAGGGACCTCAGCCCAGGCCGCGAGCGGCAGGCTGAGTGCGAGGACGGTTACTACACGGCGGCACATACGCATAAGAACTTACTTACGCAGTTCTACGCGACGGTTCTGAGCCCAGGACTGCTCGTCGTTGCCGGTAGCAACTGGACGCT
>RCUQ01001195.1_pt1 | contig 10434 bp, 7 predicted proteins | sample 2166351 | NCBI WGS metagenome assembly RCUQ01 (sample SAMN09932597, study PRJNA488358) | compost metagenome | feature: garden; material: soil; isolation source: compost soil in acetonitrile-enriched culture | place: Germany: Experimental Botanical Garden Goettingen | collected 2016-01-27
ACAATGGAGGGTTCGCCGTTGCAGTCGGCGAGACCCGAGAAATGGAGAGCGCTTTGACCACCATGGACGTCACCCGCCGCGTCGAGGAGCTGCGGCGCGAGATCGAGGCCCACAACTACCGCTACTACGTGCTGGCGCAGCCCACCGTGACCGACGCGGAGTTCGACCAGCTCTTCCGCGAGCTGCAAACGCTCGAGACCGAGCACCCCGAGCTCGCGGACCCCGAATCGCCGACGCAGCGGCCCGGCGGCCAGGTGCAGACGGACTTCGCGCCCGTGCGCCACAAGGTGCCCATGTTGAGCCTGGCGAACGCCTTCTCCCGCGAGGAGCTCGACAGCTGGCACGCACGCGTCGCCAAGCTGGCGGAGCGCAACAACTTCCGCTACTGCATCGAGCCCAAGATCGACGGGCTCGCCATCTCGCTGGTGTACGAAAAGGGCCGTTTCACCGTCGGTGCGACCCGCGGCGACGGCCTCCAGGGCGAGGACGTCACCCCCAACCTCATGACGATCGCCGAGATCCCCCACACCCTGGGGGTGCCCATGGACGTGGAAGTCCGCGGCGAGGTCTACATGACCGTCGCCGACTTCGACTCGCTCAACGCGGGGCTCGGCGAGGCCGGCCAGAAGCTCTTCGCCAACCCGCGCAACGCCGCGGCAGGCTCCTTGCGCCAGAAAGACCCCCGCGTCACCAAGAACCGGCCGCTGCGCTTCTGGGCCTACGGCGCGCTGGGCCTCGAGGGCATCAAGAGCCATCACGAGAGCCTGATGCGCACCAAGGAGCTCGGGTTCCCGGTCTACCCCGAGGTCACCGTCGTGGACAGCCTCGACGAGGTCTGGGCGCTGTGCCAGCGCTACGAGTCGCGTCGCGCCGAGATGCCCTTCGAGATCGACGGCGTGGTGATCAAAATCGACGGCATGCGCGATCAGGCCGATCTCGGCGCGGTGGGCCGCGAGCCGCGCTGGGCGATCGCCTTCAAGTTCCCGCCCATGCAGGCCACCACCAAGCTCCTGGACATCAAGATCCAGGTAGGCCGCACCGGCAGCCTGAACCCGCTCGCGATCCTCGAGCCCGTCAACATTGGCGGCGTGGTGGTCTCCAAGGCGACCCTCCACAACGAGGACGACATCGCGCGCAAGGGCGTGCTGATCGGCGACACCGTGATCGTGCAGCGCGCCGGCGACGTCATCCCCCAGATCGTCAAGCCGATCGAGGAGCGCCGCGATGGCTCCGAGCGGGCCTTTCAGATGCCCGAGGCGTGCCCGGTCTGCGGCTCGCCCGTCGTTCGCCCCGAGGGGCAGGTCATGCGCTACTGCACCGGCGGCCTGGACTGCAAAGCCCAGCTGACCGAGACCATCAAGCACTTCGCGGGGCGCCGGGCCATGGACATCGAGGGTCTCGGCGGCAAGACCGTCGAGGAGCTGGTGGAAAGAGGCATGGTCGCGGACGTGGCCGACCTGTTCTACCTGACCCGCGAGCAGATCCTCGGGCTGGAGCGCTTCGCCGAGAAGAGCGCCGACAACTTACTGGCCGCGCTGGAGGCCACCAAGTCGCGCGACCTGTCGCGGCTGGTCTTCGGGGTGGGCATTCGCGACGTCGGCGAACAGACCGCCAAGCTGTTGGTGCAGCGCTTCCACACGATGGACCGGCTGATGGCCGCTACCCTCGAGGAGATTCAGGACATCCGGGGGCTGGGCGCGGTGGTCAGCCAGAGCGTGTTCGACTACTTCGCCGACGCGCGCAACCGCCAGGTGATCGACAAGCTGCGCGCCGCCGGGCTGCGCATGGCCGAGGACATCGTCGCGCCGACCGAAGGTCCCTTCACCGGCATGAGCTTCGTCTTCACCGGCCGGCTCGAGCGCATGGCGCGGCCCGAGGCCGAGGCCCTGGCGGTCAAGCTCGGCGGCAAGGCCGGCTCGGCCGTGAGCAAGAAGACCTCCTACGTGGTGGCGGGCGCCGAGGCCGGCTCCAAGCTCGAGAAGGCCCAATCGCTCGGCGTGAAGGTGCTCACCGAGGACGAGTTCCTGGCGCTGGTCGCCGAGCACGACGCCGCGCTCGTCGAGGGCCTGGGCCGCTAGGGTTCTTGCCCCCGGACGGAATTTGGCGGCGGCAAAGCCTTCGGCGGCCGGGGATGGCGCCCAACCGATCAAACGGATGACCCCGCCAAGGTGGTACACTCCATGCTGGAGGATTTGTTCCATGACTCTGCCCCTCGATGAACTTCTCGTCTTCGGCCCGATCGCCGTCCTGACCGCGATCTGGGCGGGCCGCAAGGCCTACCTGGCCTACAAGTACCGCCACGCGCCCTAACCCGGCCGCAGGCCAATCCCAACGCTCGGACGCGCTTTCGCCACCACCCCCGCCCTGTCGCCGCTTCAACCGCAGGAGGTGTCCCGATGCATCATGAGAACCTCGCCAAGGCCAACGGCCTCGAGTTCAGCTACCACAGCGAGGGGCACGGCCCCACGCTGGTGCTGCTGCATGCGTTCCCGCTCAACAAGGCCATGTGGGAGGGGCAAGTGGAGGCCCTCAAGGACGTCTGCCACGTGCTCACGATGGACATGCGCGGCTTCGGGCGATCGCAGGTCACCGACGGAGTCTTCACCCTCGACGACCTGGCGGACGACCTTCACCACCTGCTCCAGCGCCTCGGCCACACCCAGATCGTGCTCGGCGGCCTGTCGATGGGCGGCTACGTGGCGATGGCCTACTTGCGCCGCTACCCCGCCGGGGTGCGCGGGTTGATTCTCGCCGACACCAAGGCCGGCGCCGACGGCCCCGAGGCCCTCGCCAAGCGCGAAGCCATGATCGAGGAAGTCGCCGCGCGCGGCACGCGGGGCGTCGCCAAGGCATTTCCCCGCGCCGTCGTCTCTCCCGCCACCGCCGAGACTCAACCGGCGCTCATGGAGCGGCTCAAGGTCTGGATCGAGGACACCGCCCCCTCGACGGTGGTCGGCGCCCAGCGCGCCATGGCCGCCCGGCCCGACTCGGGCGCGCTGCTGCCGACGATCACGGTGCCCACGCTGATCCTGGTCGGTGAGGAAGACCCCACCACGCCGCCCGCCGAGGCGGAATCAATGGCCGCGGCCATCCACGGCGCCAAGCTCGTGCGCCTTCCGGGCGCCGGGCACCTGGCCAATTTGGAGGCACCGGAGGCCTTCAACGCGGCCGTGCGAGCGTTCATGGGCCAATTCCGGGACTGATTCGAGGTGCGGCGGGTATAGTGGCCTTGGAGTATCGTCCCCATGCCTGCAAAATGCCACCACGAACATTCTTGCTGCGCGACGATCGGCAAGCCTCCCGCCCCCGGGGCGATGCCTGGCGCCGCCTTTTAGTCACTGGCCCAAGACTGCCCAACCATGCTGTTTAACTCGTTTTCGTTCCTGCTGTTCTTTCCGATCGTCACGGCCCTATACTTTGCCACACCACATCGGTTCCGCTGGCTCACCCTGTTGCTGGCGAGCTGCGTGTTCTATATGGCGTTCATACCGGCATATATCTTGATTTTGGCATTCACCATCGTGGTGGATTATTTTGCAGGGCTGGCAATCGCCCAAGCCCAAGGCCGTCGACGCTTACAGTTACTCTGGGTGAGCATTGCAGCGAATTTGGGCATCCTGGGCTTTTTCAAGTACTTCAACTTTTTCAACGACAACTTGCGGGGCCTGGCTGAAGCGATTCACTGGAATTATCCGGTGGCTGCGCTCGCCATCATCTTGCCCATTGGGCTTAGCTTCCACATCTTCCAATCGCTGAGTTACACCATCGAAGTCTACCGCGGGCAGCAAGCACCGGAACGCCACTTCGGCATTTACGCCCTCTATGTCATGTTCTATCCCCAGTTAGTCGCCGGGCCGATCGAGCGTCCTCAGAACCTGCTGCATCAGTTCCATGCGCGGCATGACTTCGACTACGACCGAGTGACGGATGGTCTGAAGTTCATGCTCTGGGGCCTGTTCATGAAAATCATGGTGGCCGATCGGCTGGCGCTGATTGTGAATCCGGTATTCGAAAGGCCGTCGGACTTCACTGGAGTGACGCTTTGGGTCGCTTGCCTGGCCTTCTCATTCCAGATATTTTGCGACTTCGCCGGTTATTCCATCATCGCCATCGGTGCAGCACGCGTCATGGGCTTTACGCTCATGCAGAACTTCAATCAGCCTTATCGATCCCGCTCCATTCGCGAGTTCTGGACACGCTGGCACATCTCGCTGTCCACGTGGTTTCGAGATTACCTCTACATCCCACTGGGAGGAAGCAGGGTATCGAAGGGGCGCTGGTGCCTCAATATGGCCATCGTCTTCCTGGTGAGCGGTCTATGGCATGGAGCCAACTGGACCTTCATCGTCTGGGGCGGCTTGCATGCCCTCTATGCCGTGGGTGAGATTTTAACCGGCGACCTCCGCAAGCGCCTGTCCGACGGTGCACTCGGCTCTGTCGTTCCACCCCCGATTCAGTCAGCGTGGCAGATCACCACCACCTTCATGCTGGTCACGTTCGCATGGATCTTCTTCCGTGCAGAGAGCCTCCCGGACGCGCTCTACATCGTCACACACCTCTTCCAGGGGCTTGGGGATCAACTCTCCAGTTCGGCGGCATTCTGGAATGCGGTCCAAGGCCCTCAACTGACGCCGACGAACCTGATCATCGGCGTGGCGGCCGTCCTTGCACTCGAGGCGGTGCATGCCTCGCAGCGACATGGAGGTGTGCGGGCACGGTTGGCCGCCCAACCGGTCTGGGTTCGCTGGGCAGCCTACCAAACAGCCCTGCTGGTGATGTTGATGCTCGGCGTCTACGAGAGTCATGCGTTCATCTACTTCCAGTTCTAAGAAATACGGCTCAGTGAAACGATTCATCAAAACTGGTTGCCTGTTCGTGCTCTCGTGGCTCGTGCTCCTGCTGGGGGTGGATCGGCTGATTGCCGCTTCATTCCCCACCGAGAGCACATTCAAGTACGCGGATATGTATCGGCCTGGCGCCACCTACCCGGCCATCATTTTGGGCAGTTCCACCCTCGCCTTCGGCTTGAACCCCAGTGCCCTGAACAATGGCCCGGCGCCTTATTACAACTTCGCGTTCGCCAGCGGCCTGCCCGAATTTACACTCGTGCTGTATCGGTGCTTCAGGGAGCAGCACAGCCGGCCTGCGACGGTGCTGCTGGGCGCCGACAGGTACATTTTTCGCGCTGGTATGGGCCGCCGCATCGAACAAGATATGGCGTACCTGCCCCCGATGATCGGCTTGAAGATCGCCCTTGGACCGCACGTGTCGCTTCGCGACTCTTTGTGGAACAGCCTCGCCATTTTGCGTGAGAAGCGCGCCGTCGAGGCGTGGGTCACCGGTCAACCCAGGCGCTTTCATGTGGACTTGACTCGCTATAACCGTGGCTTTGCCCCTCTCAAAACAGCGGCGTTCTTTCCGGCGGAAAAGGTGGCTCTGCCGCACAATCCGTACCGCGAGGAAGCCTTTCGGCAGTTGGTCCTTGAGATCCAACAAGATGGTGCCCGCGTCGTGTTCGTACAGGCCCCGAATCATCAACCAGAAGCCAGAACCCTCCCCAACGACGATGAGCGCATCCAAGCGATCGCGAAAGAGTTCAACTCGCCGTTTCTCAACTACAATGGGGCGCGTCGCTCGGCCCTCAATGATGACAAGAGTGCCTTTGCCGATACGGACCACCTGAACGAGCGAGGCGCCGAAATCTTTAGCGCCATGCTATCGCGCGATCTGGCGCAACTGGGCCTGAACGCCCCTACAACGGCCAAGCGCTGAGGCATCCTTCGGCGAGTCCGTGATTCAGGTCGGGGTATAACACCACAAACGAAGAAAGAGCCCGATGTCCCAAAACATGTACCTCGACGGCACGTACCTCGCTAACACCGGCGGAACGTGGAACACCGACGACTGCCCCTTCAAGGCCCGCTACATCGCCGAGATCCTGCGGCGCAACGCCATCAAGCCCGCGACCGTGTGCGAGGTGGGCTGTGGCGCCGGCGAGATCCTGAACCAGCTCGCGACCGTCCATGGGGCGTGGTTCGGGCCCGAGACGCGCTTCATGGGCTACGACATCGCACCGACGGCCATCGAGATGGCCCAGCCGCGTGCCAGCGAGCGCGTGGGCTTCCATTGCCAGGATCTGTTCGAGACGCGCGATCACTTCGATTTGATGCTGACCATCGACGTGATCGAGCATGTCGAGGACTACTTCTCGTTCCTGCGCCAGCTGCGTGACCGGGCCTCGTACCACGTCTTCCACATCCCGCTCGAGATGTCCTCGCAGATGATCGCCCAGGGTGAGCCGCTCATGTGGGCGCGACGCGCCGTCGGGCACATCCACCACTTCAACAAGGACACCGCCGTCGCGGCCCTCGAAGACACCGGCTACGAGGTCGTCGACTACCTCTACACCCCCGGCTACGCCGAGCTGCCGGTGAACTCGCTCAAGCGCGCGATCGCGCGCCTGCCGCGCAAGCTGCTGTTCCCGCTCAAGCCGGATCTGGCCGTGCGGCTCTTGGGCGGCTACTCGCTCATGGCGCTGGCACGGCCCAAGGCCTGATCCGGCTTTAGACCCCCGCGTGGATCGGCGCCGGATCCAGGTAGGCGCGAAGCCACAGCTCCAGCACCAGCAGGTTCCAAAGGGCCTGATCCCGATCCGCGCCGGCCTGATGCTCCCGGATGAGCGCCTCGACGGCGTCCATCTCGAACAGCCCGCGGTTGCGGGCCGTGTCGCCGAGCAGGACGTCCGTCAGCAGGGCCCGGCCCTTGGCGGCGCGGAACCAGGTGGCCGTCGGCGTGTGGAAGGCCTGCTTGGGCCGATAGACCGCCTCCCGCGGCAACAGCGACAGCGCGGCCTGCTTGACCACGGCCTTGCCTTCGCCGCCATAGAGCTTGGCCTCGGCCGGCAGCGCGGCGGCCCAGTCGACGACCTCATGGTCGAGGAAGGGCACCCGCGCCTCGAGCGAGGCGGCCATGGTCATCTTGTCGCACTTCATGAGCACGTTGTCGACCAGCCACGTCCGCAGATCCAGCCGCAGCTGGGCCTCGAGGCCGTCGTCGTCGGGCTGGGGCGGCGCCACGTCCGCGAGGAGGTAGGGCTTGAGCAGGGCCGCGCGGCGATCGGCCCCGAAGTTGGCCACCCACGCCTCACGCCGCCGGCCGGCATCCGCTGGCGAGAGCAGCAGCTTGGCGAGCTTGGCGCGGGCCCGACCCGGCACGAGCGGCAAGAGGGCTTCCCAGAGCCGGCGCTGGTTGGCGAGCGGGAGGCTGTGGAAACGGCGAGCCATTTGCTCGAGGCGGTAGCGCGGGTAGCCCGCGAAGAGCTCGTCGCTGCCTTCGCCCGTGAGCACGACCTTGACCCGCGAGGCCGCCAATCGGCTGAGGAAATAGGTCGGCAAGGCGGCCCGATCGGCCACGGGCTCGTCCAGGTGCCAGACGACGTGGGGCAGTTCTTCGAGCGCGGTCTCATCCAGCCGCACGACGTGGTGCTTGACCCCCAGGTGCCTGGCGACCCGCTCGGCCCAGGGCGATTCGTCGAGGCGCGGATCGGCGAAGCCCGCGGTGAAGGTCTCCAGCCCCGGCGCCACCTCCGCCATCAAGGCCACCACCAGGCTCGAGTCGACGCCGCCGGACAGAAAGGCCCCGACGGGCACGTCGCTGACCATCTGGCGGCGCACGGCCGCGCGCATCACGCTCAGGAAGTCCTCGGGCCGCGAGGCCGCGCCGGTGGCGGGCTCCAACGACCAGTAAGGCGCGACCACCGGCGCTTGGCCCTCCAAGACACGCATGAAGTGGCCGGCCGGCAGCTTGCGGATGCCCTTCAGCATCGTGTCGGGGCCGGGCACGTACTGCCACGTCAGGTATGCGCGAAGGGCATCGGGGTCGATGCGGCGCCCCACGGCTGGGTCCTGCAGGAGGGCCTTGAGCTCGGAGGCGAAGGCGAGCCGCTCCGGCCCCTGGTGGTAGTACAGTGGCTTGATGCCCAGGCGATCGCGCACCAGGTAGAGCGCCCGACGATCCGCATCCCACAAGGCGAAGGCATACATGCCGTTGAGCTCGGCGAACGCGGCCTCGCCGAGCTCCTCGTACAGGTGAAGCACGACCTCGGTGTCGGAGGCGGTCTTGAACTGATGGCCGCCCAGGTGGCGCGCCTTGAGCTCGCGGTAGTTGTAGAGCTCGCCGTTGAAGACGATGTGGATGCGGCCCGTCTCGTTGGCGATCGGCTGGTGGCCCCCCCCGACGTCGATGATCGAGAGCCGGCGCATGGCGAGGCCGGCCGGGCCGTCCACCAGGAAGCCCGCGTCATCGGGGCCGCGGTGGGCGATCGCGCCATTCATGGCCGCGAGCAGGTCGCGATCACCCTCCCCGAAAAAGCCGACGATGCCACACATCTCAAGCCTCCTCGGTGGGCACGGGATCGTCCAGCCTGGGCAGCACGGTGACGATGCCGAGCGCCGTCCAATAGAACGCCGAACCGGGCAAGGTGAAGAGAACGGTGCCGCCGGTGAGCCCTGCGACCGTGAGGCCCGCTTGCATCATCATCGAGACACCAGCCATGCGCTTGAGATCTGGATTGCGGAGGCGATCGTAGACTCTCAGCGAGAGCAAGAACCCGGCAATGTTGATCCAAATGAACAGGATGAATCCGGGCCACCCGAGTTCGGCCAACATGCTGAAATGCTGAGACTCGGTGTAGGCGAAGGCCGAAACCGTGTAGTTACCTGTAATGCGATATGACGACCCTGCTCCCAGGCCGACGCCGGCCGGGTACTTGATCGAGTTGGTGAGCACGTTGTTCCAGGCGTTGAATCGCGCGCTCATCGAGCCGGTCTTCGCTGGGTCCGCAAGCGTGGTGATGCGGGTAGCTACGAGTTCACCCGCACCTTCGGCTTCGGCCATCCTGGTGATCTCCTGTCCTCCCTTTGGGGCCACGGTGACGAGCACACCCGCCAACACGAAGAGCGCCACCATTCTCTTCCAACGGCCTTCCGGCTTTCCCGCCACAATCAAGCCGAGCGCGCCTGCTACCATCAGCCCCATGTAGGAACTGCGCACGAAGGTCAACCCCAGCCCCATCAGCATACAAACCAGGTAAAACGGCGCCAACGTCCGGTGCAAGATGCCAATGCCGCGTATGCGAAACGCGAACAGCGCGGCGCACGCCGTGATCACCATGTAGTGAGAAAAGGTACTGGTGAACGAAAAGGTGGAAAACGCCCGCATCGAGTCGCCGATCACCTGGCCTTGTGCACCGTACATCTTGGCCCAAATGGTGTCCCACTGGGGGAACCCGTAGATATACTGATACGCGCCATACAGGCCGGTTACCGCGCCGAGGACCATCGTAGCGACCAGCCAGCGGTATAGCTGGTCTTTACGCTCAATCACAACCTGTGTCAGGAAGTAGAGCAGGATATAGAGCGTGAATTGCCGAAAGCCGTTGATCCCAGCCGCGATCGAACCCATGAACGGATTGAAGATTTCGATGATGTTCAACCCGATGAACAGGACCAGCGGCACGCGGAGGCTGCGGTCATTGAAGTTGAGTTCGCCCTTCTTGCGGTTGCGAATCGACAGGAGGAAACCCACCATCACCACGCCCATCAGCATGTCCGGCAACAACACCAGGAAGTCGTTGGCATTGCCCGTGCCCATGTTGGTGTCGATGAGAAGGTACAAGCGCCGGATAAGCGAGATGAAAGGGAAAATCAAAAACAGCATCAACCAGCCGACCTGCCAACGCAGCAGGACCGGGGTCAGAATCAACAATGCGATCAGGAACCCCAGCGCGGGCCGGCTCGGGGCGCCGTTCTTCATGAAGAAGATCAGCATGGCGGAACATCCGAGGGCCAGCAGCAACCCCACGACGTTCATGAACCAGGCCGGCTTGGCGGATGAGGTGGACGAGTGAATCATGCCGAACCCCCGGAAGCACGCGTCCCAAGCGCGAGAGCGGCTTGCCCGGTGAGGAAGATAACACCCTTACCTTACCCCCACCCGCTATAATTGGAACAATTGCCCGAATGCCCAGGGCCAAAGGGCGCTTGACAGCACCACTTCATATTTCTTAAGCTGGCTATAGGTGGTGGGAGCCGGGGCGGGTGGCCCCGTGGCTCAAAAGGAGGATGACCTTGGAGCGCACGATTTTTTACGTGGCGGCGACGATCGCCGTGCTGTTGGCCGGGGGCGGCATCGCGTACGCCATGTGGCAACTCGCGGTCACGCTCAAGCAGGTCCGGCAAACCATGATGCCCCAGGTGGAGCTAACGCTCACCGAGGTGCAACGCAACCTCAACCGCATCGACGAGCTGGCGAAAGACGTGGACGTGACCGTCGGCGAGGCCAACCAGCTCGTGAGCAAGGCCAACAAGACCGCCGACGCGGTCGGCGACGGCATCCAGTCGTTCAACGAGAACGTCGCGGTGCCCTTCATGATCC
>RCUQ01001202.1_pt1 | contig 10419 bp, 13 predicted proteins | sample 2166351 | NCBI WGS metagenome assembly RCUQ01 (sample SAMN09932597, study PRJNA488358) | compost metagenome | feature: garden; material: soil; isolation source: compost soil in acetonitrile-enriched culture | place: Germany: Experimental Botanical Garden Goettingen | collected 2016-01-27
GTTTCGGGTCCATGACCCTGGGCGAGAACGAGCCTTCCAGGAAGGCATCGATCTTCTGCGCAGGTGTCTGTGCCTGTTCGATTTCCTGGAGCAGGGCAGTGGTCAGCTCGCTCGCGAGCCGCTGGTAGGTGTCGGCGATCAGTGCCTCGATGCTGCCGAAGTGATGGTTGAGCAAACCCACGGACACCCCGGCTTCGGTGGCGATGCGCCGCACGGATATCCCGGCGTGACCGTCGCGGCCCAGGCAGCGCAGGGTGGCCGCCACCAGCATTTCGCGGCGGTCTTCGGGTTCGGCGCGACGGTTTTTTTGGGCATCGGTTGTCACAAGGCTGTCCCTGGATGAGCTTCCACGCTGTCGAGCTTAGTTGAACACCTGTTCAATCACCAGCCTCGACCGCCGCGATACAGCGTTTTTCAACGGTCATGACAGGAGGGAAAACCAATGCCGCAGGATATTTCGTTCAATGTCAGCAACAACAACGGCGATGCCGTGCGGGTCGGCGCCTGGCGCTATGCCGGCGATGGCAGCGGGCCGAACGTGCACCTGCAGGCCGGGGTGCATGCCGATGAAATCGCCGGGATGCTGGTCCTGCATGTGCTGATGCAACGACTACAGATCGCCGAAACCCAGGGCCGGCTCAAGGGCCAGGTGACCGTGGTGCCACAGGCCAATCCACTGGGCATCGGACAGTTTCGCCAGGGCCGGATTCTCGGGCGTTACCACGACGCGACCGGGCACAACTTCAATCGCGCGTTCGACCAGTCGGCGGCCATGGCGCGACCTTCGACCTGCGTTCAGCAATGGCAAAAGAAACTGGTGCAACTGGCCGCCCCGGCCGATGTGATGCTTGACCTGCACACCGACGACGAGGCGCTACCGTACCTGTACGTGCACCGCAGTTTCTGGCCCCGTGGCCGCGAACTGGCGGCGGCGATGAAGATGGACGTGGCGATCATCTGGGATGACGGCGGCGATGGTTCCTTCGAAGAAACCATCATCGCCCCGTGGATACGCGACGGCGTCACAGCAGGGCGCATGGCCGCGACCCTGGAGCTGCGCGGGCAGGGCGATGTCAACGACCGCTTCGCCGAGTCGGATGCCGAAGGGCTGTACCACTGGCTGTGCGCGTTCGGCGTCATCGACGAGTCCGTGGCGCCCGCTGACTGGCCCGTCGATGCCGTGGAAATGGGCCACATGGAAACCCTCATCGCCCCGCAACCCGGCGTGCTGATCTTCGAAAAAGAGCTGGGGGATTTCGTCGAAGAAGGGCAGCGCTTTGCCCGGATCCTCAGGACCCCGGGCGACCCGACTTCCGAAGTGGTCCTGCATGCCGAACAAGCGGGACGCCTGGTCACGCGCTATCGCGACCGACTGATCGCCCAGGGCATGGGCGTGGCGAAATTCACCGGCAGCCGGGTGTCGCGTCACTGGAGCGGCGGCTTACTCGACCCGAACTAAGCCAACATCACACACACACAACCCCTGTGGGAGCCGGCTTGCCGGCGATGCGATGGTGAATGTGCCGCCGCCATCGCTGACAAGCCAGCGCCTACAATTGACCTCTGTGAACACAACCCTGTGGGAGCCGGCTTGCCGGCGATGCGATGGTGAATATGCCGCCGCCATCGCTGGCAAACCAGCTCCCACAATTGACCGTGTCTATTCACGCGGATCAATCTGATCCAACACCCGATTCGCCGTTATCTCCGCCAGCATCACACTATTGGAAATCCCCAACAGGGCATTGCGCGACCCACCCTCCAGATGATCCACCAACTGATGCACCATCACATCGACCGAGGCCAGCGTCTCGACCAGATACACCATCAGCGTTTCGGTATCGGCCTCAGGGTCGACGGTAAACAGGGAACAAGGCGTGCGCGGTGTGGCCTTGATGTCGGCGGTGGAGGGAACGTGGAAGGCGAGCGTGGATTCGGCCGCCTCGTTGAGCTTGTTTGAGTCGGATTCGCAGGGGGATGTCGGATCGGTGTCCGGCGGGTTGGGGGTGACCTTGAACATAGGCTGAGTTCCTGATGGGTGCCAATCCTCTTGCTGCTAAACGAAGAGGGGTGGCAGCTGTACGCAGGTTAGCAGACCGGGAAACTCAGCAATCCGGCGCGCCCGAGGGCGCCCCACGTACAGCCACCATCAAGTACAGGTAATGAAATACCTGCATGACAGATGCACGCACAGCCAAGTTATCGCGGGCTGCTAAACCCGACCACTGATGGGCAGTGGCGCGGAAACGATAGAGACCAGGGGCAGGGCGCACAAGCCGACGGATTCTGGCGTAACCGTAGGCAACGACGCAAGGTCTTGTAGCCCACCGGAAATACCCTACAACCTTTTTAAACAAGCGCTCGCGGGCAATGTCGAGCGCCCCCCACGCAAGCAAAAAAACATCCCCGATCACTGAAGACCGGCTTTCGTGTATCGCTGTGTATCAGCGCACGAGATCCGACTACAACCCTACAAAACCCACTCATCACGGATACAGCCCGGATACACCACTGGGGCCAAATAGACCTGCCAAAGCGAGAAGCACAACGCAGCTCGCAACCAGGTTCATCAACCCTTGTGGTACGACCCATAGTGGTCCCGCCACGTCATTGATCCGGAGTATCAACATGTCTCGTATCCAGTCGAACAAAACCCGTATTGGCCTGATCGCTGTAGCACTGGTCGGCGGTATCAACTTCGCGTCCTCGGCGTTTTCCGCCGAAGCCCTGCCGCAGGGCTATCAACTGGCCTCCGCCGAGAAGACCAGCGAAGGCAAATGTGGCGAAGGCAAGTGCGGCGCCAGCGAAGCCAGCGCCAAAAAGACCCAGGCCGAAGGCAAGTGCGGTGAAGGCAAGTGCGGCGACGCGTCTTTCGCCCGCACCGACGCCGACCACGACGGCCGCGTGTCGCTCAAGGAACTGCTGGCCGTGGCGCCCAAGGGCACAGAGGAATTCAAGGCGATGGACACCAACGGCGACGGTTTCCTGTCCGAGGGTGAGGTGTACAAATTCCGCACCAACCAGTACACCTCCAACGGCAAGAAAGTGCCGACCGAGTTGTTCACCAAGTTGAGCCAGGCTAAAGACTGATTAGCCGCAAACAAAAAAACCTTCCTGTGTTGGCGCGCAGGAGGGGTTTTTGCGTGGGTAGTAGTGGTTTGGTTGTCAGGTGCGAAATTGCAGTCCACTAGACCACCGGTTGCATCGGTTTTGACCAGTAGGCTTTGTAACCATGACCGGCAGAGAACGGCCGAGGCTGTGTAAAAACGTTTTTGAGCGAGTCAGCTACTCAAACTGGACTGAAAATCGCGCATCTACGCGAAATCCACATCTGCCTGACGTGCCGATAAATCTCAGATTTAACGTAGGCGCGCACACTTTGATTTTGGCGAAGCGCTTTTACACACTCTGGGCCAATAGCAGTCGGTCAAAAAAGGCGGCTCGCAGCTAAAAATCAGCCTTGGCTATACAGAACAGCCAAGTCACTTTTGTACGAGTGGAATACGGACTCTATCAACTCGCCGCCACATCGGACAACGTTATCCACGTCACTGCTACTGATGGACTCTACATAAAGCTCGCCAGCCATGCTTGTCTCCTTGTACATGAGGTTGATATCCATTACATGAGTTGCTGCTAAAGGCCCAATCATGGGCCGTGGTGTGCAGCGATCTTTTCCGTGATGTTCGTGAAGGGGCTCAGAGCCCCGTATTTGCAAGCAGCCCATCGATCCAGCCCACTCGTTGCTCAATTTCCATGTGGATCAGAGCCAACAATCCCTTAATTGCTCAGTTAAGGGTCTGTTTCTTGCGATCAAGTCCACCGGCCTTTTTCCAGGCTTCGAAACGATGGGTTGCCGCGCCGAAGCTAATCGCCATTCATCAGCGACCTCCCGGTACCGGCGCCAAGAGAGATTTTTTGGTAATCCCTGTTGGCACTCGCTCCCAGCGTAGCGAACTGATTGCTTTGAATTGGCTGATAGCGACTGAGCCACGCTCCGTCCTAGCTTTTGAGCCTGGTCTAGTCAGTAGTGCCTCAACCGCAGGCCTGGCTGCTTCATATATTTGAAAGGCGTTGTATTCGGCATCGAGCAGCACTAGGAGAACCGTATCGAAGGGCTGCTTTAAGTCGATCGACCCCACCCGACCGTTTCGCATTCGAGGATTGGAGAAATACCGACCCTTGATTTGGATCCTGCGAGTCAACCCATCCCGTGTTTCCGTCGCGTCATACCCGGCTTGCCTTGCAAGCTCCAATTCGAGATTGAGTATTCGAGCTGCCTCATATTCCGCGACCTCACCAGTGACACCCAGCGGCTTGCCAGTCAGGTGGTAATAACGCCGGGCAAGGACTTTTGCCTCCCTCAGAATTTCGTAAACCTCGTCGGTGGCTTCCATGCTTTTTCCTTGGTTCGTTGCTGCATTGGTAAAGCGTTCAGTGACTGTCCTCTACCAGCTTGAATGGGCAATGAATGCTTTTCGGTGCAGCCCCGAGGGGGCTGGTCGGACTTTCCTTGACTTCACGGGCGACGGTTGCGCGATACCCTTTTAGGTTCTTGATAGGAAGATATAGAATCAATACCTGGTTGCGGATGTGGGAGAGTTGTGGAGGGCTAGATTGGGCATTGAGAAAGATCGCGTGCTAAGTAGTATTCAACGCTTGTTTCAACAGCAGCTCGGTTGATCACTGCTAGCGCTTTACAATCGAGCAACTCATAAGTTTCTTCGCTGTGGGCCCATAGACACACCGTGGGAGATAGCGGCACCGCATAGAGGCTGTAGAAGTTATCTGGCACGATGAACTCGCCCTCCGTTGCACGTAGCACTTGCCACCGTGCATCACGCATCATTTGAGCCGCCTTGCTTAGATTGAGTCTAATGTTGGGGGTCACCAGCAAACGACTCGCTATCGTAAGATCGGGGCGAATACATCCAACACCCGCGAGCTCCAGGATCTCTTGCTCGTCCTTCGAGTACTCGCGTGCAACCGCCAGCGCACCGAAGTCTGCCAGGCTTTGATCAGCGGTGCGGGATTGCTTGTGGCGCGCACGGATGTTCCATAGGCAGTAGAACTCGTTGATCACCTCAACTTCGCTCGCCCCAAGCCGGTGGATTTGCCCAGAGAGAATCTCACCTGCCAGCTCTTGGAATGCATCCTCGACCCCCTTCATGAACCCCGACTCAGCTTTCTGATCCCACACCCTTTGGGCGCAAAAAAACTGATCGGTAGGCTTCACCGGGAAAACCTTTTGAGATGGCTTATGGAAAACCTGGACGCTTCCCCTGGCTCCAACAAAACGGGCGATGCTTGCACTGGGAAACGTGTGCTGGTTTACCGTTAGTCTGTGGGGATTGCCCTTCTGAGGAGCTTCAAATGTCATGGCGTCCTTTCCCTCAACAAATCATCAGACCAATATCTCTATGCTTAATACACGGTATAGAGCTTCAGAAAGTTGCGAATAATCTTTTTGATGTGCTGCATGCTAAAAAGCTCTTTTGGGAACCGCAACTCCGCCTTTTCTGAGAATCTCCGCCTCCACTCGATAAATGTCCGGAACGTTAATTTTGCCGTTTTTACGAACCTCCATAACGCCAACGTCGCGCATCGAAGACAGTAGGGCAGAGGGTTCGTTTCCAGTAAGGAAGCGCACGGGGATGGCGCGAGGTTTGAGGTCTCTTACGATTTTAGCCGTTACACCGGCTTGTTCCCAGAGTGCAAGTAGCTGATCCTGTTCAATGGGCACGAACTGGCGGCGCAAGGCCTCGAGGGCCGGTTGGATCCACGGGTAGTCCTCGTAAAGTTCGGCAAGGCGGCTCGTTGAGGCGTAGCGGACACCATCCTGCAAGCCGAGGTGATCTACTGCTTTGCCGGAAGGTGCCGGGGCATGTTCCGCAGCTTTCTTCCAGGCGACAAGAAAACTACGAGGCGAACAAGTTTGCGCCGCGTCGCTCAGGTGCAGAGGTACCCAACTATAGACGCGACCACGCTTTTTATTAGCGCCCATGAAAGCGCCAGCGATGGCGTTGATTAGGCGTTCTTGGGCATCGGTGTCCGTAGTATCCACGCCAAACTGGGGTAACGCTTGAGTGGCTTGGATGCTTTGTGCCAAAGCTTTTAAGGGTTCATTGGATTGGCTATCTAGCAGTAATTGAAAGAGAACTAAACCATAAAGTTCCGACGGTCGCCATACAAGGTTGACATGATCATTTCTGATTTTCGAACTGTCTGGGAATCTGAAAAGCTCTTGGTCAGAAAACTGATCCACACGCATGAAGATTTTGGCGCGAATGGCCGAAAAAGATTGAAGGCCCACCGCCAAGATCAACAACGCGCGAGTGATCTCACTGATTTGTTTCCAATCACCCGTTATTCGATCCAGAGCGTCGAATACAATTACCAGCACCGAGCCTTTTGACACGAGTGTGTCGTCCAAGATAGACAGCTCGCGTGAATAGAGTTGTGGATCGGCTGAAAGCGTAGTGATGATGTCGCTTAAGGAAATGGACTGTCCAGGAGTGTTATACGCAGACGCAATCCTGGTCAATACGGCTCGCCATATCAACTCTGCCGAGATACCTTTATTGATATAAAACGCAAGTTCATCAACAGTTGGCGCAGTAGCACTGACTTTAATGGAGCCATTGAAGCCCACTACGACGTTAGCTTTCTCCAGTTGACGAAAACCATACACATTGGCGAGCCGCTGCCGCAAGGAAGGTTGCAGTAATGCGTGCGTCCAAAAGCTTTTTCCGACCCCGCGGTTGCCGACCACTAACTGCCGCCGTAGATCTAGGACGTTACGATGACCTTTAGGCAAGAATGCTCTGTCTACGTCGATTTCCTGGTTCGGCTCCACTCTGGGAGCTGGGTCAAACGCCGCCATGGCAGCGCGGATGTACGAAAAGTCAGAGATGGTTGTCATTAGGGCGCTCGTGGTCGGTCATGCTCGATTCTATTAATTCATCAATTTTATTCAGAAACGGACGATACGTTTGTTCATAAAAATCGCTCTCTAGCTGGCCTGGGCGTAGAAGAGGGTCGAAGTCCAAGAAGCTTGGGGTGAATGGAATCATTAAAGGCTGGTGTGGTGCAGTCATGTCATCCTGAGTGAAACGAAGGGCATCGCCGGTGCCTCCCGACAAATCTTCCTCGTCATATATATGCTCGGAAAACAGCTCGAAGACTTCTTCTGAAAAAAGCGCAATGGTGTCTTTGTTCATGCTCGCTTTGGCGTAAACCAGGCGTAGCGCGGATCGCCACTCAGCGTCGCCACCGGCTGCCTTTTCTCGCTGCGCTAGTAATTGAAAGGCTGCGAATAGCTTTCGATAACCTTGGTAGGTTTGCCGTTGAGCCGTGCCAAAGAAAAAAACAGTAGCCCCTAGTCCCAAGACAGCGGGCGCCGCTAATTCAGACAGACCCGCCCTACTGTCAATCAGTACCACATCGTATTGGTCACGCTGCGTTACAGCGTCAATCATGCAAGAGATTTGGCGATCCACCGTGACCACACCGTTACTGTCGATATCCTCAGTCATAGCTCTGGAAAGCTTAGGCAGCACGTTCTCGGGATAGTTCTCAGAGGTAGTGCCCAATGCTGGCATCACATCAACGCGCCCACCTTCTGCAGTAGTAAGGTCACTAGTTCCGATGAAGTCGCCGAGGCGATCACCAGGGATACCAACTATACCGTTGTCGACGAGATAGTCGATCACACCATATTTTGGTGTTCGATCCTCGGACAGCAGTAGCTCCCCTAGGCCAGGTGCTTCCAAGTCGAGATCGATTACCAACACATTACGACCGCGCCGCGCTAAATCTGCGGCGGCAACAGATAGCGCCGTTGAGCGACCCACCCCGCCTTTGAGCGTGGCGAACACGAAGCGAGGTGGATTAGTTACTCCGGTAGCTGGTGTGTTGAGCCAACCAGCCCCTACGATACGCCTGTCGAGCAGATTGTAAAAATGATCTTCAACTCGGATTGGTGTTGCGTCTGAGGCTTCAAGCACAGCTTGTGCGCCGGGGGCATCGGAGAATCGAACAGCTCCTCCTTGCCGCGCATAGCCACCAAGTTTTTCGGCAACGCTCGCATTGAGTGCGTCAACTTCCACGTCGCTTGCTGCCAGTCGCGATGAGACGAATGCCAGCCGACCAGAAGCATCCCGAACGATGACTCCGCTTTGCGCAAAATCAGCTCCAGCCTGATCAGCTAGCGTCGATATCAACAAAGGGAGCGCTTGGTCGAAGGTGATCTGAGAGGTCATAGACTATCCATTCGAGCAATTAACTGTTCCGCACTGGACTTCCATGCGATGACTTTTACTGGATTGATATTGTTAGTAGATGAGTACCGCATGTTGGTGTGCCACGTGTCGAACAAGGCGTTGTCTTCCGCGATCTGCCTTAGCTCACCGGCTCGGCGACCCTGAAGTTGATCTTTAAGGACTGCCTTGAGAGCTGGGAAATGCTCGAAGAAGGCGTCTCCTCGCTTGCGAGGATCGCTGGGGCGCATGCCGCTGTCTAGCATTATTGCTTTGACTGCAAGCTCCCCCGCAAGCCCGAACAAATAGCCGGCAACTGCATTGCACCCCGGCTGTTTACCCCTATCCGTTATCGCATGGAGTTCACGGGCCGCAGCCAAATGACGGCGGGCGGATCCTGAAGGATTCTGATCATAACTCAAAGCATTTGCTCCACTCGAAATCTGTTGCCTTGCGTCAACGCGTCAATGCGCGATGGAGGATAGTTATTGGCGCTGATGCGCTTGTGAATCTGGCTGCCGGTGTTTCGCCTTGAGTTCTTCCGGGGTCAAACGCTAAACGAACATCAAATAATTCTCCGAACTATATCGCCCAATCGCGCAGGATCACCCGCGCAGAGCTTTTTGACTGCCTCCATACTCTCGACGCCAAAAATCTCACTGATGTGTCTCAAGTTGATACCGCGCCGTTTGAGCTTGACCGCAAGCGTCCGCCGCCCAGACTGCGCGCTGGCCCCCTCGATCCCGGCAAGGCCGAATAACCGCGTGTACAACCGGCTTAGCTGATTCGTGCTGTAGTAAGTCTTGCCGTCTCTACGCTGCGCGCTGATTTTCAACCCTTCGTCAATTCGACCAGATACAAACAACGGCGAATCAGGATCGAGGCCACGAAAGGTCATCGTCCTGATTGAAACGCCATGACCGCGTGCAAGGCGCTCTGCAAGGTGCGCATCCATGGCGTTGGTCAGTTTCTTGCTGGTCCAGCACAACGGCCTGGAGCGCTGGTTATAAGCAATCTCTGCGCGTACCTAAGAGTCGATCAACACTGCGCCCGATTCGGTCAGGTAGTCACTTACACGCAGGCGGCAAATCTCTGTCACGGCCATGCCGGTGCCAAAGCAGGTCAGCAGTAGAGCCACGTCCCGGTCACCGTTCTCAGGGCTGCTCACTTTCGCAACCCGAACAGCATGCCCAAGCTGCTCGTCTTCCACAACAATCGCTTTGGGCATTCTTCACTTTAGATGCAGATTGACCTTCAATCCTGACAGTTTAAGATGAGAAATAGGCCGAGGATAGCCCCGACCTTACGGTGGGTTTCGTGTTCACGGTAAAATACAACGGCTTGGCATTTCGCACGCTACCCGGATAACTCGTAGGCATAAAAAAGCCCGCCAGGCGAACCGGGCGGGCCTTGCTCAGCAAGTTCAAATCACTTTTTCTCCCGCGCCTTCTCAGTGCTGCTGTTACGCGACCTGCGCCGAACCGGAGGCCTTGCCACCGGCAACACGTTGGAGTTCGGGTCAGTCACGGCCTTGATAGCACCGTTTACCGTCTCCAAGGCTTCCCGAGTAGCATTCTCGGCAGCCTTCGTAGAAGTGTTACGAATGACCGTTTCGACACCTCCAGCCATGCGAAGGCGATATTCGCGGGCAGCGGCCCCGGAAAGAAACTGAGTTCCATCCCAAATACTTGAGCACCATGAGTCTTGCATAGGGTGTATCCCCGCCGTGAGCAAAGCCAATTGCCTCGCTGCATCAACTCCAGCTTAACCGTTCACTGAACTGCCGACCAGCAACGGCAGATGAGGGAAAACGGTTATGTAGTCGTCCACTGCGAAAGTTCGCTGTCGAGCTGCTAGCAACTGGAGATTGAACGACAGCGTCTGGCCGATCTCTGCCCGTCGCCACCGTAAGCTTCAGGGCGTGTTCTAGCAGTCATAACCATAAACGCGGCAGGCAACTCCATACAAACGCCTGCTCAGCTCGAACGCCATCAACTGACCAAATCCATCCAACCCCCCGTCAAGCCTTAACCCACCGCTGCCGACTCCAACTACTCAACCCATCAACAGCAAACACCAACATCAACATCGCCAGTATCACCGTACTCGCCTGAGCCTCCTGAAACAGGCTGAGACTCACATAAAGCATCTGCCCCAACCC
>RCUQ01001213.1_pt1 | contig 10367 bp, 4 predicted proteins | sample 2166351 | NCBI WGS metagenome assembly RCUQ01 (sample SAMN09932597, study PRJNA488358) | compost metagenome | feature: garden; material: soil; isolation source: compost soil in acetonitrile-enriched culture | place: Germany: Experimental Botanical Garden Goettingen | collected 2016-01-27
AAAGTTACATCAAGCAATAAAAACGCAGAGCCGTTGGCAGGAATCAGCATTCTGGAAAAAGGTACTACAAATGGCACTTCAACAGATGGTGAAGGTAATTTCTCTATTAAAGTAAAAGAAGGAGCTACACTTGTTTTTTCAAGTATAGGTTTTAAAACGAAGGAAATAAAAGTTACTTCGGCAAATATCAACCTTAATGTTCAACTGGATGAAGATGTCAATAAATTAACCGAGGTTGAGGTTGTTAGTACCGGTTATCAACAGATTGATCGTAAATTATTTACAGGTTCGGCGGTTAAACTAAAGGCTGAAGATGTAAAAATTGCCGGGGTAACAGACGTTAGCCGTATGCTTGAAGGTAGAGCGGCTGGCGTATCGGTTCAAAACGTTTCCGGAACATTTGGATCTGCTCCAAAAATCCGCGTGCGTGGGGTTACCTCAATTACCGGTAACAACAAACCATTATGGGTGGTAGATGGTGTTACTCTTGAAGATATAGTTGATATCTCAATGGACCAGCTTACCTCCGGTGATGCCAATACACTTATTGGTTCAGCAGTAGCCGGCATCAACTCTGATGACATTGAAAGCTTCCAGATTTTGAAAGATGCTTCGGCAACTGCATTATACGGAGCCCGCGCAATGAACGGTGTAATTGTAATTACTACTAAAAGAGGAACCAAAGGCAAACCGTTGTTTTCTTATTCAGGAAATTATGCGATGAGTACTAAACCAAATTACTCTTCATACGATTTAATGAACTCTGCGGACCAAATGTCTGTTTATCTTGAACTTGACAGAAAAGGATGGTTGGGTATGAACCGCCTTACCAATAGTGGAAACTCAGGTGTATTTGGTAAAATGTACGATCAAATCAATGCCTATGATCCCGCCACCGACACTTATGGGTTAGCTAATAACTATGAAGCAAAAACCAACTTTTTGAAGCGTTATGCAATGGCAAATACGGATTGGTTTGATTTATTATTTCATAATTCATTAGCTCAGGATCATTCAATTTCACTTCAATCAGGGACCGAACAATCTCAATATTACGGTTCATTAGGTTTTTACGATGACAATGGATGGACTGTAGCTGACAATGTGAAGAGATACACCGCTTCAATGCGTGCAAATTATAAACTTTCTGAAAGAGTAAACCTCGGTTTAAACACTGTGGGATCAGTTCGTCAGCAACGTGCACCTGGTACTCTATCTCGTTTAAGCAATGTGGTGGAGGGCTCATATGAACGTAAATTCGATATCAACCCATTCAGCTATGCGTTAAATACAAGCCGCACTTTAACAGCTTATGATGAATACGGCAATTTGGAATACTTCAAACGCAACTTTGCTCCTTTCAACATTCTGAATGAAATGGATAACAATTACATCAATCTGAATGTAATGGACTTGAAATTCCAGAGTGATTTAGGTTGGAAAATCAACAAGAATATCCGTTATGATGTAATTGGTTCAGTGAGATATGTTAAAAGCAGTAGAAAACACAATGTTACTGAAAACTCCAACATGTCTGCTGCTTATCGTGCTGATGAAACTTCAACGATTCGTCAAAATAATCCTTACTTATATTCTGATCCGGATGATCCGAATGCAGAACCGTACAGTGTTTTACCCCAAGGAGGTATTTATTATCGCTTTGAAGATGAAATGACCAGTTATTACCTGCGAAACTCATTTAACTGGGACAAAACTTTTAACGACAAACACATGACCAACTTCTTACTTGGTCAGGAGATCAAATCTGCCAACAGAGAAAAAATGAACTCTAATGGCTATGGATACCAGTATAATAAAGGAGGAGTTCCTTATACTGACTATCGTATGCTTAAAATGCTTTCAGAAAACAATATTGATTATTATGGCTTAAGCCAGAATTATGACCGTGCTGTATCATTCTTTGCAACCGGTAGTTACTCATATAAAGGCAAGTATACATTTGGTGCAACAGGTCGCTATGACGGTTCAAACCAATTAGGTAAATCAACTAGTGCCCGTTGGATGCCTACCTGGAACATTAGTGGATCTTGGAACTTAACTGAAGAAAACTGGATGCAAAAACAGAATATTTTCAATCAGTTAACTCTTCGCGCTACTTATGGATTAACAGCATCTATGGGTAATGCCAACAACTCTGCTGTATTGTTAAAGAACATTGTTACCGATCGTCCTTTCTTAACTGAAAAAGAAAGTGCCATTATTATCGACGCACTTGAAAACTCAGACCTTACCTGGGAAAAGCAATACGAAACAAACGTAGGTGTAGATATGACTGTATTGTCTAATCGCTTAAACATTACAATGGACTACTATACCCGTAAAGGTTTTGACCTAATCAGCCCTATACGCACTGATGGTATTAGCGGTGAAACCATTCGTTTAGCTAACTATGCTGATATGAAATCTCATGGTTTTGAATTTGCATTCGGTTACACAGTTGTTAAAAACAAGAACTGGGATTATCGTGCTAACTTCACCTTTGGTTTCAATAAAAACGAGATCACAAATCTAAAGAGCCAGCCACGAATCTTCGACCTTGTACGTCAGGAAGGTGGAGCTAAAGAAGGATATCCGGTAAGAGGTCTTTACTCAATCGTTTCAAAAGGTTTAGACCCGGATAATGGAGTTCCGTTGTTTGTTAATGAAGAAGGAAAAGTGTCTAATGACGTTTATTTGCAATCTAAAGAAACTAGCTATCTTAAATATGAAGGCTCTGTCGACCCTACAACTACCGGTGGTTTAAGTAACAACATCCGCTACAAAAACTTCACATTAAATGTATTTTTCTCTTATCAGCTTGGCAATAAGATTCGTTTGAACCCTTATTACAGAATCGGAATGAACGATTTAGATGTAACATCCAATGAATTCTTTGATCGTTGGATGCAGCCTGGTGATGAGAAATACACTAACATCCCTGCTATTGCATCTAACATGCAAAATGAACAACTAGAGGGAACATATCCTTACAATAACTACAACTATTCAGATGCACGCATTGTTGATGGTGGTTTTGTAAGACTTAAATCGGTTTCATTAGCCTATAATCTTCCATCTCACTGGATGAAAAGATTCGGTATGAATGCAGTGTCTATCCAATTATTAGCAATGAATCCATGGTTAATCTATGCTGATAAAAAACTTAACGGACAAGACCCTGAATTCTTTAGTGCCGGTGGTGTTGCGCTACCAGTTGCAAAACAATACACCTTGTCTTTAAAAGTAAGCTTATAATACTAATTGATTTGCGTAATGAAAAAAACACTCATATATACTTGCATCCTTAGCACTTCAATGCTATTTAGTTGCAACAATTTTCTGGATCAATTGCCTGATAGTCGCTCTCCTTTAAATAATAAAGAACAAATTGCTGAATTATTAACGTCTGCATATCCAAAAGCAAGCTACATTGGATTTTGCGAGGTGATGTCTGATAATGCCGGAGAGGCTTCTGAAGGTTCATTTTATGATTCTAATGCCAGAGCCTTTGCCTGGAGCGATAATTATCAACCAGATGCTTATGATTCACCTCAAACCTATTGGAGTGCCTGTTATGCGGCAATAGCAGTAGCTAATCAAGCGCTTGAAGCAATTCCGGAGAACGATAAACTATACAATGCACAAAGAGGTGAAGCGTTAGTTGCCCGTGCTTACTCACACTTTATGTTAGTAAACTTATTCTCAAAGTTTTATGATCAGGCAACAGCAGGAAACGACCCTGGTATTCCCTATCTGACCAAGCCTGACACTAAAATGCTCACGAAGTATGATCGTAAATCAGTTGCTTACGTGTACGAAATGATTGAAAAGGATCTTGTTGCTGGGATGCCTTTGATTGACAACAATGAGTATAAAGTACCTGGATTCCATTTTAATAGGTCTGCGACTTATGCTTTTGCTACACGTTTTTATCTTTTCAAAAAAGATTATGATAATGCGCTGAAGTATGCACAATTAGCATTTCCGGGCAATACAATTGGAGATTATATGCGTCCTACAAAACTTTACAGGTCAAAAGATGCAGCTTATATCCGCGAAAACTTTACCCGTGCAAGCGAACCATCTAATCTTTTGTTAGGTGAAGCAGCTTCAATGTGGTACAGAATGAACAGAGCGTACACATTTGGAGTAAACAGCGAGAAAATTTCGAACATAATTACCGGTTCAAACGTTAATGGAGCCGCTTGGGCTATCAGTACTTATCAGGTATATGGAGATGGGGTAAAATTTGCGATCAAGTTCAGAGAACATTTTGTTACTACATCTATCGGCGCCACCACCGGAGAGCCTTATATTATGGCCCCATTATTTGTTACCGATGAAGTATTATTCAATAGAGCTGAAGCTAAAATCTATAAACAGGACTACGACGGAGCTCTTAATGATCTAAACATCTTCGTGGCAAAAAACAGTAATGCGACAAGCCCATTGACTTATCAGAAGATTGAAAACTTTTATGGCTCTGATCTTTCAAAAGAACAGGGATTGCTGGCTACCTTGTTAGATTTTAAACGTGTTGCATTTATTCATGAAGGTATGCGCTGGTTTGACAATATTAGATACAATATGCCAATTGAGCATGTTTATTATAATGGCTCCAGAATTCAGTTAGCTACTAATGATCCAAGAAGAATCATGCAGCTGCCTCCAGAAGCTACCTTATCAGGTTTGGAACTAAATCCACGGTAACATCTATTAAATTATTTAAGAAATGAAGAAACTATATAATTATATCTATCTCCTGGCTTTCTCAACAATCATTGTAACTGGTTGTCAAAAGGAGGATGATTTAGTAATGCCAAGCTTTGAACAATTGGAAGGTGAAACCTGGACTAAAACGGATCTGGATATATGGATTGAGCAACAGTTGGGGATCCCTTATAACATTGAGGCAAAATATCGTTGGGACAAGAATGAAGTTAAGCCAAACAAATCATTTATCCCACCAGATACAGCATCTGTACGCGAGGTATTTAATGTATTAATCAATGGAATGATTGACCCTTACGTTGAAAACGTAGGTTCTTATTTTGTAAAAACCTATTTACCAAGACAGTATGTTATTGTTGGCAGTTACGAATGGAACTCTAATCAGACAATCACATTAGGTACTGCCGAAGGTGGAAGAAAAATCACCTTGTATGGCATCAGAAATTATGTTGCTGCTAATGATCAAGGGTTAACCAGACAACTATTACATACGTTGCATCATGAGTTTGCTCACATCCTGCATCAGAATATAATGTATCCAAAAGAATTCAAGACCATTACCGGTAGTGAATACAGTGCCGATTGGAACAATTTATCACTTGCTGAAGCTTATCAAAAAGGGTTTATCAGTCAATATTCGCGCAGTAATCCGGATGATGATTTTGTAGAAATGGTGTCTATAATGCTTGTAAATGGAAAAGATTGGTTTGAGGCCCTATTGGCAAGCGATAAAACCAATGCGGATTCAAGAGCACTGCTTAGAAGAAAAGAAGCTATTGTAAGAAACTATTTCAGAGATGTTTATAAAGTCAACTTTGACGACTTACAAAATTCAGTGCAAAAAGGAATTAATGAAGGTATTTTTTAGACTTTAAGAAATTAACATGAAAAAACTAGCATTACTAAGCATTGCCGCCCTTTTTGCGATCTCTGCTTGTAAAAAAGACGACCATATATTTGATAAATCGCCCGACGAACGTGTCAATGAATCATTGAAAGGTTATAAGCAAAAGTTAACCGAGTCTGCTCATGGCTGGAAAGCGTTTCTGTTTCCAAAAGAAGGAGGAGGCTACACGTTTATGATGAAATTTAACGCTGAAGGAAATGTAAGCATGACAATGGATTTCAGTGATGCATCTCTTTACAATCCGGAGGAAAGTACTTATCGCTTACGTGCATTGGAAGCCCCTGCATTAGTATTTGATACCTATTCGCCGTACATGCACCTTTTAAGCAATCCGGATAACTTCGAATCTCCTTCTGCTTACGAAATGGATTTTGAGTTCATCTTTAAAGAATCAAAAGGAGATACCATTAAACTGGTTGGAGTACACTACAAGAATGAGTTATTGTTAGTTAAAGCAAGTCAGGAAGATGATAACAAGCTGAAAAAGACACACGAAGTGTTTGGCAATATGAATGGCATCACAACCTACTTTAAAGATCTAGATGTAGATGGACAAAAGTATCAGATCACCTATTCAACTACTCTGCCAAGAAATATCAATTTCTCCTATATTGAGAATAGCCAGGTTAAAACATTTTCGACAGGGTATTACTTTAACGAAAACGGCTTGCAACTGGTTGAGCCTTTCAATACAGGAAAATCTGCTATAGCAGGATTAAACTTCACCGAATTCGATCCCACTACACAGATTGTTAGCTTAATCACTAATTCTGGAAAAGCAGGTACCATAAAGGGAGGAACGGCACCATTGCAATATGATCTTAATACCGCTAAGGAATTCTACAATAACCCTTCAAATGGTTCTTACTGGATTTCAACCGGGGGATTTACAATTGACGGAGTAGCTGACGCTTATAATGTGCAATCAATCCCAGGCTTTAATTTTCTGTTGTTCTGGCCTAAGTACAACCCTGCATACAGCCGTCTTGGCTACATTGTAAATGGAGGCTGGGCTTCATACGGACCTGCTCCTATTGCTAAGTTCACTGAAGATGGTCTTATTTCATTTACAAGTGCCGGATCATTCGGAACTCCTCCAGCTGCGTTTAAACCAATTGTAGACAAGGTAACGGCTAAATGGATTGATCCGAGCGGATATTATGTCATTAAGACCGGTAACAAAACCTATGACCTTGTAAGCGCAAAAGACGCAAGAACATGGATCTCATTTGAATAAAGCTTTTATTATCTAAAAACCCTCTTCATACTCCTAATACGCAGTTAAGTTCCGGGCCGATTGTTGGTCGGCCCGACTTAGTTAGTGGTTAAAGAAAAAGTGCGGTACTGAATGATCAGTACCGCACTTTTTTTAAGATATCAATCTATTGGAACAGTTTTCCAAAGAAACCCTTTTTATTTTCTGCGGCAAGCTCTTTGGCACCTTCCACATCTGCTGCTAAAGCTTCTTTCAGGTGTTGACGCGCCTTCACTTCATTTTTAACTTCAGGATGAGCAAAATAAAGCCGTGCTAACAACAAGTGACTTTCACTATCGTCCAAGCTTAAAGCCTTATTATAATAGTCAATTGCTTTATGTACATTTTCCTTACAACCTAATCCTAAAGCATAAAATTCTCCTACACGTTTGGTTGCATAGCCATAGCCATTGTTTGCATCCTCAAGGTAATACCTGAACGCATTGTTAAAATCGCCTTTTTGTTCATAAGTATAACCCAATGGTGTTACAGCCTCCTTATCTCCCGCTGTGTATACTCTTAACCATAAGTCCAATGTTTTTTCTGCATCATACTCATTATTTACATCATAATAGTAATAATAAGCAAGATTTTTCAACGCTTGCGTACTACCGTTATTAATGGCCAGGTTATACCAGTACTTTGCCTTGGTGTAATCAATATCGATACCAGTGCCTTTTTTATAACACTCAGCAAGATTATTCATAGCATCGGCACTACATGCATCGGCTCCTTTTTTATACCACTGAACCGCCAAGGCCTCATCCTTATAAACTTCTTCAAATTCATATAAGTAGCCCAGATTATTCATGGCGTCCTTATTCCCCATCTCAGCAGCTTTACTATATAACTCAATTGCTGTATCAAAATCTCCTGCATCATTGGCATCCCATGCTTTTGTGAAAATATCCTCCGATTGCCTCAGCGCACTGCTATTATTAGTTAAAATTTCTATTTCAGCAGCAGTGTAGTAATTAGAAGCAATGTCAAGATAACGGATTTCAGATTCCGCCTCGGCCTCTGTCAACAACCTAACTTCTCCATCATTTTCTATGATAAAAGCTTTGTTATCCTTAAACCCAATGCCTATGGCTGACTCAAGATATCCCATTCTATTACTCATACTCTCAAATTCAGCTGGCAACATTAGCTTGTTATCACTCCTTATTACCCCCCATAAATTATCCTGTTTAAAGCTAAAGAAGTTGTTATTCAGCCAGGAAATCAATTCATATTCACATGGAATTCTCCAATCCGGATTCTTACCTGTATAGTATAGGCCATACATTTTCCCTTTTTTAACTATTGCGTAACCTCCGTTTGCTCGGGTTGAATTATAATGTGTTACTGTTGTGATCTTATCATAATCACAATCTAATAAAAACCCTTCATCGGCTTTATAGAAACCGGCTTTTTTACCATCCCGTACAATGAAGCACGCAAGAAGGTAGTCAAACGTTATTTTTGTGTACTTAACAGGCAGTAATTCATTCCCTTTGCTATCCTTTACTCCAAAAAGTTTACTCTTTTCGGTCTTTTCACTTACAATGTAAAATGTTGCCTCATTATAGGTAATCGCCTCAACCTCTTCAGATAAATAGGTTCCAATTGAAAAAAAATCTTTTGAAAGATAAATAGTCTTTTCTGCACCTGGTGCTAATGCTGTATAAAAATCAGTTCCATAATTATCGCCATCATCCAATTTTTCATATTGAAAGTCGAGCTTAACCACTCCTTTATTGTCAATAATTCCCCATAGGCCATTCAATTTCATCGCCCAGTACTTTCCAATCGGGACTAGGTAATGGGAATCTTCATAAATACATTCAACGACAATCTCTCCTTGCTTATTAATCAATCCACGTTTACCATTAATGCCAACTTGTGCATAATTAACATCAAAGTCGTAAGCATCATCAAATTTGCATTCTATTACTTCCGTACCTAAACGATTAATGTAACCAAACTTGTTATTATTATTAACAACTGCCCATCCTGAGTTGTCATCAAAGCCGAACATTTCGGTATATTGTGGAGGGAGGATAATGGTTCCCTCAGTATCTTTCAATCCCCAAAGCCCATTTTCTTCGAATTGTATGAGGTCATCTGTTTCATCCGGAAAGTACCCCGACTCAATTACTCCCCACCCGTAGTCATAAACCTCATAATTCAGCAAATCACGAAACTCTTTAAATGCACTAAACTTATCATTGAACATCGGCGTCAAGTTCAGAATTGCAGGATTATTTGCTTCTATGGCTTGCTGTATAATAGAATTGCTTAATGAAATTTCTTCCAATAAATCTTTTGCTTGCTCATGATGGGACTCATCACTCATGTTAAAAACATCCCAGGCATCAAGGTGGAAATATTTTTTATTGGCTTTATTATCGAGAAAGTTAAAAACCTTTTCTTTCGCAATCTCATAAGCTTCCACATTCGTAATCAGTTTATCTTTATGCGCATCTATAAACTCATAGAATCGTTTTAAAGCTTCTATCCCCGATTCTGTATCAGCATACAACCCTCCCTCTACACCATTATAAACAGGGGCCTGAATTTCAGGAGTATTCATAAACAGTGGATGGAAAAACAAAGGGAATTCGTATTTCCATTCCATCATCATTAAATCATCATGATTCTGCTCTGCAACTGTGGAAAGGTTGTAGAGATACATTCTATGCGACATAGTAGAAAAGAGGTTTGTTTAAGTGCAATTACAAACTAGCGTCTATAATTACTCAAAGTTAATCATACACTACTTTTATGGAAGAGTTGTTAATTATTTAGCAAGTTTTCAACAACTAATAATACTTGATAAATAAATTTTCGGGGGATATAAAAATGATAATCAGAGATTACAATCCAATAAAAATAAACGTTGAACCATATTTAATCAGGGTTGCAATGAGCCATAAGAAAGCCGCCATACCTAATAGTCCCCATGTTTTATAATCTTTCCAATACCAGTTCCAGAAACCTGGTAGTTCCCAGTACTTTATTATAGCAAAGACCACCAGAAATAATACCCCAATTGTAGAAAGCAACTGCATTGATAAAATTGCTCCTGCAAACATGCATCCTATAAAATAAAGCATACTAACTAGTTGTACATAAACATAATTACTAATGAGATCGCCGGAAGCTTCTTTGGAAGAAATGATCAATAGCCAACATGCCGATAGTACTCCCAAAGTTAACGGAATTGAACGGTGGATATTGGGGATAAACAAACTGATCACCCCTAAAATAATTGTTAGTGTTATATAGGGAAGTATTCGTGGATTTATCTTATTTAATTCATACGTAACGGGAAGGATTAAACGTCCGAGCGGACGACAAACTGAATAGACTAAAGGAATTGTATAAAATGTAATAAGTCCGATTATCACCAATTCGTAATAATACCATTCATCCGCTATTTTAGTTGTAGTTATAAAAAGAGCAACTGCAGTTGTAAAACATGGCACACAG
>RCUQ01001219.1_pt1 | contig 10337 bp, 9 predicted proteins | sample 2166351 | NCBI WGS metagenome assembly RCUQ01 (sample SAMN09932597, study PRJNA488358) | compost metagenome | feature: garden; material: soil; isolation source: compost soil in acetonitrile-enriched culture | place: Germany: Experimental Botanical Garden Goettingen | collected 2016-01-27
GGTCGAAGGAAAAGGTTTTGAGAAAACAACATGGGAAGATGCGATGGATCGCACGATTTCAGAAATAAAACGAATCCAGAATACCTATGGGAATGACGCCTTTTCTATGCTTTCGGGTGTTAGCCTTTCCAATGAAAAGAGTTACCTGGTAGGCAAATTTGCCCGTGTAGCCCTAAAAACAAAAAATCTTGATTATAATGGCCGTCTGTGCATGGTAAGTGCAGGCGCCGGAAATAAAAAAGCATTCGGACTTGATCGTGGATCAAATAATTACGCTGATTTAGAAAAAGCCGAAGTTATCTTCGTAACAGGTGCGAATGTTAGTGAAACCTTCCCTACGCTAACCCATTGGATATGGCGTGCACGTGATAACGGGGCTAAGCTTATTGTTGTGGACCCTCGTGTTATTCCACTGGCTCGCACCGCTGATCTGCATTTGGATATTAAACCAGGCACGGATTCAGCTTTGTATGGCACCATTCTTAAATACATGGCTGATCACGATATGTTGAATCAGGAATTTATTCGTGAACATACAAGTGGATTTGAACAAACACTGGAAGCGGTAAAAGACTACACATTAGAATGGGGTGAAAAAGTTACAGGAATTGATAAAGAAAAAATCCGGACCGCTGCTGAATGGTGGGGATCGGCTGCTACCAGCTTTTTATTACACGCCCGAGGCATTGAACATCACTCAAAAGGTGTGGATAATGTTGTTGGCTGTATTAACCTGGTACTGGCAACCGGAAGAATTGGTAAACCGTATTGTGGTTATGCGACCATAACTGGACAAGGAAACGGACAAGGTGGTCGTGAACACGGACATAAATGTGATCAATTGCCAGGAAATCGCGATATCAGTAACCCTGAACATCGTAAATACATATCTGAAGTCTGGGGAATTGATGAAAAAGAGCTTCCTGGAGTGGGTTATACTGCCTATGAGTTGATTGAAGCTATTCATCGCGGTGAGGTGAAAGGCTTGCTTTCCATTTGCTTTAATCCGCTGGTTTCACTGCCCAACAATAATTTCGTACGTGAGGCGCTTGAAAAACTTGAATTTTATGTAGTGATCGACTTCTTCTTAAATGAAACTGCTCGCCATGCTGATGTTATTCTGGCAGGCTCTTTACACGAAGAAGAAGAAGGAACCGTTACTACAGCTGAAGGTCGTGTAACAAGAATTCGTCAGGCGGTTACGCCTCCGGGTAATTCAAGACAGGATACTGCCATTTTATTGGAAATAGCTGATCGATTAGGTGCCGGTGATAAATTCAGGTATAACTCTAGTGAAGATATTTTTAATGAACTGCGTGTGGCCTCAAAAGGTGGAACGGCAGATTATTATGGAATTACCTATGAAAAAATTGAACAGAACATGGGTATTTTCTGGCCTTGCCCTACATTAGATCACCCGGGTACACCACGCCTATGGGAAGATTACAAGTTCAAAACGAATGATGGCAAAGCTCACTTTAATCCCGCACCTTACCGTGATCCGGGAGAAGTAACGGACGATGAATATCCAATTGTTTTAACAACAGGGCGTGTGGTATCTCAATACTTAAGTGGCACACAAACCCGAAGAATTGGAAAACTGGTAAATCAGTACCCTGAGCCATTGGTAGAAATCCATCCTGAGCTTGCTGCTAAGTACGGCATAAAAGAACGTGATTTGGTAAAAGTGGTAACACGTCGAGGTGAAGGACTTTTTCCGGCAAATATTGTTGAGACTATTCGGAAAGACACTGTTTTCATTCCATATCACTGGCCTGGAAAAAAATCCGCAAATCAGTTAACTCCAGGCACATTAGACCCAATTTCCAAAATACCTGAGTTTAAGGTATGTGCTTGTAAATTAATTCCAATGGGCGTAAAAGCTCCTTCATCTGAAGAAGCAGCGGCGTTCGCAAGTGAGTAATGATTTTAATTTGATTAACAAAGCAAGATAATTAAATGGAAACACCTTCTTATTATAAGATCGACCAGGAATTTTTTGTTGACATGCAAAGATGTATTGGTTGCCATGCCTGTGAAATGGCTTGTGCCGAATGCGAAACCAATGGTCAGGAGTCCATGATCCATATACATTATGTAAACAGGGCTGTTACGGTTCAAACAACTGTGCAGGTCTGTATGCATTGTGATGATCCGGTTTGTGCAAATGTTTGTCCTGCTGATGCTATCACCAAAGATGAATTTGGTGTGGTGCATACCGCTAACACTGCAAGGTGTATAGGTTGTTCCAACTGTGTAATGGCCTGTCCGTTCGGCGTACCTATCAAGGAAGAGAAATACGATTTGATGATGAAGTGCAATATGTGCTACGACAGAACCAGTGCCGGGAAAAAACCAATGTGTGCAACCGTTTGTCCGAGTGGTGCTCTTTATTATGGAACCAGAGAAGAGATCAGTAAAATGAGACCATCAAGCACGCCGGTTAATACTTTCTATTTTGGAAAAGAGAAAGTAACTACAAAAGTTAATCTAATGATGCCTGCTGGAAGTACCTCCATCCAGGTTGATTAACTAATAGTTGATTTAAACATTATTCCATCGATCACAAAATAATAATACAATGACGGACGAGAAAAATAATCCGAATTGGAAAGAAGATTTTCCCATCAGCAGACTTGAAGCAACCAATGTTACCAGACGTGAATTTGCTAAATTCCTTTGTTTGGTTTCAGGTGGATTAGCTGTTGGCAACTTATATGTTTTAGCAAAAGGAAAAGAAAAAAGAGATCGTTCAGATAAGGACTTCTTTGTTTGTAAAAAGGAGGATTTACCTGTTGGCGGTACCAAAACTTTTGTTCTTGAAGGAAGTACTATTCCTTATATTCTGATTCATTTGGAAAGTGGTGATTTTAAGGCCTACGAACAAAAATGTACGCATCTTTCCTGCGCCGTTTTTTATAAACCCGGAACCGGAAAAATAGAGTGTCCTTGCCATAATGGCTGGTTTGATGCCCTTACAGGTGAAGTTTTACAAGGTCCGCCTCCCCGCCCGCTCCCACACTTGGATGTTGTGGTAAAAAACGATGAGGTATATGTTAAATATCCTGTTGAGTCTAATGTTTGATAAGTAAATAGTATTATCATGAGTAATTTTAGAGACGCCCAAAGCCAGGCCCATCCCAATAAAAGGAGCACCATATCATCTGCAATCATGATGATATTGATATTAAATGTAACCTTGCAGATTTGGCTATTATATACCGGACTTAACAATGCACTTAGCAACAATACCGACATTGGTTTCCCAATGCTGATAGCTTCTTTAGTGATATTTTTAATCAATTGCGGGCTACTTTATTATTTACCAGGAAGAAAGAAAAGATAAAATTTGAGATATGGGATTTGAGATGTTAGCTTTGATGTTATTAGTATAACCCCGTTTGATAGTTATGAGGGTAATATAATCTTTTTTGCACATCCGTGTAATCTATTTAATAATCAAACCTAATCCTACAAAAATGAAAATAAGGATAAAAGCCGACACCATTCGATTTCGTTTAGATAAAAATGACATTCAATGCTTGCAAGACAGTGGTCATACAAAAGAAGAAACTACAATTGCAGGTGGTAAACTTCATTTTTGTATTAAAGCTAAACCCATTGAAGAAGCTGTAATTAAATTAGACCCTTTTGCTGTTCATCTTCTGTACCCTGAGCAAAAATTAATGGAATGGACCTCAAATGATGATAATGGTATTTATTTTTCTATTACTAATGCAGATGGCTCTATACTCCAAATAACATTAGAAAAGGATTATAAATGCTTAACAACAAGAGATGAGGACGAATCAGCGTCTTTTGATAACCCTTTAACTGCCCACAACTGTTAAAAATGTTAGTCGATAAATTCGGACGAAAAATAAACTATGTAAGAATTGCCGTTACAGACCGTTGTAATTTGCGATGTAGTTACTGTATGCCCGAAAATCAGCATTTTTTGGAAAGAGAGAATCTTTTAACTTATGAAGAAATAAGTTATTTGCTTAATATACTATCCCGTGAAGGAGTAAATAAGGTTAGAATTACCGGTGGAGAGCCTTTTGTTAGAAAGGATATTTCCTTCCTTTTGAAAGAGATTGCTAAAATTGATTCGATCGAAAAGCTAACTATAACCACCAATGGTGTATTAACCTCTTCCTACATTAACGAGTTAAAAGATGCCCATATTAAACAGCTTAATCTCAGCTTAGATACATTAAACAGAGACAAATTTCTTTTGTTAACTAAGCGCGACGAGTTTGAGGCAGTGCAAACATCTTTTCACTCATTAGTGAAGAATAATTTTTTAGTTAAACTGAACATGGTGGTAATGGATGAGTTTAACACAAACGAGATTTACGACTTTGTTGAACTAACCAGAAACTTGCCGATAAGTGTTCGATTTATTGAAGAAATGCCTTTTAATGGTCAGGGGAATTCATATTCGGGCATTAAATGGAATTATCAAACGATTGTTTCTCACATACGGGAAAAATATCATCTTCGCAAGCTCCAGGACCCGACAAACGCGATTGCCTTGCATTATAAGATCAACAATTTTGCCGGCAATATTGCTGTGATTCCGGCCTACTCAAGAACGTTATGCGGAACATGTAATCGCTTAAGAATTACTGCTACTGGAGATCTTAAATTGTGCTTATATGGCGACCCTGTTTTAAATGTCCGCGATCTTCTTCGGTCCGGAATCAGTGAAGAAAACTTGATTAAGACCATTCAAAATGCTGTACTTAATAAACCTTTAAACGGGTTCGAAGCAGAGAAACAAAAAACATCCTCCTTCCATGAAAGTATGTCAATAATTGGAGGATAAAAAAAGTCCTTGCTTAATGGCAAGGACTCCTATATTGTCTGTAAAGAACCACAAAACTACATGATCGTTTCCTGCGATTCTTGTTGAGCCTTAAATTTATACCCAATCAATTTACCTGTTTGATAACCAGAGTTTGCAAACTCAAGCTGCTTTTGAATTAAAGTAATTTCATCCACTTCATTAAATGGCGGAACCTGTAATTCAAACTCGAAACAATAGTTGATGGCAATTTTAATGATCTGGCTAATATTCTCATCTGTTATTTCCTCTTTCACCAAATTGTCAAACAAGAATCCTAACTGACTTTTACCTTCCGTATAAAAATGACGTTCTTTATTTACAAACACTCGTCCAAGTAAATACCCAATATCATTTATCCGGTTATATTTTAATGAATCTGATAAAAAATTGTGAATGTGAATAATGCCACAATAAGATCTCGACCTATCCTCTTTCACATAATTACTTTTGAAAATCGGATGCTCAAGCGGGAAGGTAAAAATGTTGGTGTGCATAGTAAACACCAACACGTCCCCACCGAAACGAATTCTACATTCAAACTTACTTACATCAACATATTCAATCTCAACACTAGGGTCAATATTTTTAAAGTCATCAGCCATCGCATGCGCCAAATCCTTTAATTGAGCTTTAAACTGTTGAAAAACGGAACAAGTTGTTCTGTATATCTCTTGCTTAATGGATGAATGATTTTTCAGTCCATTTAATATCTGTTGATAATTTTCGTCCTTTTCCATTGATTTAGATATGTGATTTGAGATGTGAGATAGGAGACAACTTTTCAAAATCTTTAGTTAATCTTCAAAACTCTAAACGATAAGGAGACAAGAGAAGTATCTTTCTCAAATCTCATATCCCATATCTCACATCTAAAAATTAATACGCTATTGCAAACAATACACGTTGTGTAGATGGATTACCGGTTAAGATACATTTACCATCTTCCAAAGGGTTATCCAAAGGAATACAACGAATTGTAGCTTTTGTTTCTTCCTTAATACGTTGCTCGGTTTCGTCAGTTCCATCCCAATGAGCGGAAACAAAACCAGCTTTAGTTTCGAGTACTTTTTTAAACTCTTCGTAAGTATCTACTTTTGTGATATTATCGCCACGGAAAGCCTGTGCTTTTTTATAAATATTATCCTGAATCTCTTCCAATAAGTTTTCAATCTTATTAGCAAGATCATTCATCTGCAATACCATTTTTTCCTTAGTGTCGCGACGAGCAACTTCCACCGTTTGATTTTCAAGATCACGTGCGCCAATTGCGATGCGTACCGGAACTCCTTTTAACTCCCACTCCGCAAACTTAAAGCCCGGACGTTGTGTATCACGGTTATCATATTTAACCGAAATGCCTTTTGCTTCCAGTTCTTTTTTAAGACTGTTTACAACAGCTGAAATTTTATCAGCTTCTTCATCGCTTTTATAGATTGGCACCACAACTACCTGTATTGGCGCTAATTTTGGAGGAAGCACCAAACCGTCGTCATCAGAATGAGCCATTACCAACGCACCCATTAAACGGGTTGAAACCCCCCATGAGGTAGCCCAAACATAGTCTAATTTACCATCCTTACCAGTAAACTTAACATCAAATGCTTTAGCAAAATTTTGTCCCAAGAAGTGTGATGTACCAGCTTGTAATGCTTTACCATCCTGCATTAATGCTTCGATACAGTAAGTATCCAAGGCCCCTGCAAAACGTTCATTTGGTGTTTTACGACCTTTTACAACAGGTAATGCCATCCAATTTTCAACGAAATCGGCATATACATCCAACATTTGTTCTGTTTCTGCAATTGCTTCTTCCGCAGTAGCATGTGCGGTATGACCTTCTTGCCATAAAAACTCAGCCGTGCGTAAAAATAAGCGGGTACGCATTTCCCAACGAACAACGTTTGCCCACTGGTTAACCAAGATCGGAAGATCACGATATGACTGAATCCAACCTTTATACGTGTTCCATATAATAGTTTCAGAAGTTGGACGAACAATCAATTCTTCTTCCAGTTTGGCATCCGGATCTACTACAACTCCCCCATTTTCAGGATCATTTTTTAAACGATAATGGGTTACCACGGCACATTCTTTGGCAAACCCTTCAACGTGATCAGCCTCTTTTGATAAAAATGATTTGGGGATAAATAAGGGGAAATAAGCGTTCGAATGTCCGGTGTCTTTAAACTTTTTGTCTAAAACGGCTTGCATCTTCTCCCATATAGAATATCCATAAGGTTTAATGACCATGCAGCCACGAACCGATGAATGCTCCGCTAAGTCTGCCTTCATTACCAATTCATTGTACCATTGAGAATAATCTGCTTCTCTGCTCGTTAGGTCTTTTGCCATAAAAAATGTTACTTATACTTTTAATTGTTACCAATACGTTATGTATTGTAAATACTCTGTTAAAAATTCTTGTTTGAGCAACCAAAAATAGAAATTTGTCATCTAAGTATAGAATGATTAATTTTAGAATCTAATTTTATTGGCCATGAAAAGTAAATTATTTCTCGCAATTGCCGCCTCAGTGCTACTGGGAGCGTGTTCTTCTTCGAAAATGGCTCAAAACTCACCCAAAGAATCTGTAGATAATGACCTTTATTTTACGAATGTTAAGGTGAGTGAACCAATCACATATGCTTCAAACAATACTAATTCTTCTCGTACAGAAAATAATGACGGTCCGCTGACACGTTACTATGATCCAAATGATGATGAATATTATTACTCAAACAGAATAAATAAGTTTTATTACCCAGGAGGTTATAGCACTTATTTTGATGATTATTATAATCCTTATCGTCCGTACACTTCATTTAATTACGGAATGGGGTATTATGATCCTTTCTATAGCAGTTCTTATTACTGGAACCGCCCTTATTATTGGGGAATGCCTTCTAATTATTTCTCAATGTCATTTGGTTTCGGTTGGGGATATCCTTCATATGGTTACGGATACGGTTATTCTCCTTACTGCTATAACAATTACTTAGGATATTATTATAATACTCCTTGGTACGGAGGAGGTTATTATCCTGGTTATTATGTGTATAACGTGGCTCCAAGCCGTACATACAATAATTATGGACCTCGCAATGCCAGTGGTGGTACTAATATAAACCGCCCAAGAGGAACTACTCGTCCGGGTACTGATGCTTACATTCCAAGAGGTAGTGGTTCATCAGTAGGATCAACTCGTCCAGCATGGCGCCCTGAGAATACCGGAGGTACAAATAATAGTGGAAATACTGCTCGTCCTCGCGATCGTTCAAACGGATCTGGTTCGACAGAAACTACTCGTCCTACAACAACTCGACCATCTTATGATGGAGGCTCGCGCGGCACAGAATCTCGTCCTTCTTATACCCCTCCTCCTTCTCGCTCAGGTGGCGAAAGTAGAGGTAGCGGTGGAAATAATGGAGGAAGTGCAAGACCACGTTCAAGAAATTAATCATTCAATACAATATTAAATACTGCATACTCTTTCTACATTCTTGTAATCAGATATGCAGTATTTTTTTGTCCAAATCTCAGTAATCAACAATTCATTAAAAGCGATAAAACTCTCTTACAAATGAAAATCAAGAATTTAATATATTTCGTTCCTTTCTTAATAACACCCTTCTCTTTAAAAGCCCAATATGCTTCAGATGGACTTAAGTTTTCTCAACCTGCGTTAAATGGCAATGCAAGATATTTATCAATAGGCGGTGCTCAAGGCTCACTTGGGGGCGATTTAGGTTCTTTAAGTGGTAATCCAGCCGGTGTCGGAATGTTTCGTAAATCAGACATCTCCTTTAGTTTACAGTATAATAACAATTCTGCAGAAGGCAGCTATTTAAATTCACCTTCACAAAAAGAAAGTGCAAACAACTTTAAACTAAGCAATTTCAGTGCTGCATTTCCTATTTACATCAATAGGTCAAAAGTTAATGAAATTAGTAATGAATGGGTAGGTGTTGTATTTGGTGTAGGCTATAACCGAACGAATGATTTCTATGCTAATTTTAATTTTAATGGAAGAAACGCCAATAACTCTATTACACAATCCTATGCGCAAGAAGCTTCTGCTATTGGAACTACAAATGATTTACTTCCAAGTCGTTTAGGGTACGCTTATGATAATTACTTAATAGACGAAGAAGCTAATGACCCAGTAACAGGCAAAGTATTATATACGCCTATTAGTACGGGAAATGTAGATCAATGGATCAATAATAAATATGATGGTAGCCAATCGGAAACCAATGTAAGTTTGGCAACGAATTACGGAAATAAGCTTTATTTAGGAGGTTCATTAACTTTTACCAACCAAAAATATAACATGGAAGGTTTTTTCCGTGAAAGTGGTATTCAGAGTATTTTCCAGAATCCAAATACTAGTGTGGTTTCAATGGATGAAAAACAAAATCTTTCTGTAAAAGGAACTGGTTTTTCTGGAAAATTGGGTGCTATCTATCGTCCGGTTGATGAATTGCGACTTGGAGGAACAATCTATTTCCCTACTTCATGGAATATGCAAGAAGATTACGTATATGATCTTAACTCAACAGCAAAGGATGGCACAGTCCGTCGACCTTCGCAATTAGATCCAAGCTATTTTGAATATACCTTAACGACCCCATTTAAATTTAATATCGGTGCTTCTTATTTTATTGGAAAGTCGGCCTTTATTTCAGCTGATGTTGACTTTATTGATTATTCGAGCATGAAATTAAGTTCAAATGATATCGATCTAGACAATAATTTTAAAACAGAAGTTAGACAAAACTATAGATCAGCCATCAATGTTCATTTGGGTGGAGAAGTTAAATTTGATCAATTAAGTGTTCGTGCCGGATTTGCGCAATATGGTAATCCATTCTCCGAAAATTCAGTAAATGATGGAAAACGTAACTATTATACAAGCGGTATTGGTTATCGTATTAATAACTTTTATGTGGATGCTGCTTATGTAAATTCCTCGTTTAATACAACTTATCGTCCGTATTTACTAGATGATTTCTCTGAACCAGTTATCAACATTAAACAAAGAACAAACTCTGTTGTATTAACAGTTGGTACACGTTTTTAAGGAATCAGAAAATATAGCTTTTTTAACACAAAGGTTACGGTAAATCACCGTAACCTTTGTTATTTTTGAACCTGATATGCGTATTCTCTTTACTATACTTCTTCTAACGAAAACCTTCACTTGCTTTTCACAGGAAACTACTGTTTCTCAATCTTATAAAGGAACCATCAATAATAAATATGCTGTTATAATGGACCTTACGACCAAAAAAGATAGGGTAACAGGATCCTATTATTATGTTTCAAAGCAACAGCCTATACCCCTTAACGGTTATCTATCTGGTAATAAGCTGATTTTAAGAGAATTCAACAGTAATGACAGCCAAAAAACATTGGCTACTTTTGAAGGAACTGTTACATCAACTTCCATTCAAGGCACCTGGAAAAATGCGGACGGAACTAAGAG
>RCUQ01001222.1_pt1 | contig 10332 bp, 10 predicted proteins | sample 2166351 | NCBI WGS metagenome assembly RCUQ01 (sample SAMN09932597, study PRJNA488358) | compost metagenome | feature: garden; material: soil; isolation source: compost soil in acetonitrile-enriched culture | place: Germany: Experimental Botanical Garden Goettingen | collected 2016-01-27
TGTTGATGAGGGCGGCAATAAATTTCCTAAAGCTTCCGATGGGGCTGCCGCTACAGAGTGTGAAGCAAATTGAGGGGTGTTCGGAAATCCAACATTTGCGCAACTGCGGGTCCGATGTCTGTTCAAACAAAGGGCCTGCCAGATGGTACAGACCGTTCAATCTGTCCATCTGAACGGTGGGATCCTGGCTGCACTGACGCAAGCAGAGCCCGCAGTTTCTTGTTCATCAGGAGAAATTCTTTATGGCTATGTATATCAATACCAACACTTCATCACTGAACGCCCAGCGTAACTTGATGAACACCAACAAATCGCTGGATACCTCATACACCCGTCTGGCATCCGGTCTGCGTATCAACACTGCCAAGGATGATGCCGCCGGCCTGCAGATCTCCAACCGTTTGACTTCTCAGGTCAACGGCCTGGATCAGGGCAACCGCAACGCCAACGACGGTATATCCGTCGCTCAGACCGCAGAAGGGGCTATGGATGAAGTGACCTCCATGCTGCAGCGTATGCGCACCCTGGCTCAGCAATCAGCCAACGGTTCCAACAACACGGATGACCGTACTGCACTGCAGCAAGAGTATGATCAACTGACCACGGAAATAGACCGTATCTCCAGTGACACTACTTTCGGTGGTCAGAAGTTGCTGGATGGTAACTACAAGGGATCCTTCCAAGTGGGTGCCGATGCAGGTCAGACCATCACCTTCAAAATGACATCCGCTTTCACCATCAGTGGTATAGCCTCTGCCACCAAGGGTAGCGCCACCGTCGCGACGGGGACAGGAAAAGAGCCGTACAGCGTGACTAACGGCGCTGGTCCTGTGGATGTTGCGAACATGAACTCAATCACCACAGCCAGTGCTGCTCAATCAGCCATGGCGAACCTGGACTTTATGATCAAGGCCGTTGACAGCAAGCGGGCTGAGCTGGGTGCGGTGCAGAACCGGTTCGATTCCACCATCCGTAACCAGTCCAACGTATCTGAGAACCTGAGCGCCGCCCGTTCCCGTATCCGCGATGCGGACTTTGCGACCGAAACCGCCAACATGACCAAGCAGAATATCCTGCAACAGGCCGCCTCCAGCATCCTGGCCCAGGCTAATCAGCGGCCACAGTCTGCTCTGTCCCTGCTCGGTTAAGAAGGTTGATTGAGATGGGAGAGAGATGATGACAACAGAACTGGTAAACCTGTCATCTGCCAATGGTTCTTCCGTACAGCTAAGTGACAAGAGCGGCCAAGTGGCCGCTCAACTACTTTCTGGCGGAGTGGAAGACGCCGGCGTTGCAACACAGAGACAGCAGGAGTCAAAGGAACTGACTCGTTCGGTGCAACAGAGCCAAGCAGATATTGAAAAGCAGGTACAAAATTTGCAAGAGTTCGGGAAATTACAGGGATGGACGGTCAATTTCAGTGTTGAGCAGGAGTTGGGTCAGGTGGTTATCAAGGTGATGGATGCCGAAACTCGCTCGATGATCCGCCAGATCCCTAGCGAAGAGTTGATCGCTATCAACAAGCGGATCCAGGCCTTGCGCCAGGGGGAAGCAGGGGCCAATTCCAGAATCGGTTTGTTGCTCGATAGCGAGATATGAGCCGCTTATAACGAATGAGGAGATAAGATAATGGCAACGATAACATCAGCAGGCGCAGGGTCAGGTATTGATTTGGAGAGCGTGATTTCCGCTAGTCTGAACGCCAGAAAGGCACAGCTCCAGCAGCCAATCACCACCAAGAAGACCAACGCCCAGATCACTCTCTCAGGGGTGGGGCAGTTGAAGTCGGCCATTGCCTCCTACGTTACCACGCTCAAAGATATGGCCAAGACGGACGCGTTCAACAAACGGGCCGTCAACATCACCCAGGACAAGGACAACCCGGTTCTCAAGGTGGAAAGCAAGGCGGGGGCCTCCAATGGGCAGTACAATATCACTGTCAATAAATTGGCTACCACCAGCAAGTTTGAAGGGACTTTCGATAGCTCGACCGATGCCTTGATCACTGAAGATGGCACACTGACCTTCAAGGCGGGTGACAAGACCTTCTCCGTTGACGTCAAGGCTGGGGATTCGCTTCAAAGTGTCCGCAAAAAGATAAACAACAACGGCGACAACTTCGGTTTGACTGCCAACATCATCAATACTGCGGATGGTAAAGCCAAGCTGGTGATGGACTCCGGCGTGAGTGGCACAGGGAAAGATTTACAGATAAGTGGTAGCACTGCAGGCCTGACCAACTTTACTTCTTCATTGAAGCAATTTGGGCCCGTGGCCAGTGACGCTGAAATAGAAGTAGACGGCAATAAACTGACCAGTGCGACGAATACCTTTGATGGCACCATCATGGGACTCAAGATCACCGTGCTACGCGAGTCAGACAAAGACAGTGATACGACCAAAAAATCCAACAAAGTTGACATCACGACCGATAAAGATGGCATCAAGGGCATGGTCAAGAGTTTCATCGATGGCTACAACAGCCTGGTGAGCAAGGCCGACGCACTGGGCAAGCGCAATACCATGGTGGCTGGACAGAGCAAGGATGACGGTGGCGCCCTAGCCGGTGACTCTGTGACTCGCAGCGTGGTCAACCTGATGAGCAACAGCATCATTTCTCCTTCCGACAACTCGAGCACGTTTTCCACCATCTTCCAGCTCGGGGTCAAGATGGATAACAAGGGCGTACTCTCGCTGGACAGCGAAAAGTTTGACGAAGCATTGGAAAAGAACTTCGAGCAGGTCGTTGCCATCTTCGGTGGTGAGAATGGGGTTGCTGGCAAAATGGCGACGGCACTCGAGGACTACTCCAAAACAGGTGGCTTGCTGGCACAACGAGAAGATTCGCTCAATGCTGATTTGCGCACGCTGACACAGAAGGAAGCGGACGCAACAGCACAATTGGTGAAATATGAGTCCAGCTTGCGTGCCCGCTATGGTGGCTTGGATACCCTGCTTGCCAAGATGAATCAGTCAGCCTCTTATCTGAGCCTTATCAATACATCAGGTTCATCATCTTAATCTCCATCGCGATCCCGAGTGAGGGGAATTGTCATGTATCGCAAGAATATCAAAGCTTATACCACTCAAAACCTGCAAGCCGAGATGGCGGTAGCCGATCCCTATCGTGTCATCCAGTTGATGATGCAAGGCTGTGTCGAGCGGATTGCCCAGTCGAAAGGGGCGATAGAGCGTAAAGATTTTGAAGGCAAGTCGGTTGCCATCTCCAAGTGCATGGCACTCATCAATGGTCTGCAGGATGCTCTGGATCTCTCTTATGGCAAGGTGCCGGAAGATCTGTTTGCGTTATATGACTACATGAAACAGCGCCTGCTGGATGCGAGTCGCAGCATGGATATAGCCCCGCTGGATGAGGTGGGCCAACTGATGCTGACTATCAAGAGCGGCTGGGATGCCATCCCGGCGGAGGAGAGAATCCAGGCCCTCGCACGCCAGCAACAAGTAGCGGGGCAGGCCGAGTGACCAGCGAGCTGACACGACTCTACTTGTTGGGAGAACTTCTTGACGCAACCCTGACCATCGGAGATTTCGCAGAGATCCAGGTTCTGATGGACACCTATCTGGCAGGATTGGACGCGCAGTTCCATCATCAGGATGTGCACACCATGCCTGCACTGGACAGTGAACAGCGGCGGTTGCTGCAACAATTTAAAGCCTTGCTGGAGCGGGTGGAATACGAGAAAAACCAAACTGAATCCGAACTGCGTGGCCTGTCAAAAGCCGGGCGAGTGGCAGAGCTGTACAAGAAGAATGCGAGATAAACCTGGATGAATATCGAACAGAAGATTAGTGAAGTAGAAACCGAACTTTCCCGGTTGGGTCGGCAGCACGAGCAGGAGGCTGCAATGGCCGAGGTGTTGCCGCTACGCTTCCAGAAGAATATGGCGGCCTTCAAAGCCAATATGCCCGGTATCCACGATTTCTTCGAACATTATCAGCCGGTACGACCGTTTCGTTTCTTCTGTAACGAAAATGGGATTCCCAATATCTTGTGGCTGGATACTGGGGTCGCACTCTACGGTGAGGATCCCTTTGCCGATGCGCAAGCCCAAATTGCCGAGGTGATCGATCAGAGTATCCTGCAATGTATAGATTTTGCTCCACAATGGTATTTCGATGATCAGATTCACATCAAATACAACAATGAAATATCGAAGCTTAAAAAAAAATCGGACCAATCTGGTTTGCGGCTTAAAGATGCGTTGTCCATGGATATTCCCTTATCGCTGACATATGGGATTGGATTGGGTTATCAGCTGGGCTATCTCTATGAACATTGCAAGGTCAGAAATTTGTTTGCCTTCGAGCCCGATCTCGACATGTTCTACGCATCCTTATTTTGCTTCGATTGGCATTCCCTGTTCGAATATATGAAGAGTGAGTCGTTGACTCTGCATTTATTCATCGGAGTCGATGAAATGCTGCTGGCGGCGGATATGATGGAGGCCCTACATCGCAAGGGGGCGTTTTGGTCGGCTGCCTATTTCTCGTTCTGTCACTATCACTCTCCCAAGCTGGATAAGCTCATCAGTCAGGTAGAGAACGAGTTTTACTTGCTCAGAACCGGCTGGGGATTCTTCGATGACAATGTTTATGCTCTGGCCCACAGCTACACCCATCTGCAAGATGGCACCCCTTTCCTGAAGCGCGAGCGTGATACAAGGCCAGCGGAAACCGTCCCTGTATTCGTGGTGGGGAATGGTCCTTCCCTCGATCAAAGCATCGACTTCATCAGGCAACATCAGCATCAGGCGGTGATCATAGCCTGTGGCACAGCGGTGAGCGCTCTCTATAAGGTCGGGATCAAGCCCGATGTCTATGTTGCCGTCGAGCGCACCAAAAGTTCGGCCGATTTTTTGCGTATCCTTAATGCGGATGACTTTCTGAAAGACAGCGTGTTTCTGAGCGTCGATGTGATCCATCCGGAGTGTAAGACGTTCTTCCGCAGGACGGGCATTACCTTCAAACCCAACGAACCCATGTACAAGCTATTGACCAGCCATTTTGGTGATGGGTTCGAGTTTGATACCATCGACTACTCCAACCCCTTCGTTGGTAATACCGGACTTAACTACGCAGCCTTGCTTGGGTTCAAGGAGGTATATCTTTTCGGTATAGACAGTGGCTATAAGTCTGCTGACAAGCATCACTCAAAACTGAGTCTCTATTACAATGACAAACAAGAGCCCAAATACCAACAAAATCTCAGTAATACTTTCCCTGCTCCTGGTAATTTCGGGGGGGAGGTGCGGATCAACCATCTGTTTGGTCTCTCCATCCATAACATGACACAGGTGCTTAGCGAGTATCCCGAGTTGAAATGTACCAACAGCAGCGATGGTGCCTATATCGAAGGTGCACACCCCTACCGAGTCGAATCACTGCGGCTGGATTGGCCTACCATCGACAAGCGCAGCCTGATGGACGAGATAATGGCGCAGTGCTTCCAGCCCTTTGACGCGACCTGCATCGACTTTCAGGCGGCAATCAATGTGCCTCTTTTCAACGACTTGGTTGAAAAGTTGAGCCATGACTGGAGAGCTGTTCCACGTGAGTATGATGCTATTCCGCAGATGATGCAGCGTCACCACGACTACCTGCTCTATCTGTTGATGAGCCCTGATAGTCATCTCTATAGGGTTATGATTGGATCTCTAAATTATTTCTACGCCAACATCATCAGTCTGATGATGACTCTGCAGGGCGATGAGAACAGCTTGGCCGAGATGCTGGATGCCGCAATCGACATTCTGGAGCAGTTCTTCAGTGATGCACAGCATATCTATGCAGATGCCCTGAAACGGCACGACACTGCCTACTTTGTTGGCCTCAACGTTTTCAAGTAAGTGACAGGAGCACCTCCATTCTGTTCAAGGTGCTCTTGTTCTTACCTTATTCTGCTCTAGTCATCCGAGGCAAGCAGACACACCAACTCCCCTTCCAGCCAGTCGGCCAGTCCCAACCAGTCTCGAGACTCCTGGCAGGCCAACATGGCGGCGACGATCCGTGTCACCAGCGGGTGACTGTTTGCAGGGATAGCGGCCAGTACCCGCGCAATGAGCACGGGCAGGAGAAGCGCGCTCTCCACGCTATGCCCCAGACGAAAGCGTCCGGCCAGGGTCCTGCACTCTTGCTGCAACCTCATGACAGAAACTCCGTATGGTAGTTACAACCGAGCAGTGCAGCACCATCGCGGCTGCTGTTCCAAAATCGGACCTCAGAGTGGCTCGCCATATAGCGCTCAAGCTCGATCTGGTAGGTGGTGAAGTTGGGGTTGGTGCTGACGCGCTGACCATGACCATCCAGCACCCAGCTGAGGGCCTGACTGGCAACAGGGCCTAAAGCACCATCATCCCAGCCGGTATGGGTCTGGCCACCGGGAAAGGCGAAGTCACAGCCGAGCAGAATGATCTCGCTACAACCCATATTGACGGCAAGATCGACGGTGGGATGGATCACGCTGCCCCCTTGATGGAGTAACCCTTTGGGATGGGTGTGACGAAGTTGTTTATACACGGGGCTGATGGAGTAGGCGGTAAAGCGCGGGCCTTGCCAACTTGCGAGCGTCTCATGGGGCACCATGGGGGCATATACCAGAGGAACAGAGACGAGCCCCTGGCTGGCCAGCCGATCCGGAGTTAGGGTATCGTCGATAGTAACGACCACATCTACACTGATGCCGTATTGTCGTAGAGGGGCGAGCGCGGTATCGACACACAGCACCTTCCACTCGGGATATTGTTGCAACAAGCCCGCAAGGCGAGGGAGGTGGCGCTGCAGGCTGGGACCGCTGGCGATGACCAGTGCAGTGGCATCCGGGTGTGAGCCAAATAGCGTGGCAACATCGCCATCTTCACCCACAAGTGGCAGATTCTCGGCCAGTCGCCCGGTAATGCGCGGCAAGTCGGGGGAGAAACGTTGCCTGGTGTAAGCCGCCATCACTTCACTCACCAGTCGACCACGAATACGGTAGGCCGCATCTTCGGCCAGCTCCAGTTCGCTGGGGAGGGCGAAGAAGGGGAGGACAATCTCCTGTTCATCTGCCGCGAGGCTCAGTTCGACCCTGGGGTCTTGCAGCCACTCGTCGTGCTCGAGCAATGCGAGCACCAGAGTGAAGAGATTGTGGTGCATGATATGGACATGGAGAGTTTCTAACCGGGGGCGAGCCAACAGCACCTTCTGCAGATCGCCGAGCCCAGTGCCATAAAGATGCAGCACGGGCACATCGGGAAGGGTTGCTGCTTGCAGTTCTGCCTCGGCTACCCGGTCATGGCGGCTGGTGAGCTGGATGCCATTGACCAGCAGCGTGCTGCTGATACCTTCACACAACTCCACTTGCAGAGCACCTAGCTGTGCCACTGTGAGGTGGGCAGCAAGACGTGGCCAACGCTGTTCGATTATCGCCAGATGGTGGCGTAGCAGCTCTTCATTCATCTTGTGCAATCCACTCCCAGTTGAGAGGCTGATTGGCGCTCAGATCGCAGCTGACCCGTTTGCCGATGAGCCGATCGTAATCGGCGGGGGGCAAGCCGAGGGCGGGGCGCACCGACTTGATGTGCTCTGTGGTGAGCGCCTCTCCTGCCGCAATATCCTTGATCAGATAGAGGGAGCGGCGAAACGCGCGGTTGCCCTGTTCGCTTTGGGTGAGCTGGTAGTCGGCTACCCCGAGCGCTGCATGGGCGGTATTGACCGAGGCAATCAGCTCGGTGAGTTCGGCTGGTTCCATGGAGAAGGCGCAATCTGGCCCTCCGTCGGCGCGAGCCAAGGTGAAGTGTTTCTCGATGAGGCTTGCCCCGAGCGCGGTGGCCGCAATGGCGGTGGCTGAGCCGAGGGTGTGATCGGAGAGCCCGACTTCAACGCCAAAACGTTGGCGCAGCATGGGGATGGTACGCAGGTTGTATTCGGCGGCGGGGGCTGGGTAGCCGCTGACACAGTGCAGCAACGCCAGCTGGCCGTTGCCATGCTTGAGCGCCATCTCGACTGCGGCGGTGATCTCGGCCTCGTTGGCCATGCCGGTGGACATGACCAGCGGCTTGCCAGTCTGTGCGGCGTAGCGAATGAGGGGAAGATCCACCAACTCGAAGGAGGCGATCTTGTAGGCCGGGCAGTCGAGGGATTCCAGCAAGTCCACTGCACTGAAATCGAACGGGCTGCTAAATACCGTCAGCCCTAGCTCGCGCCCCTTGGCAAACAGGGCCTGATGCCACTCCCACGGGGTGTATGCCCACTCATAAAGGTCATAGAGGCTGTTGCCATCCCACAAACCGCCGTGGATCTGAAATTCCGGCCGATCACTTTTGAGGGTGATGGTATCCGGGCGGTAGGTTTGCAGTTTGACCGCATTGGCACCGGTCTTTTTGGCCGCTGTCATGATGTCCAGGGCGCGCTCCAGTTTGCCGTTGTGGTTGGCCGACAGTTCGGCAATCACATAAGGGGCCTGTTCTTGGTTGATGGGGCGATGAGCGATCTGCATCTTTCGTCAGGTTCCTGTGCCAAGTTGCCAGCTTTGCGGCGCCGGCTGCCAAGGGGCAGGGGGCGCTATCTGCGGTGGCTCGGCAAGATAGAGGGGAAATTGGGAGAAAACTGTTAGCAAGCGATGTGCCAGCTCTTGCCAGACGTCGGGGGTAACGGCTTGCGGGGCTTGCCATGTCAGTTGTTGGCCACTGAGGGCCAAGATGAGCAGTGGCTTGTTTTCATGGAGTAACTGCCACTGTTGGCCATCAGGTATCAGATGATAATCGGATTGTGGCAGCAGCCAAGCGGTGAGGCGATCCAACCCCAGTCCATCCACTTGCCCTTGACCACGTCGGCGATAGTCATCTGCCTGCCATTCAAGGCGTTGCAGGGCCTGCATCAGTCGCTCAGGCTTAGCCAGCTCGCTCAGCGTGAGTCGTTCTGCCAACTGGAAGCGGGAGATCACCTCGTCGTTGAACTGCTGATTGTCGACGATGGGGATCGTCAGGGTCGGCAGGCCGAGGCAGGCTCGCTCCCAGGTCATGCCCCCCGCAGCGCCGATGGCAAAGTCGTGTTGTTGCATCAGTTGCGCCATCTGGTCGCTTTGGCGCAGTAGTGTGAGCGGCAGATCAGGCAGCTCGGCAACACGTTGTTGCAGCTCTGGCCAGAAAGGGTTTACACCACCGGCGACCAGCGTCCAGCGAATGGTATGTGCCCAGGGTAGTCGGGCCAGCGTGTTGAGGGCCGTTAGGCAGGCCCCGGCCGGATCGGCGCCGCCAAAGCAGATGAGGCCACGTTGCCACCGACGGACCTTTTGGCGTGCAAGCTGGCGATAGGCAGTGCGCAGCAGGGCATAGTCGGTGCCCAGTAGCAGCCGACAGTCGCTAGGGATGAGCGACTGGTAATCGGCGTCGCTGCGCAGTGGCCCCTGATCCAGCAGCAACTGGCCGTGATGAGGGCGATCGGCCAGATCGTCGATTACCAGCAACTGACCACTGTGCATCGCCAGTGTCTGCTCGATCTGCCGATCAATCCGGTAGTGGTCACACACCAGCCACTCCGGGCGTAACGTGGGCAAGGGGCCTACATCGTCCAGAGCACAAAGAGCGTGATGCTGGTGGGACTGCAACAGTGGCAACAGGTGAGCCGGTAGCTGATGGCAGAGAAAGTGGCACTCGGCGCCAGCCGTTTTCAGCCGTTCGGCGATGGCCAGACAGCGCATCAGATGGCCCAGCCCGATCTCGGCTCCGGCATCGAGCCGGAAGGCAACGTTAAACGCCATTTTGGGCCAGCACTTGATAGAGCAGTTCGGCCAGATGCCAATCTTCCGGCGTATCGATATCGACCACTCTATGTCTTGGCAGAATATGACCGATCCCCTCTCCACCGGCGGGACTGATCCCGCCCAACCAGGCGGTCTGCGTTCCCCAATAGAACTGGCCTGCATCTTGATAGGCAGGTTCCAGATCCTGAGAACGTTTTGCCATCTGTTCCGGCCAGAAGGGGGTGACTCGGCCCTGTTCGTCCATCCGGACAGCGCGCTGGATGGGGAAGCCAAACTCGGCCACCGTATAGACGAAGGGCGCCTTGCTTGCGATCAGTCGCTGATAGGCGGCCTTCAGGTCATCGGCTTGGATAAGCGGAACAGTGGCATAGATACTGCAGTAGTGTTCTGCCTTGATACCTAGCTGGTCGAGTCGCTGGATAGTGTCGATCACCACAGGGGTGGTACCTGTGTGATCATCGGCGAGGCTGGCTGGCCGCAGAAATGGTACTTCCGCACCCAGTTGGCGAGCAACCTTGGCAATCTCCTCATCATCTGTAGAGACCACCACCTTGCTGAAACAGCCAGATTTT
>RCUQ01001223.1_pt1 | contig 10329 bp, 10 predicted proteins | sample 2166351 | NCBI WGS metagenome assembly RCUQ01 (sample SAMN09932597, study PRJNA488358) | compost metagenome | feature: garden; material: soil; isolation source: compost soil in acetonitrile-enriched culture | place: Germany: Experimental Botanical Garden Goettingen | collected 2016-01-27
AAAGCGTGTGTAGGTGAAAGCCTACCGAGGGTTCGAATCCCTCTCTGTCCGCCACCACGTCTTTTTTCTTTATATTTTTCATTATGTTACCGAAATTTTGTCTAACGTCAGCACGCTGGTTAGACACAAGTTGTTCTATTTTCGTGCTCTAGATTCGGCCGATGGCGGTATCAGCCAGAGCCCGACGCCCGGCGGCTCGCGTATAGCGCTCGACTTCTTTCAAGCTCTGATGCCCGGTGATCGACATGATCTCGTGGACGGTGCATCCAGCTTCCGCCAAACGTCTCGCAGCGGCCTTTCGCAGACCATGGGCCGAACAATGAGCTAGGCCGGCTTGGGTCGCGGCCTTCTTGATCCAGTTGCCAAAGCCCTTTTCCGAATAGGGCTTGCCCTCTTCCGTCGTCAGCAACACGAAATGTTCGCCTTGGTGCGCTTGGAGCGATGCAGCCAACTGCGGATGCTGGATGATATCGACAAGTTGGCCGGTCTTCTCCTGCCTGACCGCAACACGCCCGCTCTGGACCTGCTGACGCGTCATCTGTCGCACATCGCCCGAACGTTGGGCGGTGAATAGCAGGAGATCGAAAGCCAATCTCTGCTTGCTACCTAGAGGCCAGTAGCGCTCGAATTGAGCGATCTCTGCCTCTGTCCACGTATGAAAGCCTTCACTGCGATAACGCAGCATTTTCACGCCCGCGGTTGGATCAGACCGTATCAGTCCGCGATCAACAGCAAATCGCATCACAGCTCGAAGAATCTTCAAGTTGTTGTTTGCGGCAGCAGGTGTCATAGCAATTTTATCCATTTGAGAACGAATGTGATGCGGCTCAAGTAGGGCAACAGGGTTGCTTCCATACTTGTCACGGTAACGGTCGAAGATGCCTTTGTAGGTGCGCTGCGTTGAAGGCCTCAGCCGCGTAAAGTCCGCCGAACTGTAGAAGGCAACGCCAAGAGCGTGGATCGTTCCCGGCTTCGTACGCTCAGCCCCTATTGGGGCCGCCTGCGCATTGGATGCGGCCGCATACCAAGCCCACCACTCGTCGGAGCCATACAGCGACCGCGATTGAGATTGAGGGAACCCGGGCCGCCGAAATCGCCAGCGCAAGACATCGTGGCGATCCCGATAGGCTGACACATACCGCGGCTTCTTTTTCATGCAGCGACGTCCCAGGGATTGTGCTCGGGAACATCACGTTGACCGGGCAAGGCCGAGAACGCTTCGTCCAGGGCGCGCTTGTCCCAGACCTTTCGGCCGTCAATTTGCTTGGCCGCAGGCATTCGCCCGTCAGCCACCATCTGATCGAACTTGCCCGTACTGACGCCAATGTACTGACTGGCGGCAATTCGGCTCAAACCGCGCGGCTCGAGGTTAGAGATGAGGTCGTAACGCGGTCGCGACATCAGCGCTTTACCGCTTCAAACATACCACGCCAGTCGACCCCGATAGCCTCGAGAGCTTCTTGAGCCTCGACGTCGCCGTCCTGAACCCTGTTGAGCGCACAACAGATTTCGCTCTCGCTTGGCCCTGGGCAGACGATGAACAACGGACCAGCGACGCTCTCCACAACCGAGGAGGCGATGGCTTTAAGGTCAATGATCGACAATCCGACGCTCAAGCCGCCGTTCATTGCCGCCAGCAGTTCGACCTCATCTCGCGCTCTGCGAAATTCAGGCTCGTTCTCCCGCCAAGGCGGGCAAGCAAGAAGAAAGCGATATCGCGGGCCATCGATAGGAGACGGTAGGTTTTCAGTCCCCGGCTCAAATTCAATAGCGCCGGGAAGCGTCGTCGCCCAAGCCTGAGCCTGAATGCAAATCTCATGCATTTCCTCGGTCGCCTCAACATGAGGCATCCCCAGGTCGCCCATTGCCTTGCGAAGCACCAATTCGGCGAGTTCAGCGGCGTTGAAGCGAGCCCAACCGTTCTGCTTCGAGAGGAAGCCGCGTCTCCGCCAATTGCGCTGAGTGGCCGGCTGGACGTCTGTGATGCGAGAAGCTTCAGCCGCCGTGAACGTCACGAACTGGATGTGGGTAGGTGAAAAAATGTCTGCCTGAGCCATAACGTGACGCTAGACACACTTTTAACCGAACGCAACAACCGTTTCGTGCGACACGCTTTATAAACTGTGCTCCTCACGGGAGAAACCTCGATCCTTATCGAAGCCCTTTTCCTTCGCATCATCCCGGTCAACGCGAGGCGCGGCCGCCTCCGTCTTGCCCAGTTCGACAACCGGGGACATTTCCGAGGCGCGGACCAAAGAGGCGAGTTCATGTGAGGCAACGGTGTTGACGCCGGTCTGCCGATCCAGGGCCCGCGCGAGCTGGGTGAGGTTGTCGGTGACAAATGTCAGCTTGCCAGCCGTGCGGGAGACCTGAACATAGACTCGGGCCTGGTTCGCGGCTTCCCCTTGGGTGCTCGCCAGCACCGCGACCACGCTCTCATACGTCGAGCCCTGGGAGCGGTCAGCCGTCTCGGCATAGGCGTAGCTGACAAACCTCAACGCCGGATCAGTGGACCGAAGCTCCTGCGCTTCTCCGGTTGATGTACGGATCGTCCAGCGATCCCCGTCAATGCGCTCAACGGTGAACCTGTCGCCGGTTCGTATGCCTCGATCCGCCGCGGATCGCTCCCAGGTCAGAGCCTCGCCTGAGCGAACATCAAGGCTGCGCGGCTCGTATGCATGGAACTTCAACTTCCTCTGGCTATGCATCGCCTGGAGATCAATGGAGGTTCGCGTGCCGTCCGTTCGCTCGACCATGAGATGGTTATTGCGGCCATCACGCCCGACGATTGACACCTGCTCATCGCGCCCTAGGCCTGACGCCTTGATGCCATGATGGAGTACGAGGATCTGCCCCTCTCGATAGCTCTCGGTCCTGAAGGCCTCAGTTCGGGCCATTCTGACTTTTGACAGAACCTCGGCAGCCATCGGATCGCCCTTGAGCGTTCCGTCGTTCACCAGTTCGGTGCGGATCAGCGATGAGACGCGCTCCCTGAGCGCATTCGTCGGAACGATAACAGCGGCGTCGCGGTCGTGGCCGCGTTCTTCTCGCCAGGCGGCGAACGCCGCCTGGGCCAGTTGCGTCTCGCTGCTTCGGATACCGACCTCGACAACACTGGCTCCGAGGGAGCCGAAGGCCTGCCTATGAGCGCCTTGAGCCAAGCTCATGACGGCGTCGCGAGTCTGCGGATCACGCTGGCGCTGTATCTCCGTCATTCGTGCCGCAGAAAGGCCGTTGGCCAGCATAAGACGCCAGGGCGCCCCCGCCTCCGGTGAGCCGAGCTGACGCTCGTCGCCCATGAAGACCACTCTTTGAACGCCCAGGGCCTCACTGACCCGCATCAGGCGTTCGCACTGACTGTTGGACAGCATTGACGCTTCATCGACCAGGAGCGCAGCTTTGGACCAGTCGCGCGGCTCTGTTTCCGATGGCGCGCTCGCGCTCCCCGACGCAGACGCTCGTTCATGGCGATGAAGGAAGGATTCAAGCGTGCAGCTGGCGATCCCCGCCCCATCCTGCAGCGCCTTCACCGCCTGGTGCGTCGGGGCCAGCCCGACGATCTGACCTCCCTCGCCGACGACGACGTCGTTAACAGTTCGGCACATGGCGGTTTTGCCGACGCCGGCCGAACCCTGCACGCCGACATATCGATCCGGCGACGTCAGGATGTGCCGAGCGGCTTCTCGCTGCTCATCCCGTAACGCAAATCCGTTCGCGGCCAGCTGCCGATCATCGAGAAGGGCATTTGCCCGCCCGTCCGAGACCAGCGGACGAGCGGCATATCGTCCTTCCTGCACCCGACCGACAACGCCACGCTCGAGAGTTAGGGCGCGGGCTGTGGTCATCTCTCCCCGCGCAGGCTCTCCGGCAACCTTCAGCCGCCCATCCTTGAGCAGTAGGCCCACCTCCCGCTCAAGCCGGTCCGCCGTCATGCCCGCCTTTGCGATGTCCATTGCCCGCCGGACGACTTCGTGGCGAGAGAAGACAGCGCCGCCTTCTTCGGCCACCTGAACGCCGAAGGAGACGGCCTCGCGGGCGTCGGAGTCCCGGTTTCGTTCTCCAACTAGGGAAGCGTAGGGATCGGCCCCACCCGGGGCGCGACGGATCATCCGAAGCCAGACGCTGAAGAAGCGCGACTTCGTCTCGCTGACACCGCCAGACACCAGACCGGTGACGTCGGAACCTTCACGTCCTTCTTCGCGCTGGACGAGCTTCTGATCGAAACCAATGGCCTGGGCCTGTCCCTGCCATCGGATCGTCAGTTCGTCTCGCGACGCACCCAGCTTCCTGGGACGGTTGCGTAGCGCCGCCGCCTCTCGCTCCGCGCCGTTCAGCGGGCGACCGCGCCTCGCTTCCTCGACCTTCATCGTCGCCTGGATCTGTTCGTGGCGCCGGGAAAAGGTTTCGATGTCCTTCCTCGAAACCTGCGCCAGCTCAAACGTGCCTCGATTCACGTCGCGCCGGACATCATAGCCGAGAGCAAGCGCCTCCTTCGCCAGCTCCCCCTGATAGACACGCCCCACGAGCTGTCGATGCTTGTAGAGATGAAGGGTTTCGAGGGCCCGAACCTTTCTGGTTCCCGGCTCGACGGTGGCGTTTGCGAGCACGACATGGGTGTGTCGCTGCGGATCACCGTGACGGGAGGTTCCGTGAACGGTCTTGGCATAAAGCAGGTTGCCGGTCGGCACCTGCTCGATGCTTCCGTTCCGTCGCTGCCGCGTGACCGCGAAATGCTTCTCGACATAGGCCATGGCGCGATCGACAGCACGATCATGGGCCTGATCCAGCCGCTGGTCGCCGCCGACCAGGATGGCGAGACTCACGCTTTTGGGGGCCGAGAAGGTCAGATCCCAACCGGATCGTCGCTCAGGATGAGGCGTCGCATCCGACTGCAGGGCGCGATGGCTGCCCTCCAGAACCTGACGAAACTGGTCGGGCGCGGCGGCGCCCGCGAAGCCGAGTGATTTGGCGGCCTTGCCGCCCCACTCGAGGCCGGGGCTGTCGGCTTCTCCGGTCGTGTAATAGTCGTCTGCGCCGTAGTAGTCGGCAGCGCCGGCGGCGCTCCCGATCCCGCTGATGGAGAGCATGCATCATCCCTCTTCCCCCGCCATCGAAGCGGGAGGGAACATCCAGAATTTTCAGGTCGGAAATCGCGCATCCACGCGATGCGGTTAGCGGCGAAGGGCCTCGTAGAGGGCGGCCATTCGCTCGTCCTCGGGCAAGGCAGTGGTCGGCGTGAAAGGACGCGGCGGCAACGCGCCGAAGATCACACCCATGGCTTCGGCCGCGCTCTTCTTGCAGCTCGAAATCTGTTCGGGGGGAAGAGCCTTATGGGCGATGTTGACGAGGAGCGCTGTCGACACCAGGGACAGCTGGCCCAGCTGAAGGCACATCCATTCGAAGCGATCGACGTGGGCTTTGGAGATGGCCTCGTCGATGACCTGGCTAATGCTCTTGCCCTGCTGGCGGGCCATCACGCGAAGAGTTTTGTCAGTTTCGGGCTGGAGATAGGCGACGATACGGGGGCGTTTGGGTTTCATGAGGACTCGCAAGGGAACACCGTTTACGGGTCCACCTTAGGGAGCTGAAATTTCAGCAGATAGGTTCGGTCTGCAGAATTGGGCCCGCCCACGGCACCAACTGCGCCAGACATGAAAGCTGTTTTATATCAGCGCTATAAATCAAATCGCAGATGTGCGTAGTGTGTGCATCACTCCCTCTAGTGATTTCCCCATCCCAGCACCGTACCAAATAGTTCTGTGGACAAGGACAGCAGCGGGGGCTTCCGGGCATTGGGCGGCTGGACCGTCAAGTGACGCCTTGTCCGGCGAGGCCGTTGTTGACGCCGCCTGCGCTTCACCCCCCAGACCAGTATCCCAATCAGCATACACATAGGACCCGGGCGGTTAGCGACGCGAGAAGGTCGGGGAGGTCTCGAGGAACCTGTCAGAGTTCCCGAGAGGACCTCCCCTGCTATCGAAATCTCAACCCGCTCGTTGACGGTGATGAAGCGCCTGCAGCTTGGAGCCCACGAGCTCCTGAGCAGTAGGATTGAACAAGCCCGCGCTAGGACAATCACCATCGTAGCGGAAGCCGACAATCAGATCATGGATCAGTTCAAATTCCAGGACCTCCTGCTGAAAGCCCGGCATGTCATCGATGGCTGCTTCGAGGGTATCCTCAAGGGTGAGGCGCCGGCTGGCCTGAAAGTCGGACCAGCGTCGGTTCAGGGCTTCGACACGGGCATCCTCACGAATGTCACCAGTGTACGCCAGCGTCTTGAGGGCGGTAACGACGCCATTCATCGCATCGTCGATTTCCGCCATCGCGGAACGGACATGGCTCACTCGCCAAAAGCGATCCAAACGCTCGCCCAGGCTCTGAGCCTCGTCCACCAACAGAGGATCTAGTCCGACTTCAATGTTGCCCATCAGGTAGGCGTCCTGATCGGCGACCTCGAGAAAGGGAAGCAGTTCGCGCAATCCCTCGATCACCCGATCCTCGGTCCAATCCATCAGGTCTGCGAGGTCCAAGCTGTCGGCGACGACGCGGCAGCCTTGATAGGGATTGGACACAATGCGCCGGCGCCAATGCACCAGGAGCATCTGCAGGACCTCCGCGCCTAAGGGCTTTAGACCCTCCTGCAGAGCCCTGCGCATCATATTCAGAGATGCGAGCGCCAGAAGGTCGTCGAGTTCCTTTCCGGCGAGGTGTGTTCCGTCACCGATGATTGCTGTCAGCTTTGGCTCAGAAAAGGGCATCACGACTCCGATAAAATATATACCAAGTTCGTATAACTCACCACGCAACCTAGCAAGGCATGGCCCTCAGCAAATGAGCCCATGCCAAAGTCGATTTTCACAGACGCCTATGCCGGCATGATTGAGGAGCTGGTCCGCGCCCGGACCGAAGCCTCCCTGACCCAGGCGGAGCTGTCTGCCCGTCTCGGCAAGCCCCAGCCCTTCATCTCCAAGATTGAGGGAGGCGTACGGCGCATCGATGTGATCGAGTTTTGTGCGATTGCGCGGGCACTGGAGGTGACGCCAGAGGCGCTATTCGCCCGGATAGTCGGCCATTTGCCTGCCGAGCTACAAATCTAAAAGAAGACTCCCGCAACGTTCACTTCTGAGCTGACGCACAGACGATTGTTCAGAAACAGCGTGGGGTAAAGTGACGTGACGGCTCACTGAGGAAATGATGCGCAACGGCCACTGCGACACCTCCGGCTAAGTAAGACCCCACCGCCCCCAGATCTGATCGACCCCTGTTCTGTTGACGTACCGTGTGGCATGCAGCTTCACCATGACCATTCGATCTCAGCGCTATATCATCGACCCGCCAAGCGCTTGTCCGCCTCATCTGGTCGGGCCGCACGGGAAGCCAGGATCGACCGTACCCCTCGATATCGACAATGTCGCGCGCTGCGGTTGGGGAGAAATTTTGCAGACTGCACCTGCATCGACCTCCCTGTTCGGCTTCCTAGAGGACCTGCTCGCACCGGGCCCCAGCCTGACTTGGCAAGCTCAAGGCCCGGGCCGCGGCACCGAGATGCGGCGGGCCTTCTCGGGTCTGTTTGGCCGGTTCTTCGCCCGCGCCTATCTGCAGGAGCATCACGGCTTCGTCTGGTTTACGGCAATCGACGGCAATGATTTCCATCTATCTCCGCGCTGGCGGGTCCGTCGAAAGCCGGGCGCGTCCACGGAGATGCCGGACTGGATCTGCGCCAAGCCTGGTGGGTTGGCCATCGCCGAAGCAAAGGGCTCCCACCAAAAGAGCAATGCAACCCGCAGCGGGGTCCCTGGCCCCATCAAGACAGCGGCGGGTCAAATCAGTGGGGTGTGGGTAGAGAGATCCACCCCCGGGCGCCCAGGAACCCCTCCGGTATGGACGCCACAGTCTGTAAAAGGGTGGGCCGTGATGTCACGCTGGGGATTGACCTCTCCCATGCGCGCACCATTCCTCTACGCGTTGGATCCGGAGACCGAGGGCGAACCACTTTCCACCGACGACACCACCAGCCTTGTGCAGGCCGTGGCTCGCATGCACCTCGGGCAGACTGCTGAAGGCCTCGGCCTCTTCCCTCAAGGCACCAGCGATAAGATCACCTTCGCAGGACGACAGCGTGTACGTGTCGGTGGCGACCCAACCGGTCGCATCTTCCTTGGCGGGGTAATTACACCATTCGGGATACTGAATCTTGACCTCACCCAAGCCAGGGAGCTCGCAAGCCGTCTGCCCGACCCCAGAATGGTACAGTTTGTCGGGCTGGAGGAGTCTCTGTACTTCGCCCTCCTCCAATCCGGCCGGATCGACCCGCTAGAAGCCCAGAGAATTGGGGAGCGCACGATGCTCGGCCCCGACGGCCTCGTGGTCGGCGCGATCTCCGACATGATCGACGACAAGGATTTCAGCGGCTAGCCGGGAGCGGACTGACCTGTCCAAAGGCAGAAGCCCCTCCCCTGCAAACAATCCGCTCAGCGCCTTTGATCATCCGATTCCTTTCGCGGAGATATATCTTGAGCCTGCCCACCTCAATGCCACGACACATCTCGGACATTCTCTCCGACTTTCCCGCCTTCCTGGCTCGAACGGCGGAGCGGGGAGGTCCGTGGGCCAAGTTGGTGATGATCCTCCAGCCATTGTGGTTGACGCCGGCCCGCTACGCCCGGCTGCCCTCGCTGGCTTCGCGACGCGCGCATTTCACCACCGTCGCCCTTGCTGCCGGGTCCGTTACGGGAATGGTCCGCTTCGCCATGCCGCAGGCCTGGGAAACGATCGTCAAAGCTGTATCCTGGGAGCCGGTGCTCGCCCCCATGCTGGCGTACCTACTGTGCATGGTGGTCGCAATCGGCTTGGTGATCATGCTGGCCACAACCCACCGCGGAGGGTTGTTGATGGCCCGGCCTCTCGGGCGGCTTTGCGGGCTTTCTCGCCTCACGGTACCTCCTTTTGGCTATCACCTGCGTCTTGTTTCAGGTGTCTTCGTCTGGACCGGCGTCGCAACCTGCAGCCTAGTCGGCCTGATGTCGCCGTGGGAGACGGATTTCCTGAAGAGCCTGACGGCTTTTGAACGATGGCCTGCCCCGGCAGTGCTGGCGATCGCCTCACTAATTGGCATGACGCTCCTGCTAACCAGCAAGACTGAGGCGCTCCGCACGCAGGAGATCTACGGCACTCCTCGATCAGCCCTCGCTTACCGCTCGATTGCGGCAGCGGCTGGGGGCCTCGCGCTGACCGCACTGCACTTCTGGTCGCGTGTAGAGCTGCCACTCTAGGACACGGCCCTCACGTCGATCGCTTCACCAGCCCGCCGGTTCTTTTGGCTGATAGGGTGCCAGCACCGGACATGGCTTCTGGCCAACGGTGGATGTTCAGCCGACTCCCATGGCGATGACCGTCAATGATGCTGTCCTAGGTTGCGGGCGTGCCGTGCACTCGCTAACGTTCAAGCTTAGCTTGGGGAGCGATGCGCAATGCGGGTCGCGCGTAGGGTCAATCTGGGAGACTGCCAAAGTCTGGGCATGTAGGGTATGGGTCATCTTCGCCGCGCTGCGCCAGCTGCGGAGCTTCTGTACGAGACTGGGCCTTTGATCCGCACCGCCAAAGAACTCGTCGATCGGTTCTACGGCTTGCCTGTCTCAAAGCGGACAGAACTCATACGCAAGCTTGATTTACTCGCGGTCGAAGACCGCACTGTGGACGAGGACGAACGTCTGGACAGAGCGCTTATGCGCGCACGAGACCGCGGGCAACTGCTGGCTTTGGCGCGTGCGATCATTGAGGTTGGGGGGTAACATTGGCTTTCGACAAAAGTCGCCTTGGTCCGCTTTATCCAAGGCTTGGATACGACACGCCGACGGCGACGATCCAGAGCAGGTTGGACGCGGTCGGGAAAGCGGTAAGCCAGTTCGATCTCGATGAAACGTGCGCGCTGGTCCGCGCGGCACTTGGGTTGCACTTCAACCTCGACGAACTTCCAGGCGTCCTGAAGCCCTTCCAAGAAGACCCGACATTCGCGGCCGAACCTGGCAGCCGCGAGCTGCGGCTCCTTGCCTGCGGCGTCATCGAAGGGCTGCTGCACGAGGGGGCTTCGATCCCGCTGCTGCTTCTGGCGGCCAGCGGCGTCATCGGCGGCGTGCGGGCACCGACTGAGGACCCTCAGTTTTACAGCATAGTTCAGACTGCCTACCGGGCCGCCCAAATTTCGGAACGCGCTGGCCTTGCCCCGCTACCGAAATTGCAAACCTTTGCCGTCGCGAAACACGTAGATTCGGCGAAGGCTAAAATCGGGGAGGAGGAGGAGGATATCGCCGGTGCCGTGACCGACCT
>RCUQ01001225.1_pt1 | contig 10313 bp, 25 predicted proteins | sample 2166351 | NCBI WGS metagenome assembly RCUQ01 (sample SAMN09932597, study PRJNA488358) | compost metagenome | feature: garden; material: soil; isolation source: compost soil in acetonitrile-enriched culture | place: Germany: Experimental Botanical Garden Goettingen | collected 2016-01-27
ACGCATTGGCATACGGGTGAGGTAACAAGCGTACTTGTTGTAGTTGCAATAGCCCAGAGGCACAGGCTTGAGGTTGAGTTCCTCAAGATCGCAACGTTTCATGTTGTCCATCTCAGTTAGGGTGGAGTAATCAACCTTCATACCAACTCTCACCCCCCACACGTACACTGGCTCACTCTCCAGACGTACGATGGTCTCAACTAGACGACTGTTAGCGTACTCGTGATCCGTGCCGTACATTTAAGCCACCTTCTGAAAGCCATCGTATGGAGAGCGTGTACGTTCCCAGCCCGGAGGACACTCCAGACCGGCTTTGTCCATCAAGTGACGGACATAGTACAGGTTAGGTTTGCCTGACGCCATGACCTCACGCAACAGGTCATTACGGTAGTTGTAGGCAGCCTTACCCTCGAACAGGTCGTTGATACCCTTGACGGTGTTACGATACACCCACGCCATGAGCTCCTCAGACTGCAACCAAGCGTTGCTGAGCACACGGTACTCTACACCATAAGGCTTAGGCCGGAAGGCCCCTGCTGCACCGTACAGGGTACGACGCTTGGTGTCAGTGTCATAGACCAAACTACCCAGACCGAGGTAGTAGTCGAGCTGCTTGGTAGCCATGATGCACGCTTCACGGTGGCCGGGGTCGTTAGGGTCAACGTCCTTAGTCCAGCCAATGTGTACGTGACCAGCACCAGTACGGAAGTTAACGTCGCCGTTAGGACGAGGGTTCACCTCACCACCTTTCCATGCGTTGAAGTCAGGCTCACAGCCCAGCTCCAAGGCTTCCTTAGGTTGCTTCTTGATGTGAGCAGCAGTGAAGGTAGCCACTGGCTGAGCCACCATCTCATAGCCCGGCACCATCTCACCCATGATGCGCATTACTTCGGTGATGTTGGTGATGAACTCTTTCTCGTTCTTGGCTGGGTCGATGTTGAACTCCAGCGCCATGCCATCAACCTGTACGGCACCGAGATGGACCTTCTGAGGGTTCTTCTTGTCACCCTCAATCAGGCCGTGTGCGGATTGGAATGCTTTCTTACCAGCTTTGCGAACAAATACTTCTGGGTCCGCACCTACCAGAATATCTAAGCCCATTTTTGTTACCTCAATGTTTGACAGTGTCAGGTGTAAGTGATGTTTTGATGAACTCTTGCACAACAGGCAAATCTTTGCACTCAGGGCAGATGAAGTTGAACTTGTCCAACCATACAATCTCGTCGGACTCTTCGATGAACGCTATCTGCTTGCAGTTGGCACAACCACCACAGACAGCCATGTCGAACTCTTCTTCATTCACCACCTTACCACCGTAGATAATGGCCGTTTCTTGGTCATCATCATCGGGGATGTCGTCCCCAATAGCAGTGGTAGTTTCAGCAATTGTGCGTGGATCAAGTACACAATAGCTAAGGCCGGGACTCCCTTCCACTGAAGAGAAGCGACGAACCTTCCCTTCAAAGTAGCAGCGACCATCCATCAGCCACTCCCACATGTTCTTGTCTTGGTCACAGTAGACACGCAGCTCTACGTTACAGTCGTCTTGCGTTGGGTAGCATTGAACGTAACGTTGACCATCAGGCGTCTTAGCTTCTGACGAGACGAAGAATTCGACCCGGTCTTGCATTATCAGGTCGGTCGCCGTTACGTTTCCCGTCTTTTTTGCTGGGGTGCCCTCGGTTTTCTGGGTCGAAGTAAAGACGTTACCAGCTGCTGTGACAGTCTTACCACCAGAAACGGTCGTCGTTCCCGAAGTGCTGGTCGTCTTTGATGTAACGACGTACTTGTGAAGCTCCAAAGGACGCACCGTTGGATTTTCCAACACCTCTGGGTTGTATTTCATTTGAATGGGGTAGCTGAACAACTCCCCAGACGCTGGCTCGAAGATGGGGTGGTGTTTGACATTAGCCAACTTCAGAGTAACTTCCAACATCCACGCTTCAGACGCCCAGTAAATCGTCTTGCGGTTCTCGCTCATGCAGATGTTGATAGGACGCTCAGTGTTGCGAACGAAGTTAATCGTCTCTTGAGCTGAGTCATACCAAACTAGGGCAAATGCCCCACTGAGGTTCTTCACCGTGTCGTCCACACCCACCTCAGAGATGGAGTGGAAGATGTTGTCACTGTCCACCTCGAACTTCTGGTGGTTAATCAGCAACGATTGGTTACGCAGCGTACCGTTATGCACGCCGATGATGTGGTCATGCTCAAACGGGTGAGCATTCTGGGCAATGATCTTACCCTTAGTAGCCCAGCGGTTGTGGCCGAGCAGTACAGTAAGGCGCTTACGGAAGATTTCGTCGAACTGTTTGTACTCGTACAGGTCCCACGGAGTACCAACTTTCTTTACAACTGATGTGAAGCCCCTCGCATCTACCCCAAGAATCCCGGTAGAGTGTGGGCCACGAATGGTATCAAGCTCTAACAGACGCTTGAAGATGCCCTCTTGAGTGCCGTTAATATCACCGGCAACGCCCACGATTCCGCACATGTATTGATTCCTCGTAAAATTTTCTAAAGTTTATTCAGCGGGCTAGCATTTCGTTAAGCCCGCAGGCCGTGACACCGATCGATACGATCGAAGTAGTACTTGAAGCACTCGTGGTCAGCCCGGAAGAACTCTGGGTGGGGCTGGAAGCACAGACATTTGGTGGTTGAGTAGTACACCACTTCGGTGTCAGGCTCGCCATCAGGGCCTTCAGCCACCTTGCCATCTGCCATGTACTGCTTGAACCCACCAAGGTCAGCAGTGGCCAGAACGTGGCCATTAGGTCCGGCACGCATCATTTGGTGGTGAGTGGAGCTGACGTTAAAGGTCGCACCGATGTCGTTGTCATAGAGCTTGTGGGTAGTGCCGGTGGCATGTTTACTGACATGCTGGTACATTTTACCACCAGACATGACGTTGAGGAACTGACCACCACGGCAGATGCCCGACATAGGCTTGCCCAACCGCTGAGCAATGACAAAGTAGCCAGCTTCCTCGAAGTCACGCCGGGCACTATTACCAGTGGTACGGTGATTCTCTTCCCCATACAACCAAGGGGATACGTCCTCTCCACCAGTGAATTGCACCATGTCAGCGTCAAGTAGGTTACCCACCTCTTCCCAACCGGCGGCCTTGAACATCTGGCTGTAGCCACCACCGCCACCACCTACAATATATACCTTAGGCATTGATCTTCTCCATCAAAGTTGTCTTAGCCCACTCAGCCATTACTTCAATGGCCTTACGATAGGGCACACGGTTGTCCTTAAACTCAGCTTGCTTGGCTGCCATGAATGGGTTGAGGTTCACTACCTCCTTGGAGCCAGTACATCTGGCGTAGGGGAAGTGGTTCTTGACGAAGCTGAAGTAGCTCTCGTGTTTGTACTGACCATACATGCCGTCGTAGCCCATGTACCCAGCACCTTGGGATAACAACCCCTTAGGTTGGATTACTTTGTGCTCCAAAAAGTTCTTAACGACAGGCCAGTCCATCACACCGGGATTGACCGAGCAGTGACCAGCAGTGCAGCTGTTCCACGAGGTGGGTGAGTGGTCAGTGGGTACACTTTGAGTAGCTACAGTATGACCAAGCAGGAAGGCGAGGTCTTCATTGACCCCTTCCTTAGCCAGATCATAGGCCGCAGCCAATACCCATGTGTACTCCCACAAGCGCCTGAGAGCCACCATACCAGCCGCCACGAGGTTAGCTGGGTGGTGACCATCAGACACTGTGTACTTCTGCTCTAACGCGAGCTTAGCGTCCTTGGTGATGAAGGTCTCAGCGTATGGGCTACGGTTGAGGATGTAGTCCACAAACCATAGCTCAGCTTCCTTGCTAAGGCCACGCCCTTCAGCGTAACCATAACCATCCATAAGGGCGTTAACTACACGCTCGCATGGTGCCATACCACCCAACCCAGCATGGCAAGATTGGTTAGTGCTGAAGTGGGTGGCACCATTTTTCTTAACACCAACAATAGCGGTGTTCATGCTCCACTTGAGCTTATTCCCATCAAGGCGTTTAATGAGCTCCTTAGCAGCCGCATCAGTGGCTTCATCCAAGCTCAAAGGTTTTTCCAATGTCGCTTCCATGACGCCCCCTTATTTAGCAGCGGCTTTCTTCAGTTCACGATAGGCGCCACGCAGGCCGCCAGCGTCGTTACGGATGGTGACCGGAGTGTAACGCACCACTTGTTGCTTACCATCAGCGGTGAGCTGACCAGTGGGGACTACACGCTCACGGTGACGGGTGACGAGGTAGCCACCACTCAGTGGGTGACGCATGGTACGGGCAATCTTACGCAGGGCTTTACACTTTTTGGCGTTCATACTTTTCTCTCTCTGATTGAATGCATGCCGCTTCGACACACACAACTACACCGACAGCGATAACCCATGTCATCACTATCATAAACATTCGGATTACTTCGTAGTCGCTACCCATTGATAGGCACTACGTTGTCACGCTTAGCTACTACAGCAGCCTCGGACAGTACATCTTCCAAAGCTTCCACCTTGTAGCCCCACAGTGCAGCTTCGGCATAGTCCTCGTTAAAGGCAGCCTCAGCTTGGTTACGACGGGCTTGGTCGAGTTGGGCTAACAGTATTTGTTCCATTACATTGTCCTCAGGTAAGCAATGAACCCTGCCGCACCAATGATGATGAGGGCCATGTCAGTGATGATTTGATAGAGGGTCATATAAGCAAGTCCCAGTTAGTGTCGTCTGGTAAATCCCAGTCCTCAAACACCTCATCAGTCTTTTCACAATGGAAGGTAGGTCCGTGGTAACTGTGTGCAAACTCAGGGAATACCCTTACTAATACCCAACCCTTACGTTCACCACGGTTCCTCCTTATGCTGGCCCCCAATGGCACTTCATCATAATTAATGAAAGTATTCACAACATCTCCACTTGGTGTTCAACAATCCAACCACGCTTATAGCCTGCTGCTATGGCGTCCCATACAGCCACCTTGATGGCCTTCTCGGCGTTCTCAGCACTCACCCTGAACTTCTTTGAGGGAAGCATGGGGCAGAACTCGCCGCCGAATACGAGGGTTACGTCGAACTGGTAGTAGGACACAAATCACCCCCGAACTTGGCGTCGAAAGCAGCCAATGCAATGTCAGCGTCCACTACAGCAGCGGAGCTGTCAGTAAGGTAACGTGTAGCAGCGAGATAAGCAGCCTTCCAAAAATCTTGGCGACCAAGTGCTTTGGCAATACGAGCACGCTCATCATTTTTGTTCTCTTCACCGGGCCAACTAGGCATGACTATGTCCTTTCGTTACGGGAGTCACACTTACTTTGTGCCACCCATTTGTAATAGTGAGGACCACTAACTGTTACGCCAGTAGCCACCTCGTACACCCACCACCCTTGAGGGTTGTAGCGTATCCCGTACTTCACGAGAAAATCCTACGCCAGAAGGGGAAAGCCTTCGGCATGGCAGCGATTAACGCCAACGAATGTCGTTCCCACACATGACGTTTGTGCGACCATGCCAGAACCCAACCATTGGACAACTCGGTTTCGTTTGGCAAACGGTCCTTTGTAGCTACAGGACGACCGAACTTAATCTCTTTCACTCGAAAGTTACCCATAATATACCTCTATGAGCTCCTATGAGCTCGTGTGGGGGGTTTTAACAACCTTACCTAGGCAACCCTACTAGGGATTGTGTGTAAGTAGCTTAGGCGAGCTTAGAGACGCCATTAGGTCATCGAAGCCAAGTTCACCGGGATAGTGCTTTTTACGCAAAGCAGACTCACGCCAATAATCAGACCAACCTTCACAGTGATGATTGATAGCGAGTTTGTACACCCAACCATGTTCCTTATGGGTGACCACCTCAAGAACCAGTGTCTCACCGTTGCATTGAGGAAAATCCTTACTTTGGAGAATGACCACCTCATCGACAGCAAATTTAGGACGCATAGCACCCTCCAAAATAGTTTCTAATGTTAATTACGAGCGCTAGCATCGCGTTAGACGCAATTATTTACGCCTACTCTTGTAGTCTTTTCTCTCAAAAAAGAGTATATACTATACTATATGTATATATAATAGTGAACGTAGTGAACATTATCTCTAGATAGAAAAGAAACAAAAAGAATAAAAGAACACGGCGTTTAGGAACTCCTTAAGTATACTTAGTATACTTATATATCTACGTCATTGATCTCATGCCAGAAGTCACCACCTTCAGGTGTATCAGCCCACGACATGATAGTGTCGATATCAAGGTCATAGACCTGACCTTTCAAATCAGCAGCTACTAAGCGTTTATCAAACAAACGCTTATCACCATCATCAGCCTGCTCACAAGCGTGCTCATAAGCACTGCGGATGACTTCGCTAACACGCTCATCATCCCAACCATTCTCAGCACCATATGCGGTGATCTGAGCAGCAGCCCTTGTTTCAAGAAATAGATTGAACATACCTCACCTCATGTTCGTTGGTTAAGCGTTCTAGCCTGCTCTCTGTATAGCCTACCTGTGTAGTTTCACCAGAGAGCAGGGTACAACCCTTAGAACCGTTTCTTGAACTTACCACCAGCGTTGATGGTGGAGAGCTTATCCACCGCACGCTTAGATGCAGTCCAGTTGTGTTGCCACGCCTTCACATCTTCAGGGGTGAGCTGATAGTCGAAGGGCAGGGTGAGCATGTTGTTGCGAGCATGACGATACATGGCTGTTACCTCTTGATTGAATTGGTTACACCACACCGTGGTATTTGTATGGTGGTTTAGCGTCGAACTTGTGTATTACATCGAATATACCGGGATGTTCCAACACACGTTCAAACAACAAGTGTTGGGCCTTAACCAAACTGGTACAACTACAAGCGTACCGGCTTGGGCTATCTTTCTCGTGCAGACAATGGAAGTGGTCATTCAAGACCCACAACCCGGGGTCGGCGTCACTTACAAGGTAGGCGTAACGTGCCATTAAGTTCTCCTTTTCTTAGCACGCTTTGCAGCGTCACGTTCTTGGTGTTCAGCCCACCAAATGCGCAAGGTGCGGTTGTTGTAGAGTAGGGTAGCCCGTTCACCGTGTGTCATGTTGGTCAACGTCCAACACAATATCTCGGCTACCTCACTGTTATGTCTACAATCCTTCCTGATACGAGCCTCATGCTCATAGGTACAGAGGATTTGACGTTCATTCTCACGGCCATCATAGCAGGGCATGTTATACGCCGAACAAGGTTGGCAGGAAGTAGCCGATAGCAAAGCCACCGACCAATGCAACAGTGAGAGATACATAGGGGTTAGGGATAACAATCCCACATGCAACACCCCAACCCAACGACAACAGGATAATAAGTACAAAGATCATTTCAGTTCCCCCTTAACGGTGGTAGGCGCCGCACACAGTGCAGGCATAGGCTTCTTGGTCACCAACTTTACCTTTCTTGGTGAGGCGATTGTGAACACGGATACCAACACCATAGGTAGCGTCTTGGAAAGTGTTCTTGCATTTGCATTGGATCAGGCGGGTCATGATATACCTCTGAGTTGTGGGTAACGTTTCAACACTTCATCAGTCAGGTGACCGATGAGATAGCAAAAAGCTTCCTGCTCTTGTGTAACATCACCCAACTGCACTCGGTCAGCTAGGTAGAGGCACACATGAGACAGTTCATGCACGGTTGTATTTAAGCCACCACGAAAGATACCAACGTAGTAGTGGCCGTTGTCATGGTCGTATGTGAGGCCCGCTGAGTCGTTCTGAACAACTTTACCAGTGAGCCGCTTGTACACCCTTGCCCACTCACTGAAGTTGTCTGTAACGTGCAGGTAGCAGCCATACGGTGCAATCTTGATGCGTTTCATAGCTCACCTCACGTAACAGCGAATCCAATGACGTAGAACAACCCCCATAAGCAGAGAATCATAGGGACGACTGGCATACACAATCCTCCAACTTAGTTTGTGGGGGTAATCAGGACGGCTAGCATTTCGCTATCCGCCCCGCCCCTTACTTAATCTTCCAAACCCACACAAGGTTGGCCGATACACCTACCAACACGTTGAATGGGGGCGGCACAACATAAGCCGCAATGAGCGCAATGCTGAGGCCCAACTTCATGGCCACGCAGTGTTCCAGCTTGATCCACGGATGCGCTTCGATGAGGGGCTTGGTAATCATTCTTCCACCCCCCCACCTAAGTGCATGAACTTGCTTACAGCAATGAAGAACACAACACCCCCTGCAAACATCGCATGGATGCCGTGACCTTCCACGACTGTAAAGGTCAGGTACATAATGTGGCACACGTTTTCACCTGTGTGAGCCAATTGATGCCTGACAAACCTCGCTATCGTTGTCCTTTTCAGCATTGCACCACCTACTTGTCGAAAGTTACCTCCACATGGAGCCGGTTAATCTACCAGTTGGTAGACCGTGTTCATTGTCTCCACCAAACGGGAGGAGAGTTTTTGTTCCACGATGAGGCTGGTACGAATCTTGTTCGCACCCTCATCAGCGCCCACAGGGTCACCCAACACAGGATGATTGCTTGCGAGTTCACCCAACATCACCATTGCATCAGGCGCCAGCCCATTATGGTCAGGCCAGATGGACAGGGCTGGGACAATACGGGCGTTACGGATTTGTACAATTGGCTTTGGCATGACGTTCACTCCACAGGGTTGACGTTATTCAGTTGTGCAACTAACCATCTAGCTGCACAAAGCATACCGCATCGCCCGGTTTAGTGTCTCAGCCTGCATTAGGCAGCTTGACTCTTGGCTCTTAACCTTCAGTACTCATAAGGTTCCCTCTATCAAATGGGTGCGTGGTACAGGACTCGAACCTGTAAATGCCAGCGGTGTCAGGCTTTGTTTATCGTCTTTCGGTTTTGGCGTCCTACTCAAAAGATGCCTCTCCCCTAGCCGCTTGTGTACACCAATTCCACCAACCACGCGAATTATTTTCTGGCGTTAATGTTCATTGGCCAGCATCGCCTAAGGGCGACGGTCTACGCCATATTCGTTACTCGGACAGCAGTTCCTTAGAACCCAGTACGATCTTGCGCAATGATTCGATCATGTCGTCGTCCACGACGATGTCCTTATCGTAGGCATACAGCACCAGTTCCAATGCTTCAGACAGCATGGAAATAGCTTTCATGGCCTGTTCTTCAGTGAGTTGCATACGTTCTCCTATAATAATCGGCTTGCCCAAGGGCTTCATACTTTGTCTCTGCTGTGCTCAACAGGACGCCATTGCAAAGCACCCACCAGCATATGCGGGCAGGTGAACGTTTAACTTCAAAGTTCATATCATCACCCCTTTCTTTATGTAGCACAGCAAAGCGAGGCGTTTAACTTCCGCTGCGCTTTCCTTGCCCACTTCAAGAGCCGCAAAGCTACAAGCGGTGTACTTATCTCGGTTGCTATCAGACCATTTGTAGTCCATAGTACGGGCGGGTGGAACATGAGGCGTAGCGCATCCTTGCAGGGCCAATAGACACAACACGAATAACGCTTTCATGACTCACTCCCCGCCGTACTCAATACGGCAGTAAGGGCCATGATCACCCAAGCACAGGAAGGGTACGTGAAAGCGAGCGTGCTTCACATCAACCCACGATATGAGCCCCCACCTGTACATTGGAGTGACCATGGTAGTTACCTCTTAACGAACTTAACCTTGCAATACCAACCATCTTCACCTTGGTTGATGAATGAAGGGTATTCACCCGATGCCATGAACTGCACGAATACCCAACCCACACCGTGGTCAACATATGCTGGCGTCAACATGATAACGTCCCTCAATTAGCGGTTGATTAAGCGGCGTCGGCCACGTCGTTAGCAGGTTCTTCAGCAATGATTGCCTCGAACTTGCAGAGTTTGAGCACGGCCTTGAGAGTGGCGTCGTTAACGTCCATCTTCACTTTGGCCTTGTCCGCATCGTCCAGCTTAAGCAGCTTGGCTTCGATGGTTTTGTGCTCTTTCAGGATTTGTTGCAGGCGATCTTCCAACGACCAGCCAGCGAATGGGTTGGACACTTTCAGTTCCCACCACATTTTGGCCTTAGCCTCTTGGAACTTGTCCTCGATGAACTTGGCACCAGACCAGCCAATGAAGCCCGTTTCGTCGGTCTTAAGGCCGCCATAGACCTTGAAGAATTCGATAAGAGCTTTGCCGTTCACGGTGTTACCCAAGGCAGTGACCAGCTTGCCAGCAAACGTCCAGTCACCATGCTTCGCAGCATGTTGCAGCGTAGCTACAGCGGCAATCTGTACCTTTACACGGGCCTGACCTACGGCCTTCACAGCAGAGGCTTGAATGGCTTCAAGCTCGGTT
>RCUQ01001227.1_pt1 | contig 10304 bp, 9 predicted proteins | sample 2166351 | NCBI WGS metagenome assembly RCUQ01 (sample SAMN09932597, study PRJNA488358) | compost metagenome | feature: garden; material: soil; isolation source: compost soil in acetonitrile-enriched culture | place: Germany: Experimental Botanical Garden Goettingen | collected 2016-01-27
GGTTCGCTCACGGCCGATGCATTGCCCGCGTTGAGTCCTGCCCTTCGCGGAACCCCTGAATGAGCGACGAAGCACAGCGCTGGAAAGAGAAGTACCTCAAAAGCATCGAACAACAGGAAAAGCTCGAACGTCGTTGGGACGCACGCCTCGACTTGCTGCGTCGCGGACTGGTGCGTAGCACCCTGGCGGCGGAAGGCACTGATCGCGCCGTTGATCAATGCATGAAGGAAATGCGTGAGGTCGTGCGTACCGACGACATGGACGCCGGCCTCGCCGCCCTGCTCCCGCGCCTGGAAAAAGCCGTGCTCGATTCCGAGCAACGTCGGGAAACCCGGGTCAACCAGACCAGTGCGGCCTTGAACGCGCTGGTTACCCAGCTGCAAACACTGCCGTTACCCCGGGAAGTCAGCCGTCCCCTCAAGAACTTCGCCAAACAACTGGATAGCCGCGTCAGTCAGGCTCGCGAGATTCCGTTGCTGCTCAGCGAACTGAGCGGCTTGCAAGGCAAAGCCTTGAACCAGTTGGAGACGCCGACAGAGCCCGGTCGACCAGGCCTGTTGCAGCGATTGTTCGGTCACCGTGAGGCCGATGAGGCCGTTGCACCGTCAACCCCCGTGGTTGAGCAAACCTCTTTTACAGCACCAGCCGAAGCCGCCTCGGCGCCGATTGCCGCTGCATCGCCAGCAATCACCGAACCCGAACCGGCCATCGAAAAGGCGCCCGTTAAAGCTCCCGACCCGATCTTCAAGGTTGCCGAGCCCCAAGCCATTGAGACATCTGTCGATACGCCAGAGCCACCTGCCGTAACGGCGTTTACTCCGCCGGTTATCGAACCACAGCAAGATTCTGCCCCGCACCCCGAAGCCCAAGCGGATCAACCTGACGAACCGGCAATACTCGTCGAGACACTCGCGCCCCAAGCCGAGCAATCAATCAATCCTGACGAACTGACGCCGGCTGAGCTTCCCGAAACAGTGCCTCAGCCGTCCGATTTTCCCGCTGTCGATTCAGAGCAACCCGAGCACGACATCCTGTATGCGCTGCCGGACTCCCCCGAGCCGTCCTACAGCTCAGTGGCCAAGCACATCGAAGACACGTTGCTGGGCCTGCTCGACGATCTGACGCTGCCCGAGCGTCATCGCCCGCAAGCCGAATCGATGCGCGACCGTCTGAAAAACGGCTTGAACTGGTACGAGCTGCTACCGATCCTCGACGATCTGGCCACTTTGATGCTGGCCATCTCCGACAGCGGCCAGCATGAATTCGAAGCCTACTTACAGCAGCTCAACGAGCGTCTCGAATCGTTCCAGAGCAACCTGCAGGCCGCCAGCGCCGGGCATGCCGACAGTCGCTCCGCCGCTGAGGCCATGGACACGCAAATCCGCGAACAGGTCGACGGCCTGCAAACCAGCATGCATGAAGCGGCTGACCTGGACGATCTCAAGCACGTCCTGGAAAACCACCTCGAAGGCCTGCTCGGCACCATGGACCAACACCGCAAGCAGCGCGACGAGCGTGAGCACGAGGTGGCGGCCCGCCTGCAAAGCCTGGCCGAACGAGTGGCCCACATGGAGCAGGAGGCTCTGGGTTTTCGCGAGCACCTTGAAGAGCAACGGCAGAAAGCCTTGATCGACCCGTTGACCGGCCTGCCCAACCGCGCCGCCTGGAGCGAACGGCTGGAACATGAAATCAGCCAATGGCAGCAGCACGGCAACACGCTGATGCTGGCCATGCTCGACCTTGATCACTTCAAGCGCATCAACGACAACTACGGTCATCTGGCCGGTGACAAAGTGCTGAAAATCATTGCCAGCGTGCTGCGCAAGCGTCTGCGCGGGACGGATTTCATTGCCCGGTTTGGCGGCGAAGAGTTTGTCCTTTTGCTGCCGTCCACGGTGCCGGCAGCCGGAATGAAACTGCTTGAACACCTGCGAGCGTCGATTGAGGCCTGCCCATTTCACTTCAAGGGTGAGCGGGTGACGATCACCATTTCCATGGGCCTGACCGCATTCAAACCCGGCGAACATAGCGATCTGGTACTGAAAAGAGCCGATCAGGCGTTATATCGCGCGAAGAATGCCGGCCGTAACCGGGTCGAACTGGGCTGAGGGCCAATTGTTCCATTTTATTTAAAACCTCGCGATTGCCCTCCGCACGCAAGGCAGTACGTTACACTGTTGCATTACTGTCTTGCGTGTATTGCTCCTGCCATGAAATTTCTTGCTCTCATCGTGTCGCTGATGCTCCTGGCCGGTTGTGCCAGTGGTCCGCGCTACGACACCAGTCACCCTTCCGCCAATCACGACAGCCGTATCCAGTTCGTGGTGGTGCATTACACCTCCGCCTCGCTGGAGCGTTCGTTGCAGCTGCTGACCCATGGCGAAGTCAGCAGCCATTACCTGGTCGGTGACGACAAAAACGCGACCATCTACAAACTGATGGATGAAAACCTGCGGTCCTGGCACGCCGGAGAAAGCCAATGGCAGGGCCGGACCTGGCTGAACTCCAGTTCCATCGGCATCGAAATCGTCAATCCTGGCTTCAAGGACACCCCGACCGGCCGTCTCTGGTATCCCTACAGTGAAGCGCAGGTGCAGTCCCTGATCGTTCTGCTCAAGGACATCAGCAAGCGTTACAACATCAACCCGCGCAGCATCATTGGCCACAGCGATATTGCGCCGCTGCGCAAGCTTGACCCCGGCCCGCTGTTTCCGTGGAAACGCCTGGCGGCCGAAGGTATCGGCATCTGGCCGAACGAGCAGGCTGTGGCGCGCCAGCAGGCACAGTTCGATGCACAACTGCCGAGCATCAGTTGGTACCAGGCACAGCTTGCCCGCTTCGGTTATGAGACGCCTCAGACCGGCGAACTGGATGTCGCCACGCGCCATGTCATCGCAGCGTTCCAGATGCATTTCCGCCCATCCCGATTCGATGGCACGCCCGATGCGCAAACAGCGGCGCTGCTACAGGTGTTGAACCAGACAAAATAATGACGACCGCCCGACGGTCAGCGCGTTTTCTCCATCAGCAGCTATAACTCATTGGTAATTCTTCGGATATTTCCCCAATGCCTGCTGCTCGAGAGTCATTCCGTAGTTGGTTCTATCGCCCATGGTTTCTGGCGATGCTGGCGGCTGTCCTGAGCGCAACCTTACTACTCTCCGGCAGCCTGTTCATTGCCCTGCACCAGGTCCAGCAGAACGAAAGCAAGGAAATGAATGCCCAGGGCGAACGTTTTCTCGCCCGCCTGGAGCAACTGTTCGGGCAATTGCGCGAAAGCCTCGACGACCTGGAGGCCCAGCCGCTACGCATGTGCGATGACGAAATGATCGCGACGCTGCAAGCGGTCAGTTTCAATTACCGTTTCGTCTATGAAGCGGCCTACATGGATGCCTCACGGATCTGCTCTAATCGTCCGCGCCAGGAAGGTTTGTCGTTGATACGCCCCCCGGACATCAAGGGCCCCACCTACAGCTATTGGCTGAACACCACCACCGAACCCGATGAAAATCGCGCCGCGCTGATGCTCGGGCGCGGCAATTTCCGCGTAGCGACGTCGCGCGGGCATTTGACCGATATGGTCGACCTGTCACCGGGAAGCAGCCTTTTAGTCGTGCTCGACCACGGCACTCGGGCGATTCCGGTCCTGGGTGTGTCGCAATCATGGCCACCGAACGAACATTGGCCGCCAAAAAGCCGTGATGCGCTGCAAGTCACGCAGACGCGTTTGATTTACCGCATGCCCACCGACAATCCGGAATACCAACTGGTGCTGATCACCCCGCGCGGCGGCACCCACATTCCGCTGATGTGGTGGTGGTTGTTGCCGGTGTGCCTGGGGCTGACCTTGTGTGTGGGTTTTCTGGTGTTCCTGCTGGTGCGTCAGCGCCAGTCCCTGGACGCCGAACTGACCGGCGCCATACGCCGTGGCGAGTTGCAGGTGTTGTATCAACCGATTTTCGACCTCGACAGCCGCAACTGCGTCGGCGCCGAAGCCTTGCTGCGCTGGCGAAGGCCGGATGGCACCCTGACCAGTCCCGACCTGTTCATTCCGATGGCGGAGAACACCGGGCAAATCCGTCAGATGACCGATTTCGTCCTGCAACGCTTGTTGGAGCAACTCGGGCAATTACTGCGCGCCAACCCGCAGCTGTACATTTCGGTCAACCTCGCAGCCTGCGATGTAATGGTGCCACGGATCGGCCAGGTCATGGCGCGGCTGCTGACCTTGCACCGGGTTGCCGCCAAACAGATTGCCTTTGAGGTCACCGAACGGGGGTTAATCGACGTGGTAGTGGCCCGGGAAAACCTGCAAGCCTTGCGCGATGTCGGGCATCAAGTGCTGATCGACGACTTTGGCACCGGCTATTGCAGCCTCGCCTACCTGCAAACCCTGCCGGTGGATTGCCTGAAAATCGACAAGGCCTTCATCGATGCGCTAGGCCATGACGCGGCCAGCAGCGGCGTGGCCCCGCACATCATTCACATGGCGCAATCGCTGCACTTGAAAGTGATTGCCGAAGGCATCGAGCATGAAGCCCAGGCAGCGTTCCTGAGCAGTGAAGGTGTGAAGTTTGGCCAGGGCTGGCTGTTCGCCCATGCGTTGAGTGCGGTGCAGTTCATTGAACTGATTACCCGTGGCCGCCGGTTGGCCAACCGACGCCTGGATGACGAAGCGTAAGGCGCTACACCGTTAGCGCCATGTAGAACTGCGTGCCCTGCCCCGGCCGCGAATAGACGCCCATCCGCCCGCCGTGCAACTGCACGATTTCCTTGCACAACGCCAATCCGAGTCCGGCCCCGCCTTTTTTGCGACCGACCTGCACAAAGGGCTCGAAGATCCGTCCTTGCTGGCCGTAGGCAATGCCTTCACCGTTGTCTTCGACACTGATGATGACCCGCTCGCCATGGCGTCGGGCCTGCAAGCGTATGAGACCGCCCGCGGACGTGTGGCGCAGGGCGTTGTCGATCAGGTTGTCGAGCACCCGGTCCAATTGCGGCTGATCAGCCTGCAAGCGCGGCAACGGCCCCTGTACTTCCACCAACAACTCGATGCCCTTTTCTTCGGCACCGCTGGTAAAGCGCAGCTGCGCCTGCTCTAGCAAGTCTTCGATGGAACACGGTGCCAGGCTGAGTTTCTGCAGACCATTCTGGTAACGCGAGAAATTCAGCAGGTCGTTGATCAACTGCATCAGCCGCTGCATTTCTTCGTTCACCGTATCCAGCAAATCGGCTTCACGGGAGTCCTGGGGGAAATGCGCGCGCTCACGGAACAGGCCGAACGCCATGTGCATGCCGGTGACCGGCGTACGCAGTTCATGGGAGGCGCGCAGCACGAATTCGCTGCGTACTCGTTCGAAGGCGCGCTGCTCGGTAACGTCATGCAGCACCATTACCGCGCCGAGAATATGGCCCTGGGTATGACTGACCGGCGTCAGGCTGTAGGTCAGCAGGCGCGTCTCGCCATCGACCTCGATGTTCAGATCCTCCGGTGCCCGCTCCAGCGTGCCGCCGCGTAGCACCAGTTGCAGCTGTTCATCGAGCTCCGGACGCTGCAAAGCAGTGCCCAGCCCTTGGCCGAGTCGATCCTCGTCCCAGCCCAATTGACGCTGCGCCACCGGGTTGAGGTGTTCCAGATGCCCCTGGCGATCGATCATCAGCAAGCCGTCGTCGATGCTGTCGAGCACTGCCTGCAAACGTTGCTGACCCGCCAGTAGCTCATCGATGTTGGTGGCCTGATGCTCACGCAGCGCCTCGGCCATGATCCCGAAACGCCGGGTCAACTGGTTGAGTTCCACGGCCGAGGAAACCGGCAGGGTGACGTCGAAGTTGCCTTGGCCAATGTTGTCCGCCGCCTGCGCCAGGGCCTCGATGGGCTCGCCGAAACGCCGGGCGATGGCATGCGCAGTGACGAAACCGATGATCAAAACCGCCAACCCGACCAGGCCGAGCAATCCGGCAATCAATAAAGCACGTTCACGGGCATGGCGCTCGGTGGCACCAATGTTATCCAGCGCACGCTTGTGCTCATTGATCAAACCATTGCGCAGCTCGTTGAATTTTTCGGTGAGTTCGTCGTTGCCGCTCAGCACATGGGCCGGATCGGGTGACACTTCGTAGGCCTGAATGAAACTCAGGTAATCCGCCTTGGCTTTTTTGAAACCGTACTCGCTGCCGTCGATTGCAGGTTCCTGGGCGATGCCCTCCTCCAGCAACTCGAAGTAACGCTGTTTTGAGGCTTCGAAGGCTTGGGAATCCGGCTGCTCGCTGAGCATGATGATCAACTGATCACCCAAGGTCTGACGCAGCTTGAGCCCCAAATCCAGGGTGACGAAGTTGTTGCGTACCAACGCTTCCTGGCTCCCGGCCATCTGCATCACGCTGACCAGTCCGAGCAGCAACCCGAACAGCGCTACGGTGATCAGCGCGGAAATGCTCAGGAACAGCCGGGTCCGCAACTTCATCGCCAGTTTCATCGGTGGCGGCTCACAAGTTGTACTGTTTGCGTTTGCGGTACAGCGTCGACGCGTCGATGCCCAGGGTCTTGGCGGCTTGATCCAGCGTGCCGGCGGTGGCGAGGACCGCGCCGATGTGGGCCTTTTCCAACTCATCGAGGCTCAAGGCGGCGCCGATGCGCGGTGCATTGTTGACCGGTGCTTCAGCCATGCCCAAGTGGCTGATCTCAACCCGCTCCTGAGGGCAAATAATGCTCGCCCGCTCCACCACGTTGCGCAGTTCGCGAATGTTCCCCGGCCAGCGATAACCCAGCAGCGCCTCCCGAGCCTCGTCGCTGAAGCCTCGGGCCGGACGTGCGTACTCTTTGACGAAGCGCGCCAGGAAGCGGTCGGCGAGATTCAGGATGTCTTCCCTGCGCTCGCGCAGCGGTGGCAAGTGCAAGGTGATGACGTTCAGGCGATAGAGCAAGTCTTCGCGGAAACGACCGTCGCGGACCATGTCTTCGAGGTTCTGGTTGGTGGCGGCGAGAATACGCACATCGGCGCGGCGGGTGACCGGATCGCCCACACGCTCGTATTCTTTATCTTGAATGAAGCGCAGCAATTTTGGCTGTAAAACCAGCGGAAAATCGCCGATCTCGTCGAGAAACAACGTACCGCCATCGGCTTGATTGACTCGCCCCAAAGTACTTTCGCTGGCGCCGGTGAATGCGCCACGACTGTGGCCGAACAGCTCGCTTTCCATGAGTTCAGCGGTCAGCGACGGGCAGTTGATGGTGATGCAGGATTTCTTCGACCGCTTGCTCCAGCCGTGAATCGCCCGGGACAACTCGCCTTTACCGGTGCCGGATTCGCCGAGAATCAAAATATTGGCATCAGTCGTCGCGACCTGGCGAGCGGTTTCAAGGACCACTTTCATGGCCGGGCTATGGGAGTCCAAACCATCCTTGGGTTTGCGCACCTCGCCTTCGAGGGCTTCAAGGCGCGCCGACAATTGACGCACTTCCAGTTGCTTGGCCGTGGCCAAGCGTAATTGATCGGGGCTGCACGGTTTGACCAGATAATCGGCGGCACCGGCCTGAATGGCATCGACAGCGGTATCCACGGCCGAGTGCGCGGTGACGATCACCACGCGCATCCATGGAGCCTGGATGCGCATCTGAGCCAACACGTCGAGGCCGTTGTCTTCACCCAGGCGCAAATCAAGGAAGCACAAGTCGAAGACCTGACGTTGCAACAACGCATCGGCTTGTGCGGCGCTGTTGGCCGTCGCCACGCTGTAGCCCTCGTCTTCCAGGCAATAGCGGAAGGTACGCAGGATGGCGGACTCATCATCCACCAGAAGAATACGGCCTTGATGCTCAGTGGCTGATTCCATTTTCCTACGCTCCTTAATGAATAGTCTTGGTTTAGTCCCGGAAAAATCGGGCAAGTTGCATGGTTCATTCTGATCCATTCCCGTCATGTCAGGGTAGTTATCTCCCTGCCCGCCGGTTTTCGCCTGATTTTGTAGGCCTTTTATAGGTAATAGCTTTTCAGACGATGAATCACGTCCATTTCTGACAGCCGCGCCCTCCTCTCAATTCAAAAAGATTGCGATCTCTGCCAACGCGATCATGCATAACGCACGACCGCGTCAGGGGGCATCGTGCAGGATGCGCACGAAGGGCTTTTCCTCACCGAACTAACTATTTGATTTATAACGATTTTTTTAGACAAAAAAACTGGCATGCGGGCTGCAATAACCTGAATAACGCAGGGCACCAACAAAACGCCCTCAACCCGATTACCCCCGCGTGGGAGGAGCTTCAGGATGAATCGCCAACGTGCCACCCAATTGCATCTCTCGCCTCTGCTTCTCCAACAAGGTTTGTTTGCAGTACTGGCGCTATCGATCACGCTGATCGGCGGCCAACAGTTTCTGCGCTGGGAGCAGAGCCAGCAGCAAGAAGGGCCAAGCGTGTCGTTTCAACACCCGACCCAAACCCACTTCAGCGCCGCCACCAGCGGTATGGCCGACAGCACTGCAATGCGGATGATGGACGTCGACCAGCACCAGGCGATGGATGAATCGCCACGTCAGGAACGCTGGGTGTTCTAAGTTCAAACACTTGGCGCGATCGCTGCGCCGGGAAACGCAATACCTCTAAATAGAAGCGTAAGGAGAATCACCATGTTGAGCTGGGCAATCACATTCCTGATCATTGCCATTGTCGCTGCCGTACTGGGCTTCGGTGGTATCGCGGGCACCGCCACGGGTATCGCCAAGATTCTCTTTGTCGTGTTCCTGGTGATGTTCATTGCTTCCTTCTTCTTTGGCCGTCGCGGTCGAGGCTGAATATGAGTTTTTCGTTAAAGACACTGGCAGCCGCCCTGCTACTGGGCGGTAGTGCCATGGCAATTGCCGCCAATGACGGCCAGGCACGGGTCAACGAGCTCTTGAACGCAGACCCGCAGTACCGTGAAACCTGGCAAGGCGTGGTGAAGAAAGAAGAACGCCTGCCGGAATGGGTGATGAACCTGTCCGGCGATGCCGAACAAATGAATGCCGTTGAAGAGGACGGCGACAAGTATCTGGTGGGACCGCTGTGCGAATCGCAGGCGACTTGCCTTGACCGACGCTTGATCGTCGCCGTCAGTTTCGACAAGAAAGACGCTTACGCAATGCTGGTCGAAGTGCCTTCCGGGCTGCCGGCCGACAAGTCGCCGACGCGACATGCCACCTACCGTTTCCTCGGCAAACCGGACCAGGGTATGCAGGAAATGTTGATGGAGCAGCTCAAGAAGGATCCGAACTGGTACTGATTTGAGAATACGAAAGAAGCGCCGTGCTTCTTTCCTCTGCGCCCACCTGAGGAAGGTTGGTGCATGACCAAGGGGTCGGGATGTTCTGCCTGTTGCAGGGGCGGAGTGACCTACGGGTACAGGGAGTGCCTGCGCAAGGGCCGGGTCAGGAAAAGCTGCGACGCAAGTTCGCCGGTCAAGCATGGCTCGACGGACTTGCGAAGAGCTTGCATGCAAGGCTCTGAACGAGAGCGTTCCCGTCTGTTTTTTCGGCTTCCTGCCAAATTCCCTCACCAATCACTGGAAAGTATTTTTCCGGTATCTCCCCAGCGACCGTATATCAAAAAAATCACCCTTCTTTTGTCGCGATGCCTTCGCGCGCGCTGCGAGATTTTCTCAAAAATTCTTCTTTATTCGACTGATCAAAAAACATTCAATCTGCCCTGCAATGGCCGGTACACGGCACTTATGCCTGACGAAATGTCGTATTCGAACCGATTGCGACGTCGCTTACAGGTAAAAAACCTCATGCCGATTCGGCATAGGGTAGGCGTTTACGGCATTAGACGTCGCTTCCTTGCATCGGAATAGTTGCGCCTTTTTTCGCCTGCCAGAGAGCCACTAACAAGCGCTCCGGGGCTCCTTATACGGGGGCAGACGCACTGACTTTTTCGCCACAAGCGATCCGGTTCATGCATCTGCCCGAGTCAAACTGAAGTAAGGGTAAAGATATGAAGAAGGCAAAGCTTAGCCTCGCCTGGCAGATCCTCATCGGTCTGGTATTGGGGATTGCAATCGGTGCGCTGCTCAACCATTTCAGTGCCGAAAAAGCCTGGTGGATCAGCAACGTCCTGCAACCGGCAGGCGATATCTTTATCCGTCTGATCAAGATGATTGTGATCCCGATCGTGATCTCTTCGTTGATCGTCGGTATTGCCGGCGTCGGTGATGCGAAGAAGCTCGGCAGCATCGGCCTCAAAACCATCCTTTACTTTGAAGTCGTCACCACCATCGCCATCGTCGTCGGCCTGCTGCTGGCCAACCTGTTCCATCCGGGTGCCGGCA
>RCUQ01001229.1_pt1 | contig 10294 bp, 6 predicted proteins | sample 2166351 | NCBI WGS metagenome assembly RCUQ01 (sample SAMN09932597, study PRJNA488358) | compost metagenome | feature: garden; material: soil; isolation source: compost soil in acetonitrile-enriched culture | place: Germany: Experimental Botanical Garden Goettingen | collected 2016-01-27
TCCTATGACTTCGACCAGCTGTTCATCGGCGCCGACGGCATAGACCCGGAGCGGGGCACCACCACCTTCAACGAGCTGGTGGGCCTCTCCCGTGTGATGGCCGAGGTGTCCCGCGAGGTCATCGTCATGGTCGAGTCGGAGAAGATAGGCCGCAAGATCCCCAATCTCGAGCTGCCCTGGTCCAGCATCCATACCCTGGTGACCGACGAGGGGCTGGACGGCGAGGCCAGAGCACAGATTCAGGCCAGGGGGATAGCACTGATCTGCGCCCCCGTGGCGGTTTGACCCAAACATCCAACTATCCAAACGAATTTCCGTTTTTACCTCTTGAGGAGAAGTCTATGTGTGGCATCGTCGGGGCTGTGGCCCAACGTGATGTGGCTGAAATCCTGGTAGAAGGCCTGCGCCGTCTGGAATACCGCGGCTATGACTCCGCCGGTGTGGCCGTGTTCAGCGCCAACCAGCCGCTGCAGCGGGTGCGTCGCCTCGGCAAGGTGGCCGAGCTGGCCAAGGCGCTGGAAGAGCAGTCCGTCCACGGCGGCACCGGCATAGCCCACACCCGCTGGGCGACCCATGGCGAGCCGTCCGAGCGCAATGCCCACCCCCATGTCTCCGAGCATATCGTCGTGGTGCACAACGGCATCATAGAGAACCACGAAGAGCTGCGCAGCCAGCTGCAGGGCATGGGCTACGAGTTCACCTCGGACACCGACACCGAGGTGATCGCCCACCTGGTCCACCACGAGCTGAAATCCGCCCCCAGCCTGCTGGCGGCCATGCAGGTCACGGTGAAGCAGTTGCGCGGTGCCTACGGCACAGTGGTGATGGACAGCCGTGACGACAGCCGCGTGGTGGTGGCCCGCTCCGGCTCGCCCCTGGTGATTGGTCGCGGCATCGGCGAGAACTTCATCGCCTCCGATCAGATGGCCCTGCTGCCGGTGACCCGCCGCTTCATCTTCCTGGAAGAGGGTGACGTGGCCGAGGTGACCCGTCGCGACGTGCACATCTTCGACACCGACGGCAATGCCGTGGTGCGCGAGGAGCTGGAGTCCGAGCTCTCCCACGACGCCGGTGACAAGGGCGAGTACCGCCACTACATGCTCAAAGAGATCTACGAGCAGCCCAAGGCCATCACCAACACCCTGGAAGGCCGTCTGGGCACGGATCACGTGGTGGTCGAGTCGTTCGGCAACGGCGCCCGTGCCATTTTCGACAAGGTGGAGCACGTCCAGATCGTCGCCTGCGGCACCTCCTACAACTCCGGCATGGTGGCCCGCTACTGGTTCGAGGAAATCGCCGGCGTCTCCTGCGACGTGGAGATCGCCTCCGAGTTCCGCTATCGCAAGTCCGTGGTGCGCCCCAACAGCCTGCTGGTGACCCTGTCCCAGAGCGGCGAGACCGCCGACACCCTGGCGGCCCTGCGCCTGGCCAAGGAGTCCGGCTACATGAGCTCGCTCGCCATCTGCAACGTGCCGGGCTCCTCCCTGGTGCGGGAATCTGACTTGGCCTTTATGACCCGGGCCGGTGCAGAAATTGGGGTGGCCTCCACCAAGGCCTTCACCACCCAGCTGGCCGGCCTGCTGATGCTGGTGGCCTCCGTCGGTCACTGCCGTGGCAACCTGAGCGCCGAGGCCGAGGCCGAACTGGTCAAGGCGCTGCAGGCCCTGCCGCTGCGCATCAAGGAGAGCCTGGCCCTGGCCAAGCAGATCGAGACCCTGGCCGAAGAGTTCGCCGACAAGCACCACAGCCTCTTCCTCGGCCGTGGTAGCCAGTACCCCATCGCCATGGAGGGGGCGCTCAAACTCAAGGAGATCTCCTACATCCACGCCGAGGCCTATGCCGCCGGTGAGCTTAAGCACGGCCCGCTGGCACTGATCGATGCCGAGATGCCCATCATTGTGGTGGCGCCGAACAACGATCTGCTGGAGAAGCTCAAGTCCAACGTGGAAGAGGTGCGCGCCCGCGGCGGCATCCTCTACGTGTTCGCCGATGCGGACGCCGGCTTCAAGAGCGACGAGACCATGCGGGTGATGAGCCTGAATCACGTGGAAGAGATGATAGCCCCCATCGTCTACACGGTGCCGTTGCAGCTGCTCTCCTACCACGTCGCCCTCATCAAGGGCACCGACGTGGATCAGCCGCGCAACCTGGCGAAATCCGTGACCGTGGAATAAGCCGTTGTCAGGCATGAAAAAAGATGTATTCGAGTAATAAAGTTGGATACCGGGTAATATAGTTGGATACTAAGTAATAAAGTTGAATACCAAAGCCGCCCTAGCTAAGCTTAATTTATGAGCAATGGCTGGGCGGTTTTTTCATGGCTGGGAAAAAGTACGTCAATACCGAGTTGCAGAATCAGAAGTGGCTACGTGAAGGGAGAGGTAGTGGTCATGGTTCTGATTACAAACCATGGTTAACCGTTAGAGACCTATCCTCTCAAGGTCGTTCACATCGTGTCTTTGGCCATAAATCGCAACGAACCCACCATTTGCTGTCAGATCTGGAGTTGGCCGTATTCTTGCTTTTGGAGTGGAGTCGTTCAACGGTAGATATTCGTGAGCAATTTCCTCTTCGGTTGGAAGATACCAAGGCACTGGCTTTGGAGTCCGGGATAGATCACCCATCCGTTCGCGGCGTTCTCCAAGTGATGAGTTCAGATTTTCTCGTCAACACCACAGACACCAGTCAACCCAAATTCGCATTGCAAGCCAAGTATGCTGAAGCACTGAGTGATACCAGAACCATTGAGAAATTGGAGCTGGAACGACGCTATTGGTTACAAAAAGGAATTCCTTGGTGGCTAATCACGGAGAAGGACATTCCCAGCGTGGTTACGAAAAACATCAGTTGGCTCTATCCGGCACAACGGGATGAGATAGAAATTGATGTCCTGGTGGAGCGAGCGGCGTTCTATCAGCATCACTTTCAGAATGATCCAGAGAGAAGCGTAATTGAGATGGCCAAACAGCTGGATACGGCCTACCAGCAACCCATGGGGCAATCATTGTTGGAGATTAGACAGCTGCTGGCTCAGCGCTGGTTTCTGTTCGACATCTTGACGCCAGTGACCAAGTTGAAAGCCGGGGATTTGCAGTTGGAGAATATTGAGGCGATGTCGGGGGCGTTACGTGTTTCGAATCAATGAAGTTATCAGCGTTGAAGGGATTACCTACCGCATTCTTGCTGAACAGCTGGATGAAATAGTCTGGATTTCTCTGGATGACGAGGCTGCTTTTCCTTCCGTGATCGCGCGACAGGTATTGCTAGACGCTATCGATAACGAAGTGTTGCAGCGGATCGAAGACCCCTATGCCAAGCTTTACTATGCACAGCCTGATGAAGGGACAAAGGCAGGAGAGCTGCGTGATAAAAATTATCAACTTATTCAACCCCTAATATCCAATCCGGAGTGCATGTATCCTAGAGCAAGGAACAGGGTTGTAAATAAAATTATTGCCACACAGGCTACAACCAAAAAAAATCTTTATCGGCTCATCCGACGTTATTGGCAACGGGGGCAGACGCCGAATACTCTTTTACCTGATTATAAAAACTCAGGCGCGAGGGGCAAGAAGAGGGTATCAAAGGGTGGAAAACTTGGTCGTCCCAGACTGATGGTGACGGGTGCCGGAGTCATCGTTGATGAGCATATAGAACGACTTTTTCGTACTGCTATAGAAAAACACTATCTGCTCAACAATGGTAAATCGTTCGTTGAAACTCACAATCGTTTCAAAGGGATGTATCAAAACTATAACCCTGGTGTTCCTGAATCGGAGTTTCCTACTATTTGGCAGATGAAACACTTCTTCAAGAGGGAATACTCTCAGGTTGAAAAACTGAAGAAAAGAATCAGCAAGATAGATTACAACAAGGATGTCAGGCCGTTACTGGCAACAGCGAACACGCAAGCTCTCGGTCCAGGGTCCCGATATGAGATTGATGCAACGATAGCTGATATCTATCTGGTTTCTGATAGTGATCGACAAAACATAGTTGGTCGCCCGATTGTCTATATGGTCATTGATGTGTTTAGCCGCATGGTAGCCGGTTTTTACATCGGTTTTGAGAATCCCTCCTATGTGGCAGCAATGCAGACTCTGTCTATGGCGATGACTGACAAGATCAAGTTTTGCCAACAGTTTGGTATAGAGATTGATGAATCTGACTGGCCGGTTGCAGGTATCCCTGATGCCATATTGGCTGATCGGGGAGAATTGCTGGGTTGTCAGATCGAATCTCTGGAAAAAAGCTTCTCTACTCGGATTGAGAATACCCCTCCTTTTAGAGGTGATTGCAAAGGCATAGTCGAGCGTTTTTTCAGAACCATACAGGCGGTATTTAAGCCTTTTGCTCCCGGAGTTGTGTCTGGCACCACCATAAAGAAACGGGGAGGAAAGGATTACCGGTTGGATGCGATGCTGAATATCCATGAGTTCACATCCATCATTCTGTCGGCCATCTTGTTTCACAACCGATACCATGTGTTGGAAACCTATGATCGAGATATCGATATGCCTACCGATTTGCCGATGACGCCATTATCACTATGGAACTGGGGATTGCAGCATAGGTCAGGGCGGTTACGGATGGTTCCTGAGGACGCTCTCCGGGTCAGTTTGCTGCCGAGAACTCAGGCGACTATCTCTCCTCTGGGGCTCCGCGTCTTTGGTGTGTATTACACCTGCCAAGAAATTCTGAAAATGGGGTGGTTGCATAGGGGTAAGGATGTCTCCAGGCCTGAATCAGTAGAGGTTGCTTATGACCCGTCTGTTGCTGATATGGTTTATTTGCTTCCTCGAAAAAACAGTGCGGAATATTGGGTCTGTGGGTTGACCGAGCGCTCCCGAGAGTTTCGAGGTTGTTCTTTATGGGATGTATGGTTGATAACCAAGCAACAGAAGGTTGTTGTGGCAGAGGGTAAGCTGGTTGCTGATCGTGAAAAGCGAAGAGTTGATGAGCTGATTGACTCAAAAATTAAGCAAGCGAAAGCCCAGGTTAAAGCTGAAGGCTCATCGGAAGCGTCAGATCGTCAGCGTATTGCTGCTATCAGGGGTAATCGAGCCAAGGCGAAGGACGAAGAGAGAAAATGCGCTGAGCCTGTCACAACATCCGAGCCATCAACTGTGCCTGCAACCGTGATACCTCTTTCTCCAGGTACGGATGACTATAAGTATCCGGATTATATCGACGAGCTCTTCAAGGACGACTAGATGGTATTACCAGCCAATATGGCCAAGGCCGTCTACAACGACCCAGGCATAGAACAGTACCGTGGTAATCCGCTGATAGAGGCGTTGCCACCTATCATGACCACACAGCAGATAAAGCAGGGGTTAAGCGGTTCCATCAAGTTTGATCTAAAGGATATCTATGTTGACGGCCCTTGGCGTGTTCATGTGATATCCCAGTTACTGGATGACTTTTTTCAACCAATAAGCCGCCATTTACAGTTAGAGTCCAAATTATCCATCATGCTCCGGCAGGGATATGTCGGACGTAATCTTAGTGATGGTTCTTTGAATGCACATCTGCAAAATGGTTATGAGCGGGTCATGTCTGGCGAGCTGGATGTTTTTCGGTTCGAGCAGGTTAAATCGACCGCTCGCAGCCTGTCTCTGATCGGGTGCTCTGGTTCTGGAAAAAGCAGCACTATCAACCGGATATTGGCAACCTACCCTCAGGTCATCTACCACGAGCAATACAACTTTACCCAGATCGTCTACCTGAAGCTGGATTGCCCCCATGATGGTTCACTGAAAAGCCTGTGTCATCACTTTTTCAGGGCTATCGATGCGGTGCTGCATACCGACTATGAACGCAAGTATGCACTCAAGCGCCATAGTGTTGAGACACTGATGGCCTTGATGAGCCAAATTGCCAATGTGCATGCAATTGGGGTGCTGGTCATTGATGAGATTCAGCATCTGAGCATGAGCCGCTCCGGCGGGGTGGAGAAGATGCTCAACTTCTTCGTGACGTTGGTGAATGTGATCGGCTTGCCTGTTGTCATGGTTGGCACACCCAAGGCGAGACCTATCTTTGAAATGGATTTGAGATCGGCAAGGCGCGGAGCCGGTTTTGGGTCATTGCTCTGGGAGCCGATGCAGGCAACCAAGCCCACTGTGGATCCGGAAACCAACCAGCTCAAACTTACAGAGTGGATGGCCTTCACCGATAAGCTTTGGCAGTACCAATGGCTGCAACGACGAGAGGAAAGCTTGTCCGATGAGGTACGGGATTGCTGGTTTGATCTGTCCCAAGGGGTGTTGGACATAGTGGTAAAACTCTTTGTTCTTGCCCAGTTACGTGCCATTGCCACCCGTATTGAACGGATCACCCCTCAGTTATTACGACAGGTTTACGAGGATGAGCTCAAGCCAGTTCATGCCATGTTGGCAGCGTTACGCTCCAGAGACCCTGAGTTAATCGCCAGATATTCGGATCTGAGCATCCCGGACATAGACAAAAAGATCCTGGTGCTGAGTGCCAAGATTGATGAGGCAAAAGCTTCTCAGGATTCACATCAGAATCGTTATGATGGCAATGATCAGGCCATCCGCTTGCATAACCTGCTTGTGGGGATGGACTGCCATTCAGAACTGATTGTGCCGTTGATTGAACGTGCTTTTAGCTCCTATCCGAATCTGTCCGTCAGAGAGTTGATGCCCATTGTTCTTGAGTGGTACAACCCGGATGAGAAGCCAGAGAAAAAGACTAAGCCCAAACTTGCTGGCATTGGGCAGAAGGAGTGGCACACGCTACACTCTGATGACCTGCGTTTCAAATTTTCCCAGTGTGGCAAGGGCAATCTCCTCTACCCTGCATTCAAGAAAGCGGGGCTCACCTTCGATGTAGGTGATTGGTTGAGAAGGATGGGTTAGCCATGCTGAACTTTCCGGTTCCTTATCCCGATGAGCTGATTTACAGCTTGGTGGCCAGAGCCGGAATACACCTGGGGTTAACCAGCCCCAAGCAGCTGCTGGATGAGGTTTTTGCAAACCGGCATGTCATTGCAACGGTTGATCTGCCCAATCATCTGGCCCCTCTAGTCCAATTATTACCGGAGAGTATGGGGCTCGATGTCGCTCGTTTGGCTTATCTGCACACCCTATTTCCTCTGTATGCCCCATTTACCACTGAAGAGCGCAGGCGTCACTGTCTTGAGCAGATGGCTGGGGATTCTCAAGGTGCCATTCATCTGATCCTGGGAGTAGCTGCATCCCGAATTAAACAGTCTCGTGCCCTGCGCTACTGTCCGCAATGTTTGCAAAATCAGCGCAGCGGCCATGGCGAATACTACTGGCAACGGCAATGGCAGGTGATGGGGGCTGATAGTTGTCTGGTGCATGGTGGGTTACTTGAGGCCAATATTGAACGCCATGCTTACCATCGCCATCAGTTTGTTGCCGCCTCCCCGTTAGTTTGTCCCCTACTGCCCCAGCCTGTAGTGGATGCTGGTGTCATCCGGATTACTCGTCAAGTCACGACTTTGTTGCAGCGGCAACCCGATACTTCGCCCTCGTTTTCGCAATGGAGTGCTTTTTATCATCAGCTCGCTAATTTGGTGGGGGGAGCCAAGGGGATGTATGTAAAATATGAAACTATCTATGAGCTTGTCATGGCTCGTTGGTCGGCTAATTGGTTGGATCAGCATGGATTGGCGCTTAATAACGATTCGGGTAATTGGTTGCAGGCTATCTTTCGCAAGCATCGAAAATCTTTCAGCTATCTGGAACATATCGTTGTACTGGATAGCTTGTTGCCTGAGTCTTGGGATATGGACACAGTGCTGGGAGAGGTGCAGAGCATTCCAACTGGCATTTATGCTTTCCATTCCTGCCCACAGGACGGAAAAATCTGCCAATCGGCAGAGTATCGAACCAGATGGCAGTTGTTGCTGGAAAGCCATGGGGTGAAGCAGGCCCGTTTATCTCATCAGGCGTTATATGCTTGGCTGTACCGTCATGATCGTCGTTGGCTTCTGGAGTTTAACAGGCAGAACCACCAGAGCAGTGTCAGAGAAAATCAGCGGGTCAATTGGCCACAAAAGGACCGTGTAACTTGCCGCCAGTTACTCAAAATCCTCAATGTGCATGAGCCGAGTTTAGATTGCCCCCGGCTATCTAGGCGATGGTTTCTATCAAAGCTTTCATCAAGCGCGATGATTGAGAAGAACCTCAGAAAAATGCCACTTACAAGCTTGTTTTTGCAGCGATATTGTGAAGATATAGCAGATTATCAGATTCGTCGTTTGGCTCTTTCTGCCAGATCGCTGGTGCAGAGTGGGCATTCATTGAGCCGGTGGCGACTTCTTCGTTTAGCTGGATTGAGTGATGAGCGATTAACCTCGTTGGCTGATGACCTATTGCGAGATGTATTGGGGGCTTGATGCAGGATATCCGTTTTGAAAATATGTCTGACGATACCACCATCTTGGCGATAGGTTCGCTTTTTCGACGGATTGATAACTCCCAATGGGGAATCAATCTGGATCTGTCTCCTAAGGCAGCAACTGCTTCATTGAGGCTCTCGAATATCCCGGTTCTGGCCCGTAAGCGAGTATTGAACCCGACTCAGGAGCATAAGCCTGCGGGGTATCATCTCGTTTTTACTATCGATAACACGGGAACTTGGCAAAGAAAGACACTGGGCGATTACCCGGTTGCGTCGGCGGTTCGTGCCATGGACAAGCGCCAACACTGTTTCTGTTTTCTTGCCAATGACATAGAGATTTATCTTCCCCAAATGGAATTGGCGCGAGCGCTGTTGCTGCATGATGGTTATCTTTCCCGTTCAGCATTGGAGCCGGATTGTCTGAGAAGTGAGTTTTCGATTGAACACGTCAGTCCCGATGTTGCCCGGGTGAATGTGTTGCCTTCCTCCAGCTATCCGCTCAAGTCTCTTGATGACTATGAGTCACGGCGCCTATTGAGCTGGATCTTGATCGATCCGGACGCTCGAGCCTCCTACGAGAGCATAGGTCACTATCAGAAGCTGAACGGTTATGAGAAAGGGGGATATCGGCAATGGGAGTTCGAGTTTACTCCCCCGCCTTTGCAGTCAGTCTCTTTTGAGGTCAGGGGCCGGTTTGATAAACAAACCAGAAGCATGCTGGTTTACGAGATTGCCAGTCTGAAAAATATCAAGGCTGCTATCCCAAATGAGGTCCAGTTTTTCCATCCCAAGCTGCGGGAGTATGTACGTGGGGAGGGGGAGGGCTCGGTGCGCTTGGTAGGTGAACGTCCTCATATTCACTCGGTGCATGATGGTGTGGAAGCCAACGCGGATACCTCACCAGTGTTATTACGGGCGCCAGCCGTAGTCTTTGAATTTTCCAAGGCCTTCAATACACGCAAGGTTGCCGAGAAAAAGCAGGAGGGCGCAAAGGGCAAGGCTGATGAAGAGTTAGGATCTCTGGCTTCAGCCGATGTCAGTACAGAGGAGTCAGTTGTTGGCGGTGTGCTGCCCTGCGCCGAGTGGACTGCCGAATCTGATGAAACAGATGATCTTCACCTCTACGCCAACAAGTTTGATTGCTTTGGGACAATGCTGGATCAGTTGGTCACAGCTCATGGTTGCGTGATTAGATCCAAGCAACTGCGCAAGCTACCAAAACTCTATCGATGTAATCGACATCTGCTTCTGGATGGTAATCCGAGATGCCTGGCAGTTGCCGAAGTAGAGTCGCAGAACCGGATTTTTCATATCCTTGAAGTGGATACCTCAGATGGGATCTGCTCCCTATCAACTCAATTATTGAGGCTGACATCGCAGCAGGGGTGGGAGGAGCAGCTTAGATTATTGGAAGAAGAGCTAACCCAGAAATCACTGCACTGGCCAAGCAAGCGGCTGAAGGAGCTGTGTGGTAAGGATGGCTATTCTGGCATCCCTCATCCGCAGACCAAATCGGTGGATAAGGGCAAGTTGCCTGAGGAGTCGATAGAGCACTGGGCGGCAAGATTTTATAGTTGGATGACGTCAATCTAGCCCAGAGCGAGAGCGTGAACCTTTTGTTAAATTTCGCCGAGTGTTTTGAGGCCAGCATTGAGTACCTTCTCCAGGTATTCACTACTCATTCGAGCAATCTTTTGCTTCCGTCTGACGCTCGCTTTGCGTGAAGTCTCAGCCCTGAGCATGTTTAGCCCCATATGCCAAATACACGCCAAGATTTCTGCTGCATCTGCGCGATAAATCGGGCAATCGTCCTCGCCCATTGTGACGTCCAGCAGCTGACGAAAGACCGGGAGGAGCTGCTGGCGTTCTATGATTTTCCGGGGGGGGGGGGGGGGCG
>RCUQ01001230.1_pt1 | contig 10281 bp, 9 predicted proteins | sample 2166351 | NCBI WGS metagenome assembly RCUQ01 (sample SAMN09932597, study PRJNA488358) | compost metagenome | feature: garden; material: soil; isolation source: compost soil in acetonitrile-enriched culture | place: Germany: Experimental Botanical Garden Goettingen | collected 2016-01-27
CTCCATCACCGGCCCTGCCGATTTCATCGAAACCAATATCGTCGGTACCTACATGTTGCTGGAAGCCGCCCGTGCCTATTGGAGCGTGCTGGACGAGACGCGCAAGGCGGCCTTCCGCTTCCACCATATCTCCACCGATGAGGTGTATGGCGACCTGCCCCATCCCGATGAAGTTGCTCCCGGTGAGGCGTTGCCGCTCTTTACTGAAATGACCCCTTATGCCCCGAGCAGCCCCTACTCTGCATCCAAGGCCTCCAGCGACCATCTGGTGCGCGCCTGGCGTCGTACCTACGGCTTGCCGACCGTGGTCACCAACTGCTCTAACAACTACGGTCCCTATCACTTCCCCGAGAAGCTGATCCCGTTGGTGATCCTGAATGCACTGGATGGCAAGCCGCTGCCGGTTTATGGCAAGGGCGACCAGATCCGTGACTGGCTCTATGTAGAAGATCACGCCCGCGCGCTTTATACCGTGGTCACCACAGGTGTCATCGGCGAGACCTACAACATCGGCGGTCACAACGAGAAACAGAATCTGGAAGTCGTTCATACCATCTGCGATCTGCTGGATGAAATGGTACCCAAGGCCGGCTCCTATCGCGATCAAATCACCTATGTGGCCGACCGCCCCGGTCACGACCGTCGTTATGCCATCGATGCCAGTAAGATGAGCGACGAGCTGGATTGGCAACCACAAGAAACTTTCGAGTCCGGCATTCGCAAAACCGTGCTGTGGTACCTGGATAATCAGCATTGGGTCGGTAACGTCAAGAGCGGGGCCTATCAAACTTGGATAGATCAGCAGTACGGGGATAAAAAATAATGAAAGGTATTATTCTTGCCGGCGGATCCGGAACGCGCCTTTATCCTATTACCATGGGCGTCTCAAAACAACTTTTACCAGTTTATGATAAACCCATGATTTACTACCCCTTGTCAGTATTGATGCTGGCAGGTATCAGGGATGTATTGGTTATTACCACCCCAGAGGATCAGGCCAGTTTTCAACGTCTTTTAGGTGATGGTAGTCAATTTGGGATTGAACTGGAATATGCAGTACAGCCAAGCCCAGATGGGCTTGCTCAGGCGTTCATTATTGGTGAGGAGTTCATTGGTAATGACTCCGTATGCTTGATCTTGGGCGACAATATGTTTTGGGGACAGGGGTTCTCACCGATGTTACGTGAGGCTGCAAGAAGGGAAAAAGGCGCAACTGTATTTGGCTATAAAGTTCAAGACCCAGAGCGATTTGGAATAGTAGAATTTGATGATAAGCAAAGTGTCATTTCCATCGAAGAAAAACCTGCACAACCCAAGTCACATTTTGCTGTAACCGGACTCTATTTCTACGACAATCAAGTAGTCAACATTGCCAAGCAAGTCAAACCTTCTAAACGAGGAGAGCTTGAGATAACTAGTATTAACCAAGTGTATCTGGAGCGAGGGCTGCTTAATGTAGAGTTATTGGGACGAGGTTTTGCTTGGCTTGACAGTGGAACACACGAAAGTTTGCTTGAAGCATCGAATTTTGTTGCAACCATTGAAGCAAGACAAGGTTTCAAAATTGCGTGCCTTGAAGAGATTGCATTAAGAAATACTTGGATAAGTAAAGATGAGGTGGCTATTACAGCACAGCGGATGGCTAAAAACAGCTATGGTCAATATCTACTAGATTTGATAAGGAGTTAAGATGAGCCTTATTAAACTAATTGAATTTCCAATGCTAGGTGATGAACGTGGTTCTTTGTTGTCACTGGAAAGCAACAAAAATATTCCTTTTGACATAAAGCGAGTTTACTATATTTTCAACACGGTAAATGGTATTTCTCGTGGATTCCATGCCCACAAAGTACTAAAGCAGGTTGCTATTGCAATATCTGGGTCCTGTCGCTTTGTCCTCGATGATGGGGTGGATAAGGCAGAAGTTATTCTTGATATGCCGACTAAAGGGTTGCTAATAGAGTCCTTTATGTGGCGTGAGATGCATGATTTTTCTGATGACTGTGTGCTGATGGTATTGGCTGATCAGTTATATGATGAATCTGATTATATAAGAAAGTATGAGGATTTTCTGCGCCTAGCCAGGAGAGATATAAATGTTTATTCATCATCTTAGCGATGTGATGTCAAATGATATAGGCGATGACACTCGTATTTGGCAGTTCTCAGTTGTACTTCAAGGCGCAAAAATTGGTAAAGCATGTAATATATGTGCACATACTCTGATTGAGGGGAACGTCACCATAGGTGATCGTGTCACGATCAAATCTGGTGTATATATCTGGGATGGCATCACAATTGAGGATGACGTTTTCATTGGCCCCTGTGTTGCATTCACTAATGACAAACATCCTCGATCTAAAATTTATCCAGCTGAATTTCCTAAGATGAGAATAAAGTCTGGAGCATCTTTAGGTGCCAATGCAACTCTATTGCCTGGCATTACGATTGGAAAATATGCAATGGTAGGTGCAGGAGCAGTCGTCACTAAAGATGTACCTGATTATGCCGTTGTCGCTGGAAATCCAGCTAAAATAATTCGTTATATTGAGATAGAAAAATGATTAACTTCCTCGATTTGAAAGCTATCAATAATCAGTACAAAAATGAACTAAAAGATGCCTGTGCCAGAGTTATTGATTCTGGCTGGTATATTATGGGGAATGAGCTAGCTCAATTTGAAAGCGAGTTTTCTCGCTATTGTGGTACCAAGTATGCTATTGGTGTAGCGAACGGATTGGATGCTCTTAACCTGGTTCTGAGGGCATGGAAAGAACTTGGTAAATTGCAAGCTGGTGATGAGGTTATAGTACAAGCTAATACGTATATTGCGTCCATTTTGGCGATTACTGAAAACAATCTGGTTCCTGTTTTAGTTGAACCAAACCCAGAAACTTTTAATCTGGAGCCGGCTCAGGTTAGAGGGGCTATCACACCCAGAACCAAAGCCATACTACCTGTGCACCTGTACGGCCAGCTATCTCCTATGCCAGAACTGATGGCAATTGCTACTGAGTTTGATTTATTGGTGTTGGAAGACTGCGCCCAAGCGCATGGAGCCGAAATTCAGGGTAAGCGTGCAGGTAACTGGGGGGATGCTGCAGGTTTCAGTTTCTACCCAGGTAAAAACCTAGGTGCTCTAGGAGATGCAGGTGCAGTGACAACAAATGATGATGAGTTGGCTCAGACAATCAGAGCACTGCGCAATTATGGTTCGCATAAAAAATATGAGAACTTGTATCAAGGGGTCAATAGTCGATTGGATGAAATCCAAGCCGCGATGATGCGAGTGAAGCTGCCTTATCTGGAAGGGGAGACTGCTCGTCGTCAAAATATCGCCCAATCCTATCGCGCACGAATTAACAATCCTTTAGTGACGTTACCCAATGTGGAAAATGAAGGCGCACATGTGTGGCATTTATTCGTTGTGCGTTGTGATGTGCGTGAGCAGCTTCAGCAGTGGTTATCTGAGCAAAATATTCAGACTCTGATTCACTATCCAATACCCCCTCATAAGCAACAGGCGTATCCACAGTATCGCGATTACCTGTTGCCAGTGACGGAGCGAATTCATCAGCAGGTGCTTTCTCTTCCTATGGATCCCACCATGAGTGATGAAGCCGTGACAAGGGTGATAGATGCGGTAAATGGCTTCAAAGCATGAGACGCTTGCTTAAAGTGACTGTCATGACAGGGCTTTTAACACTGCTCAAAATGGCGATGGGTTTTGTTATTGCGAAAATCGTCGCCATATATACAGGCCCTGCTGGTATGGCCATGTTAGGCCAAGTGCAAAGTATGGTGGGTAGCCTAAATGGAATTGTTAATGCTCCTGTCGGTAGTGGGGTAGTACGTTATACCGCCGAAAATAACCAACAGGGTTTTGAATCTTGTGCCCCTTGGTGGCGAGCATCATTGCAGTGGGTTTTGGTTATTTCTGCTCTGCTAATCCCTAGTGGATTGTTATTGGCGGAACATGTTGCTAACTGGCTATTTCAGGATGCTAAGCTGGCTTGGGTTGTGATGGCGACTGTTTGCGTTTTGCCTCTATCCGCTGTGGGTACGCTTTGTAATTCAGTCATAAATGGTCAGCAGCTTTATCGACGTTATGTATTATTGGGTATGTTATCGGTAGTCATATCCAGTAGTGTGATGTTGATGATGATTGTGATGGCTGATATCCAAGGTGCCTTATTGGCTGCTGCAGTACAGGCAGGGCTGATTGGGCTGGTTATGCTGATTGCGAACTTCCACCAAGCTTGGTTTAAGATGCAGTATTGGTGGGGCAAGACAAGTGTTGAGGCAAGGAAATCCATTGGTGGCTATATGCTGATGGCAATCACCAGTGCTTTAACAGTTCCAGTATCACTTATCTTGGTTAGGACGATTTTAATCGAGGCAGTTGGATGGGACGCTGCCGGATATTGGCAAGCGGTGTGGAAAATATCAGAAGTATATCTTGGTGTTATCACGCTGGCTCTCAGCACGTATTACCTGCCACGTTTATCATCCTTGGTCGGTGTTGAAGCTATTGTTGGTGAGATTCATAGGACGGCTCGGGTTGTTATCCCTGTTGTAGCTGTGATGGCATTGGCGGTGTATTTATTACGTGATATAGCTATTTGGCTTCTTTTCACTGCAGAGTTCAACACCGCTCGTGATTTATTTGCCATTCAGTTGTGTGGTGACATAATGAAAATCGCCAGCTGGCTATACGCATACCCTATGCTCTCCCGTGGGGCTACCAGAATATTTATAATTAGCGAAATTATATCCTCAATAACGTTTGTGGTCTTATCGTATTCGCTTGTCAATGTCATGGGGGTTGAAGGTGCACCTATGGCATATTTAGTTAATTATTGTTTGTATTTTTTATTTGTATTTTTCAATGTAAGAAAAATATCCAAGTGACATGCATTAATTATCATCACCGAGCTTCAAGATATAACCATGAAAAATATAATATCCGTTGCTGTTATAACTTACAATTCCTCGAAGACAGTTACTGAAACATTAGATAGCATTTATCACCAAACGTATGGTGCCGAAAATATTGAATTGATAATTTCCGATGATGCATCACTAGATAATACAGTGGCAGTTGTTCATGATTGGTTGTCATTGCATGGGTCTAGTTTTAATAAAGTCATTTTTTTCAAAAGTGAAGTAAATGGTGGTGTTTCAAGGAATATAAACCTTGCATGGACTGCATCTACTTCAGAATGGATAAAGACTATTGCGGGCGACGATATACTCTTGCCAAATTGTCTCAATGACAATTTTGGTTATGTGCTCAATAGTGGTGATGAAAATATTGGTGCCGTATTTTCATTGATGCAAGTTTTTTATTTGGATGAGCAATCCAATAAAGTTAATACTAACTTAATGCCATCTTCAGCATATTATCATTTTTTTGATCTAACTGCTGAAGCTCAATATAATTATTTGAAAATTAATGGAATTCCCATTGCGCCCTCATCTTTTATTAAAAGAAGTGCATTAGTATCGGTAGGTTATGCAGATGAACGATTTAGATTAATAGAGGATTACCCTCTATGGCTTAAATTGACGAGGCAAGGTTACACTCTTAGATTTTTTAACAAAAAAACTGTGCAATATCGGAAGTCTGATAGTATTAGTAGTAGTCGTTCAAAAATCATTAATGAACGTTACTTCAATGAAATGGCATTAATTGATGAAGTAGTCGTAATACCTGACCTAAAGAAAAGTCAATATATCTTAAAATTAAGAAAAAAAGCATGGCCAAAGGCAATGTTGTATGTAGCTGGGCTTTTTAATAATACACCGAATTCTCTTTCCAAAGTCATAGTCAGTTTGATTAATGTATTGAAGCCAGGGTTTATTTCTTTCCAGTTGAAAAAGCTAAGAATATATCTTGGATGTTGATTGTTAATGTTTTTTATTGAGAGTACTTGAAAATTCTTTATGTGTAATTTACTTCACAACTAAGGAAAAAATAATGGTTAGTGAGGTTATCATAGCAGTCTTAGTTGGGGGGCTTTTTACACTTCTTGTAATGAGCATGCTCCAGAAGAAAGAGCAAAGCATATCTTGCTTTATATTAATAGTTTTCAATATTTTCTTTACGTCTTGGCTTTCTACGGTGCTGGTTGTTTTTTTTCCAGATATATCGACTAGGTTGGATGGGTTCAATAAAGAAATCATACATAATGTCTATTATATGACATCATTTTCAGTCATGATTATTTTCATAGGGATTTTAGCGTACTTTTTTTTCGTCGACAATAAGATGATTTCTTTACATGACCAGACTGAGGTTAATGAAGCTGTAAATGTCATCAATCCATTGTCTGTGCTTTTTGTTATATACTGCTTGGTCAAATTTATACTGTTCTATCAACAATCCCCGCTCTACTTTGTTGCATTAGGTGATTATACGCAAGCCGCATTGTCTAGAGCCGCCATTCAGAAAGGGGAGATTTTTGTTGATATCCCTTATGTTGGTAAAATATTTTACTTCCTCTGCTTTTATATAACAATAGCCACGATGATATTGGTAAGTAATAGTAAAGCCTCTAAAGCAAGGCTATTTTATATTGTTGCTATATCTTCAATTCAACTCACGTTTGATGGCCAAAAAGCACATCTGTTCTTGCTGTTCATGATGATGGGGGTGACGTATTTCTTGCTTTCTAAGTCAGTATTGAAAATCTTGATATTTTCAATCGTATTCATTTTTACTACTGGTTTAATATATTCTACGATGATGTCTGGTGATGGTAATGCCTTATTTAGAATGCTTGATCGTAGTATATTTGGTCAAGCACAAGGCATGTACTATATCATGCAATATTATAAACCCCAGCTTACAGGTGTGTTCTCCGATCTGCCATTCTCACATCTTCTTGGATTAAAAGAGCTAAAGCCGGACGAATGGATAGTTCCATATATATACAGTGATAGCGGGCATGTCATAAACTCTAATACATTTATTGTCGGTGAGATGTGGGCATATGCCGGAGAGTTGGGTGTATATTTGTTTTCTTCTTTCACTTTATTTTCATTATTGGTTTACCTGATATTTTTTAGATGGTTGACATCATTAAATAGCATAATATATTGGCCAGTATCACTTATATTCTTTTCAACATTACCAATTAATCAATCTTTGCAATTTATTATATATCAAAAATATTTTTTATATGTTCTGTTTTTCTTGGTTGTACCAATATATGTTGTTGGCGCTTTAAGGTACAGGAGGGCCCACAAAGCAGGGGAGAATGGTGATCACTCATTGCTAATGAAATAATGCGCTACAAGCCGCACACTTGAATTCTAAAATTAAACCTTCCTGAGTGATTATATGGCTTATTTGTCAATAGCAATATCTACTTATGCAGATCGAATTAGTAAGTTAAGCCTGGACTTCAATCCGAGTGTTGAATATATCATTGTCCACCAAAAGCCACTTGAAGCGTCTTTGGAAGCAATTAAAAATTTAAAGGATAGGGATGATGTCTCATATATCCCAACGGATACCAATGGATTGTCGATTAGCAGGAACATAGCATTGGAAAATGCTAATGGTGAATACGTGATGATCATGGACGATGATGTCGTTTTTTCCATTGAAAAGATTCTAGATATAATAAAGAGAATGAAGAAGGATAATGTCGATGTAGGTACTTATTATCATAGGTACCAAGATGGTAGAACCACGTTAAACAGCCAGGTTTCACACAAGCTTAATTTTTTTACTATCGCTAAGCCCTCATCCATTGATATATGTTTTAATCGAAAGGTTATTTTAAATAATAAGATTCGGTTTGATGAGAAGTTTGGATTAGGCACAGATAATCCCTCTGGTGAGGAAATGATTTTCTTATCGGATTGCTTGAGCCATGGATTGTCCATCCAGCGTTATCCTGTAGAGGTATCCTCACACCCACCAGTCACCTCAGGGGCTGACTTTTATTCAACAGATCAAAAGATAATAGCCAAGAAGAATATGTTTTTGAGGGTATCACCTCGCTGCGGTCTATTTCTTTTTATTCTCTTTGTTGTGAAGAAAAGTGTTATCGCTTATAAAGCGGGTTTTGGGTTCTTCTTTATCAAGACTGCATTAAAGTCCACTTTATGGCGAGGTTGAGTCAGGTGATGAAAAATACTTCACGACCTTTAGTTTCTATCATAATGCCTACATACAACTCATCCAATACAATTTTCGATAGCATTAAAAGTGTATTGCATCAAAGCTATGATAATTGGGAGTTAATTATTACGGATGATTGCTCTGAAGATAACACACTCGATATCATTGAAAAAATAGCATTAGATGATCCACGAATTACCATCACTGTTAATGACATGAACAGAGGTGCTGGTTTCTCAAGAAATGCATCTATTGAACGAGCGAATGGAAAATATATAGCATTCCTTGATGCGGATGATCTTTGGTCTGCCGATAAACTAGAAAAGCAAATTTCATTTATGGAGGAGAATAACTATCTTTTTACTTTTACATCTTACCAGATGTTTTCTCACCTTGGTGATGGAAAAGTAGTTAGTGCACCAGAGTCAGTATCATATAATCAGCTCCTCTATGGTAATGTAATCGGATGCCTCACTGCAGTATATAATGTTGAGGCTCTAGGTAAGCAGAGAATGCCATTAATAAGAAAAAGACAAGATATGGGGCTTTGGCTGACTCTTCTCTCAAAGTGCAATAAAGCCTATGGCTTACCGGATATCCTCGCGAAATACAGAACTGATTCAGGAATGACACAAAACAAAATCAATGTTGCTAAATATCAATGGGAATTTTACAGAAACGTAGTCAATTTAGGTGTGTTAAGAACCTCGTGGTATTTTTTCTGGTATACCCTTAATGGTATTATGAAACATAGGTCATAATAGCCAAACTGTAATGGTTTTTGTTATGTTAATATTTAACAATGACATCTTTTTGTGTGAATCAAGTATTCTGTGTCAATTTGAAGTAGTAGTTTGTTAAAGATTTAATGTGCCCTAATGCATAAAAAGAGCTGTGGTGCAAGATCTTGATGATGTGTCCTAGACAATCTACACTCTCAAATTGTTAGGCTCCGAGCTTCCGAGCGATGTTGAATTTCATTTTATAAGAATAATCCCGAGGTAATAATTGAGCTACCAACGCCGTCACTCACGCTGGTATGAGCGTGTCTTATTTAGCCCGCCCTCTTTGTTTCTGTTTGGGGCCTTGCTGGCAGTATGCGTCCCTGCAATTGAGCGTTGGGGATGGGGTTTTTGGGGAGGACTCGACGCGGTAAGAGTCAATACCTTGGCAGGAGCCTTTGTAGCCTTTTTGCTCACCGGAATCGTGCTTCATCGTTTTTTGCGATACCCAGGTGCAAGCCCAGTTGCCTATATGATCCCAACAGTGACGACTCTCTATGGCCTACTTGTCGGAATTCTTTTCTTCTTGCGTCTACCTTACAGTCGTCAGGTATTGTTCGAATCATACGTGGTGGCGCTGCTCTGCGGTTGGCTTGTTTATTTTATAGGCCGCCGCTATCGGACACCAAAGTATGCCTTACTTCCATTTGGTGATTACCAACCACTGACCAAGCATGAGAGTGTGCAGTGGCGTCTGCTGGATAAACCGGATCTGGGGGAAGTCCGTTATGACGCCGTGGTGGCGGACCTTCGGGATGAGAAGCTGGCGGGGGAATGGGAACGTTTCCTGGCACGCTGTGCTCTGGCCCATATCCCCGTCTATCACATCAAGCAGATTAGCGAGACTTTGACCGGACGCGTGAAAATCGACCACCTCCATGAGAACCAGCTTGGCTCCCTCCTGCCATCCCCCGTCTATGCCTTCATCAAACGGGGAATGGATATTCTCGCCGCGTTGATCGCGATCCCGTTGTTCTCTCCCTTGATGCTGGTGACAGCCATCCTCATCAAGCTTGAGAGCCCAGGCCCCGTGATGTTCCTGCAAAACCGGGTGGGGAAGGGTAACAAGGATTTCTGTATCTACAAGTTCCGCAGCATGTGCAAGGATTCGGAAAAAGCCGGCGCCCAGTTTGCCCAGGACGGTGACATGCGCGTCACTCGGGTGGGCAAAGTGATCCGCAAGCTGCGTATCGACGAGCTGCCGCAGTTCTTCAATGTTTTAAGAGGGGACATGAGCCTGATTGGGCCGAGACCGGAGCAGCGTACTTTCGTAGATCAGTTCGAGCGGGAGATCCCCTTCTACATGTATCGACATATCGTGCGACCAGGGATCAGCGGTTGGGCGCAGGTAGTACACGGCTATGC
>RCUQ01001233.1_pt1 | contig 10277 bp, 12 predicted proteins | sample 2166351 | NCBI WGS metagenome assembly RCUQ01 (sample SAMN09932597, study PRJNA488358) | compost metagenome | feature: garden; material: soil; isolation source: compost soil in acetonitrile-enriched culture | place: Germany: Experimental Botanical Garden Goettingen | collected 2016-01-27
ATCTTGGAGAGGGTGTTGTCGGCGAAGGTCTTGGTGGCCTCCACTTCGATGGCCCCGTCGCCGTTGATGGTACCGGCAAAGACCTTGTCGCCCGGCTGTTTGGCGACCGGCACGCTCTCGCCGGTGACAGGAGCCTCATTGACACTCGTCGCGCCGATCACGACCACACCGTCGGTTGCCAGCGACTGACCGGGCTTGACGATGAACACATCGCCCACCTGAACCTGCTCGACGGGAAGCTCGATTTCTTCGTTGCCCCGCTTCATGAGCGCGACTTTCGGCGCGAGTTCCATGAGCGCCTTGATGGCTGAGCGGGTCTTCTCCTCGGTGTAGCCTTCCGCGGCTTCAGACATCGAGTAGAGGAACACCAGCATGGCGCCTTCGAGCACCTCGCCCAAGAGCGCCGCCGTCACGGCCGCCACGGCCATCAACAGCTCGATGCCGACTTCGCGCTCGAACACGAGCTCCTCGAGGGCCTCGCGCCCGAAGTAGTAGCCGCCAATCAAGATGGAGGCCACGAACATGGTCGTCGTCACGGCCTGGGGCACGCCCATATGCGTGAGCAGCCAGCCGACGAGCAGCAGCACGCCCGAAACTGCCGAGGTGACGACCTTGGGATTCTTCCAGGGCTTGGGCTGCTCGGGTGCCACGCGGCCCTCGTGGGGCGGGAAACCCAACTCGCGCAACTTTTCCTTGAGCGACTCGGAAGACGTCGAGGCGGAATCGAAGGTGATCGCCACCTTCGCGGACTTGGGGTAGACCTTGAGCTCGTCGATGCCGGGCGTGCCGTCCATGCCCCGTTCGATGGCAGCCGCTTCGTTCTCGCAATCCAGATTGGCGACGTACAGTTCGAGGTATTCCTTGCTCATCGGTGGCCTCCTCGCCTAGTTGTCTTTGCGGCGCCCGACGCCGATCACGAAATCACCGAAAAATCGCTCCTCGAAAGTGCCGCCCACAGCGATGCCTTGGCGCTCGAGTTCGGCGACGAACTCTCGGCCGCTGAAGCGATCCTCGGTCGGGTGGTCGAGGAAGGTCTTGTAGCTCCACCGCTCGAGCGCGTGGCGGGTTACCTCCTCGAAGAAGAAGCGGCCACCCGGCTTGAGCACACGCCGGATCTCAGCGATCGCAACGCGCCAATCAGGCACGTGGTGGATGATCGCGAAGTCGAACACCGCATCGAAGCTGGCGTCCGGCTCCGGAATATGGGTCGCGTCTCCCACGTAGAGCGTGAGCCGCTCAGGCGGGTACACGGCGAGGCGCGATCGGGCCTTCGCCACCATGTCGGGGTCGAGGTCGAACGCATGGACCTTCGCCGCGCCGAAGCGCCGAAAAATGGTCTCGACCCCTATGCCCCAGCCACAGCCGACTTCGAGCACGCGCCCGCCGTCGACACGTCCGCCCAACCGTTCGAGAAGGGGAGCCTCATAGCACTGTTGAACAGCAGCACGGACTAGATTGTTCATGAGGGCCTTCTCGATACGGTTGAGCTTCATTGGATTACTCCTCCTTGGGGCGCACGGCCAGGAGCCGCAACCCGTTCAGGACGACCAGGATGGTCGCGCCCATATCCGAGACCACGGCCATCCACAACGTCAGCCAGCCCGGGAAGACCAGCAGCGTCGCCACCACCTTCACGCCCAGCGAGAAGGCTATGTTTTGGCGAATGACGCTCATCGTCTTGCGGCTGAGCTCGATACTGAAAGGGATGCGCCGCACGTCGTCGCTCATGAGCGCCACGTCGGCCGTTTCGATGGCGACGTCGGTGCCGGCGGCTCCCATCGCGATGCCCAGATGGGCGGTCGCAAGGGCTGGGGCGTCATTGACGCCATCGCCGACCATGGCCACGGGGCCGAATCGAGATTCGAGGTCCTTGACGGCCGTGACCTTGTCTTCGGGAAGCAGGTCAGCCCTGACTTCATCCACGCCGACCTGCTCGGCGATCGCCTGCGCCGTGCGGGCGTTGTCGCCGGTCAGCATGACGACGCGCTGCACGCCGAGCGCCTTGAGCCGCGCAACAATCGCCCGGCTCTCGGGCCGGATGGGGTCGGCGATAGCAATCAGGCCATAGGCCTCGGTGTCATCGCCGAGCACCACCACGGTGTTGCCGGCGCTTTGCAAGCGCTCGATGTGATCCGTCGCTTCCCCAAGCGGGATGCCCTGCTGCTCGAAGAACCTGGGGCTGCCCACGTAGAGCGTGTGCCCCTCGACCTCGGCCTTGGCGCCGTGGCCGACGATGGCCTCGAACGCCTGGCCTGCCTGGACGCCACCCACAACTTGCGTGGCATGACGCAGAATGGCAACAGCCAGCGGGTGCTCGGATCGGGTCTCGACGGCGGCCGCCAGGCGGATGACCTCCTCGGCGGTGTGCGCGCCAATCGGTACCACGGCCTGGACCTCAGGACGGCCCTGGGTGAGGGTGCCCGTTTTGTCGAAGGCCAGAACCTTGATGGTCGCAGCCTGCTCGAGGTGCGTACCGCCCTTGATGAGCACACCGCGCCGGGCCGCGTTGCCGATGCCGGCCACCAGCGCCACGGGCGTCGAGACGACCAAGGCGCAGGGGCACGCGAGCACGATGAGTGCCAGTGCCCGGTAGATCCACTCGCCCCAGGCCTGGCCGAGGAGCAAGGGCGGCACGACGGCCATCAGCACCGCTGCCACCAGCACGATGGGCGTGTAGCGCCGCGCGAAGCGGTCCACGAAGCTCTGCACCTCGGCGCGCTCGCCCTGGGCTTCTTCCACCATGTGAATGATCCGGGCGAGGGTGGTGTCCTCAACGCGCTTGGTGACCCGCACTTCGAGTGCGCCGGCCCCGTTGATGGAGCCCGCGAAGACCTCGGCGCCCGGGGCCTTGGTGACAGGGATCGACTCGCCCGTGATAGGCGCCTGGTTGACGCTGGAAGCGCCCATGAGGACTTCTCCGTCCATGGCGATTTTCTCGCCCGGCTTCACGAGCAGCGTGTCGCCGATGGCGACGTCCTCGACCGCCAGCTCGAGCTCGGCCCCGTCGCGGCGCACGAGGGCGACCTTGGGGGCGATGTCCACGAGGGCCTTGATGGCGTTGCGGGTGCGCTGCATGGTGGCGGCCTCGAGCCAGTTGCTCACCGAATAGAGGAATGCAATCAAACCGGCTTCCGCCCACTCGCCAATCAGCATGGCGCCCGCCACACCAATCGTCATGAGCGCGTTCATGTCGAACTCGCCCGTCCGAAGCGACTTCAGACCCAGTCGGAACGTCTTGAAGCCACCCACCAGGGCCGCAAGCACGTAGATGCCCACAACGGCAAGGTGGTGCTCGCCCAGCCGCAGCGACGCGAGGTAGCCCGCGAGGACAGCCACGCCTGAGACGACGGTGGCGACCTTTTGGCCATGCTGCGGCCAGAAGCCAGGCGTGATGGCATGCTCGGCTTGGCGACCCTTGGCGGGCGCAACCGAATAGCCGATGTCCGCCACGGCCGCTTGAATCGCCTCGACTGGCGCCTCATGGACGACCGTCATTCTGAAATTCACCGGGTTGACCTTGACCATGTCGACACCCGGCAGGCTCGACACTTTCCGCTCGACCCGAGCGGCATCATCCGCTCAGTCGGGGCCGATGACCACGAAGTCGGACGTCGTATGGTTGATCTTCATCGTGAACCTCCTGCCGGCTGAAGTTCCTCGACGTGCTCCAGGCATTCCTTGAGAAGTTTGGCGATGTGGTCATCGCCGAGTGAGTAGAAAGCGAGCTTCCCTTCCTTGCGGTAGGTCACGAGCTTCATTGAGCGGAGCAGCCGCAAGTGGTTGGAGACCGCCGTCCGGGCGAGGCCGAGCATGGCGGCCAGATCGCACACGCAGAGTTCTCCCCGCGAGAGCGCATGTACGATGCGCAAGCGGGTGGGGTCGCCCAGCAGTTTGAAAGTCTCAGCCATTTCTAGCATGAGCCCCATTGCGGGCATGGTCGCGCTCACGCCTGCGACGACATCCGGTCGAACGTAAAGAACCTCACATTCGGCGTCACAGCCTTCGGGCTTGGTCACCATCTCGCTCATGTCAGATTCCTCCATGCATGATTCACTATATGATGAATCATGCCACTCAAGAGTCTACTTGTAAAGCGACGAGTGCGCATGGGGGCGAAAAAAATTCGCCAGAGCAAGGTTCCACCGCGCGCCGCGCGATCCGCACGATGGCTGGACAAATGCTCGCTCGGGCGCTAACATATCACGTCATCATGATACGTTTGCAGGATGAGCCGGTGCCTCATAACCCCCCATTGACAGTCGTCACCGATTGCTGCGATGCCCCGTGTGCCGAGCTGCCCCGCGTGGCGAGCGCCCGGGCCCGCATGTTGTCGAAAGACACGCTCGAGGAGCGCGCGGCGACCTTTCGCCTGTTGAGTGAGCCGACCCGGCTCCAGATGCTCCACCTGCTCGCCGAAACCGAGCTGTGCGTGTGCGACATCTGCGACCTTCTGGGGGCGAGCCAGCCTGCTGTGTCGAACCAGCTGCGGATTCTTCGGGCTGCCAGGCTCGTGCGCACGCGCCGGGAAGGCAAGCTCATCTTCTACTCTCTGGACTCACCGGAGCTGGCGGCACTGCTCAAGGCCACGTTACCTGCCTAATGGAGTTCGATATGAGCAAATTCACGCGCTTCGCGCTTGGTACTGCCTTGTTCGGCATCAGCCTTGCGCTGCCGGCCTTGCCCACCATGGCCAACGAGGCCTGCTGAGCGGCCCCTGCGCTCCCGGTCGGGAGTACACGCACGAGCCGGTTTCCTGCCCCTTGGCAGCTTCAGATGGACTGGAGCAACTCGGGCTCTTACACGCTGTTCACCCACCTGGCCTACGCCGACGAGTACGGGCCTGGCTACCATCCGCTGCATGCCGAGGACGGCGTACCCGAACACCGCCATTGGACGGGCATCACCAACGCGCGCACGAACATGGCCTTCACCTTGGGTTTGCCTGCCGAATCGGCGGCCTTCGTGAGCCTGCCGGTCGATACGTTCTTCAACACGGCTCGCTATACGCTCGCCGATGGCGTCACACCTTACACCCCGCCGAAGGCGGAGATTCACCACCGCAACGAGACGCTATTCGGCCCCGGTGATGCCATCGTCATGGGCAAGCGCGCCTTCGCCTTCGAGCAGCACAACCTCACGTTGGTGCCGTCGCTGGGTGTCTCGGTGCCCTTGGGGCGAACCGAAGACAACCCCATCACCCGCGGGCACGAAGGCCTCTGGCACCAGCACATCCAGTTTGGCTCGGGCACCTGGGACCCCATGGTCGGGCTCGAGGCCGGCTTCGGGTCGGCCAGTGAGCCCTGGGGCATCGATGCCTGGCTCCTGACCCGGCAGGCCCTCTACTTCAATGACCGCGGTTTCCGATTCGGCGGGCGAATCGGTGGCGGCCTCTATCCTCGCTGGAGGTTTTCCGATGCCTTGACCTTCACGACAGGTATCGAGGGCATTCATGAAGGAACCGACCAATGGCGCGACCTCACCACGGGCGTCACGTCTTCACCGGAGAACTCAGGGAGGGACGCTGTCATGCTCGTAGCAGGCGTGGCATGGCACCTGGAGGATTGGGGCGTCACCCTCACGCCGCAGATTCGCAAGATCGCCTGGCAAAACGTACAAGGCGGCGACATGGATCAGCCCTTCGCTTTATCGATCGGGGCATCCTACTTGTTTGGTAGTCCTTGGGCCCCACCACAGCCCTGAGGCTAGTTCGGTTTGACTCGCCTGTGAGCCATTACGAGCAGCCTGTTGGTGCTTCATCAAGCGATTGGGAACACCCATCATGCACCGGCCTAGCTCCTACAACGAATTGTCGCACTGGCGGCGGTACCCCACCTTCTTCCCAGAGCGATTTCAGCAGGTGGCAACCGAGCCTGTTGAAGAACGCTGGTCCTGGCGTGGTCTGGATGTCCATCTCGATCGCTACGAAGGAGGCGCCACGAGCCCGAAAGTCATCTTCTTGCACGGGGCGGGCGGCAATGGCCGGGTCTTCGGCGCAGTAGGCGCTTTCTTACAAGCCCACGGCTACACCGCCATCTTCCCGGACATGCCGGGCTATGGTCTAACGTCGATACCGCCAGGACCATTCGACTATGAGCTCTGGATCGACCTCGCGGTCGACCTCGTTGAGCGCGAGGCCAATCGTGACGGCCGCCCGATCGTGGTGTTCGGTGCGTCGGTGGGCGGAATGCTCGCCTACGAGGTCGCAGCCCGTAGCGCATCTGTCCGGGGCGTCATTGCGACCATGTTGGCGGACCCGCGGGATGCCGCCGTGCGGGAACGGTTCGCCCTCGTCGGGCTCGTGGGCCGGCTGGCCCCAGACCTCATGCGTCCGTTTGCCTGGCTCCTGGACGGCCTTTGGCTGCCTGTCTCGCTCACTGGCCGCATGGAATTGATCGCCAACGACCCCGCCTTTGTCCAAGCGCTGGTTGACGACCCGCTTGCTGCAGGCGCTTTGCTGCCACTGCGTTTCATTCGCACCATGCTCGACGCGAAGCCAACGATCGAACCAGAGGCGTTCACGCACGCGCCGGTGCTACTCGTTCACCCGGCCGAGGACCGCTGGACCAATGTCTCGCTTTCGCTGCCGTTTTTCGAGCGTTTGGGCTGCGAAAAACGCCTTGTAATGCTGGAGGGCGCAGGACATGCTCCGATCGAGGAGCCCGGCGTTTCCCAGCTCGAGCAGGCCGCGATCAGCTTCCTGGAAGCACTACGCTGAAGGAGGCATCGATGCTCGGATACGGATAACTCCATCTGTATTCGCTCATGCGTTCTTCAAGGCCTGAGGGACCCTTCGAAGCAAATGCCACCGCCCCGGTGACAGGGTCGGCGGCAAAGCAAATAGGAGTTACACCCTACTATAGTGAAACTACCTTTAGCTTGTAATGCCCCAATTTATCCAAATCACAAGTGCCCAGCAGTATACGCGCCCCGGTCAACCTTCAGCCAAGACTGAAGATTGACCGGGGCGCACGAGGACACGGTAGTTCGAACTCAACCTTCCCGTGCGACGCCGAGTTCCTGTATCAGGGCTTCGACACGGCGGCGAATGTCGTCTCGAATCTCGCGCACTTTTTCAATAGGCTGGCCCTTGGGATCATCGAGACCCCAATCCTCCATCCGGCCGAGCCGAACCGGGCAGGCCAGGCTCACGCCGCAGCCCATGGAGATAGGGCGATCGCCCTCTTGGAGTGCGTCGAGGTCCGCGATCTTGGGGCGGTGACCTTCGGCCACCAAGTCAATGCCGACTTCTTTCATGGCTTCCAACACGGTCGCATTCATCTCGGTAGCCGGTTCGGTACCACCGGAAATGGCGCGAGCCTTGGTGGGGTCAGCCAGGCGGTTGAAGAAGGCCTCGGCCATCTGGGAGCGCCCCGTGTTGTGGACGCACGCGAAAAGCACCTGCTTCATTGAGTCTGTGTCTCCTCTATGGTTGAGATTGGTCGGTGAGGATTTTTTCCATCGCCATGACGTCGACGCGCCGGCCATCCAGCACGCCCTGCTCACGGAAGGTGCCGACCTCCCGGTAACCCTTCTTGCGGTAGAGCCCCTGACCAAGCGCGTTGAAGGCGAAGGTGAACAGCACGAACTTGTGAAAGCCGTGGCGCCGCCCTTCGGCCTCCAGCGCATCGAGTAGCAGCTGCCCGATACCCTTTCCGCGGTGCTCGCGGTCGATGTAGACGGACAGCTCACCCACGGCCCGGTAGGCCAGCCGGGGATTGTAGGGGTTGATGGACGCCCACCCGACGACGGTGCCGCCTTTCCGTTCCGCAACCAGCACGACGTGCCGCGGGTCCCGGCCCTTCAACCACGCGGTCATATAGGCAAGGTCCTTGGGCTCGGTCTCAAGGGTCGCAATGCGATCTGCGATCCCCTGGTTGTAAATGGAAAGGATCAAGGGAAGGTCGGCTTCCCGTGCCGGGCGAGTGTTCATCGTGAAGGGATTCTAGCCGCAGCAGCTCTTGGCCTGGGTGACAGGCTCGGCTTTCGTCTCAGGGGCGCAGCAGGCGGTCGCATTCTGCTCGTCAGCGGGCGCGCAGCAGGCGCTGGGCTCGGTGGCGTCGCTCACGAAGCTCTCGGCCTCGACGTCGGCTTCCATCACGTAGAAGACCTCCCACTGGTTGCCGTCCGGGTCGATGGCCCAAACCTTGTCCTGGCGGGCATAGCAGCAGACGGTGTCTTCCTCATCCAGGCTGATCATGCCGGCGTCTTCCAGGCGCTTGCGAGCGGCCGCGACGCCTTCGTGGCTCTCGACCTGGATGCCCAGGTGCGAAAGGCGACCATGCTCACCGTCTTGCGCCGGCTGGCGCTGGTTCATGGTGAAGTTGAGCGCTGGTTCGCTCAGGTCGAACTTGGCGTAGTCGGCCTTGAGCTTGATCGGATCGACGCCAAAAAACTTGCGGTAGAACTCGACCGACTGGGCCACGTTGGTGACGTTGAGCGAGACATGCGGCTTCGCCATGGGGGAACCTCCTTGCCTTTCAGGCCTCGATGCGATAATATCGAATAAAGTCGATGCATCAAAAATAGTCGATGCATTATCCCCTGTCAAGGAGGATGATCCATGAAACCGCAAGACCTTCTCAAAGGCTGCTGTTCGGCCCCTTCACCCCAGGCGAGCTTCCCAATCGGGCTCGAGGAGAAGGCCCGGCTGTTCAAGGCGCTGGGCGACGAAGTGCGGTTGAAGTTGCTCCATCTCGTGCGGGACCAGGAGGTCTGCGTGTGCGACCTCGTCACCGCCATGGGCATGGCGCAGGGCACGCTCTCCCATCACCTGTCGGTCCTTCACCAGGCCGGGCTCGTCACGGCCCGCAAGCAGGGCCGCTGGAACTACTATCAGGCCACCGCGCTCGCCTTGGACCCACTCGAGGTCTTCGGCACCGAAAAGCCGAAGGCAAAAACTTAGAAAGGCATGGTTGTGGCAACACAAGTACTCAAGCAGGAGAACGTGGTCGGCAAGCTGTCGCTGCTCGATCGGTTCTTGCCGCTCTGGATATTCGCCGCCATGGGGCTCGGCATTCTACTCGGCCGCGTGTTTCCTGGCCTGGGCGCCGCCTTGGACACGCTCAAGGTGGAGGGCGTATCCGTTCCCATTGCCATCGGGCTCTTCGTGATGATGTACCCGGTGCTGGCAAAGGTGCGCTATGAGACGCTCGGCACCTTCGGCGCCAAGGGTAAGACCTTGGGGCTCTCTCTAGTCTTCAACTGGCTGCTCGGCCCGGCGCTCATGTTCGCGCTCGCCTGGCTGATGCTCCCCGACATGCCCGAGTACCGCACCGGCCTCATCATGATCGGCCTGGCGCGTTGTATCGCGATGGTATTGCTGTGGAACGACCTCGCCCGGGGTGATCGCGAGGCGGCGGCCGTGATGGTCGCCATCAACTCGATCTTCCAGATTCTGATGTATTCGGTGCTGGGTTACTTCTACCTGACCATCTTGCCCGTATGGCTGGGCGGGAGTGCCACGGCGCTGGACATCTCGATGTGGGAAATCGCTCAGAGCGTGCTCATCTTCCTCGGCATTCCGCTGGCACTGGGTGCCCTCACCCGTGTGGTCGGCGTCCGTGCCAGGGGCTGGGAGTGGTACGACACGCAGTTCATGCCCAAGATCGGGCCTCTGGCGCTGATGGGCTTGCTCTACACGATCGTCTTGATGTTCGCCATGCAAGGCGCAAAGATCGTGAGCCTGCCGATGGACGTGCTGCGCATCTCACTGCCTCTCTTGGCCTACTTCCTCATTATGTTCTTCCTGGCCTTCGCCGTCAGCAAGGCGGCCAAGCTCAATTACAAAGAGAGCGCGGCGCTGTCTTTTACGGCCGCCGGCAACAACTTCGAATTGGCGATCGCGGTCTCAGTCGGCCTGTGGGGCATCTCCAGCTCCGAGGCTCTGGCCGCCGTGGTCGGTCCGCTGATTGAGGTGCCCGCGCTGGTGGGGCTGGTGTACATCGCGCTCTGGCTCAAGAAAAAGTGGTACCCCGACGAGCCTTTCGAGGCGCTCGACCTGCCCGATTGCGCGAGAGGTTAGCCTGATCCCGCGCCCCGTCTGAGATACTTGGGCCTTCTCAATCGTCAAACGACACGAGGTGCATCCTGAAACAGCGGATGCGCCTCGCGCCTTTTCAACGTTTTCAACAGAAACAAGTAGAGTCTGGTCCTTGCCACGGTGAGCCTACATCCCCCTTAGGGAAGGGCCTGTGAGGCCCTTTTCGCTGCGATGACCACCGAATTGACGTTACCAAGGCAACAGCTACCTTGTGGGTTATTGCGCTCACAATCGCAAA
>RCUQ01001234.1_pt1 | contig 10254 bp, 6 predicted proteins | sample 2166351 | NCBI WGS metagenome assembly RCUQ01 (sample SAMN09932597, study PRJNA488358) | compost metagenome | feature: garden; material: soil; isolation source: compost soil in acetonitrile-enriched culture | place: Germany: Experimental Botanical Garden Goettingen | collected 2016-01-27
GGATTCCCCGGGCTCAAGCTGGCGGCCGCGCAGCCTTTCCCAGAAGCCTGGGAAGGTGTCTTTGGCGATTTTTTCAGCACATCGGCGCTCGTAGCCGGTGAAAATGTCTGGGAATGTCAGAGCGACGATCGCCCATTCACAATCCTCCTCGTACCAGCCACCTGCGCTGCGAACGGAAGCGTCGCCCAGAGTATTTCGATCGGAAGAAAGATGGAAGCCGCCATGTCCCGACGTTGAGTGGCTGACAATTCCCTCAGCGTAGATCATGGCCAGCTGCGATCCGCCCCAGGGCGTGCTCGCCGCCATGCGGGCCTGGATGCGAGCGAGACCTGAGAGCTCCGTCATGTGTTCGGCGGTTTCGATTGCGCGCAGGTGAAAGGCAGCTTCATTATCGACCCGACCGTCATGACGGAAAAAGTGATGACGGCGCGCTTCAGCGAGTGGCTTGGTGAAACGCCAGGCGCTGGCGAGGAAGAAGTCGCCGCTTCCATTGGAAATGAGGCCGAGGAGAATTTCACCGATGCGCGCGACGGGAAACCCATCCGCGCTTGTTCCGAATTCGACGCTATCGGCGGGGGGATTGGTGCATCCGGGATTGTTGGCAGGTGTGTTTGAAGGTCCGTTCATTGCCGGGCTCCTTTATAAAAGGTGCGGAAAAGCGAACCGCCGGCACTGGGCCGGCGGCGGGACGCTCGATCTGGGAAGGTTTGGGACTATTCGGCTGCGATACCGTATGCCGTTTCGTGGTCGTCCAGCGTCGCCGCGTCTTCCGCGATATCCGACAGATCGGTGAGATCCGCCTCTTCGCCGGCGTCGTCTGTGGCCAAGCCCTCCGCCTCGCCCTCTGTGGCTTCGACCTCGTCTTCGGCGGCAGTCTCCTGATCAAGATGCTTGAGGAGGGCGACGGCGTCGGTCGGCTCCGGCGCGAAGAGAGCCGAGAGATGCACGAGGTTGTTCTCGCCTTCGAAATGGGTGACGAGAGCTGACCGAGTCTCGCGGACACGGGCTCTCGGCTCAAGTCCGGCGTCCTTGGCAACGGATTCCAGCGCCTGGCGCGACAGGGATGCGAGAAACTCCTCAGAGCCCATATTCGGCAGATAGCTGTCTGCGCCAATCGCCTCGCCGGCAAGGCGAGAGACGACGCCACTGTTCGACATGCCGCGGCGGCATGACATAACGTCGATCAGAGTTCCCCGCGCCGCGATACGGACGGTATCCATGTCGAACGAGAGCCTGCCTTCCTCCGTCAACAGACGAGCTACGTGACGGCCGAAGCGTGCACCGCCATAAAGCGCACCTCCTGCGCCAGAATCGACCCGCACGTTCTGACCAGCAAAGGCAAGCACGAGCAGCGCCATCAGCATATCGTCTTCGATCGGGGCACGGCTGAGCGCGTCGTGCAAAGCGTCGGTTCGGAAATCGCCGATCATGTCCTGGCCCTTCTGGGTGACATCGGGGCGTGCCTTCGGCGCTGCGGCGCTATCGCCATCAATGACGTCGTCGCTACCAGGCGTCGTGCCACCCTTTGGTTTCGACGCCTCCGGCATCCGGTAGTGGACGGTCTGGACCTTGCCGTCTCGGTCGAGATAGAGGCCCGCATGGTCCGATTTGGAGGGCTTGCCGTAGACCTGGCTCGCCTTCTTCGGCAATTCCGGCTGGCCCCAGCTGTTCACCTCGACGATGGCGCCGCGCTTCGGCAGGTTCGACGTCATCCATTCATGCTGGGCGCCAAGATAGCCTTCGACATTGGTGGTGTAGCGGCTGTCCTGATCGGCCGGCGCGAACAGATCCTCGACCCATTCGATACCGTAGGCCTCGCGCAGATCGTCGCCAAAGCTGGCATCCTTCGCATACATGCGCTTCTTGGTCAGTGCATTCGCCATCGACCACCAGGCGGCCGTATCACCCTTCTTCGGTTTATGCGCCTTCCAGACTTCCTTTTGCTCGACTTCGCCTGCAGCCGCGATGATCTTCAGCTGCTGTTCGGAAGGCATATCGCCCAACGCCATCTGTTCGAGCATGGCCGGCAGGACATTGGCCAGCAGGCGCAGTTTGCGGATCTGGCGAACGGGCAGGGCAAGAGCGACGGAAATCACTTCTTCTGTCCAGCCGAGGGCGACGAGCCGCTCGATACCGCGCCATTGGTCGACCGGGTTCAACGCTTCGCGCACGCTGTTTTCGACCATAGAGCGCATGGCCCCGTTGTCGTTCGCGGCGTCGACGACGAGGATCTCGATTTCCTCCAGGCCAGCGGCGATCGCGAGGCGGACGCGGCGATGGCCCATGTTGATGACAAAGCCATTACCGCCATCGGTTTCCGGCGCGACGACGGGTGGCTGGACGATACCGACGGCCTTGATGGTCGCCAGCATCAGCGCATCGGCCTGCGGAGACGATTTGGTCTGGCGCGTACGGTCGGGATTTTCCTTCAGAGCGCGGGGATCGATCTTCTGGATCTGCATGGGAGAAGTCCTTTCGGGAGAATTGCGAGCCGGCGCCTTGCCAGCCCTTCCTGTCTTCATTTTTTCTCGAAGACACCTCCCGGACCGCGGGGCGGCCGGACTGCCGCAACTGCGGCCGAGCATCCCTGCCGGACCGGACAAGCGGGGCCCCAGCCCTGCGAAGGACAATCGGCCGGGATCGCGTAGGCGGCGGTTGAGCGGAGCGTCGGCAGGAGCACCGATCTGCGACCGGTAACCCCATGTTTTTATTTTTATTTTTCTTCCCTTCAATGATTTCCTCGCACAAGCTAGAAAAATATTTCAGGAGCAGTCGCTTCAAGCCGATTTTTCTTTTGAAGGGGCTTTGAAGCCGTCTCAAACCCCTCTTGAAGGGTCTTTAAAGACCGCAGTTTGGTGCAGAAATGGCATTTCTTGCATGGAAAGCCGCTTCAGGTGATATGCGGCAGCAAGGCAGCGCACTTATTTTTCTGCTCAGAGGTGCGCCGTGAAAGACCCGATCGACTATCTGTCCATCAAGCTGCTGGGGATGGAGGCATCCGCGAGCGGCCATTTTGCCATCGTAGCCGTTGTGCTGATCGCCTTCGCACTGTTAGCGGCGTGCAGGCGCCATTGAGCATGCGCCTGCGCCACCAGCGCAACACCTGGGGCGAATGGAGGGCCAGCGGAAAACCATGGCCCGTATATAGAGAATTCTGGGACCTTCGAAGCGAAGGCGTCACGCGACCCTGCTATGCAGCAGAAGCCTCGACCTCGATTTCGATGTCAGCTGCCAGCTGAGTTTCGATTTCACGCAATTCGCGCCGTTTTGCCGTCAATTCGTCCGTGAACGTAAAGGCACCCCCATCTCGCGAGCGGTAAGACGCGAGGCGCCGTTCCGCATCATCAAGACGCTGGCGGTAGCGGCGTTGCTCCTCCTCGAAACCGTCGAGCGCATGTTCCAGTCGGGAGATCGCTCCGAGCGGCGTCACAGTGATGGCCAGGTCGATCTCGTAGTCGGCGCCGGTGCGCTGGAGCAGAGTCTCGAAGCGATAGCCATCACCTTTACCGAAGCGCTCACCCTCATAAACGAGATCGAAACCGCCGATCGTCGCCAGATGGACCTCGCCCTCCTGCTGCAGCTGCAGCAGCGTGAGGATTTCTTTCATCAGCGCGCGGCCGGCCTCCTTGCGCTCGGTGTTCTCATGGCCGACTACCATCATGGTGAAGGCGTCGCCAGTCGTCGGCCGCAGGCGTGCAATGTCCTTGCCGATCTCGCCGATGCGCCGGGTCGAGACCTCGATGTCGCGCTCCGCATCACGCATCTGTCGGCGGACGGCATACTGATCGTCCTCATGAGCGGCGCGCAGGCGTTCAAGACGGGCGATATCGGCCTCAAGTCCCGCCTTCTGCATCAGCCTCTCGTCGCCGGAGGCGATGGCCTTGGCCATGGCAAACTGGTTGGCCGCTCCTTCACCGACATCTTCCAGCCGCCGGATCGACGTGTCGCCGGAGAGCGCGGCGGCTATGAACCGGGCTTTGCGCTCATTGTTCTGCCACATCGAGGCGTCAAGCGAGCCTTCAGTCGCATAGGCGAAGATATCGACCTCCTCATGCTGATTGCCCTGACGCACGATCCGGCCTTCGCGCTGCTCGATCTGCGACGGCAGCCACGGCACGTCGAGATGGTGCAGGGCTTTGAGCCTCAGCTGGGCGTTGACGCCCGTACCCATCGTCTCCGACGAGCCGATCAGGAAGCGGACCTTGCCGGCACGGACATTGCTGAACAGGCGTTGTTTCGCCTCGGTCTTCTTAAAATCCTGCATGAAGGCGATCTGCGACGCCGGCACACCAAGCCGGATGAGTTCGTCGCGGATGAAGCGATAGGCCGAGAAGCCGCGGGTCTTTTCGACATTGATCGTGCCGAGATCGGAAAAGATCATCTGGGCGGCGCCTGGTAGATCAAACTCCTTGCCGTCGGGGCGCCGGTAGATGGCCTCGCCCGTCTCCTTCCAGATGCGATGGGCATTGCGCACGAGCAGATTGAGCTTGTTATCCGACTCGTTGTCGGCTGCCGGCATAACGAAGCGGAGATCGATCGCCGCATGGCGGCCATCGGTGATGACCGACAGCAGAATGTCATCACCCGGCTTGGCCGGCCCTTCGCGCTTCTCAATCGCCTTGATCCGGCCATCGAGCATTTGCTGATAGGTCTTGAACAGTGCCGTCGGCTTAGCCGTCAGGATCTGGCGGCGCCCGGTCGAAATGTTCGGCACCTTCACATATTGCCGCAGATCGTCGGGCATGACGACATCGGCGAACGACCGGAACATGGCGATCAGTTCCGGAACATTGACGAAGGCTAACCGGCTTGTATTTGCCGGATGGTTGGATTTCGAGTTCGGTCGTCGTATCGCCAAAGCAGGAGGCCCAGGCATCGAACTCGTGAAGCCCACGCTCGGCAAGTGCTGCATGGCCGAGCAGGCGCTGGATGGAGAACATTTCTCCGAGTGTGTTGGTGATCGGCGTGCCGGAAGCGAGAACCAGCGCCCGGCCGGGGTTCTTCGACTCGATGTAGCGGGATTTGACGTAGAGATCCCAAGCACGTTGCGACCCGTTGGGATCGATGCCCTTCAGTGTCGACATGTTCGTGGCAAACGACAGTTTCCGGAATTCCTGCGCCTCGTCGACGACGATCTGGTCGATGCCGATTTCGGAGATGGTCAGAAGATCGTCCTTGCGAGTGGCTAGACCTTCGAGCCGCTCCTGCAGTCCCTCCTTCAGCCGCTCGAGGCGCTTGCGCGAGACGCGGTCCTCGCTATCGACCTTGGTCAGCAGGTCCTCGTAGAGCTGCAGTTCATCCTGGATCATCTGCTGTTCAAAGGCCGAGGGCACGGCGATGAAGCGGAAGGCCGAATGCGTGATGATGATAGCATCCCAGCGGGCGGTCGCGGCGCGCGACAGGAATCGAGCGCGCTTGTCCTTGGTAAAGTTGGTCTCGTCGACGACGAGAATGCGGGCATTCGGATAGAGGGCGAGGAATTCTCGCGCCGCCTGCGCCAGGCAATGGCCGGGTACGACCAGCATCGCCTTGGCGATCAGGCCGAGACGGCGCTGTTCCATGATGGCGGCGGCCATGGTCATCGTCTTGCCGGCGCCGACGGCATGGGCAAGATAGGTCGAGCCATCAGCGATGATCCGCCAGATGCCGCGTTTCTGGTGTCCATAAAGAACAAAGGCGCCTGAGGCGCCGGGAAGTTTAAGATGGGAGCCGTCGAATTTGCGCGGCGCGATATTGTTGAAGCGGTCATTGTAATCGCGGGCCAGCCGGTCGGTGCGATCAGAGTCGGTCCAAACCCAGTCCTGGAAGGATTGTTTGATCCTCTGCAGCTTGTCACGGGCGGCTTCGGTATCGACGACGTTCAGCACCCGCCGTTCGCCATCGGCATCCTTGAACACATCGAAGATTTGCGGGACCCGGCTGTTCAAGGCGTCGGCGAGCAGGTCGCCGGCATGGCGGCGGCTGGTGCCCCATTCGGATTTGCCGGCGGCGCTGTAACCCAGCTGTCGGGCCTCCACCGTCCAGGAACCGAGTTCCGGCATATGGTGGATGCGGATATCGGCCTGCATCTTCTCCTTCACGAAGGCGACGACATCTTCAGCCGGGATCCATGGCGCGCCTAGGCGTGCCGTGATGTCGGAGGGCCGCAGATCGGCCGGCTGGACATCGGTCAAGGCGCGGACGTTGCGCTCATAGGCCGGATCGAGCTCGGCCGCGGCCTGCGCAGCGGCGAGCTTGGTGCGGACTGAACCGGAAAGATATCCGTCCGCCGTTTTCCAAGACCCATCGGCCGGATCGCGGAACACGGCCTCGCCGAGCTCGTCGACCACGTCAGCGGCATCGCGATGGAGCAACTCGGCGATATGGTCGATATCGACATGCCCGCGCTCGTTCAGGACCACCGCGAGCGCATCTGCCGGCGATGTGATGCTCGGCGCCGCCGGCGGTGCAATAACCCGTTCGGAAAAGATCGGGCCGGGCTTTGCCGTGTCAGTCTCCAGATCATAGTCCTCGATCGAGGCGACCAGCCAGCAATCGGGATCGTCGCGGAAGGGTGCAAGATTGGGCTGGCGGTGGGTCTCCTTGACCTCGCCCGTCTCCGCGTCTTCCTGGATCGAGACGGTGGTGTGGTTGATCGGCCCGAAATCGCGCACGAAACTCGACCAGGCTATGCGCAGCCGCACCTGAAGATCGCGCCACGGACGATCTGTCTCCTGCGCCTTCAGCACCTCACGGACGGCATCGCGGATCGGGATCAGCTTCGAGATGATCCGGACGTGCTTTTCCGAGATACCATCCCCGGTCCGGCCCTTGCGGACGGTAACCGGCACGGCCGATCCGTCGAGCATCTGCATCAGGCCCTTGGAACGGTCGAGGGAGAAGCTGCCCTCGCGAACAGGCCCGCCCTTGGGCTGCAGGTCGACGATCTCGGCGAGTTCATCCTCCAGGTCGATGTCGATGGGCGTCGGTTCGCCGTCATAGATATCGGCGGGCAGGAGCTCGATGGCAGCGGAAAGCGCAGCTTCGAGACCCTCCCCATCCCGAGGCCGGCACGTATAGGTCTCGCCGAATGGCCCTGAGGTCAGGGCGTGCGTGCCGAGCACGAAATCCGGATGCCGGGCAAACCACCTGTTGACGCGTATGGCACCCTCATCGTCGATGGCCGGCCTGATCTCATCGACATCCAACCACATCTGATCGCCCTCCGGCTCACCGAGCTTTCGCTTGCGGAAGAAGAGGATGTCGACCACGACATCCGTGCCGGCGTCGCGATGAAAGCTGCCCTCGGGCAAGCGGATCGCCGCGATCAGGTCGGCGGATTTGGCGATATGTTCGCGCGCTGCCGTATCGGCCTTGTTCATCGTGCCATGCGAGGTCACGAAGGCGGCGAGCGCGCCAGGCTTCAGCAGGTCTACCGAGCGTGCGATAAAGTAGTCGTGCAGGCGAAGACCGAGCGATCGATAGGCGCGGTCCGAGCGGACAGTGCGATCGGAAAAGGGCGGGTTACCGATGGCGAGATCGTAGATCGGCGCCAGATCGGTGCGGGCGAAGTCACCATTGATGACCCGGGCCTTCGGCTGCAGCAGGCCAACAATGCGGGCCGTGACCGGATCGAGTTCGATCCCGGTGACATAGGCGGCGTCGCGATAGGGTTCCGGCATTAGGGCCGGGAAGAGGCCCGTGCCGATGCCCGGCTCCAGCACCCGTCCGCCGCACCAGCCAAGTTTCGCGATCCCCGCCCATATCGCCCGGACGATGAATTCCGGGGTGAAATGTGCGTACTGTGTGCAGCGGGCGAGCGACGCATAATCCGCATCGGAAACGGCTGTCTCGAGCGCGGAGCCGAGGTCGTCCCATCCCTGGCGAAAATCGACCTCACCGGGACGGCGGAACATACCGTTTGCCAACTCGCCGGCGCCGAAGCCGTTGAAGCGGATCAACTGCGCCTGCTCTTTGGCGGTCGCCGGTCGTTCCTGCTTCGCGATGCCGTCAGCGACCAGGATTGCCGCGACGTTAGCACGAGCGCGGTCCTTACAGGAAGCGCCGAGGCCGCGGTCGCCATCGAGGTAGAAGTTCTGGCGCCGGCCACTTCGGCCTGTAGGGGTAACCGCGACCGGCAAGGCCGGGGCGAGGGGCGGCGGCGTGGGGTCGGGCTCATCATCATTGGCCGCCACGGGCTCGAAGCCGCCAAACGCAGTAACGCCAAGCCCGAGGCCGGACGACAGCGCGGAGCTGCCGAACATATCGAACGTGAATGGGTCATTGCTCATCGGAATATTCCTTTTCGGATGTGCGCTATCCCTCACCCGGCGCGATAAGCGGGTCGAAGGCGCTGGAAATGTTGTTGGGACTGGCGGCGCTTAGGCCGCGACTACGGGCAGATGCCGCATGTGAACCGGCAGCTTGGCGGCGATCTCGTCGTCGGTGAGGTCGTCCAGCAGCTTCAGGATCGTGCCATTCGTGCCGCTCCACAGCATGACGGTGCGCTTGCCCTGCATCGCCGGCGGAAAACGATCGCCGGCATAGCCTCGATAGGCGTCGGCGGTGCTGCTCCAGATATGGTCGAGCCGCTCTTCCCGGGTCATGGCGCGAACGGGCTGGGTTTCCCGTTCGAATATCGCCACCCGCATCGTCTCGACTGAGGCGGGATCAGACAGATCGCAATAGCCGTGGAAGTACCGGATCCTTCCATCGATCCGAAGCGCAAAGAAGATACTGGTGACCGAACCTGTCAGGAATTCGCGCAGCGCGAAGATCGGACCGCGCATCCACAATGGCGGCAGGATGTCGAGCATGTAGTCGTAGAGCGCTTCGTCGATTTCGAACCACTCGCCTTTATAAAGCGGTGCCGCATCGATCTGCCATCGATCGGGGTGCTGGTTATGGCGATCAAAAAGCCGGAACATTTGCGGGCGCGTTGCGACGCCTTCGAAGATCTTGGCGGTACGGGCAGATGTGTTCATCTCGGGCTCCTTCAGGGTTTCGGGACCTGGCGATGGCAGCTCCATCACCTTCTTTTCAGTCCCTCATGACACCTTCCGGGCCGCCGGCATCCCGCTCGGCCGGGTCAAGGGCCGGCTTCAGCCGGGCGCAGCCTCCCTTGATGCGGTCGACGGAGATGCGGCACGCCGCCCTTCCTCTCTCGTCTTCGTTTCCCCTCTCTTTTTCTCCTGCAAAACTTCATTCCAATCGTCAGCCGGCGGCCGCAGGCGCTCGGAAGGGCGATTGACCTGCACCGCCAAGGCCTCAAGACGGCGAGCAAAGGCATCACCCTGGTCATTGGCATCGGTGGCGCATACGAGCTCAGCGCCGGGGCGAGCGAGAAGGGCGACCAGCGCCGCTTCGGTTCTGGGCGACCATCCACCCCCGGTACTAAGGTAAAGGCTGTCTTCCCGCAGGTCTTCGACCGCCGCGAGGCTCATCGCGTCGATTGCGGCCTCCGTCACGCAGAGACGGAGAGCGTCTTGCGCGCCGAAGCGGAAGAGGACTTTACTTCCGCCCGTCGAGAAGCCGCGCCAGTCGGGCCCGCGCTCTTCCCAGCCGACCACCAGACCAGCACTATCCGTGTGCGCAGCCCACATGCTGCCGAATGGGCCTTCCCGGACGATCCCTTGAGCAATTACCGAGCGCAGGATGGAGATGGGGACGGCACGCGACCAGCAAAGATACCGCCAGGTACCGGATCCGGTGGCTGGGAGGCGACGCCCTTGCCACCGACCCAGAACATCCGCAGGCTCGACTTTGGAGGGTGGCTTCTTCCAGGAGACGGGTGCAGCCTTGTATCCGATAAGCTCGCCAACACGGTCGACAGCCTCTGAAAAACTTAGGTGCTCAAGCAGGCAGGCGAGGGCGAAAACATCGCCCTTGTCGTCGCTCAATGGATCGAACCAACCGCGGCCTTCGTGGGTTACGATGATGATTTCCGCGCCTCGGCGAAACTTCATCGCCCGGCGCGTGCTTTCCTTCATGTCGACCGCGAACCCGGCCTGTTCAAGGACGACCGCGCAGCTCACTGCCTCGCGCAGCTTCTCGATTTCTTCTCTTTTCATGATTTTTCCGATCGCCTGCGATCGTCCCTCAATTTTAACTCCCCGCATGATCGGCGGGACATTTTCCGGCCGCCGCGAAGAGCAGAGGGGGCAAGGGCGCGGGAGGCAAGGTGCAAATCTGCACCGCCCGCGGCGAAGCTTCCCTTGCCGCCGACGGGTCGCCAGCGGCACCCGGAACGGCAAATGCCGGCTCAATGAGCCGGCC
>RCUQ01001236.1_pt1 | contig 10245 bp, 5 predicted proteins | sample 2166351 | NCBI WGS metagenome assembly RCUQ01 (sample SAMN09932597, study PRJNA488358) | compost metagenome | feature: garden; material: soil; isolation source: compost soil in acetonitrile-enriched culture | place: Germany: Experimental Botanical Garden Goettingen | collected 2016-01-27
ATGGCAGCAACGCCGGCGGCAAGAGCGGGGGTGGCAGCAGCTACCTGACCTATTAGCCGGGCCATCTCCTGCAAACCGAGGCTCAGCCAAGCCCCAACGTCGAATACGACAAGACCAGACAGCGCCGGTAACCCGCCGGCGCTTTTCGTCTCGCCAATCGGTGATGCCCTGCCCGCCGACCACGGGCACAGTGACCCAGGAAGGGGGCGCAACAGCGCCATCTGGATCAGAGTGGACACGGAGGAAAAACAAAAAGGCCACTATCGCTAGTGGCCTTGGTAACTCTTTGATTGCTTTCTTCAATAACTGGTGCCTGAGGCCGGAATCGAACCGGCACGACGCGAACGTCGAGGGATTTTAAATCAAAGGAACTCGTTTGCATCTCATTGTATGAAATAGCAAGCAGATGGAGCGAGTAACACCGCAAGTTCGCAACAAATCGCACCCAGTCATAGAACATCGCATAGCGCTTACCACAGAATTCGCAAAGATACGCCGGCGTGTTGGTCTTGCCCCCGATCTGATAATCTCTGAGCCTTCGCATTTGCAATCGTTTCAGTCGGAGTCCCCCATGGCAGCCTATTCCCCTCCCTTCACCCTGACCCACGCCATGTTGAGCCGGGTGGCGGAGATCGCAGAATTGGTGGGGCAATGGCGCTCGACGCAGAGCTCGCACGTCCCCATGCTGCGCAGGGAAAACCGGATCCGCACCATCCAGGCATCCCTGGCTATCGAGCACAACACCCTGAGCCTGGATCAAGTCACGGCAGTGATCGACGGCAAACCTGTGTTGGGTCTGCCCCGTGAGATCCAGGAGGTGCGTAATGCTTTTGCCGCTTATGAAACAATGTCGACTTGGGCACCAACCTCTTCTGCGGATTTGCTCAGGGCCCATGGACGCTTGATGCACGGGTTATGCGACGATGCAGGACAATGGCGTAGCAGTGGGGTCGGCATCTATCGGGGTGAGCAATTAGTACATATGGCTCCCCCCGCGACTCAGGTTCCGCGCCTGATGGAACAACTGATGCAATGGTTGACAGAAACAGAGGCCCATCCCTTGATCGCCTCTTGTGCCTTGCACTACGAGTTGGAGTTTATACACCCCTTTTCCGATGGAAATGGCCGTATGGGACGCTTGTGGCAAACGGTGATCTTGAGCCGTTGGCAACCAGTGATGGCCTTCCTGCCGGTGGAAGCGATCATCAAAGAGCGCCAAGAACATTACTACCACCAATTAAGCCAGGCCGACAGGCTGAGTGACTGCACCGATTTTATTCTGTTTCTGCTAGAGGCGCTGCGAGATGCGTTGACCGAGGCGATTGCCGCGCAACCGGCATCACAGTTCACACAGCTGGAAAAAACGCGGGTAGAAACGCCGGTAGAAATGCGGGTAAAAACGCCGGACGCAGTGTTGGCTATCTTGGTGGCTGAGCCGACCTTGACCCTTAAACAAGTAGCCGAGCAGATAGGCAGATCGACCAGCACGGTGGAGCGAGCGGCGGCGGCGTTGGTTAAGGCGGGACGATTACGCTTTGTTGGTCCGCGCAAGGGTGGGCATTGGGAAGTGTTGTCATAGGACAGCTTGCTAAGGCCACCGAGTGTGTTACTACAGCCGCCCAGCTTCCGGGTCGCATCAGTAAACATACAACCAGCCAAGTAACCCCAAACGCAACGAACCCCATTTGCGCACAAAGAGGGGGCAGTAACTCTCTGTTTTATCTCACTAACACCACAAGGTGTAAGATCTCCATTGGGGATAATCAGATACTGTGATACTTGCCCCACATCCTAATGGATAGACTCCTATAGGGCAGCTAACCTGACCTCACCACATCCCCAAAAAGACGCATGAAATGGAATTCTCGTCGCTCGCGGTATCTGTTCTGGCAACTACTGGCTTGTTCTTGTGCCCAATATTCTTATCTGTCGGAATCATCTTGTTAATAAGAAAAAGGCTTCGCTCACATAGGGTCAGCCCGTTGACCGCCGACCTGCTCAGGCCAGCGGGTCACACCCTGCAACAGCAAATCCAGGACCTGCAGATAGATCTCTTTTCCCAAATGCTATTCACGCCATTGACCATGATGATGATCGGGTTCTACCTCTTGTTACAGAGCTACATCGATAAGAGGGCTATGAGCACGACTGTGATGCTGATTTCCGGGGTCGTTATGCTGGGCCTCTTTATCTATGGCACAACCAAAACTTACAAAATGGCCAACAAGGTTCAGCACCTCAAGCTGGGTTATTCCTGTGAACTGGCAGTGGGTCAGGAGTTGGACCAAATAGTTAGGCCCCAACAGCACCCCTATCGGGTTTACCACGATATCCCGTTTGATGGCTTCAATATCGACCATTTGATCATTTGCCCTAACGGGGTCTTTGTCATCGAAACTAAAGGCCGCTCCAAACCCATCAAGAATGGAGAAAAGCAGTTCAAGGTTCGGGTCGAAAATGATGCGCTTCACTTCCCAAACCATGTTGAAAAAGCGCCGCTCGAACAGGTCCGCCGTAACGTCACCACAGTGCGTAACTGGCTCAACAGTGCAACTGGGACCGAAGTCCCGGTAGGTGGCGTTCTGGTTCTACCTGGCTGGTTTGTGGATTTACGCCAGAAGATCACCTTCCCCTACATCGTCAGTGCCGCTGCACTCCCCAAGCAACTCCCCCAATTTAGAGCTGGCTCACTCGAACTGGCCCAGATCCAGGCCATCGCGCACCAGGTAGAGCAAAAAGTACGGGACGTTGCCAAGGCTGGCTAAGAGATCTTCATTGCCGACTGATACGCCATCAGTCAGCAAACTTATCCCTCCACCCTTGAATGCCCCTCAGTTTGAAGCTCTTGGGGTATAGAGAAATACAGGGGGATTCGCAGCGATGAAATTGAAGTCACCCATTGCAGGTAAAAAGCCAGCGGCGCTATTGTACTAATTCTTTTTTTGCACAAGGAGTGTGCTCGATGTCTATCTCGCCTATGGATCTCGCAACTTATTACGGTGTCGATGACATTCCTGCTGCCCTATCGATAGGCGATAACCTCCATAGTTTGCTCGTAGCCATATTCAGGAATGAGCCTCTGACTTCGCCCCGCTACGACATTCTAGCCAGCTACGATCTCAACGCCTTGAGGGGCTTTATCAACGGCGATATGACTCTCCCCGAGTTCAGACGCCAATCTGCGGTAGAACAGGAGCAGCGCCGTTCTAAATCTCTTTACTATAAGGGACGAAAGATTGTGCATCGCTACCAACCCTCAATCACAAAGCCCTTGGCTGCTCCGCGAGACGACAAAGCTAATATAGAGAAGACCAGTCAAAATCCCACTTGGGATTACCTGCAGCAATTTCGGATCAAAAATGGTCTGGCCGATGGCCAGAATTCTGTGTCCCTCCCCCCGCATGAACTGGCCAGACAATTCTGGGTGGATGATATCACCAGTGCGATCACGGGCGGAGCCAGGTTGCACAGCCTCCTTGTCGCGGCCGGACAAGGCGCGACGATATCAGCAGCAAACAGACAATTTCTCTTGAACAGGGGGTTGAATGCCTTGCTGTGCTTCTTGACCGGCGAACTCTCCCAAGAGCAGTTCGACGAAAAAGGGAAAGCGGAACAGGAGCAACGAAACGAGCTTGCGCAACAGAAACAACGCGAGATCGCCGCTCAAAAGGCCGCAGATGAAGAACGTTATAAAGCCGAGCAGAAAGCCCGAAGTGTGCGACTTGAGGCTGAGCGGATCCAGCGTGAGAGTGACCCCAAGTACATCGCACGGATGAAGAACCAAGCACTCAGGGAGAAGTATGGTGTAACTGGATATGTCGAATCACATCACCTCAAACAGCTCATGGCAATCCTTCTCAAGCTGGATGCAGGTACGCGGCTACTGGAGACTGAAACCATCTGGCTCAAGAGCAATGGCCGTGAGTACGAGACAAAGGAGATTCTGCATAGCTACAACCGACTCGAAGCGGATCACTGGCTAGCAGAGTACCGCAACAGCAAGAACCCTTGGAGTGCAGTCAATGCCAGCGGACACTTGCGTAAATGCGCAGCATCGAATGAGGCGATTGAGCTGCTAAGTGCCATCCCAGCCAAGCGGCAGGTTCAGCCCAAGCTGAAATCCGCCATTCTCACCACGCATGGTGGTGCGATGCGTGACCGTGGCGAACATACTGCCGCATTGAACATGGGTACTGAAGCTCACCGCCTTCAACCCAACAACTTTCGCCCCTGCACACTACTTGGTGCAGTCTGTATCGAGCTTGGCAACATTAGTGAGGGACATGAGTGGTATTGCAAGGCGGAAGCCAGAGGTGCCGGTCGTGACAGTATTATGTCGGATGTCAGGTCGCTTCTTACCCGGATGACAGCCGATAAGCGTAAAGCGGTTATCGCGGAACTGTTGCGCATTCATCCCGAACAGTATCGATGGCTAACTAAGTGGCGTCAGGCCAAGGCGTAACTGACATTATTGTTTCAAAGGGGATTCAATGCGGGTTTAGAGGGGGGTGAAGAGGAAGGGGTAACGGTGAGCGGACTTGTCTCAGCACCAGAGACAGACGCCGGAAAAAACCGGAGCAGTAGCCTACCAAACGTCCTTGGCCATGTTGGAAGTCTGGGCAGATTGTTTGCAACGAGTCGCAGGAAGTAGTAAGTCGCTTAGACAAGAAATGGACAAGAAAGGAATAGTGAGAGAGGGGAAACGCTGGGGGGGCAGAAACAAAAACGACGCAATGAAGCGTCGTATCTGTTTAATCTATAAGGCTTTTCTTCTTCAATTTTAATGGTGCCGAGGCCTCTATCGAACCAATACGGTAAACAATTGATTTTAATGGATTTAAAAATCAAGAGATTGAAATATACCCCCATAAATACCCCCACCACAGATTCGGTAGTCACTGTGCCTCCACATCCAGCATGACTCGAAAGCTATCCGTCACACCACCGTAGTGCATCTTAACCTTAGTACCTGTCCATTCAGCGGGCTGTGTAGCCAGAATCTCCTTTGACGCCAATAGGTCAGAAATATGATGCGGTTATGGCAGACTCACTCGAAGGACGTTAATGTCAGTACCTCAATAATAAAAATGCGGCATTATTGGGGTACTGACAATAGCTAAGAAATCCGTCTTCGCCGTCTACCCTGCTCGAACTGACATGTTATTGGTAACAGAAGCTCTAACACCAGTACGCGGATTACCTTCCAAAAAGATTGTGTTCAACAGATGTCGATCTTGAAGACTAGAAAATTTTTGTCCCAAGTGCCGAGCTAACGAATCGCTTGCAGTAGTTAGAATTAGGTTCATATTTGGCATTGACGTGGCCGCGAGCCTGAAAATATCCAACATTGCTACCCGATTGAGGTCATCAAGATGGGCGATAGGTTCATCGAGAAAGAAACTTCCCCCTGTATTTTTTGCCCTAGCGAGATAGAGTGATAGCGCTAGATCCTGTCGCTGACCTTGGCTTAATTTCTCTTGAGCTTCCAAAGGCGTCTCATGACCTTCAGCAAGAACCATCCAGTTCAAGTCCTCACCAGAAACACTCAGTTGGTGGTATACCTCATTGGCATGCATACGAGAAAATAATTCCGTAGCCGGACCTAAAAGAGGTGCTAGGCTAGAAACCGTTGCATCACGAACATGCTCAGCATAATGACTGATCGCGTTATCTGCTCGGAGAATATAATCCCTACCTACTTCCAGTTTCTCGATAAGCGCTTTTCTCTCGTCTTGGATCCTAGTCAACTGCTCAGAACCTGAGTCGATTGAGAGGAAAGCTTCACACTCTCTCAACCGATTATCAAATTCTTCAACTCGCCTGAGATCTGTATCCACCTTCATCTGTGTAGCCGTATGTAACTCCTGAGAAATGGGCAAATCACCAACTACATCTTTCCATTGCCCCTCAAAACGATTAACAACTTCTGAACTTACCGCAATGCTGGCGTTAACTTGGTGCGACTCTCTGGTTTTAACTTTAATACTTTCGAGCTTCTCACTCACAGAGTGAGAAATTCCGGGTTTCATAGCATTAGCCGCATCCATTTGCTCTTGGAAATATTTCCTATATTGCTCAATCTGTTGACGAGCATTTAATACTCCAACACTAGCGATTGTGGAAGGGGGCAGCTGGAAGAGCCCCTCCACTTCTGCAACTGCTATGGATATATTTTTCGCTCCAATTGCAGCCTTGATGCGAGCCAATAGGTATGAAAGATTATTGGCATCAAAGCCTGAAAAATCAGGCTGATTCATGATCTGCTGATAACTTGTTTTCTTCTCGATAGTCTCCAGCTGCATATTCACATGCTGAACCCGAGCGAGATAAGCCTCATACGAAGCCTTCTGAATATTGGCGCTCTGCACATTTGACATGCAGATCTTTTCAGCCGACTGAGCCTCAGTTAACCTCTGGCTTGCAGCTCGTAGCTCGGGTGTAAGAGTTGTGGCTGACAATTGCTTACGCAGCATATCAGCCTCCCCCCAATCGTAATCACAAAGAGGACAATGACTACTATTCGATGAGTGTGCAGCCTCATGCCCAATGGCCTTCAAGCGATCAAATATGCTAGAGAACGCATCGAATTCTGCCTGAGCTTTAACTCTAACCTTCCTAGCTTCATCAGCAAGTTGAAGGATCTGCACAATATTTGATGGGGGATGAACAGGATTATTCAACAGATCTTTCTTTTGTTGAATAAGATCGATCAAAGTACTTTTATTTTGAATTAAATATTCGATTGAACTTAGCCAATTACGTTGTTTTTCTGGTGACCAACTAAACTCAACAAAACTGTGTTCCAGTTGCCGAAAACCTAGATCATGCTGAAGAAAAAAATTTGCTACAGCAGGTTCAGATGATATTTTTTCCCAATCATTTATAACATTACTTTTTTGCATCGCCCAATCAACATTTCGCCTACTTTCTGCCAGCTTGATATCGAGAGTTGAAAGCTGTGCAGAAAGATTCCTATGCTCTTCACTGAGACTCTCCGTCACCTGAGTAAGTCTTATAAGATCATTCCGGCTTATCTCAATCTGACGCTGACTAGATTCATATTCAGACCAACTTTCTAGAATGAGACCCAAGATATTTTTATTGCGTTGAGCATATTGTTGTAGCTTGGTTACCTGTAGCCTAGCGGTCTTGGCATCCTGTTGAAGATCACCTGTGAACGGATGGTCAGGAAATGCTTCTAATATAGTGCTTATATTGGCTGCGATATATTCACGCTCATACAAGTTTTCGGCCAGTTTTTCTTCGAGCGCCTGAATTTCAGTATCTAATGCACCACGCTTGGCTTCCAAGCCACGGATACTGGGAAGTTCAGCTCGATACTCCTTGAGATTACTTAGCAGGCTCGTCAAGTGCCCTAACCCAAGAATATCTGCAAAAATCTGCTGACGTTGTTCCGACTTACTGTTATCTACGAGTAAGGCAAGTGAGTTTGCATATAACCAACGGCAGTTTCTCAGCCAATCACGACGAGCCTTCCCAGTCGCTTGGGCACTACTTCCTGTAACAGAGGCTGGCGTCAGCAATGCAAGTAGGTCTGCGTCCTTGATCAGCCTCCTCTTCATTCCCTGCTTCGTTATCCAAGCTTTCCCATTAACTCGTTCTAATTGACACTGCTCGCCATTTATAAGGCAACTTGCAGATACAGAAGTATCCCCATCCCCCCACTGGCATGAAAAATCAGTTGTATTAGGAAGGTCATCTACTTTACTTGTAAGCAACCATTCCAATGCATAGCATATCGTACTTTTACCTGTCCCATTAGCGGCATGAATAATTGTCAATGGAGCGTCAAGTGGAATATATAGAGTATCCGGTACGCCTCGAAAATTCCGAATCTCTACTGAGAGGAACTTGATTGGAAGATTATTCATTAAGGTTCCACTCCTTACCATGGCTACGCCCAAGCTCTTTTCCCTTTGTGGTTGCTAGAGATGCCAAAAGCTCAGCCATCTGTTGATTATCTGGTTCGAAATTTGGATATTCTGACTGTTCAGTAGATGCAGTCAAACCTAGAGGGGTGATACGCTGGCAACGTTGCCAATCATTAGCCTCCAGATATACAACATGCTTCCTAACAAAACGAGTATCCTTTTCTACGTCACCTATAAATTTCTTGAGTTGAGGATTAATCTGCTTCAATGCCAAGACAAGATATCCATCGACAACTGATCCATTTTTTTCAAGTCGTAGAAGTGCTGCATCCAAAAAAGCTTCCGCTCGCCTCGTTTCTACCCATGCAACTTTAGATGTATCACAGTCTAATTCTACAAGTAAAACAGATGCAAATACCGTAGACCAATATTTCACCTGGATATTAAGCGGGGCCTCAGGCCAGTAAGGATCATCAGAAAGAAGCAACTTACCACCTTCGGGTGATTGGAAACCGGCATTAATTGCTCGCTCATCCAGGTGCTTGATAAGTTCACTGAGCATCTAGTTCTTTCCTACGCGTAGATATTCCATCCATAAATTTTTCAGCTGAAATAGAATCAGCCTCGTCGTACATAAGTTCAATCTCATCGAGTCCAAAAAAATAAACTCGGTTTACTACCTCAACTTCCGTGAAAGATCCCTTCACAGTCGGTGCTGCCGTGATATCATAGCGCTCACGACTGGGCTTATCATCTCTAACCCGTCCTAAACAGTTAGCGAAAACAATTAATCCAGGATGGTTCACCGTTTCCCTTGCCCATCGATGAAGTTCACAGCCCATCCGTCTAACGGGATATTCATCATTTACCCAAGCTAAGACGTTATAATCACCGTCATTAGAATCACTAAACTGGATATGCCCTTTAACACCTGATTCTGTAATCCAAACCGCATTCTTGTGAGACTTGATATAGCTAAGAGCTTGTACCGCTTTCATTATATATTTACCGGCAGATACTAATCCCTCTAGTGTGAATTCGTGCCCCATAGTCACACCATGTCTAATCTGGTAAGCAAATTCTTTCGGGTCTTTTAGACTACCCGATTGGAGAAGTGTATTAAACGAGTCAAGCTCATTTTTTACAACCTCGAGGCAATCAGTCTGAGGTGGATATCGGTCAAAGAGCTCGTGGAATTCCAACGCCGTTGGCAGCAAATCATCTTGAACAATACCATCCAATAATCGGTGACCCTTCGCACGCTCCAGCATGATGGTTTTATCCCATCTCAGAGTCAGAGTCAGCCCCCCATGTGTACTCCTACGCATCACGCAGCTAGGGGGTTGCATCAAGGGGGGACTAGCTCGCGTATTGTTCTCAGTGTCTGTTGCGGGGAATACACCTGTGGCACTATATAGCTGCATGTCGCAGGATTGCAGCAGCTGACTATTCGCGGCTGCAATTGCAATCGGGGAGCGTCGTCTCTGGGCGTGATAATCCCCCACTGACTTTACGACGCCTTGAAGATGGTCGATATGCTGAGAGGCTAAAATCAAATTTGGCCGCTTCAGCTTATCATCGGCCTGACTTGTGATAATCCTACGTATCTGCGAGTTTGCATTCAGTATCGAGTTGGTGAGATCGTTTCCTAACGTCGGCCATAAAATTAAGTCCTTGAATGCAAGTCGTAACGAAAAGTTACCACAATCAAATCCTGGTAGCCCCGGTTCGTTCTCGACCAGAACATAGCATTTGAGCTCATCTTCTTCAGGATTACTAATCCAGCACCACCCAGACTTGAATTTTTGAGCTGCAGCAGGCTTCCAAGTGGAGTCAATCCAAGACATCCCATCTGCAACCATCCATTCGGCTAGCTTTGTGCCAGAAACTTCTCCACATCCCACCATGAACACCAAAGGGTGGGGAAAAGCTGCCACAATCTCGTGAATTTCATTCCATTGCTCAGGGCTTGCAGCCATTGCACCAGCCGTGAGAACTACAGAACGGGAGCCGAATTGTTGCTCAAAAGTACCGACATCTGGAGCCAAAATGCCTTTAAGAAAAGGTAGCAAATCTGAACCTTGTATTAAGCCGAGGTTCAACCGATCAATGTAACCAATTGTTCTGTCTATATACTCAGTACGAATTCTTGTAAGATGTGCCTCATCGTCCTTAGATAGCTCTCCATCATAAGATGTTAAAAACTTACGAATTTCGTAGATAATCGCTGTCGCATCTGAATCAAGCTTGAAATAAGTGTTTTTTACAGTTGGATACTTGGCCACCATAGTTGATAAACTGTCTTTTTTTAAGACAGCGGTCTTCAAGTTATCTATCCAGATCCATATGATAT
>RCUQ01001238.1_pt1 | contig 10237 bp, 3 predicted proteins | sample 2166351 | NCBI WGS metagenome assembly RCUQ01 (sample SAMN09932597, study PRJNA488358) | compost metagenome | feature: garden; material: soil; isolation source: compost soil in acetonitrile-enriched culture | place: Germany: Experimental Botanical Garden Goettingen | collected 2016-01-27
CCTTTCAAGGGCCGGACTCTAGCTCCACGTGGAGGAAATTCTCAGGGGCACGTCAAAGGCTCTCGGAATGAACAGCGCGACCTTCGCCTGTATCCGGTGAGCGTCTGCGTTCAGAACCGAGAACTGAACGGACATGGCAAGCCATAAGCTGCAATGACAAAGGCCGCCCCTGAAATGGGCGGCCTGCTCGATTGGCCCCCGTAGGGGCGGAGGACATGCCCCGGCGGCCGAAACCGTGGCCAACACATGCAGCGAAACGCTAGGCAGATCAAGCGGCCACGAATGTCCAGAGTCGTTCGGGGAGGATGAGGTTTGCGGTGTCCGCCCAGGCACCGCTTTTGACTCGTTGCGGACGTTGGGAGGGGCTGCTTTACGGGTGCTACGGCACTGCGAAACCCTTGGTAGAGACCGAGAGCTCTAAACCCAAGCATAAGTCTGGTCCTTGAACCACATGACGGTCTCGACGCCTTCTCGGATGGCATACGCTGCGGCTATTCCCACCGCGTGCTCGTGGATAATCCGGGTAGGCCCTAGAAGACTTCTAATCCGAGACTCGCCGTTTGATTGCTCGCGCACCAGCAGAACTTCAGAAACATCGTTGGCGCAGTCCTGACCAATAATGTCGGTGACCGCGATGACATATCGACTGGGCACGACGTGGCAGGTCGCTCGATCCGTCGCGCCCACAATCATGTCTCGTGCCTGGTGACCGAAGATGTCATTCGCGCATTCGAAAATGGAACCCACCGACGGATCAAGACCACGCCCAGTACACCATTGTTCGAAGGCGTTGGGAGTAAGGGAAACGGTCACGAAGGGCTTGAGCGGATCACTTTGTTCGCGACCTTCCTGCTCGTCACGCTTCCATGCCTCGTAGCTCGTTGAAAGCTGGGAACGGTCGGCAAGCAGTTCGCTAAAGCGCTCCCATTCCCGTCGAGAGAGCAGAGGAAAGGTTACGCCGATCTTCGGGCTCACGGTGAGCCCAGTGCTGTTGTAGCGCGGCCGACCATGGACATAGAAGTCAGAAGCCCGACCTAGAACCGGGGCTGGCCGTATGAAGGTTGTGCCGTCTACATCGAACTGCGTGTCGACCACCGGCCCCTTGGTCAGGTCGGCCCCCGATTCGCCAATCATCATCTCCGTCATGAATCGGTTGGCAAGCTGATTCCATCCCTCACGAAGCTTCTCGAACTCCGCAAACGGCCGGTCGAGATTGATGGGTACGTAGTCGGTCGGCCACAGGAAAAACGTGTCAAACCCATCGCTATGATAATAAGCGCCCGCCACGACGACGGCATCGATCTCGCGAGTGTCCTGGCGAACACGATGCGCAACCAGGTTCTTTAGCGCTTCCTGATCTAGGGTCGTGTAGCCGTTATTGACGATCAGGAGCACCGTGCAGTCCGTATCCGGATGCTCACTGCGCGACTGTTTCAGCTGCTTGCTGGCCTTACCGACTGCCGTTTTGATCGGTCCCTCAACAATCCGATCAAATCGGGTTTGATCAGCTGGCTCCAACCGCTTCCTATCGAGAACAACGACAGGCTTCTGGGGCTCGTACTCCCCGAACAGGGCCGCGAGCTTTCGCTGTCGCTCAGGCTTTGAAAAGCCCTCTTCATCCAGCGCTTTCAATTCGATCAAGGCTCGGCCGAGCTTGTAGTCGGCACCCACTGCAGTTCGTCTGTCGGCATCGGGGTGAGCACGGGTTCCCCCCGCCGCTTCAAGCGCGTAGTCGATGTCCGCTTCGCTGAGCGGCCTGACTTGGATTGCTTGCAACAGTGCCCCGTCCCTCGCGTTTACTGAGCCGATGTGCGCTCCAGGCGCGCGCGATCGTCGTGCCAGCCAGCGTCGTGCTCGTAGGATTTGGCAATTTCCTCAAAGCAGGCTGCCAGTTTCGGGCGTTCGATCAGATGAGGCTCGGCCCAGCCGAGATATTTGAGCGCCAGAGAGCGCTCGGCGGAGCCGCCGGGCGCCCGCCATTGAGGTCCCCGACTGTTGACGATGCCGAAGTAGAGGCCCCGGCCGAACCGTCCATCCGCCCAAACTTCGAGGGCGTCGGCGAGGTCCGTCGGCGGCCAGACGCCGTCCTTCTCGACCCGGGTGCGACCGACGATCTCGCCGATCGTGTGCAGTCCTGGCTCGAGGCGACCGCAGGCCTCGAGAAGAGGGCCGACCCGCTCCATCCATTCCTGGAACACCGCCGCGTCGATCTCGCCGTCTTCCTCGCCGCCCGGTCCATATGCGACGTTGCCGAAGATGTGGTGCCAGTTCTCGGCCGTCTGCCGCTCGGAAGGGGTGGGCTCATAGCCCTCGACCCGTTCCTCCCGGCCGTCGCGATAGATCGCGCTGATACCGGCGACGAAGGTGTCCGGACTGCGCGAGATCATGAAGGACAGGGCCTTCAGTCCGCGCTGACCGTCGCGGCGCGCGTCGAGCGCGGACGCATAGGCGAACTCGAGGACGGCCAGATCCTCCGTCAAGATCTCATCCCGCTTGTCGAGCACTTCGAAACATCGCTCAACCTGATAGCTCGAGATCTTGTGTCCGTTCTCTTCCCCCGGCTGATACGCCGTGGCGCGTAGTACGGCGACGATCGTCGCCGTGCTCGCCTTGTCCGGCTCCAGATAGAGCTGGTGAAAGGCGGCCAATGGACGTCCGGCCGAGACCAGTTCCGTGAGCAGGCGGTCGAACCCTTCGGACGTCAGATCGAAGGCGCGATAGTCGCTGGCCCGCCAGTAGGCCTGCTGGACGGCTTCGGCCTGGGTGTCGAGCACCGACCAGACCTCTTCGTTGACGGGGGCGGCGACCAGGAGTTCGACGATCGCCGCCTGCCGCGTCTGGCGCGCAACGACCGTGGTCAGAAGGCCCGACAGGTTCGCGCGATCGATCCGGATCAAGAGGCCGCCGAGCAGGGATTTGCGCGCTGTGGCGGAGATTCCGGAGGACAGGATGGTGTCGAGCGTCGTTTCGATATCGATCCAGGGAATGGCTCGGGTCAGGGTGCTGCCGACCACCCAGGGTTCATTCGCGACCCCGGCGAGAGCGATGACGCCGTCGAGGCCCCCTTCGGCCCAGACTTCCGCGACGGCATTTGCTCGCGCGGCGGCGATCCGGTCGTCGCGCCGTTGGATCGATCCCTCGGTGACGTCGTCATCCTCCAAGTCTTCGGCGCTGAAGTCGAGCCAGCCAGCCTGGAACAGCCAGGCATGCCGCTCCGGACCGGTCGGTTGCAGATGGTCGTAGAGCGCGCGCGCCCGTGGGGAGACCTTGCGTTGGCGCCCCATCCGACCGCCCAGGGCGTGCATGCGGACCGACTCGCGGACCAAGGCGATGTCCGGCGCGGATGCGGTGGCCGCCCAGCGCTCAACGACGCGCCAGAGCGCCTTCTGACGCGTGACCCGGAAACAGGGGAGGCGCTGGATCAGCGCGAGCAGCTGCGCCGCGTCGTAGTGCTCTCGCGCCAGAAGCAGGGTCTGGGCTTCCCACATGATGAGGCGGCTGGGTCCATCGGGTTGCAAGCCATGACCAATGGCGTCGCCCCGGAAGCGCGGGCGCTGGGCGTAGTCGGCGTGAGAGAGCCGCTGATCCATCAGCTCCACTTCGAGGTCCCAGGCCGGCGCGGGATGCAATCGGTCTAAGGCCTTCAGAACCGCGATCCGCGTCTCCAAGGACGCGGCGGTCTGCGGTAGCCAAGGTTGGAGGGTCGAATAGAGCGACCGAGCCGGCTTGTTGATCAGATTGTCCGTCAGCGGTCGGGTCGACAGCCCCGCCAAGATGCGGGCGACCCGGGGATAGCGGGAGGGAAGCCAGGCTAGCCGCTCAAGTGCCCAGGCGATTTGGGTCCGGTCCGCGTGGCTCGAGAAGCCGCTTGTATCGGCCGGCTTGATCGCCTTCCAGACCCCGCGGTCCTCGGCCTCGAACGGCAGGTCGTCCTCGATCGCCTTGAGGAACACTTCCGGCGCGGCCTCCGCCAGCGGCTGGAGGACATCATTGAGATGCAGGAAGGGGTCCTCCGTCTCGGTGAACAGGCTCCGAACCAGCCGGGTCGCCGCGGCCTCGACGGCGAAGTCGGCGGGAAACAGCGTCTCTCCGGTCACGGCGAGGAAGGCCACGGTGTCGGCCACCTGCTGGCGAAGCCGCTCGCTGGTGAGCCGGGACTTGCCATACAGATTTGCGGCCCAACGCTTGTCCTCGTCCAGCTCCAGGGCCGGGTCCGGCTCGCCGAGAAGATACCGCGCGGCCGCGAAGAAGCGGGCGAGGTGGGATTTGGTGATACGGCCGCGCAGGACGGCGAAGGCGTCCGCTCGCGAGACGATCCCGCCGACGCTCCCCACGGTGAAGATCGGGGGCTCGGGCAGGGCGCCGACCAGGGCGATGGAGGCCTCGATCGCCTCGGTCGTGGTGCCGCCCACGGTCGTCAGAAAGGCGCGATCGCCTTCGGCCTTCAGGTCCCAGCCGCCGGCGAAGGCCAGGGCGATCAGGGCCGCCGCCGCCGCGTCGTTGCTCGCCCAGACCGGCTTCTGGAGCTCAGGGACCGTCGACAGTTGCCGACGGATGAGCGCGACGCGTCGGCCAGAATCGCGTTCGAGCCGGTCCCGGTGATCCTTGTCGAGGTCGAGGGCGTCGGCCGCCTTGCGGAAGGCCTCCCAGGTCAGGGGTTCGACCGAGGGGCCGGCGTTGCGGTCCGCGCCGGAGCGGTCGGCCGGGGTCAGAACATGATGACGGTGGACCAGGTCGCCGAGCGCCCCCTCGGCTTCCGGAGTAGCGGCGATCAACACCAGCCGGTCCGGGTGATTGCGGATCGCTTCGACGCCGTCGGTGGACTTCAGGACGACGGTGCGTTCGCGAACGTCGCCCGGCAGATCGAAATGCAGAAGCGCGCTGACGACGAAGGCAACCGCTTCCTGTCGGGTCTCTCCCGTAATCATCAGCGGATTGGGCGTCTCTGCCGTGAAGAAGCGCTCAAGATAGTGGCGGTTCTCCGCGAAGGCTTCGGCGAACAGCTCGGACGTGAGGCGCGGGTCCGTCACGCCGGACCAGTCGTTCCAGACCGTTTCGGGCGCGCTGAGGTCGCCGAGGGGCCGGCCCAGCTGGGCCGCCATGAAAGCCTGGGCGGCGGGCGCCTGTTCGATCCACTCCGACAGGGTGTCGGCGTCGTAGACGCGGACCTCGGCCCAACGGCACTTGGCCGCCTCCGCCTTCAGCCAAGCTGTCTTGCCCGGCCACCGACGCGGGGTGGCGAAGACGAAGGTGGAGCGACGCCGAATCCTCCCGTCCGTTGCCGCAGACCGCTTCTCGATGTCGCTCGACGCCTTGGCCGCGAGTTTCGCGGTCGCCTGACAGCTCATCTCCCAGAAGGAGTCGCCCTCAGGAATCCAGGGATCGGTCCCAGTCGCGGAAAGCTCGCCGTCCCAGCCGCCGTCATTGGTTGATTCATAGGCCGGGAACTGGACGTGCGACAGGCGGACCCCGCGCGCATGCGCCAGTTTGCGCAGCAGGACGGGCAGTTCGCTGCGAGCGGGAAGTTCGGACGCCCAACCGTCCAGATCGTTCGGTGTGATCTTCATCGACGCACTTTCGTGGTCTCATTTTGTTCCCGTCAGCCCGAAAGTCCAGAGGCGCCGTCTCATCGGTCCACATAAAAGGGTCTTGCTGTCGGTGCTGACGCGAAGCGCAACGGCACTGGGCGAACGCGCCGCCAACACTTTCTCAGGTTGCGTCGAAAGCCCTTGCCCTTCTTGAGGCCGAGGTTACCCCCCGACGCGCTGCCCGTTGAGACCGGTGATGATGGGCCAAGCCCGCCCCGACCCGAGATCCGGGTGCCGCGGTTCGAGTCCAGGCCTCCCGTGCTCGTCGCGGATCACATCGATGTCCTCCAGCCATTGAGCGGCGATATCAGCCCCGCTCCCGTCGGCCGTCAGGGCGAGAAGCCGCCGTCTCAGGCTTGCGGCGGGCTTGGGCGTGGTCTCGTAGGCACCTTGCCAGCCGTCGACGGGAATGTGGTCTGTCACCACCCGCTCGATGGTTCTCCAACCCAGCGTTTCGCGACCAGTCCTGATCTGCCGCTCAACAAGCAAAAGCAGGCCGTCCTCGTCGGGGGCTTCGGCGATCGCTCCCGCCACCATGTCGATGCCGGGCTTGTCCGGCGTCGTTGTCAGGCAGGCATAGGCTTGGGCACGCAAAGCGGGTCCGGCATCAAGCGCGCTCGCGAGACGCCGTACGATGAGGCGATCATCGAGCGCTTTGCCCCTTGAGCCGTGCTCGACCACGACTTCGAAGTAGCGCTTTACGGCTGAGGCCCTGCCGAGCCGGAACACCGTCTCGTGCCAGATCCGGTTGTCGTGAAACTCGTCGTTGTCATTGGCGAGCCCGAACAGAACGTCTTCGGTTTCCTGGCCGGGGACATCGGCCAGAGCGGCGACCATGTCCTCCAGAAAGCCGGGGGCGCGGCGCTCAGCCGGAAGGCCGTTAACGACCGCTCGAACCTTGTGCAACTGGGCAGTGAAGGCGAGCAACTGCAGCCATTCCCTGAGCAGATAGGCGTTGCTGTCCGTGAGGATCCAGGTGTGGGCCTTCGCAGCCTCGAAGGTGGCTGAAATGCCTTCGGTAACGCGTTCGATGTCGATGGCTACTCCTGAGACCACCAGACTCTGAAGCAGTCCAAGCCGTGTTCGGAAGTCACCCAGGGCGAGCAGGCGGGCGACAGTGTCGGCGCGGTCACCATGAGGCAGCCGCAGCGCCAGCGTGGCGAGTTTGATCGCGAGCGCTATGTCCTCGACGACGGCCGCGCCCGACATGAGTTTATCGATCGCCGCGAAGAGTATCTCGGCCTCTTCGGACGTTTCGAGGCGATTCAGCCGGCGTCGATTGCGACGCTCTGCGACGTTGGAGAAGTCAGGCCGCAATCCAAAGCGACGCTCGGACGGCGTCGTGTTCGCGCGTTCCCATTCGGCGCTAATGATGCGACCCGCGCTTTCCCCGAAAGCCCGGTCCAACAAATAGGATCGAACGGTATCAACGACTTGCTTGCCGCCGATCGCCCTGAACGCCCGCGCGTAGGCGCCGACATTGCTGGTCTGGACCTCGGTAACCGCCGCCTTGTCCTGCCATTTCGACGCTTCCGCCCTGGACCGCGCCGCCGCTAGGTCGTGGAGCTCTCGTTCCAGCAACCGTTGGAGTACGTCGATTTGTCGGGGCGAAGGCGCGCGCTCGACCAGGGTGGCGAGGGTCTGCCGCTGCCATCGTGACGATGCGGCGTCCAGCAACCGCTCTCCCCAATCGACGATGAGCCGCTGCAAAGTCTCTATGCCTTCAGGCGCGAACGTCTGGCCTCGGGGATCGCGTTCGCCCCTGCGGCGGCTCAACAGATCCGCCAGTCGCGCGATCTGCTCGACCTCCAGCAAGGCGGATCGGCGCTCAACCGCGTTCAGAAGGCTCACTTCCGGCGCGCTGGATAGGCGGTCAGCGAGCCGCCGATATCGGGTAGCGGAGGTCTGGTCGGTTCGTATCGTCGGTGCAAGCGCCAGCAATGCGTCGATCAGCTTTCCAGTTGCAGCAGGACCGAGGACAGCCGCGGCGGCGGAAGCACTGTCGTCCCGCTCGGCCGGCGTGGACAGCGCGACATCAACCAACCACTTCTCTTCAAGGCTGAGGTCCGCCGCGATCATAAGATCGACAGCGCCAAAGAAGAGGGGCGTGCCGGTCTTCATCCGCGCCAGCACCCCCTGTGCGATGGCTTTGGCGTGTGGACCTTCGGTTGTTGCGAGCATGCCCCGTGCGGGGTCGCCGAGACGCTCTAGATCGATCGATGAGACGAGGTCGGTCAACTCGTTTGCGACGGCCTCCGCATCGTCAGATTCGACCAAGGCGAACAGCCGCTGGTCCGGGGTCTGCGCGTCCTGGGGCATCCCGCTCCGAACCGAGGCGACGATCTCCTGAACGGACTTATCCTGGACGAGGTCGACAAGGCGGCGTTCGACGATCCTTTGTCGCGCTTCCACGCCCGCGCGCTCGAGAATCCTTGCGACATGCCGGTCGGCCCGACGGAACGCCAGCGCGTCGATGACGGCGACCTGAACGTCGACATCGGGGTCGTTCATCGCGATCTCGGTCGCGAGGTCCATTCCGCCCATCCCACCGCGATCGGCGAACTCGTGAAGCAGGGCGCTGCGAGGCCTCGCTTCTATGGCTCGGATACGGATGCTTGGAGATGGGCCGAGGATGGACGGCCTCAGCGTAGCCGTGCCTCGCAATGCGCCGAGGCTGACTTGTTCGTTTTCATGCGTGATCAGTGGCCAGACGACGTCGAGAAACTCCGGTCTGCCCGATGTCAGCATGAACCGCAGCGCGCGATCCGCCTGGCCGGGCGCATGCCACCGTCGCACCCTTGCGGCGATGCCAGGCTCCACGAGCGCCCAAACCGCGTCGGTGGCGCGAGCGACCATTTCGGCGCTCAGAATGGGGTCAACCTCGAAAGCCGCCAGGATGGCTTCAGCGCAGGCCTTTTGGCGAACGGCATCGCCTCTCGCCAGTCGTTCCACCATGAAGAAGATCGCTTCCTCCCAGGCCGGAAGGTCGAGGATCTCGGATTTCAGCGCCCCGCGGCCGGCCGGTTCGTGGACCCCGTCGAGAACCCGGCGTTCCACCTCGTGAGAGGCGTACCACTCCTGAAACTGCTGGTGTTGGAAGGCATAACCCGGGCCGACCTCGGTGCGAGTGAGGAGATGGTCGCTGACCAGTACGCCGAGTACGGCGTCCGGTTGCGGCTTGATCGTGATCTGGCCATCGTCGGTCAACTGATGGGCCGTCGTGGCGATGGCGCGCCGAGCGTTCGAGTCGCTGACAGCGGTGTTCGCCGTAGCGGTTGCGAGAGCGGCCAAGCCTTCGAGGTAGGCCGTCTGCATTCCACCTGCGCCGAGCCGGAGTGCGTCGGCGTGCTGATGCTGCTGCTCGTGGGAAGCCACGAAGAGGCTGAGAACCGCCTCCTTGGTCGTCGGGAATGCCGCCCCCTGCGGCAACGACATCAAGGCTTCGAGGTAGAGCGGAATGCCGACGAGCTCGCGTACGCCCGGGGTGCGCCAAGCCTCATCGAGCAACCCGGCGCCTTCCGATCCGCGCAGGGCGATGGCGATCTCCAACTGCAGGGTCTCATCGAGAGGCAGGAGTGCGACATGTGCGCCGCGGAATGGGACATCCATCGCCTGCTTACGGGTGGATACCATCAAGCCGAGATTGGGAAGGCTGGCTTTCAGGCCCTCAATCTGAACCCTAGCCCGACGTGCGGCGTCGATGTCGAGCTCGTTCCATCCGTCCAGCAGCATCACGACGCCTGGCTCAGCGGCGACGGTGCGCAGGTCTGTTTCGGAGATGCCGCTGAACGCAGCTCGCTGGAGAACGGATGCCAGAAGGCTCGCACTATCCGTGGCCCAGTCGCCGAGCGAGATGAAGAGGGGAAGGCCTCCGGCAAAGTGTATGCCCTCCGCGAACTGGAGGAGGGTCGTCGTCTTTCCCATTCCAGGGGGAGCCGTAAGGATCAGATCCTGGAGAGCGACTCCGTTTTCGGCGAGCGCGCTGGCCGCGACCGGTTTGGCGAGGTCTGCTATTTCAACGAGCAAGGAAACCTCAGTCTTCGGCCACCGTTCCGTAGACCGAAGCGCCTGCAGATCCCGTTCCGCGGCTGAGCGAAGGGCGAGGCTGACTTGTGTGGCGGGAAGGGCCGCGACCTTGTCTCCGGAGCGGACAACGCGAAACCAAGCTTCCTGTAGCGCATGCTGCTTCCACTGACGGAGGAGGGCGGCAGGGAAGGCCTTCTCGTCAGAGTCGATCGCCTTGCCGTGGTCCCGGCACATCCAGATACCGTTGTCGGGCGACCTCCGCTCGGCAGTGGTCATCTGCTCGTCGTATCGGGGCCCTCCTGGTGAGGCCGCGCAGATGTGGGCCGCCGTGCCGATACTGATGACGCCTTTGCCATCCCGCGTGGAGCCGACCGTGGCGACACGACAACTCGGAAACGAGCAGAGGTAACCGACCTGTCGAGCGAGCTGCGCTTTGTCTTTCTCAGTAAAATCGTCGCGGGCTGTCACGGCGTGTGCAGGGGCTTACCGCGCCGGCAGCGACGCAGTTATCGGCTATAACACCCGGAACAGGCGAATAAGAACAGTTCTGAGCCCTTGAAAGACGGGCGTGTCCGCCGTCAGCACCAATGGCACAGATTTGAGGTTGTGATTTAAGGAGGATC
>RCUQ01001244.1_pt1 | contig 10218 bp, 9 predicted proteins | sample 2166351 | NCBI WGS metagenome assembly RCUQ01 (sample SAMN09932597, study PRJNA488358) | compost metagenome | feature: garden; material: soil; isolation source: compost soil in acetonitrile-enriched culture | place: Germany: Experimental Botanical Garden Goettingen | collected 2016-01-27
CGGCACGGCTAGCTGCGGCACGCCGGGCGGGAAGTCCGCGTTGCCGGTGGAGCGCAGGTCGTCGGCATCGTCGCCCGAGACGGCCAGCGTCTCGCCCACCACGAAGGCCTCCTCGATCAGGTCGAGCTGGTAGCGCGGGGGAATCGGCGAGGTGGAGCCGACCACCTCGAGGAACTGGCTCTCGGTGACGACCGCCAGCATGGCGTCGCGGCCGCCGAGGTTGCCGCGGAGCGACTGGACGACGTCGTCGGCGAGCTCGAACAGGTCGGTCAGCTTGCCCCAGCGCTCGGTCAGGGTCTCCTGGAAGCGCACCTGCTGGCAGCGCAAGGAGAACTCCTTGGCGAGGCGGGCGTCCGCTTCCTGCTCCTTCTCGGCGAGGAGCCGGCGCAGCTCGTCCTGGCTCAAGGTCCAGGGGTCCGACGGCTTCTCGGTCCGATTGGTGCTCATGCTGGTACCTCCTTGGCGTCATCGAGCGGGAGCGTCCGACCCCCAATTTGGATGAAGGTATGTTACCCGATCTGTCTATGAGTTACAAGTCTTTACAATTTAGCCCAGAAAAAAGGCCTTGCCCAACGAGATTTGTCCCAAAGGTGTTGGTCAGCCTGAACAACATGTACCCACAAAAAAGCCCGCATAACACGAAGGAATGCTGCTTGCCCGGCTCAGTGAGACCGTAACGAGCGGGCAATCATTTCGTCACATTGCTTAACATTTCCATGTAACAAAATGGGCCGGCGCCTGCGCGCCGGCCCTTACCCTCGGTTGCTTAGACGGGGAAGACGCCATGCTTGCGGGTGGGCAGCACGGGCTCCTTGGTCTCGTACATCGCGAAGCGCGTGATCAGCTCGTCACGCAGCTGATCGGGCTCGATGATCGCGTCGATCACCAATTCCGAGGCCAACCGGTACAGATCGATGTCCTTGCGGTACTCGGCGCGCTTCTCCTCGATGAAGGCGGTCTTGGCGTCGCCCTCGAGCTCGGCGATCTTGTTGGCGTACACCGCGTTGATGGCGGCTTCCGGGCCCATCACGGCGATCGAGGCGCTGGGCAGGGCCAGGGTGCACTCGGGCTCGAAGGCCGGGCCGCTCATGGCGTACAGGCCGGCGCCGTAGGCCTTGCGGACCACCACCGAGATCTTGGGCACGGTGGCGTCGGCCATCGCCGAGATCATCTTGGCGCCGTGGCGGATGATGCCTTCTTTCTCGACCTTGGAGCCAATCATGAAGCCCGGCACGTCGGCCAGGAACAAGAGCGGGATGCTGTAGGCGTCGCACAGCCAGATGAAGCGGGCGGCCTTGTCGGCCGAGTCGACGAAGAGCACGCCGCCTTTGACCTTGGGCTGGTTGGCGAGGATGCCCACCGCGCGACCGTTGATGCGCGCGAAGCCGGTGATCATTTCCTGGGCGAAGAGCTTCTTCATGGGGAAGAAGGTGTTCTCGTCCACCAGCTGGGTGATCACGTTCATCATGTCGAAGGGCATGTTCTCGTTCGGGGGCACCACCTGGGAGATGGCCTTGCCGCCGGGGACGACGTCGCGGGCCTCGGCCTCGGGGGGCATGTCCTGCGAGTTCTGCGGGAAGAAGGCGATGTACTTCTTGGCGAGCTCGATGGCCTCTTCCTCGGTCTTGGCGAGCACGTCGCCCACGCCCGAGGTGGTGCAGTGCATGCGCGCGCCGCCCATCTCGTCGAGGGTGACCTTCTCACCGATGACCATCTCGGCCATGCGCGGGCTGCCCAGGTACATGCTGGCGTTGCCCTCGACCATGATCACCACGTCGCAAAAAGCCGGGATGTAGGCGCCGCCGGCCGCCGAGGGCCCGAAGAGGATGCACACCTGCGGAATCACGCCCGAGAGGCGCACCTGGTTGAAGAAGATCTTGCCGGCGCCGCGGCGGCCGGGGAACATCTCGACCTGGTCGGTGATGCGGGCGCCGGCCGAGTCGACCAGGTAGAAGAGCGGGATGTTGAGCTTGGTGGCCGTCTCCTGGATGCGGATGATCTTCTCCACCGTGCGGGCGCCCCAGGAGCCCGCCTTCACCGTCGAGTCGTTGGCCATGATCGCGACGGGGCGGCCGTCGACGGTGGCGATGCCGGTCACCACGCCGTCGGCGGGCAAATCTTTCGCCATGTTGTTGGCGAAGAGGCCGTCTTCTTTGAAGGAGCCGGCGTCGACCAACAGCGCGATGCGATCGCGGGCGAACAGCTTGCCGGCGGCCTTGGCGGACTCGTGGTATTTGGGCGCGCCGCCCTTGAGGATGGCCTCGGTGCGATCGTGCAACGTGGGCTGGGCGTTATCGACGGTGGGGGTGGTCATCGACGGGTCTCTCCTTTGAGCGGGGTCAGGATCGGCAGGCAACCTGCCGCGTCCCTCGATCTTACGGGGTTTGAGGGCCAAGATCAAGTTTGCGAGGTCATCCGCGGCGCGCGCGCCCCCGAACGAAAAGCGGGCGTCCCGCCCGGGGACGCCCGCTTCGTCTGGAAGTGGATTAGTTGTTGCCGTTGCCGTTCCCGTTGCCGGTCTCGGCGGGCACCGCGGCCAGCGAGGCCACCAGGTTCACCGACTGGCGCTTGGCGACGGTGAAGGACTGGCTGGCGGGCTTGAAGCCGGCCTTCGAGAAGGTGACGGTGTAGGCGTCGGGGGTCAGGCCCTTGATCTCGAACTCGCCGTCGGCGTTGGAGGTCGCCGAGAGCACGAAGCCGTCGGCGCTCTTCACGCTGACTTTCACGTCGGTGAGGGCCTTGCCTTCGGAGTCGGTCACCTCGCCGACCGCCTTGCCCTTGGTGAACCAGTTGGTCAGGAAGCCGAGGTCCGCAAGGCCCTTCACCGACTCGACGGTGACGACGTTGTCCTTGTCGACCACGCCCTTGATCAGGGCCTTCTTGTTCTCACGGCCGGCGATGGCGTTGAGGATGATCTCCGAGCCCGTCAGGGTGAAGACGGTGTTCTCCTTCTTCTTGAAGAGGCCCTTGCTCGCGGTGAAGGCCCAGCCGGTCTCGGTCTTGCGGACGATGCCGGTCTTGTTGAACTTCTGGCCGACCTTCGACTCGGCGACGGCGGCGAACAGGCTCAGGCCCAGGAAGGACGCGTCTTCGGCCATCTCGTCCTCGGTCATGTCGACGTGCGAGACCGTGACGGTGGAGGTCAAAGGCACGTGCACCTGGCGGCCGGCGTCGGCGCCGCGGGTGACGGTGACGCTGGGGGCAGGGGCCTGGACGCCGGACGAAACCGGGGCCTTGCCGGCCTTGGAGACGGGCGCCAGGGTGCCCACCGCCGGGGCGCCGCAGCCGGCCAGCAGCAGCGAGGCCACCAGACCGAGGGCAACGAACGACTGACGGGAAGCGAACATGGCGGAATCTCCTCTATCGGAACGTTTGGGGGAACTCTCTCTCAACTGAGGTGTTTATCCCGCCGTCAAAAAAACGGCTTGCGCCCCGGCGGTTAACCGGGGCGCAAGCTTGAGTTAAGTTCTGGTGATCGAGGCTTACTCGGCGGCGGTCTCGTCGGCGGCGGGGGCCTCGACGGCGGCCAGGGTGGCCTCGAGCTTCACGCTATGGCGCTTCTTCACCTCGAAGGTGCCCTTGGGGGTGGACTGGAAGCCGTCCTTGGCGAGGGTCACGTCGTACTTGCCGGCCTCGAGGCCCTTGATCTCGTACTCGCCCTCGGCGTTCGACAGGGCCGAGAAGGTGAAGCCCTTGTCGCTCTTCACCGCGACCTTGACGTCGGCCAGCGCCTTGCCGTCGGTGCCGACGACGTGGCCCACGACCTTGCCCTTGGTGAAGACGTTGAACAGGGAGGCGAAGTTGATCTGCTTCTTGGTGGAGGCGACGGTGACGGTGTCACCGATCAGCACGCCCTTCACGAGGGACTTCTTGTTCTGCTGGGCCGACAGGTCGGACAGCGCGTCGGGCGAGCCGGTCAGGTTGTAGATGGTCTCTTTCTTCTTGAAGAGGCCGGTGGTGGTGACGAGGGCGAAGCCGGTCTCGGTGGAGCGAATCAGGCCGCTCTTGCTGAACTTCGTGCCCAGGGTCGACTCGGCCAGGAGGTCGAAGCCCAGCGAATCGGCGAGCTCGGCCACTTCGTCCTCGGCCATCTCGGCGGAGCCGGCGACCAGGAGCGACGAGGTCATCGGGACGTGCACCTGGCGGTTGGTCTCGACGGGACCGCGGGTGACGCTGACGCTGGGGGCCGGGGCCTTCACGCCGGCGGCGACGGGGGTCTTGTTGATCTTGGAGACCGGGGCCAGGGTGCCCATCGCCGGGGCGCCGCAGCCGGCCAGCAGCAGCGAAGCAACCAGACCCAGGGCGACGATAGGCTTGCGGGAAGTGAACATGGCGCGGTCTCCTCTATCGGTTCGAAACTTGGTGGAACTCTCTCTCAACTGAGGGGTATATGGCGCCGTCAAAAATAGCACTTGCGCCCTGGAAGTTAACCAGGACGCAAGTTTCAGTTAAGGTCGGGTTATTTTATTCGCCGAGGAAGACCGGTTTGCGCTTCTCGCCGAAGGCCTTGAGCGCCTCGGTGCGGTCCTTGGTGGGAATCGTGACCTCGTAGGCCTTGGCCTCGATGGCGAGGCCCGTCGCCAGATCGACCTCCAGGCCCTGGTTGATCGCGAACTTGGCCTGGGTGACGGCGATCGGCCCGGTGTGGTCCACGATGCGGCGCGCGAGGGCGACGGCGGCCGTCATGAGATCAGCCGCCGGCACGACCTGCTCGACCAGGCCGATGGCGAGCGCCTCGGCGGCGTCCACCCGCCGGCCGGTGAAGATCAGCTCCTTGGCGCGGCCCTTGCCGACCAGGCGGGGCAGGCGCTGGGTGCCGCCCGCGCCGGGGATGATGGCGAGGGTGGTCTCGGTCAGGCCCATGGTGGCGGTGTCCGCGGCGACGCGCAGGTCGCAGGCCAGGGCGAGCTCGGTGCCGCCGCCCAGTGCCAGGCCGTTGACGGCGGCGATGACGGGCTTGGGCAGGTTCTCGAGGTCGTCCATGACGCCGCGGATGTGCTTGAGGAAGAGCCGGACCTGATCCGGGCTCATGCCGGCGCGCTCTTTGAGGTCGGCGCCCGCGCAGAAGGCCTTGTCGCCGGCGCCGGTGACGATCACGGCGCGCACCTCGCGGTCGACGTAGAGCGCTTCGATCGCCTCGCGCAGCGCGGCCAAGGCGGCCATGTTCACGGCGTTCATGCGATCGGGGCGGTTGAGGGTGACGGTCGCGATGCCGTCGGCTTTGGTCAGGACGAGGGGCGAGTCTACGGTGGCGGTCATGGGCGGTCTCCTCTGGGTGGGTGGGCGATTTTACCACCCACTCGACCGAGCGGGCGAGCCACCCGGCCGATGAAAAGCGGACCTTCGCTCCTGTCTTGGGTGCCATGGCCGACTCTGCTATGGTCGGGGTGGGATCGATGGGGAGGAGGCGCGCCATGAGAGCCTTGCGGTACTACGGGCGGGAGGACGTGCGGCTGGAGGAAGTGCCCCAGCCGGTGCTGGAGCGGCCGGAAGACGCGATCGTACGGGTCACGACGACGTCGGTGTGCGGCACGGACCTGCACCCCTACCGCGGCACCCGCTACAAACCCGAAGGCGCTCTGCTTGGCCACGAGGCCGTCGGGCTCGTCGAATCGGTGGGCGCATCGGTCAAGCACGTGAAGCCGGGCGATCGGGTGCTGGTGCCGAGCGTGATCGGTTGCGGCTTTTGCGCCTACTGCACCCAGGGCGTCGGCTCGCAGTGCCAGGCCCCCGGGGCGGGCACGCTTCAGGGCGCCCAGGCCGAGTTCGTGCGCGTGCCCTGGGCCAACGCCAGCCTCGTGCGGCTGCCGGACGGCCTGACGGATGAGGCGGCTCTCACGCTCGCCGACGCCTTTCCCTCGGGCTATTTCGGCGTCCAGCAAGCCGAGGTGCGGCCCGGCAACGCGGTGGCGATCTTCGGGGCCGGCCCGGTGGGCCTCTTCGCCATGAAAGCCGCCCAGATGGCCGGCGCCACCCGCATCTACGCCGTCGATCACGACCTCGACCGGCTCGACCTCGCCGCGCGCGAGGGCTTCCACCCGCTCGATTTGATGGGCGAGCCTCCCGTGCAGGCCATTCTGGCCCTGACGGGCGGCCACGGGGTGGACGCGGCGATCGAGGCCGTCGGCATGGACGCGATCAACCCGGACGGCGAGCGCGACCCCGGCGTGGCCGCGCGATGGTGCCTCGAAGCCGTGAAGCCCGCCGGCCGCGTGGCGATCCTCGGCGCCTTCTCGCAGCCGATCGACGCGTTCCCCCTGCACCTCGCGCTGGAGCGCAACGTCTCCATTCGCGGCGGCGTGGCGAACGTGCGCACGCTGGTGCAGCCGCTGCTCGCCATGCTGCAGCAGGGCCGCTTCGATCCCACCTTCGTCTACACCGGGGCGATCGACTTCGAGGACATCGAGCACGGCTACCGCCAGTTCGATCGCCACGAGCACATCAAGGTCATCGTGCGCACCGAGGCCGGCCGCGAACAGATGGACAAGAAGAGCGCCCGCTTCGGCGTGACCCGCGTGAGTTGGACCTAGGCAGCGTCACTCCAACACCAAGGTGCGCGATCGCGCCTCGACCATCCCCTGAAGCCGCAAGGCGTCATGCACGGCGTGGCCGCCGATGTCGTTGTCGAAGTACACGTAGACGTCCCGGCCCTCAGCGGCCCATCTCACGCATGCGTCCGCCCACCCAGACAGCGCTTCCATGGAATAGGACCCTTGATACGCCGCGCCCGGGATCGGCCCGTGCAGCCGAATGTAGACGAAGTCCGCCGTCACCACGCTCGGGCTGAGGAACCCGGCGATGTCATAGATGCAATAGGCCGCCCCGTGGGCGCGCAGCAGCGCGTAGGCTTCCTCGTTCAGCCAGCTGTGATCGCGGAACTCGAACGTGTAGCGGTGCCCTGTCGGCAGCGACTCGAGGAATGTCTGGAGCCGCTCGGCGTTGAACCGCCACATGGGCGGCAGCTGAAACAAAATGGGCCCGAGCTTCGGCCCCAGCACGTCCACCCGCTCGAGCAGGGGGAACAGGCCCTGGCCGGGCTCCACCTTCAGCTTCTTCATGTGGGTGATGAAACGGCTGGCCTTCACCGCGAACAGGAAGCCCTCGGGCGACGTGTCGCGCCAGGTGGCGAAGGTCTCGTCACTCGGCAATTTATAGAACGAGTTGTTCACCTCCACCGTGTGGAAGTGCCGGGCATAGAACGGCAAAAGCCGATCCGCGCGCATGACCTCGGGGTAGAAAGGGCCGCGCCAGTGGGGGTAGTGCCAGCCCGACGTGCCGATGTGGATGCGCGCCATGCTACCTCGCTCTCGCCTTGGCCCGTGACAGGTGCCGCCCGAACCAGTCCGCCGCCAGCTCGGCCACCTGCTCGAGCGTGCCCGGCTCCTCGAAGAGGTGGGTGGCCCCCGGCACGATCACCAGCTCTTTCTCGGCGCGGAGCTTGTCGTAGGCCTCCTGATTGAGCCCGATCACCACGTCGTCGTACCCGCCGACCAGCAGCAGCGTCGGCGCCTTCACGAGGGGCAAGGCGTCACCCGCCAGATCCGGGCGGCCGCCGCGGCTGACGACGGCGGCGATCGCCTCCGGCCAGCGCGCCGCCGCCACCAGGGCCGCGCCCCCGCCCGTGCTGGCGCCAAAGAGCCCGATCGGCAAGTCCCGGGTGGCGTCGTGCCCGCGCAGCCACCCGGCCGCCCCCTCCAGCCGCTCGGCCAGCAAGGGGATGTCGAAGCGAAGGTGCGCCGTGCGCGCGTCCACCACCTCCTCGGCCTCGGTCAGCAGATCGATGAGCAAGGTCGCGAGCCCGGCATTGCGCAGCACCTGCGCCACGTAGCGGTTGCGCGTGCTCTTGCGGCCCGAGCCCGAGCCGTGGGCGAACAGCACCACGCCCTGGGCGCCCGGCGGCAAGCCGAGGTCGCCCTCGAGCACCACACCGCCCGCTTGCACCTTCACCGATTGCTCCTCGCCCGACGGGCCGAACGACACGCCCATGGCCTCATCCCTCCTAAACGTCGTGCGCCAGCGTCTTGGCCGACTTGGAGACCTCGACGAGCACGTCCTCGGCGGCGTCCGGCAAGGTCTCGGCCAGATCGCCGAGCGAGACCACCCCGACCAGCCGGCCGCCGTCCATCACGACCAGCCGCCGAATCTGGTGGTCTTCCATGAGGGCGATGCCATCTTCGACGTCGGCGTCCGGGGCGATGGTGTCCACCTCGGCGGTGCAGAAGTCCCTGGCGACGGTGACGGTCGGGTCGGCGCCCTTGGCGATCGCCCGCACCACGATGTCGCGGTCGGTGATCACCCCGCAGAGCGTGGGCCCGTCCATGATCGGCATCAGGCCGGTGTCGGCGTCGAGCATCTTGCGCGCGACCGTCGCCAACGTGGCGTCGGGGCTCACGAAGGTGGGCTGGGCGGTCATGACGTCGCGGATGGTGGTCATGGGGTCACTCTCCTTCTCGGGCCTTACAGGCCGGACGGGTAGGATTCCAGGCCCGGCGGCACGGGGCCGGCGTCGATGGGCTCCACGGCGAACGTCTCGTCGTGGAAGAAATAGGCGTCGTAGCGGTCGGCCAGTCGGGACGGCACGTAGTTGCCGTACCGCTCGCGGTCCGGCTCGTAAACGACGCCGATGGCCCGCTCGTCGCGGGTGCGGTACAGCCAGGCCCCCGGCATGTCCTGGGGCTGGAGCCGCTTGAGCGGCAGGTAGAAGTGCGGCACCCCGGTCTGGTGGAAGATCGCCTCGTAGCTGCCGGGCCGCGCCGGCGGGACGCGCTTGAACTCGGGGGGCATGTCCCAGGCCGAGGCCGCCGTGACGCTGCCGGCATGGGTGCCGAAGCCGACGGCCAGGCAATCCGCCCCGTATTGCTCGCGCACGAGCTGCCCGACGTTGACGTGGCCGGTGCGGCCCTCGTAAGTGGCGCGGAAGTCCCCGATGTGGGTGTTGTGCTCCCAGAGGATCGCCTTGGAGTCCGGGCCGAGGTGGTGAAGCAGCCGGTTGAGCACGTCGACCATGTGGCGATCGCGCAGGTTCCAGGTGGTGGCGCCCCCGTGGACCATCAAGCGGTAGTAGCGCTCGGCGTTGACCGCGGCCAGGGCATTGAGCTCGGCCTGGAAGAACGCATCGGCATCCGAGACGCTCTCGTAGTCGAAACGCTTGCGGCGCAGGTCCTGAAGCGTCGAGACGACCTCGTCCTCGCAAGACTGGGACATGTAGTGAGCCGAAATCGCGTACTGCTGGGTGTCCTCGGCGAAGGGCTCGAAGCAGGCGTAGCGCCGGGCGGCCTCCTCGGCCGCCCGTGGGTCGACCTGACGGAGGTAGCCCACCACCTCTTCCATGGAAGCATGCAGGCTGTAGACGTCGAGGCCGTAGAAGCCGACCTTGGCCGCCGCGTCTTCCAGCTGATCGTTGTGGTCCCGCAGCCAGGCGACGAAGTCCAACACGACGGTGTTGCGCCACATCCATGTGGGGAAGCGCCGGAAGCCGTCGAGCGCCGAGCCCGGCGTGCCCGGCCCGCCGCGCACGTACTGGTTGACGCGGTAGGCGTCCGGCCAGTCGCCCTCGATCGCGACGATGTTGAAGCCCTTCTCCTCGATCAGGCGCTGGGTCATGCGCGCACGCTGGGCATAGAATTCATGGGTGCCGTGGCTGGCCTCGCCCAGCATGACGATGCGCGCATCGCCCACGAGGTCCATGAGGTCGTCGAAGTCCCGCGGCGTGCCCCGCAAGGGCGTGAGCCGGCGCTGGGTCCAGTGGGCGAGCTCGGCCAACTGGGCTTTTCCGATCGATCTGGCGTCCATGGGGCCCTCCTGGTGCGTGAGCTAGGAGACGCGCGGCCCGAGCAGGCGGGCCACGTCCTCGTCGGTGGTCTGCGCGAAGTCCCGGTAGTACTGGCCGACGGCCATGAAGTCCGGCGGCACCTCGACCGCCACCACCTCGTCCACGAGCGTCTCGAGCACGCGGTAGGTGTCCGGGGCGATCACCGGGGCGGCCACCACCAGCCGCGCGGGACGCTGGGCCCGGGCGTCGGCGATCGCCGCGCGCATGGTCATGCCGGTGGCGATGCCGTCGTCGATGAGGATCACCACGCGCCCGGCGAGCGGCTCGGCGCGCCGGAGCCCGCGCAGCATGCGCTCTCGGGCCTCCGCCAGCTGCCGCTGCCGCTCGGTCTCGTGCGCGAGGTACCCCGGCGGCAGCATCATGCGCCGCAGGACTTCCTCGTAGAG
>RCUQ01001247.1_pt1 | contig 10212 bp, 10 predicted proteins | sample 2166351 | NCBI WGS metagenome assembly RCUQ01 (sample SAMN09932597, study PRJNA488358) | compost metagenome | feature: garden; material: soil; isolation source: compost soil in acetonitrile-enriched culture | place: Germany: Experimental Botanical Garden Goettingen | collected 2016-01-27
CCGAAATCGACGGCCTGGTCTCGGAAATCTCGGCCTCGGCCCAGGAACAGGCCACTGGCCTGCAACAGGTCAACACCGCCGTGAACCAGATGGATCAGGTCACTCAGCAAAATGCGGCGATGGTCGAGCAGTCGACCGCCGCCAGCCACTCTCTTGCTCAGGAAGCCGACAGCCTGGCCGCCTCGGTCGCCCGCTTCCGCACGGGTCATGCCGCGCCGGTTGCGGCGGTTCGCAAGCCGGCGACGCCGATCCACAAGCTGCAGCCGGCCTCCCACCTGCGCAGCGCCGGCGGCCCCGCCCGCAAATCGACTCTGGCGGTGGTCTCAGACGACTGGGAGGAATTCTGAATCGACGAGAACGATCTTCGTCACGTGGCGCGGATCATAATTTTCAGGCCGGCCGAAGACCCCAGCGAGGCGCCGCGGGGCAGATTCATCAGCGCAAACCTGACCGAGTTGGTTTGTGAGGCCTGCCCCTGACGAGCGGTCTCCTGCTAACGACCGTGCCGAGCTCCACCTACTGCCGACCAGGCTGCAAGTTCAGCGCGGTTTGCCCCCTGTTGCGCGCGCAGTCTCATGGCCATCCTTCTAAACCATAGGCAATCGCATTCGATCGCAGTCCAACCTTCCGGAAGAATTACGGGCCGTACGGGTCACGTCAGACGGTCGCTCGACGTGAGATTGAGGCCAGGCAATGCCGTCAGCAATCTGCTTAGAACGCCAGCCATATTAGCGATAAAGGGGCCCGAAGGCACGCCGCCCGGCACCTTGGCGAGACGGTAGTCAAGGGTCGGCTGGAGTCGGCCAACTAGTATTCCGCATACACCTCCTCGGGCAGATGCAAAGACAATGCGCGGGGAGCCGATGAAGTCGCGCCAAAGCTCCAGATAGAATTGCAAGGTCCTCTACTTCACGGATCGCGATGCCGTATCGTCTGAACGCAGAAGCGTTTCGACGTCGCGGAAGAGATCCTCGGCCTCCCGATCGTCCATGCCCTCGAGGTCCGCCGGTCGGACCAGGTCGTCCAGTCGCCGGATCAGGTCGCCGCAGGCGGCGGGGGGACGATCCTCGACGACCCACTCGGCGATCGCGGCGATGGTCTTCAACGCCTCCTGTTCGGTCAGTTGTGAGCCCTCAAGCAGGGCGACCGCTGCGATCTCCCTGATCTCTCGCAAGGCGCGGCGGCAAGCCAGGGCGTCGTTCGCTTTCATGCGCACTCAACACCCCAATCAGGCTGCGGTTCATCGCCGCGCGAATCTCGCTCTGGGCATGCCGATATCAGCGCCTCAAGGCCCAGAGCAGTGGCCCCGACGTAGGGACGTCCGGAGCCGGAGCTACACACTGTGAGGGCTGTCGGCGCATCACGCCTCGCTCCTGAGGATGCTGCGGGGCGTTCAGCGGGACGAGCGAGGGACGGAGCTTTCCGAGCCCCTGGGGTTTTAAGGCTTCAGAAGCCCTGCAAGCAGGACTTTGTGAAGACCATGCCAAAACCCCGCCGCCTCAAGGTCTTCACCGCATCGCTTGGATTCTACGAGACCGTGGTCGCCGTTCCGAGCCGTGCTGCGGCGCTCCGTGCCTGGGGCAGTCACCAGGACCTGTTCGCCTCCGGCCTCGCCCGCGAAACGCAAGATCCCGAGCTGACGGCGGCGGCCCTGGCCCAGCCCGATATCGTGCTCAAGCGGGCCGTGGGCTCCTCCGACAGGTTTGCTGTCGAGGCGATCAGCCTGCCCAAGGTTCCTCGGAGGCAAAAGCCGGCGCCCGTGAAAACCATGCCAAAGCCGGCTTCGAAACCCCCGCAACCGCGAAAGCCGGCTGATCGCAGGGCGCTGGACGCCGCCGAGTCGAAACTTGCGAATGTGGATGCCGCCCGCAAGTGCGAAGAGGCGGATCTGAGGGACCGTCAGGCGGCCCTGGAAGCCGAGCGCCGGAAGGCGCAGACCGCCTATGTCGAGGCGCGCAAGGCCGCTACGGCGGCGGTCGTGGAGGCGCGCAAGGCTTATCGCGACGCTGGTGGCGCAGACTGATTAACCCGTCTTGCGCGCCCTGGATTTCGCAGGAGCCTTCGCGGACTTCTTCGCCGGGGTCTTCGTAGAGGTCTTTGCGGAGGTCTTCGCCTTGGCGGATGTCTTGCCGCTGAGGCTAGCTCGCAAGGCCGACATGAGGTCGATGACATTGGTGTCTTCCGGCTCCGCCACTCTGGCCGGCTTGTGACCCTTCTTCTTGTCTTCGATCAGGGCCTTGAGGGCTTCCTCGTACCGGTCCACGAACTGGCTCGGATCAAAGGGCCCCTCCTGCTGTTCAATGATCCGTTCGGCGATGGAGATCATCCCGGCGTCTGGCTTGGCTTCGCTGATCCCGGCGAATATCTCGTCAGGCTTGCGGACCTCGGCGTCGGTTCGGATCGTATAGGCGAGGATGCCTTTGTCGCGCGGCTCCAGGGCTAGAATCCGCTCGCGTGTCGAGATGACGACTCGCGCCAACGCGATCTGGCCGGACTTCTCCATGGCCGTTCGAATGACGCCGAAGGCCTCCTGGGCCATCTTGCCATCAGGCGCGAGATAGTAGGGGTTGTCCCAGTAGAGGCGGTCAATGTCGTCGGCCGGGACGAACCGCTCGATGTCGATGGTCTTGGTGCTCTCGAGCTTGACGGATTTGATCTCCTCGTCCGTCAGCAGGATGTATTCGCCCTTGGAGACCTCGTAGCCCTTGACCAGGTCCGACCGTTCGATCGGCCCGGTGTCCGGATCGGTCGTGATCATCTTGATCCGGTTGTTCGTCTTGGGATTGATCAGGTTGAAGTGGACATCGCCGCCGGAATTGGTCGCCGTGTAGAGCGAGACCGGGCAGGTCACGAGAGAGAGTTTCAGGTGGCCTTGCCAACTGGGACGAGACGCCATGACGATACCTCAGGCGCGAATCTGCGCGGTTCAATCGGCTTAACGACCCGGAGCCCGAATCGTTCGCTTCAGCCGCAGGGGGCTGTGTCGCCAGTCGCCAGATCGATCCTGAAACAGTGCTCGTGGCCGCTGGCGACGTCATGGACGATTACGCTGATGTCCGGCTCGTCCGTGACCGGCGGGCTGAAGGTCTCGATATAGGCCACCGCAGCGGCTTCGAACGACGCCTCTTCCACATAGCGTGCGGCATGACGATCGGTATGCCGGGCGTGAACTCGAAAACCTCGGGTGGGGACCGCGTGGGCCTGGGGCATGAATTTATCTCCTGACGCCACAACGCGTGATCCTGCAAAAGGATTCCTCGCTGGTCGCCTGGTGGATCATGTGAGCGCCCCAATCGTTCCGCAGTCGGATCCGTGGGAGGATGTGATGGTCGCCTCGAAGCTCGCCGCCTACAAACACATGCGGGATTTTTCAAAGACGGCCGAGCCGTCCGGGGACGCCGGCGCTGTCGTGTCGTCTGACGCCCTGCGCTTCGTGATCCAGAAACACGCCGCTAGTCATCTCCATTTCGACCTTCGGCTGGAGTGGAAGGGGACCTTCCTTTCCTGGGCGGTGCCCAAGGGGCCCTCGCTTGATCCGAAAGACCGCAGGCTGGCCATGGAGGTCGAGGACCACCCCCTCGACTACGGCGATTTCGAGGGCACGATTCCCAAAGACCAGTACGGCGGCGGCACGGTTATGCTCTGGGACAGAGGCTACTGGGCGCCCGAAAAAGGGTTTGAGGCCGTGAGCGCCGCCCTCGCCAAGGGCGAACTGAAGTTCGTCATGGAGGGCGAGCGGCTCCACGGATCCTGGGTCCTGGTCCGGATGAAAGCGGATGAGGGAGAAAGGGCCAAGCCGGCGTGGCTATTGATCAAGCACCGCGACGTAGGGGCTGTAGACGGCAATGTCGGCGGGCCCGACGAGGCCGACCGGTCCATCGCCTCGCGGCGCACCATGGCTGAGATCGCCGAAGGCAAGAAGAAGACCGTCAAGCCTTTTATGACCCCATAGGTCCCGAAGCGGGGGCGATCTAGCGAAGCGCACTAGCGTCCGAACCATCCTTCGAGGCATCACCGCGCGGGGAAAGACCTCGCCGCTAGGCCGCCGAAAGTTCAGACGCTCCCGAACTTCGTCGAGCCTCAGCTGACGAAGTTCGGGAACGTCTGAAAAACCGCCGCGTCGTCCCCCAATGGGTCCACGAAATCAAGTTCGACGGCTACCGTATGCAACTGCATGCAGAAAATGGACAAGCCACGCTCTGGACCCGCAAGGGCTCGACTGGTCAGCGACGTTTCGCGAGTCGCCTCGGGCGTAGGTCTTGGTGACGGCGTTTTCGATGACGAGGTGGTGGCGCCGGATCATGCCGGAGCGCCGAATTCCCCCGCCCTCCAGACGGCGATTTCGAAGGGGAAGCCCGAAGACCTAGTTTTGTTCGCCTTCGATCTCCTATTCGATGGACGCGAGGACCTGCGACGCCGGCTCCTGTCCCAGCGGAACCCCCACCAAGGTGCGCAACTGGTCTGCAGGCCTGATGCGGCGGTGACGCCAGTCCAGGTTTCCGTGGCCAGCTCCGTGCTCCAGAGACTGGACCTCTGTTCCAGCATCCAGGCCCCCGGGAGCTATCCCCCTGAAGGGCTTCGACGTGATCGCATAGGCTCATTGCGCCTCCGCCTAGTCGGGGCCCGCGTTGCACGACGAACCAGCCGCACGTCCAGATCATAGTTCATGGCGTCCGCCAGACGGGCCGTCGCCTTCAGCGTCATTCGTTCCTGATCTCCCAAACCCATGCAGACCTGCCCTCGCGGGACGCCAAGCCTTCTCGACCAGCTCAGACGGATGGAGACCGTTCGTCCTGCGCTTCTCTTAGCCTGCACGATCATTCGCCAGACCCCCAGGGACGCTTTCCCCTCTGTGACGGCCCCCTGCGCCCTCGTTCCAATCTCCGCTCAAGCCGGCTTGATGGGTGTTACGATATAACATAATAGAGACTCCCTTCATGAACGGGGAGCGTCATGCATTCAAGATCGATCCTGCTCGCAGCCGCGAGTTTTTCAGTCCTTTCGAGCCGCCTTGGCCGACGCCCTGCCCCAGTCCGGGCCGGCCACGACCCGTGTCGATGATGTGATCGTCACCGCCGACGCCCTGGGCCGGCCCAGCAAGGAGGTTCTCCAGCTGATCCGAACCCTCGAACGCCGATGCAGGCTGAGAACAGCCGCCTCGTCCTGCGGGGTCCCTTTCCTCCTTCGTAAAGCCGTCCTCCCGTGCGCCTCCTCGCCTCTGTCTCCCTGTCCACACTCGTCCTCGCGTCCGCCCCAGCCGTTTTCGCAGCGGACGCCGAACAGGCCCGTCCCACGGTCATCGCCCCCGTCATTGTCACCGGCTCCCGCACGCCGGACACGGCGGACGTCCTCTCCACCGCCAGCCGGGCCAGTCTCGCCGGGCAGGCGCTGGACCGCGCCCGTGCGCCCAGCCTCGGCGAAACTCTCGCCCGGATTCCCGGCGTACAAAACAGCAGCTTCGGCCCTTCCGCCGGTCGTCCCGAGATTCGCGGCCAGTCAGGTCCTCGCGTGGCCCTGCTGGTCAACGGCATGGCGTCACGTGACGCCTCGGCCCTGTCGGGCGACCACGCCTCCCCGATCGAGCCCTTCCTCGCTGACCGGATCGAGATCCTGAAAGGCCCCGGCGGCCGTCCTCCATGGCGGATCGGCCATCGGCGGGGCCGTGGATGTGATCGACGGGCGGATCCCGCTCGTCCTGCCGAGCAAGCCCCTGTCGGGCCGGGCCGAGATCAGCGGCGGCTACAACACCGACTTCACCGCCATGGCCCGCTTCGACGGCGGCCGCGGCGCATGGGCCTGGCACGCCGACGCCCTCTATCGCGACCGCCCCGACCTGCGCATTCCTGGCGGCTCCAAGGCCGAGGCTTGTAGCAACTGGGCCGACCTGGTTCGGACACCTATGCCCAGACCCTATGCCAGGTCCGGCTGGCCACTCCGGTCTGGGTCCGCGACCCGGCCAGCGGCCGCTGGGTCGACGGGACCCCGCCGGACCGCCAGATCATCACCGACCGCAATCCCGGCGCCGAGGGCCGGCTGCCCCAGAGCGGCCAGACCACGACGGCCTTCACCCTGGGCGGCAGCCGCATCACCGCTGACGGCTATACTGGGGCCAGCGTCCAGCACTACGCCAGCGACTATGGCGTGCCCGGCTTCGCCTACATCACCTCGGCCCATCCCCAGCCGTCGCCGATCGACCTCGAGGTCCAAATGACCCGCTACGACGTCCGCGCCGGCTTCTATCCCCGCGCCCTCGGCATCGAGCGCGTCGATATCCGCCTCATGAGCAGCGAAAGCGACGACCGCGAGATCATCGACGGCGCAGCCCACACCCGCCTGATAACCGACGCCGACGACATCCGCATCGACATCGCCCATACGCCCTGGCGCGGCTTCTCCGGCGTGCTTGGTCTGCAGGCCAGCAGCCGCGACCTCTCGACCGAAGGCGCTAGGGCCTACCTGCCAAGCGTCTCTACAACAGAAGACGGCCTCTTCTGGGCCGAGCAGTTCGTCTGGCGCAGCCTGACCCTGAAGGGCGGCCTGCGGCACGATCGCATCGACTATAATGTGGACGAGGACACCATCCGCCCCGGCCGCGGCCTCGGCTCCATGGCCCAAGACCGCAGCTATTCGACCACCAACGCCTCGATCTCCGGCCGCTACGACCTGCCGCTCGATCTCTACGCCGAGGCGCGCTACGACGACGCTGAGCGCGCGCCGTCCCTGATCGAGCTCTATGCCAACGGCGACCACTTCGGCATCCTGACCGAGGAACAGGGCGACTACCGCCTGGACGTGGAGAAGGCAGAGAATATCGAGTTCGGTCTCGGCTTCGACAACGGCCGTTACGCCCTGACGACCCGCGCCTATCGCACCGACTACGAGAACTACATCTACCTCGGGAATACTGGGATTTCCCGCACTTTGCCGGTGCGGGAATGGCGCCAGGGCGACACCCGGATCGAAGGGTTCGAGATCGAAGGCACGGCGCGCTTCGTCGGAACCCGCTGGGGCGATTTCGCCCTCAGCGCCTTTGGCGACATGGTCGAGAGCAGCCCGCGCTTCAGCCTGCCAGACGGCTACAGCCCCTTCACATCGTCCCCGACCACGCCCGCCTGGGACAGGGAGTATTTCCGCCGGAACCTCGACGGCGACTACCTGCCCCGCATGCCGGTCTCGCGCTATGGCGCCGACGTCGCCTGGTCGACCGGCCCGTGGCGCGCCTCCGTGGGCGCCGTCCATCATGAGGCCCAGGACAAGACGGCGAAGAACGAGGCCCCGTCCAAAGCCTACACCCTCGTGGACGCCCACCTCGCCTACGCCTTCACGGCGCCCGGCGGCCAATGGGAAGCCTTCCTCGACGCCTCCAACCTGACCGACGAGGAGACCCGCCCCCACAACTCCTTCCTGCGGTATCGCGCGCCGCTCGGCGGGCGTGCGGTCCGCGCCGGCCTGCGACTGAGCTTCTGATCCCAAGCTGCGACGCCTCCCCGCGTCGCAGCCGCTTCCCCGAAAGGAAAGCCATGACTGCTCGTATCCAAACCTGGGGCGACGTCGCCGCGATCGGCCTGTCCGCCCTCTGCATGGTCCACTGCCTGGCCCTCCCCCTGCTCGCCGCCAGCCTGCCCTTCATCGGCCTGTTCGCCGAAGCGCCCTGGGTGCATTGGGCCTTCGCCGCAACAGCAGCCCCCATCGCCGCCTGGAGCCTGTCGCGCCCCATGAGCGATAGTCGCCGAAACTGGCAACTGCTCGGTCTGGGGGGCGCCGGCGCCCTTCTGCTCTTTATGGCCGCCGCTGAATGGCCCACTCATGCGTGGGAGACACCCGTCACCGTGGTCGGGGGTCTGTTGCTCGCGACGGCCCATGGCCTCAACTGGCGCAAGCATTCGCACGATCATTGAGTCTGGGATGCGCCAGAACCGGACATAAGCTCGTAATCTGGAAGCGGACATTCCACATCAGACTGAGGATAGAGGCGCGTCTCCAGCACGATCTCTCGACGCCGCCTCCAGTGGGATCGCTCCTTGCGATGGCCGTTCAGGATGAAGGCACGTCAAGCGTAGGCGACCCAGCCTCGGAAGGAGAAGGCTGCGTAGAATAGCTGCGGATTTACGAAGCCGGCGGCCCGGAGCAAATCCACTTCCGCCTCTGGCGACAAGATGGGCAGATTCTCGCCCAAGGCTCGCGCCCCGGCCTTCGCCTGGTCGAACGCCACGCCATTGTCTGCGGCGAAGGCGGCGAAGCGGTCCAGCCACAGGTGGCGATCGGGCCCCTCCGGCAGACTGTGGTGCGCGACCACGAACGGCGCGCCCGGCTTCAACCGACGCCGGATTGCCTTGAGGGTGGCGAGCCGCTCAGCCGCCGGAACGAAATGCAGCGTCAGGAGGCAGGACGCCCCATCAAACGGTCCTGTCGGCGCCGAAGCGATATAGCCCTCATGCAGTTTCGCCCTATCAGCCAGCGGCCCAAGCGTGCGGCGGGCCAGCTTGAGCATCTCCGCCGAAGGATCGACACCAGTGAAGCGCCAACCGGCTTGCGCCTCGGCGAAGGCTTGAAGTTCCAGCCCACCGCCCGCGCCCACGACGAGTATGCGCCCATCGGCCGGAGCCCATTCTGACAGCAAAAGGCGGGTCATGCGCTGCAGGTCGCTGAAACCCGGCACGAGGCGCGGCGGATTTTCGGCGTATCGGGCGACGGCTGATGGATCATTGAAGCCGGTCATGAGCTGACCAGCGCGCCATGCGCCGCCTCGAGAACCAGGGCGCGGTGCGCGGCCACGCCTGCCATGACGCCAGCCGCGGACGCCAGGGTGGCGTTGTACATGGCCGTGGCGGCGTCCCCGGCGGCGAGGACGCCCGGCACGCTGGTCTGCTGCATGGGATCAACCTCGATGTAGGGGCCGGTCATGCCGTCCGCGAAGGCGCAACCGAGTTGCTCGGCCAGCGGGCTCGCCATACGCGTGCGCGGCGCGGTGAAAACCACCTCGGCGGGGACCTCGCGACCGTCAGCCAATCGCAGGGCCCGGACATCGGCGCCCTCGCCGAGGAGTTCCGTGACGGGCATGCGTTCAATCCCGACGCCGCGCGCGACCAGCAGCACTCCCTCTTCCTCAGACGGTTCGAACACGCCCTGGGTGTAGAAGGTGGTGGGTCCCCAGTCCGGCAGGATCATCGCCTGGTGGACAGCGGCCGGAGCGTTGGCGATCACGGCGAACCGCCGGTCCCGAACCTCATAGCCATGGCAGTAGGGGCAATGCAGGACGCTCACGCCCCAGCGCGGTACCATCGAGTCCAGCGGCAGCACGTCCGTCACCCCGGTGGTCAGCACGAGCTTGCGCGTCCTGACCACGGCCCCGTCCGACAGCGTCAGAGCCAAGCCATCGTCGTCCCTCGAGGCGGACAAGGCTTCGGCGTGGACGAAGTCGACGGTCGGATACTTCGCCAGCTGGGTGAGCGCCTCGCGCATGATGTAGGCCGGCGGGACGCCGTCCTGCCCCAGAAAGCCGTGAGAGGTCGGCGCGAACCGGTTTCGAGGGCGGCCGGCGTCCACCAGAAGGAGCCGGCGCCGCGCACGGGCAAGTTGCATCGCCGCCGAGAGACCGGCGAAACTGCCTCCGACCACAATGACTTCGTACCGATCCATTCAGCCACCTCGTAACAAATTATGTTGCGTGAAATAGAGCCCGCTCGCCGCTCACGCAACTCCTTTTGTTACGAGTCGATTGTGGACTATGATGGCGCCATGCCCACCGACACCCGCCTCTCCCGGATGCTGCACGTTCTGATCCACATGGATCACATCGGCTCCCCCGTAACTTCCGACGTCATCAGCCGGATGCTCGACACCAACCCGGTCGTAGTGCGGCGTACCATGGCCGGGCTCAGGGCTGCGGGCTATCTGACCTCTGTAAAGGGCCATGGCGGCGGATGGGCGCTAACGCGGTCTCTCGACGAGGTGACCCTGCGCGACATCCACGAAGCGTTGGGGAGTCCCAAGGTGTTCGCGATCGGCTTGGCCGACGACGACCCGCGATGTCTGGTGGAGCGGGCTGTCAACGCCGCCCTGAAGGACGTGATGATTGAAGCCGAACAACGTCTGCTGACGCGCTTCGGCGAGGTCACCATCGGCGCCCTGTCGCGCGTCGTAAACTTCCCCCAACCGCATCCGTCAGAGGCCCGGGGCGGGTCGGAGACCTGAAACAGACACTCCGACTAC
>RCUQ01001252.1_pt1 | contig 10193 bp, 9 predicted proteins | sample 2166351 | NCBI WGS metagenome assembly RCUQ01 (sample SAMN09932597, study PRJNA488358) | compost metagenome | feature: garden; material: soil; isolation source: compost soil in acetonitrile-enriched culture | place: Germany: Experimental Botanical Garden Goettingen | collected 2016-01-27
CCGTAACGTAAAGTTGTTGAGCCAGGTTATGCTCAAACTCATTTCTGATTTCATTTAAGCAAATAGCCTGCATATCCAGAGCAGTTAAGCCCATCGGAGAAATACGAATAAACAAATTAGCAGGAGTAATACGTTCAACGAATAAAGTTAATCGCTCATAAGCAGCTAACCTCAATGGTAATGTCTGATTTTGAGCATTTTTTTTCAGCTCCGTAAGATGATCGCCTAAGTCAAGTTTTTTCTTGCCAAAATAGTCTTTCAGCGAGAAAGCGGCCAAAATCAATAAGCACACAATTGGCAACCCAATGGTTAAGAATTGGTTTAATGTAATTTCTAACAACATAGTTTCTTTTAAAAGGAAAAACAAAAATGCCAATTACAATGTATATTTGTAAAAAAAATTAGAGTATTTATGGAATCGACAGTACAATCAGCTACAAATACACTTATTCCTATTACGTTTACGGAAGGTGCGATCAAGGAAATTAAGAAATTGATCGACCAAAAAGAGCTAACTGAGGAGTTTGGTTTACGTGTTGGCGTTGAGGGCGGAGGTTGTGCCGGAATGAATTATGTATTAGGTTTTGATAAGAAAAAAGAAGGCGATGAAGTGTTTTTTGTTGACAACATCCGTGTATTTCTGAACAAAGCCCATAATTTATACCTGGTGGGAATGGAAGTTGATTGGCAAGACGGATTAAATTCACGTGGATTTACATTTAATAATCCTAACGCTACTAATACCTGTGGTTGCGGAACTTCATTTTCTGCATAATTTAATTGCAATACATTCGGCCATTCAGGCAATAAATTAAAAGGAGTTACAACAGTAGCTCCTTTTTAGTTCACAATCTATTCAGATTCAAAAAAACCTCAACCTACCTCACAGAATAAAAGCACATTTTAGGTGACACGATTTTATCTGCAACTTTAAGCGCTTTTATTGCTTTGTCAACTTCCCCTTTTTCAAGACCCGTAACTGAAGCAATCTCTGCAGACTTCATCGGTTTCCCGGCTTTTATTAATGCATCATAAACTATACTTTGATTATCCATAATTCAACTATTTTAATCTTGTACTTTATTAAACGATAGCACTTTTCAAAAGTCACAGAATCTTTAAAAACTTTTAAGCAAACTTCATTAGTAGCACGATGTAATATTTCCGTGAATAACAGGGTTTTCTCTACCACTTTTATATTTTAGTTCCGAAAACATCAACATCAATAATTCGCTTTTATCAATTCTTATTCAGAAATTTACAGGATGGACCCTCGGGAAAACTTAAAAGTTGGCATACAATCAATCAAGGCCAATAAATTACGTACTACGCTAACAGCTTTGATCATTTCGATAGGAATTATGGCGCTTGTTGGTATTTTAACGGCAATTGATGGCGTTAAGAGTTTTGCTAACAATACATTTGCCAGTATGGGCTCCAACTCATTCACTATTCGTAACCGAGGTACGGGGATTCGAATTGGTGGCGGAGGAGCTGCTCCCAAACGATTTCCGGCAATTAAATATGAAGAAGCACAGGATTTTAAAAATGCCTACAATTACGGAGGATTTGTAAGTGTATCTACTGTTAGCTCCTGGAATGCGATTATTAAGTACGGAGGAAAAAAGACCAATCCTAATATAAATGTAACAGGTGGAGATGAAAACTATTTGCTCACATCCGGTTACAAGTTAGCTGAAGGTCGAAATTTTTCTAACGCAGAGGTACAAAGCGGATGGAATGTAGTTATCATTGGTAATGAAATAAAGAAAAACCTTTTTGACAATAAAGACCCGATTAACAAGATCATTAATATTGGAAATGACAAATACAAGGTAATTGGGGTTTTGGTTGAAAAAGGAACTGCAGGCGTTGGCCCGGGTGACCGGTTTTGTTTGATACCAGTTTTGAAGGCTAAAATCACATCCGGAAGTCAGAATAAAAGCTATACGATAACAGTAAGTGTTCAGAATCTCCAAAACATGGAGCCTGCAATTGGAGAGGCTACTGCTAAAATGCGCAATATCAGAAAGCTAAATATATCTCAGGAAAACAACTTCGAAATTACTAAGAGTGATGCTTTGGCTAATTCATTCTTAGATATTGTTAGTTATTTAACCATCGCCGCCATCGTGATTGGGGTTGTTACCTTAGTGGGTGCTTCAGTTGGTTTAATGAATATTATGCTGGTTTCGGTTACTGAACGTACTCGAGAAATTGGAATCAGGAAATCATTAGGGGCTACTCCTCAGGTTATCCGCGGACAATTTTTATACGAAGCCATAGTTATTTGCTTGATTGGTGGAGCAGGTGGAATTGTGCTTGGAATTTTAGTTGGGAACGGACTTTCAATATTAATTGGAGGAGGTTTCATTGTTCCTTGGGCCTGGATGTTTACCGGAATTGCTCTATGTATTATTGTAGGGTTAATCTCTGGAATTTATCCAGCTATTAAAGCCTCAAAATTAGATCCGGTTGAGGCATTGCGATACGAATAATTATTCACGATAAAAGTTAGAAAAAGCCATTTCGGTAACCGGATGGCTTTTTCTTTAATTAAAAATTCCTTCAACTTTCATTCTTAATCTTTAAATTAAATCGCGTATCTTAAGGGCAATTAATAGTTAATTTTGTTTTGAAACGCTTTCTCTTTTTATTACTACCGTCTTTTTGTTTCTTTCAATTTGCCAATGCTCAGCAAACAAAACTTTCCTTGGAAGAGTGCTTTCGTATTGCAAGGGAACGAAACCTACTGGTCAATCAAATGAATAAATCAGTTGCAGCCAGAAAGTTTTCGCTAGAAGCTGAAAAGAATAGTTATTTACCCGGCATAGACTTGCTAGCAGGCTATCAACATCTCTCAAAGCCGCTTGAGATTAATTTACAAACTGTAAAAGATGGCATTGTTGAAGGCTCGTCCCAACAGAGTGTTAACACTGCCAATGAAGTTTATAAAGAAATAACCGGAAATAACCTTCCACAGGCAGTGCAGGACCGCATTTATTCTTTGTCGAAAAATGTTATTAGTACTATTTACCCTGATTATAATCCTCCATTAAATAAGCAAGATTACTTTACTGCTTCCTTGGGTATTCGTCAGCCACTTTACCTCGGAGGCAAACTGTCAACAGCCAGAAATATTGCTCAAAATGAATATGATGCTGGCAACATCAACCTTGAATTAACGCAAAAGGGAGTTGATTTTGCCCTTGCAGTTCAATATTTAAGAATGATGTATGTCAACTCGATTTTACAGAAAGAAAATACAATTGTTGACATCTTCAAACAGAACAGGGATAGAGCCGATGAACTAGTAAAAAATGAGTTAATCCCTCCTTATCTACGGAATTGGACCAATGTAGCATTAACCCAGGCTCAAACCCGGAAAAACAACATTGATTTGGAAAAGAAAAACATCCAAGTTGAAATTAACAGATTAATGGGTTCTCCTTTAGACTCTGCTTTAACGATAGCTGATACACTACGGTTTTCGAAAGCTAATTTAGCAGTCGAACAAAGCTCATTCTGGGCACAAAACCCTTCCTATAAGTTTATCGAAAACAAAACCAATCTTGCAGAAAGCACCGTAAAAGCAAGTCGCTCTTTACAATTGCCTAACATTTTTGCTATCGGAAACGTAAACTTATATCAAAAGGATTTACCGGTAACCACTCCTCCTTGGCTTGTTGGAGTAGAAATGCAATGGACACTATTCAGTGGTTTTAGAAACACCAAACGAGTAAGCGCGACTAAACAATTAGTCGAGGAAGCGAAATTAGCACAAGAAAATACACGAACAGGTTTACAAGCTCAGTTAACCATAGTTAACAATAAGCTAACAGCATTAGAAAACGATATTGCCTCATTAGATACAGCTCGGTCACAAGCAGCTGTTACAACCACTATGGTTCGAGAACGTCTAAACAATGAGTTTTCAACGGTTAAAGATGTAAACGATGCCATAATAGTGCAGGAAGAAATAGAAAAAGCTTATTACACGGCAGTATTAGGCTATTATGTTGCTTTAGCTGAGTATTGGAATTTAATGGGAACTCCACAGCGAATAACTGAATTCATTAAATAATTTGTCTCAACAATAAATGATCTTTCTTTATAGGATTGTTTACAATTAATAGTATTTACGCATGAAATCATCTTTTATAAAAAACTATTGGGCTTTAGTGGTTCCCTTACTTATTCTCATTATTGCCGTAATATTCTTTTTCAGGAGATCTTCTGAGAGTGAAAATATAGAAGTAGGCATGGTTGATGCAAAATACGTTGATATTGCTGCAGAGTTTCCGGGAAGACTGGACAGTTTATTAGTTGATGAAGGAGATACTGTTAAGAAAGGGCAACTTTTAGGGGTTCTGAGAACTACTGAGATTAATGCGATCCGAGAACAAGCTAAGGCAGGTATTGACGCAGCACGGTCACAACTTCAGTTATTACAAAACGGTACCCGTCCGGAAATCCTTTCTTCAACCAATAAATTATACCAGATAGCACAGGAACAATATAATCTTGTTAAGAAAACATATGACCGGATGGATAACCTCTATAAAAAGGAGGTGATATCTGGCCAGGAAAAGGATTTGATCTATTTTAAACTTCAGGCAGCCAAAAAAGAAATGGAAGTAGCTCAGCTAAATCTACAAATGCTTGAAAAAGGTGCTAATCCAGAGCTAATAAAAACCTCAACAGCCATACTCCATCAGGCAGAACAAGCTTATGAACTAACTAAAGCTTTAACCGATAACACTAGGATTTATGCTCCGGCAGATGGAATTATCTCGACAAAAGTGATCAATGAGGGCGAGATTGTTTCCATTGGCTATCCCATGATGACCCTGCAAAGGACCAACAGTTATTTTGTTCGTTTTAATATCAGACAAGATAAGATCAAGGCTCTTCAATTAGGAAACGAGGTAAAATTAACCATCCCAGGTTGCGATCCTGAAGCAATAAACGGAAAAGTTAGTGCATTATCTCCTACACTTTCATTTGCAAATTGGGTACCTACAAAAGATCGCGGACAGTTTGAACTACGCACTTTCACTGTTGAAATAACGCCTGAGAACATGAATAAAATCAATGGTTTACGCCCAGGGATGACTGCCTCACTAAGATTAAAATGAGTAACACTATCTGGAAAATAACGATAAGGGAATGGAAGCGGATACTTAGTCTTCCTGTTCATTACTGGATTTTATTAGTAATGCCTCCCCTATTATTTTGCTTTTACAGTTATATCTATATCAACCCTAAGCTTGAAAACCTGCCTGTTGCTATTTGGGATGAAGATCAATCCCCAATTTCGCGACAGCTGACGTTTCTTTTAGAACAAACAGAAACCATACATATTACGCACCAGGTAAATAGCTTGCCAGAACTTCAGGACTTGATTCGCAGCGGAAAAGTTTTGGCAGCAGTTCATTTCCCAACTAAAATGGCCATAAACCTGCAAAGTAAACATCCAGCTACCGTATCTCTTTATACCAACGGAGCATCTTTAGTTCCTGCGAAGCTGATTTATAAAGATGCAGTCCAGGTAATTATTATGGGTGGGGCCGGGGTGATGTTGCAAAAATTTGTAAAAACCGGGATGAATGAACGAAAAGCGATGGCACTGGTTCAGCCAGTGGGATTAACCTCCTATACGTTGTATAATGCTGACTATAATTATCAGCAATATCTTGCACCCGGCCTTATCACTGTGGGGTTACAAATGCTCATTATAATGGTCAGTGTTCTGTTGTTAAATTATGAACTAAAAACGAATACACTTCTTGAATTGATCTCATTGGCCAATGGATCATCCTTTGCTGTAATTGCGGGTAAAACCTTGGCACACCTGAGTGTGGCCTGGATCAATTTCATTTTAGTAGCAGGTGTAATCTTCCCTGTGTTTGGTATCGGACATCCCGATGCAACTTTAAAATTCTTTTTCTTATATAGCATTCTTGCATTAGCTTGTATTGGCATAGGGCTACTGGTTTCATCCATTTTTAATGATACCATGCTGGCTTCAGACATTGCTTTGTTTTATACCTCACCTGCTTTTGTTTTCAGCGGATTTACATTTCCTCGCTGGGCAATGCCGTGGTACGATCAATACTATGCACAAATAATGCCTTATACCCATTTCCTCGACGGATTCTTCAAAATCTATTATATGGGATTGCCAATGAATTATGCGATTCCGGAAATTGGCAGATTAATGATATTTATTGGAGTTACGTTTCCTTTGGCTGTTGTCTTTTTTCACTTTAAAATTCGAAAAGCTGTAAACAATGAAAAAAAGTCAATGGCATAACTTTAAAACTCTTTTCTTAAGAGAAGCAGCACTTATAGCAAAAGACCATAGTTTGCTATTAACCCTATTGATTGCCCCGGTATTATATGCATTCTTTTACGGCAGTATTTATATCAATAAAGAAGAAGAGGAAATTCCAATGGCGATTGTTGATATGGACCACAGCGGTTTATCAAAACAACTTGCCGAACAAATTAATAATTTACAAGCGATCGAATTGATCTCTGCCCCCGGGCTTGACGAAGCTCAGAAAATGATGTATAAAGGACAAACCCAGGGATATCTATTTATCGAAAATGGTCTCGAAAAGAAAGTTCTTAGCTTACAATCTGCAAACATTGTACTGGCGGCAAATGCTGCACGTTTTCTTCCATCAAGCGACCTTTTAAGTGGTGTTACTCAGGTTTCATTAACGGTGGGTGCAGGAGTAAGATTAAAATTTTATGAAATGCAAGGACTTAATGAAGCTACAGCAATGCATGAAGTGATGCCACTGAATCTTGACAATCGTCCTTTGTTTAATGAGCGCGTAAGTTACGGAGCCTTTTTATTACCCGGAATACTTGCACTCATCTTACAGCAAACCTTATTAATCGGATTAACAGGCAGTATGGCCTCGGAACGGGAAAAGAATACCATAAATCAACTCAGTGATACAGCCGGAAATTATTCGGTTGCCTTATGGGGGAAAGGGAGTTTCTATTTTCTGTTATTTATGTGTTATGCTTTTTTCTTCCTAACCGTAAACTTTACCGTTTTAAAATTACCTGTAAGGGGGTCGGCTTTTGATATTACGGTGATAATGGCTCTTTTTTTACTCACTATAATACCAATGGGTATTTGGATAGGTTCACTTTTTAAAAGTCAGCTTTTATGTGTGCAGATAATGGCCTTTAGCACTTATCCCGTGTTCCTGGTTACAGGGTATTCATGGCCATTTGAATCGCTTCCATTGCCATTACAATGGTTCTCTTCGTTATTACCTACAACTCCATTCTTAAAGGTCTACACGTCGCTCGTACAGCAAGGTGGCGGATTAATGAATAACGTCGAGGCTATTCTTCATCTCTTACTATTATGGCTCTTCTATTCTGCTTTGAGTTTATTAAGTTTAAAATGGATTAACAAGCGTTTATCTGCAACAACAACCTGATAATTAAAATGCCTCTGAAATATTTAAGTAAACACCTGTTGATTGCCTGCCGACAGCAAAATCGAGTCGTAAGTTAGTCCGAGTTTCTTTGTTCAGTTTTATCCGCAATCCTATACCTCCTGCCGGTGCAATGTTTTGAAAGAGATTTAGATCCGTATCAGGGTTTGAAACAGATGATGCATTAACGAATGCAACTCCACCCACAAGTCCGTTTCCTGAAATTGCATATCTATATTCCAATTCGCTATATATTAATGAAGGTCCTCTAAACCGTCCTTGAATGTATCCGCGTCCTGTATTGTTAAAACTATCCCATCCAACTGCCGGAAGATGCATGTACGGAGCATTGCCTCCAATTATAAAGTCCGAATAAATCCAAAGTGCTAAGATCTGCCGGTTATTGGAGGCTAATGAATGAAAATTTCTTAATTCAAACCGTAACTCCTGCCAATCTGTTGTACTTCCTAATCCTTCTCTGTAAACCCTGTAGTTTGCCAAAAGAAACAATCCCTTATAGGTATTAAATAAATTGTCGCGAGTATCATATAATAAGTTAGCACTTATTCCCGACCCTGCAGACTCGGTTGGATTAAAGTTATATCTTGTTGTGTAATCAATATATGGATTATCTACAGGCGACTGATCTGATTCAGGATCAATCTCAACATTATAATATTTATCGTAATGGATTCCTAGTCCTCCGTAAAAGTATCCTCCCAAATGAAAAAATGCAGTTTCGGAAAGCCGTAGAAACTTATATTTTAAGGGCGTTTCCTCATCTTCAATTGATGTAGTTCCTAAACCAAAAGTAGATTGTGTATTTTTATTGTAACGTTGGTCGCCTACAAAAAGCCATTTATTTTTATTAGAAAAGATAATAGAGCGGGCAGTAATAAATAATTGTTTTTTTAATGTAAACGAAGCTGAGAGTCCGGCCCGTGACTGGCGGGTATATCTTCTATCGGCAGTAAAAAAAGCGGCACTTCCTGAAACCCCAATTTCTAACCCTGTTGCCGGACCGAAGCCCACATAAGGAAAAATCCCGAGTTCAAGATTTTTAGGAGCAAGTGTATCAATTCCGGTTTTTCGTTCTTTCTTAGGGAAAATAACATCTATAAGATCGCGTTGTCTGACAGCTTTAACAAAAGTAGAATCCTGAGCTTTTGAATGAGAAGTAATAAAAATTAATACAATGCTGAATGTTGACAATTGCTTTAAGAATAAGCATCTTATTATTAAAGCAATATTTTTTATCTTCACTGTCATACTCATTATCCTAGAAAAACAGTGCCAATAAAAAAGGAAGAATACTTTTCGGCATTCTTCCTTGGTATCAACAGCTTAACATTAAAACTATCTTGCTGTATATTGTTGCTTGTAATAATCTTTATACGCTCCTGAAGTTACAGTTTCCAACCATTCTTCATTCGTTAGATACCAATCTACAGTCTTCTCCAAGCCTTCTTCAAACTGTAACGAAGGTTTCCATCCTAATTCATTCTGGAGTTTTGTTGAGTCGATAGCATAACGTAAATCATGTCCGGCACGGTCTTTCACAAATGTGATCAATTGTTCAGATGTCCCTTCAGAACGACCTAATTTTTTATCCATGATCTTACATAATAAACGAATCACATCGATGTTTTTCCATTCATTATGACCGCCGATGTTGTAGGTGCTTCCATTCTTAGCATTATGAAAAACAACATCTATAGCACGCGCATGATCAACCACAAATAGCCAGTCACGAATATTTTCTCCTTTACCGTAAATAGGCAACGATCTATTGTTTTTAATATTATTAATACAAAGTGGGATCAACTTTTCCGGAAAATGAAATGGTCCATAGTTATTTGAGCAATTAGAGATCACTACCGGAAGTCCATAAGTATCACCATAAGCGCGCACAAAATGGTCTGAACTTGCTTTAGAAGCTGAGTACGGACTATGCGGGTCGTAACTGGTTTCTTCAGTAAACATTCCTGTCTCTCCCAATGTACCATAAACTTCATCAGTAGAAACATGATAAAAACGCTTATCGGTCATTTCTGTTCCAAGAACCGGCTTCCAGCTATTTTTTGCAGCATTCAATAAATTAACAGTTCCGATGATATTAGTCATCACAAACTCCAGCGGATTTTCAATTGAACGATCAACGTGAGACTCCGCTGCCAGGTGAATAACTGCATCAAATTGTTCACGATCGAACAACTCATTAACAAATGCAGCATCAACAATATCACCTTTTACGAAATGGTAATTTTCTTTGTCTTCAATATCCTGAAGATTCATCAGATTACCTGCGTATGTAAGTTTATCCAGATTATATATCTTCGTATCAGGATAGTTATTTACAAACAATCGCACCACATGAGATCCGATAAATCCTGCACCACCCGTAATTAGTATTTTTTTCATTGTTTTATATTTGATTACACCGATTTCTATTTATCAACCGTTTCTTTCAGTTTAACTTCCCATGCCCAGGCTGAACTTAGCATTTCATCCAGACCCAGTTCAGCTTTCCAGCCAAGTTTTTCATTTGCCAATTTGGTTTCGGCGTATAACGACTCAACATCCCCATCTCTGCGCTCACCAAATTTATAATTCAGTTTTTGTCCGGTTACTTTTTCAAAAGCATTTACAATTTCCAAAACTGAAGTACCCTTTCCGGTTCCAAGATTGAATATTTCATATCTACTTTCAGACTTGCCTTCTAACAAT
>RCUQ01001266.1_pt1 | contig 10124 bp, 11 predicted proteins | sample 2166351 | NCBI WGS metagenome assembly RCUQ01 (sample SAMN09932597, study PRJNA488358) | compost metagenome | feature: garden; material: soil; isolation source: compost soil in acetonitrile-enriched culture | place: Germany: Experimental Botanical Garden Goettingen | collected 2016-01-27
CCTGGCTGCTGCTGGGCTCGGGGGCCCTGCTGCTCGGCACCCGCCAGCTGTTGAAAATCCTCGGCAAGGAGATCGCCTCATGAGACGCTTTGCCCTCTTGCTGACCCGCCTCGCCGCACAGCCGGGCTCCGGTCCCCGGTTGCTCGGCGATGACCAAGGGCTCAAACATCTGCATGGGAGTATCCCCTCATGAGACGCTTTGCCCTCTTGCTGACCGGCCTCACCACACAGCCGGGCTCCGGTCCCCGGTTGCTCGGCGATGACCAAGGGCTCAAACACCTGCATGGGAGTATCCCCTCATGAGACGTCTTGGTTTCTTTCTGACCGGCCTCGCCATCCTGGTGGGCATCAATGTCACCGTCTGGCGTTTCGAGCACGCCATAAGCAGCGGCGAGACCGTGCTGCTGGAGCTGGCCCCGGTCGATCCCCGCTCCCTGATGCAGGGGGACTACATGCGCCTGAGCTACGCCCTCGCCCGCCAGTTGGGGAGTCCGCATCAGGAGGGCGCCGCCACCCAGATCCTGGTCATCCGCCTCGATGAGCAACAAGTGGCGCAGCGGGTGGAAGGGGGCAGAACCGACGCCCTGGCCCCGGACGAGCGGCTGCTGCTGGCCCGCTGGCAACAGGGCCAGTGGCGGATAGGGCCGGATGCCTTCTTCTTCGAGGAGGGGACGGGCGAGCAGTACGAGCAGGCGCGCTACGGCGAATTCCGGCTGCAGCCGGATGGCGGGACCCTGCTGGTCGGCCTGCGGGACGAGGCACTCAAGCCCATAGGCCACACCCGTCCGGCCTGGTGATGCGCCATCCGGGGAGCGCATTCCCGCCTCTCCTCTTGCGCCGCACCCGGGGGCAGCCGCGGTTGTTCGCCCCCTCGGGTGGCGAAACCCCGTGGCTTGACAACACTTGAAGCTGGGCACTCGGCAGCAGGACGGTCAGGATGAGAACAGGGATGCCAGGGATCACACGCACGCTCGGGGGCACCATCACGGGCATGGCCGCCCTGCTGGCGACACTCTGGGGCGGGCCGGGGGAGATGGGACAGGCCAGCGCCAGCCCGGCCCTTGGCAAGCTTCACTACCTCACCGAAGAGTACAAACCCTATAACTTCACCGGGGAAGATGGCACCCCCAGCGGCTTTGCCATCGAGCTGCTGCACCAGGTGTGGCAGAAGACCGGCACCCCGCCCCAGGCGATCAGCATCCTCCCCTGGGCCCGGGGTTACTACCTGCTGACCCAGAAGCCCAACGTGGTGCTCTTCACCACCGCCCGCACCGAGGCGCGGGATCCCCTGTTCAAGTGGGCCTGCCCCATCGGTTATGCCGAAATCGTGCTGATGGGGCTGGCCAGCCATCCCCTCAAGATCGCCCGGCTGGAGGATGCCCAGCAGCACACCATAGGCGCCGTGCGCGCCGACGTGGGGGAGCAGTTGCTGCTCAACAGCGGCTTCGACGAGCAGAAGATAATGACAGCCAACCGCCTCCCCCAGGCGCTGCGGATGCTCACCTCGGGCCGGGTCGACCTCATCTCCAGCAACAAGGCCACCCTGATGGATCTCATCCAGGCCCAGCAGCTGGATCCCGCCCAGTTCGAGGTGCGCTGGGTGCTGAGCTCCGAGCAGTTCTGCTTCGCCTTCAGCCATCCGGTGGACGATGCCCTGGTCAAGGAGTTCCAGCACGGCCTGACCCAGGTGCTGGCCAGCAGCGAGTTCCAGCGGATCCAGCACAAGTACTTCCCGATCCCCTGACGCTCAGCGCCACGACAAGGAGCCGGGATGGGCTCCTCTCTTTTTCTGGGCCTGGCATGCCTGCCACGCCCTTCTCGGCCGCTCCCCGCCTCGGCGGTCGCTGACTCCCTCACAAACACCATGGAATGTCAGACGCTGATCACCACAAGGGGTGACGCGGAGCGTCCCGGCTCCGTAAAATGGTGCAGGGAGCCTTTTGGCCCCACTCTCCCGGTGCAGATGGCACTTTGTTTGGACATATCAGGACTGAACATGCATAAAACAGTGAAGTGGTTGATGGGTGTCTCGGTGTGCGCCCTGTTGATGGCGTGCGGCGGCGACAAGACCACGGGCAAGGCCTGTCTCGGCGCCAACAATGACTCTCTGGTGGAGGGGATGCAGGACAAATGCAAGGCGGGTGACACTGTGGCCACCAAGCACCCGGCCTATTTCTGCGACTTCAACTACGCCGTCGCCTACAACAGTTACAACTCCGCCATCTGCGTCTACTCGGGGGCATTGAAACCGGAGCGCACCACCGAGAAGTCATAGCTAGGCAGGCTCACCGGGAGGTCGCCATCAGGCCGCAGAGCCAGGGCCCGGATTGCCGGGGCCCGTCGGGCAAAGAGAGACGCCATGGCGGCGCCCCTTATTTGAGCCGCATCATTTGACCCGCATCAGGCGGTGGCGCTGCCCGCCAAACTCCAGCTGGACCACCTGGGATCGCGCCATGGCATCGACCCGGGCCAGCATCTCGGCGCTGTAGCCCTTGCGGTGCATCCACTGCATGGGCTCCTCGAAGCTGCCTTCGTTGACGATGAAGGTGTCTGTGTAGGCATCCTTGATGATGCTGACCACCCAGATGCGCTGCTGAAACTCGGAAAGCTCCGCAAAGAGGGTGGCCACTTTCGCCGCCAGGGCGCGGAGCTGGCCGATAACGCGGTTTGCCATGGTAGAGAGTGCCTGTGTTGAGGGAGACGCATCCTAGCATCCCGGGCGCGGGGGCAACAATGCGCGGCATCAAGGGCGCGGAACCTGGCCTCATTCCCATGGGCCGGGGCGCCCTGGATGCAAGGTTCCCGTCACCCCAGCGCGCGGCGCTGGCGCTTGACTTCATACATGCTCGCATCGGCCTGGCGCAGGGCCTCGTCCACGCTGGTGTGCGCCGGATCGACCGCCACCACTCCCACGCTGGCCCCGGGGTAGTGCAGCACCCGGGACTGGATCGGCAACTGCAGCACGCTGTGCTCGAACAGCCGATGCCGGAAGCGTTGTACCGCCGCCTCGAGCGTCTCCTCACCCGGGATCGGGCCCATGCCCACGACGACGAACTCATCGCCTCCCATCCGCGCCAACATGTCGCCACGGCGCAGGGCCGACCCCAGCTGACGCGCCATGGTGGTCAGCAGCCGATCCCCCGCCTCGTGACCGTGGGTATCGTTGATCTGCTTGAAACCGTCGAGATCGATAAAGGCGATGAGCACAGGGTGTCCGGCCCGATCCGAGAGGGAGAACAGCCGGGTCAGCTCCTGCATCAGGGCCCGGCGGTTCGGCAACCCGGTCAGGGGATCGCAGAGCGCCTGGCGTGACAGCTCGTCGTTGGCCCGCTGCAACTGCAGCAGCAATTGCTCTCGCTCCACATGCTCGGCGATAAGCCTCGCGAAGAAGGCAACCAGCTCCTCGGAGCCGGCTACCAGGGTTTTTTGTTCGGCGCTGGCGCCACACAGGGTGCCATAGAGTAACCCCGAAGGGGTGCGCACCGGGCTGCTCAGATAGGTGCGAATGCCCATGGCCCTGGCCGCCTGCGAATCCCCCCAGCACTCGGTGACGTTGTCGGTAAACAGGCGCCCCTCATCGATGGCCCGCCGGCACAGGGTATCGCTCCAGTCCACCGCCGCCCCCTCCGGGATCTGCAGCCCGGCCACGTTGCGGGCATAGCGGATATGCTGGGTGCTCTGCCCGACATCGATCTCGGTAAGATAGGTCGACTCCAGCCCGGTCACCGCCTCGAGCATCTCCAGCAGGGGCCGGGTCAGGCTCTCCAGATCCCGCGCCGCCGTGACCCGCTCCGACAGGGTCTGCAATATCTTGTCCATGCCTCTCTCCACTACCTGCATGTGATGGGCGACCACCTTAGCCAACCCGGGGCACGCCAGACAAGTGCGAGAAAGGGGTAGGCCGGGGAAATACCACCCCGTTCACACTTTGGCGCGCCCACCGCCACGGTCTGACGCCTCGCCCCGCCCTTGGCGTGCGGCCGTAACTTTGAACCAGCGCAAAAAACCTGTCGATTCTGACACTTGGGTCAGCAATATCCATGGATCGGGCCCCGTCGGCTCCGTAGGATGGGAGTGGGTGCCCGTTGGCCCCTTTTCATATGCCAGGGTCAGCGGCGCATTGTGGTAGCGACAGCCAGGGGCGGCAGCGACGGAATTTGGCCGAATGCCCGAGCTTCGGCGGATGCCAGCCCGGCATCCCGTGCCTGCGGCAAGGTGCGAGGATTCCATCCTCGATGGGTCAGCAACCCGGGCCTTGCCTCAAGCCTCAGGAGTGATCCCCTCTCCCCATGCGGGAGAACGGTAGGGTGCAATAAGCAGAGCGCATTGCACCAGGGTAACAATCCCCTCTCCCCTTGCGAGAGAACGGTAGGGTGCAATAAGCACAGCGCATTGCACCAGGGTAACCATCCCCTCGCCCCATGCGGGAGAGGCGTAGGGTGCAATAAGCAGAGCACATTGCACCATAGTAACCGTCCCCTCTCCCCTTGCGGGAGAGGGCTAGGGTGAGGGGTTGGATAACCTCATTGCCTGATGAATGTGGCCCCACGCCAAGATGGCACGGCTTCGCCATGCAGGACGCGAGGACTCCGTCCTTGACGGGGTTTCGCCGCCGCTGCGCGGCTTGGCGAGTGACTTTTCTTTGCGTGGCCAAAGAAAAGTCACCAAAAGAAAGGCCACCCCCACTTGTTCGCCCTCCTGCGTCGGGTTCCCTCGGTTCACCCCTTTGTCCCACGGCACGCGCCGATGGGCCATCCATGGCCCAGCGGCGCTCGCTCGGCGTCCTGCCTCGCGGCCTGGACAAACGGGCTCACCTCGGCGAACAACAGGGGGGCAACACCCAACCTGCAGCACCGAGGCTAGTTAACAGGCGTAGGGTGCAATAAACACAGCGCATTGCACCGCAGTAACAGTCCCCTGTCTGTCTATTCGAGGCAACGATCTGGAGGACTGTTATCTCTTATCCAACTCCTCGCCCACCCTATGGCGAGACCAGATTGTCGCACCGATGAAACAAGAATCATCAACGTGGTTGCATGGGTGAAAAAATCATTGTGAGTACAACAGCAAGCCGCACATATCTCTATCGGAGATAGAGTTTTATATTGAAGGCCCGATAGTGAGTATTTCACCGTAATGACACCTTATTTCTCGAACGTCCGATTATGCTTCGCTAATCGAACCTACAACACTAATCAAGCATATATATTTGAAAAATAAATTTTAACATTGGAGGTATTGTGATAACGGATGATAAAGAATGGGGATGCAAACATAACAGGCTCCCAACAAATGGAAATATAAAGTCATGTTTAATAACTGTAAACGACCTAAGATGCATAGCCCAAAAACTAACTGAGTCTGTTCTAGATACTTCATGGATGCTTTCCATGGACAAGGGAACAAAACGCTCTTATAGCTATACAGCTAATGATACTGCAGAAGCACTTGTCGCTATATTTAAAAAATTTCAAGACAGCAATGAAATTGGCTCTGAATTTGGTGAGGTAATGATCTCGATAGGTTCATCGCGGGCCTTAGAGATAGTTTTTGAACACAAAGCATTACCTATAGCTGAAATTTGGAAGCCACAGAGGAAACAAAATGAAGGTTTCGATTTTCATACAGAATGTCCAGAAAACCTTATTAATTTTGGAGAGGCAAAATATTCTGGCTCAATTAATTCCCATATAAAAGCGATCCCACAAATAGAACGATTTATAAATGAAGAGAAACATTTTAGAGATAGGGTTCACCTAAAAAATCTAGCAAGTGCTGAATCAATAAATAATTTGGATGATGATAGCTTCGGTGTAATTGCTGCATTCTCAATAAATTCTGACAACCATGAATCCATAATGGATAATGCTCTTAATAGTGTCTGTAGCTCAAGTTTAGCCAAAGGTGCCACCGCAATATATTTAGTAGGTGTGATATGTTCAGCATAAAAAGTATTAAAGAGTCAAACAGTCCAGAAGATGATCTACTTAAATTAATTGGAAAATTACACTCTGATGGCCCAATAGATAACAACATAATAGAAAACATAACATACTATAAAATTTTTCACCCAGAGACATTTGCATTTTACGAAGAGAAAATAATATCTACCCTAGGCCTATTTTATAAAAACACAGAGCCTAAAAACTTATATTCCTTCATCCTGTCTAACATTGGACATAACCACAAAAAAAGATTTGGTGAATACCTTACCCCCGTTCAAGCCAGTGTTAGAACAGCAGTAGAAAGCAAACAGTTTGTGTCTATATCTGCACCAACAAGTGCAGGAAAATCATTTTCTATTCGAGATTATATTTTTGATCTTCAAGGTGATTGTGTCATTATCGTTCCATCTCGCGCATTAATTGCAGAATATATAAAAACAATGCGAGATAAGTTTAAAGATGATAAGAGTGTTATGATTTCATCTTTTGTTGACTACGTATTTACAGAAAGACAGTTAAGACGAATATTCATTTTAACTCCTGAAAGAGCTAGGGAACTATTTACATCAAATGCGAGCTTAAATATATCTTTATTCTTTTTTGATGAAGCTCAAGTTTCAGAAGAAAAAGAACGGGGAGTTATATTTGATGTATTAGTTAGACGGGTGCAAAAGCATTACCCAGATGCAAAATTAATTTTTGCACATCCATTTGTTGATAATCCAGAAGCTCAGTTCAAAAAACACTCTATAAATGAAATAAATTCATACTCAAGATCTTATCCTCACAACACTGTAGGGAAAATATTTGTTTGTGGCCATAGCAACCGCAAAGACTATTATTTTTCACCTTACATAGAAAAAGGTCATCGTCTAAAAAATTGTATTGAATTAGATAGTGATTTTGAAAAATTTGCATTTGATGGGAAAAAATCAGTTCTAGTCTTTGTATCGAAAGCATCTCTTTATCGTGGAGACTTCCTGGATAGCTTTAAAAAATTTGTTGATCACTTCGATAAAATAACAAATGAAAGAGCATTGGAAATAATTAGGGCGGTAGAAAATGTTCTAGGAGCAAATGACAACAATCATAAATCTAAACTGGTTGAACTATTAAGGATTGGGGTTGTTATTCATCATGGTTCAGTTCCCCTGAATGTAAGATTTTTGATTGAGGATTTCATTAGGGAGGGCTTTGCTAAAATTTGTTTCGCAACTAGTACCTTAGCTCAAGGTATCAATATGCCTTTTGATATTGTCTGGTTGGATAATATGAGAATGCAAGGTGAATCTGAAGAAGACAAATCTTTAGCATTTAAGAACCTAATTGGTAGAAGTGGACGACTTTCAAAAAAACCTACTTTTGATTTTGGCTTTGTTTATACAAACAATGCCAAACTCTTATCTTCGAGAGTTAACAATTCTTACCATCTATCAGAAACATCTCTATTGGAGTCAGATGCTGACGAATTTACAGATGAAAAAGAACTGGTCTCCTCAATAATCGACGGCACGTTCAATGAAGATATTAATCTACCTCAAACAAAGATAGAACGACTGTCTAATGAACACACTTTCAATATAATCAAACAAATTCTCGATTTAATTTATGGTGATGAGTTTGGCAAAAAAATATTTGGTCATGATAACAAAGGAAACCGAGACATCGTCAGAAACAACCTACGTCTCATATATGAAACCTCACTAGGGAGAGAATTATTCGACGGTGAGGTCAATGTATTTAATACAGCTATAGTGATTTTCTTTAACGTGATTAGAGGCCGACCTTTCAAGGAGATAGTTGGGCTCCGGTATAACGATATATCTAACCGCGATGGTGATAGGAATACATTTGCAAAATTCACACAGCCAGCGAATAAGTTACCAGACAGCACTTTAACAAAAGTATATTCTTTGTTTCAAAACGGTACCAAGGCAAAAGATGTAAGCTATGATGCGATAGTTTTCGATACTTACGACTATCTCGATACGGTCATTGCATTCTCTCTATCGGATGTACTAATAGGTGCATTTTATATTTATCATAGTGCAACAAAAGATAGTAACGCATTAAAAATGATTGAGTTACTAAAGTATGGGACAAATAATACTACTCATACACTATTAATAAGATATGGATTTCCACCCGATGATCTAAAAGAAATATCAGAGTATATAGATAAAATATCTGAAGAAAATATATTGTTTAAGCCAGATGTGACTTTTAGTTCGCCACATATACAAGAATTAGTTGAGTGGTATTTACCTTAATTAAAAAATTAGCACACTTAAATCCTAATTACGACGTTCCGAACATCCCATTTTTATCCCCATCTAAAAACCGCAGCCTTGAGCTGCGGTTTTTATTTCTATTCCCCAAATACCCTCGAACCCAAACCCTATTTTCCCACCCCCTTGCACTGATCTCCCCCTGCGGCGGGATAAGCGGTCAACATTATCACTAAAGCAACGGACAGGCACGGTATTGGTTCCCCCTGCAAGCCGCCGAGTCGAGTTCAACGGGTCAGGAGCGCCATCATGGATGATGGCGCAGCCGCAGCCGGCACAGGGATGTGCCGTCTGCGGCGCTCCGTCCGACCCGTTGGACGAGACGAGGGAACCCGCGAAGCGGGTGGTTTGCCGGGGGAGAAGACCTTTGGTGACTTTGGGTCTTTCCAAAGTCACTCGCCCCAGCCCGAAGGGCGGGCGAAACCCCATCGAGGGCAGCGCCCTCGTGTCCTGCATGGCGAAGCCGTGCTAATCAGGAGAGAGGGAAGGTGCCAGCCCTCAGACAGGCCACAAAAAAACCGCAGCCCCAGGGCTGCGGTTTTTATTGGCTCAACCTGTTGGCAGCAACAGGCCAAGCGCCCTTAGGCACGGCGCCAGCTGGTCTTGCCGGCGCTGTCTTCCAGCACGATGCCCATCTCGGTGAGACGGTTGCGGGCGGCGTCAGCGGCGGCCCAGTTCTTGTCGGCGCGGGCCTGGTTGCGCTGAGCGATCAGTTGCTCGATCTCGGCCACTTCGTCGTCGGCTTCATTGCCCTTGAGGAAGGCGTCCGGGTCTTGTTGCAAGATGCCAAGCACGGCGCCGAGTTCCCGCAGGCGGGCACCCAGGCCAGCGGCGACAGCGATGTCTTCGGCCTTCTGGCGGTTGATCTCGCGCACCAGATCGAACAGGGCGGAGTAGGCTTCCGGGGTGTTGAAGTCGTCGTCCATGGCATCGACAAAGCGGGCCACCTGCTCGTCACCACCGGCGGCGGCAGCCACCGGCAGGTCGCGCAGGGCGGTGTACATCCGCTCCAGGGCGGCGCGGGCCTGCTTCAGGTTGTCTTCCGAGTAGTTGAGCTGGCTGCGGTAGTGGCCGGACATCAGGAAGTAGCGCACGGTTTCGGCGTCAAAATGGGCCAGGACGTCGCGGATGGTGAAGAAGTTGCCAAGGGACTTGGACATCTTCTCCTTGTCCACCATCACCATGCCGCTGTGCATCCAGGTGTTGACGTAGTCGCCACCGTGGGCGCAGCAGGACTGGGCGATCTCGTTCTCGTGGTGGGGGAACTGCAGGTCGGAGCCGCCGCCGTGGATGTCGAAGTGGTTGCCAAGGTGCTTGGAGTTCATGGCGGAGCACTCTATGTGCCAGCCGGGGCGACCCGGGCCCCAGGGGCTGTCCCAGGTCGGCTCGCCGGGCTTGGACATCTTCCACAGCACGAAGTCCAGCGGGTTGCGCTTGGCTTCGACCACGTCGACCCGGGCGCCGGCCTGCAGCTGCTCCAGATCCTGGCCAGAGAGCTTGCCGTAGTCGGCGAAGGACTCGACGATGAACATGACGTCGCCGTTGTCCGCCACGTAGGCGTGCTCTTTCTCCAGCAGGGTTTCGACCAGGGCGATGATTTCACCGATGTGCTGGGTGGCGCGGGGCTCGATGTCCGGACGCAGCATGCCGAGGGCGTCGAAGTCCTGGTGCATGTCGCCGATCAGGCGCTCGGTGAGGTCGTCACAGGTGACCCGGGTCTCGGCGGCGCGCTTGATGATCTTGTCATCCACGTCGGTGATGTTGCGCACATAGGTGAGATCGTAACCGGCGTAACGCAGGTAACGGGCCACCACGTCGAAGGAGACGAAGGTGCGGCCGTGGCCGATATGACAGTGATCGTAGATGGTGACGCCACACACATACATGCCCA
>RCUQ01001268.1_pt1 | contig 10122 bp, 9 predicted proteins | sample 2166351 | NCBI WGS metagenome assembly RCUQ01 (sample SAMN09932597, study PRJNA488358) | compost metagenome | feature: garden; material: soil; isolation source: compost soil in acetonitrile-enriched culture | place: Germany: Experimental Botanical Garden Goettingen | collected 2016-01-27
CCAGGCCTGGACCGCCAACATCTGGAGCCTGGTGATGGACTACACGCCCAAGCACCTGGTGAGCACGGTGTTCGGTTTCGGCAGCATGTGCGCTGCGATTGGCGGGATGTTCATGACGCAGATCGTCGGTAGCGTGCTGACCGCTACCAATAACAACTATGCCGTGTTGTTCACCATGATCCCGGCGATGTACTTCCTGGCGCTGGTGTGGATGTACTTCATGGCGCCGCGCAAGATCGAGAGCGCCTGAACGCGCTAGCCATTTACCTCTACGGGGCCCTTGCGGGCCCTTTTTTTGATCAATCTGATACACGCACTGTGTGGGGTCGCGCCTGAGTCAAGACATGCGCTGTACCTGTGGGAGCGGCTTCAGCCGCGAAGAATCCAACGCGGTGCCTGGCACCGGCTGCGCCGGTGTTCGCGGCTAAAGCCGCTCCCACAAGGGCTCCACAGGGCTCAAGCCATGCGCTGTACCTGTGGGAGCTGGCTTGCCGGCGATAGGGCCATCAGCCTCACCGCAAATCTGCAGCTCCCACAAGGCCCCTGCCAGGTCAGTGAATCATGTGCAGCTCTGTGGGAGCGGGCGTGCCCGCGAACACGGGCGATAGCCCGTGCCATGCGCCGCGTTCTATCAATCAGACTCTGGCCAGTACTGCCATGGCCTTCTCCAGCGCCATGCGCGCACGCTGTTCGCCGCTTATGCCCTGTTCCAGCAACTGCCGCGTGGGGATCTCCAGGCTCAACGGCACACTTGGCGGCAAGCCGCGCAGCAGGCCGACCAGGTCGGCATCGCCCTCGCCCGGGAAGCGCCGCTCGTTGCGTGCCTGGCGCAGGATCTCGTCCATGTCGGCCGGCACCGGGCCGGCAACGTCGCACAGCTGGGCATAACGCATGCGCTGCGGCGCCAGTTGTGCCAGATCGTCCAGCGAAGAGCCGGAGCGGTTGAAGTGGAAGGCATCCACCAGCACACAGCCATTGGCGCGGTCGGCGTTGGCCACCACCCGCATGGCCTGGCGCAGGTCACGCACATCAGTCCAAGGCATGAACTCCAGATGCGGATGAATGCCATACCCCGCCGCCAGGTCACACAACGCAGCAAAGCGCTCGGTCAGCCGCGCTTCATCCGGATCGTTGCCAGCCACCAGCAGCTCCGTGCCGCCCAGCTCGGCGCCCACCGCCAGGATCGGCTCGAAATCGGCTACACAGGTTTCCGGCTTCAGCCTCAGGATCTCGAGGTCGAGCACCTTGATGCCCGTGTCGCGCAGGCGCGCCTGGGTCTGCCGGCGCAGGCCGGCATCGGCCACCAGCGGGAAATGCTGTTCCTGCTCGGTGGCGGGCACCAGGCGCAGGCCAACGTGGCTGTAACCGGCGCGGGCTGCTGCCTCGACCATGTCCGGCGGGGACAGCTCGAGTACCGTCAGGGCCGCCAGAGAGAAAATTCGTTCAGTCATTATCGTCACCAGACAAGTCAAACAATGTGCTCGGGCGCACAGGCCCGGCCAGTTTCCGCGGCGTGGCGGATCGCCTCGATCAGCGCCAAGGTACGGCCACCATCGGCGGCATCGATCAGCGGCGCCTGTTCACCCCGGGCAACCCGCACGAAGTGTTGCAGCTGCAAGGTCAATGCCTCGCCGGCGGGGATGCTTTCCTCGCTCTGCAACAACGGCGTGTGCCAGCCCGACCCGACCTCGGCGTAGTGCCAGCGCTTGAGTTGCGGAATGCTCAGGGCCCCTTGGGTGCCGGCCAGCAGGTAGCAAGGCTGGCCATCCTGGCGCGGGTAGACCGGGCTTTCGCCGGAGTCCAGCTCCCAACTCCATGGCGCGGCCACCGCGTCGGAGCCAGTCAGGCTGCCCAATGCGCCATTGGCGAACTGCAATAGCACCGCGGCGCTGTCTTCGTTGGCAAAACCGCGCACATCGTTGCGGGTGAATGCCTGCACCTGTACCACCTCGCCGCACAGGTGGCGCAGCAGGTCGAGGTCATGGATCAGGTTGGTCAGCAAGAAGCCAGCGCCCGGCTCGCGGCGCCAAGGGGTTTCGAAATAGCTGTCGGGCTTTTGCAACTGCCACAGTGCGGTGACGTTGATCAGCCGGCCCAGCTTGCCGTCGGCAATCACCTGGTGAGCCTTGGCGATCAGCGGGTTGTGCCGGCGGTGATGGCCGACCAGCACCGGCACATTGTGGCGGCGCGAGGCTTCCACCAGCGCGCGGACTTCATCCAGGTGCACGCCCACCGGTTTTTCGACCAGCACCGGTACACCGGCCTCGACGCAGTCCAGGGCGGTGGCGACATGCAGGTTGTTCGGGTTGGCGACGATCACTGCCTCGGGGCGCGCGTGCTCCAGCATCTGGCGGTGGTCGGCAAAACAGGGCACGCCGCATTCGGCAGCAAAGGCCTCGGCCTGCGGGCCCGGGTCGGCCACAGCGCACAGCTGGGCCTGCGGCACATTTAGCAAATGCTGGTAATGCTGGCGGCCCATGCTGCCGGCGCCGATCAAGGCAATACGAAGGGGTGCGTTCAACAGCCTGTCCTCTTGTCATTGTTGTCATGCAGATTCCGGAATCCGATTCCACAACCCACATTGAACAATTTAGAACCAGGTTCAGCTTTTCAGAAGAAGCTGTAGAACAGAGTGTGCGGTAATCGACCGGAAATGCACCTTCAGGCGAACAACTCACTGGCCCGGCTGGCCGCCGACAGTTCCTCCGCCGCCGCCAGCAACAGCGGCGCCAGTTCTGCCAGGCGGCTTTGCGCCAGGCGCGCACTGGGCCCGGCGATGCTCAGCACACCGATCACCTCGTCACTTTGCGGGCGGCGCACCACCGCAGCCAGGGCCGAGGTGCCGATGGCCGAGGTTTCCTCGACCCAGGCATAACCGCGCTCGCGGGCGCGGCGCAGGTAGGTGAGCAACTCGTCGGTGGAGCGCGGCGCATTCGGGCCGAACTGCGCCGGGTCGGCAATGCCCTGGCGCAACACCATCTGCAATGCCTGCTCATCATCCAGGCTGGCCAGCCAGGCATGCCCGGACGCGGTATAGAACAGCGGTGCGTCGCGGCCCATGTCCGGGTCGTAGCGCAGCCCGGAGCGGGCGCCCTGGGACTTGGCGATCCAGGTCTGGCGGGCACCGTCGATCACGCCAAGGCGCACCAGTTCGCCGCTGTCCTGGGCCAGGCGGTCGAGAATCGGCTGAATGATGTCGGCACCGCTGCTAGCCAGGTAACGGAAGCCCAGCGCCACCAGCTTGGCCGACAGCTGGTAGCGGCTGTTGTCCCGGTTCTGCCGCACATAGCCCAGCCGCACCAGCTCGGTGAGCATGCGATGGGTGGCGCTCTTGGGGATGTCCAGGCGCTCGGCCAGGGTTTGCAACGGCAGCCCCTGCGGTTCACCGGTGAGGCTTTCTACAAGACTGAAGGCGCGTTCGATCTGACTACCAGCCATGACACAGGTCCCTGAAATTTTTGCGAATTCTAGAAGATGATTCCACACCGCCGATAGCCGCCGCAGCCAGGGCGGCACGAACTGTCCGGTTATCGCCCATTACTTGCCCGGCAGGGCCGCAACACCCTTGCGGGCCGATTCGCTGCCAATAAGAATGTGGAACCTTGTTCCAATAACAATACAGGAATCCCGCAATGCCTTCCGCTCCCTACGAAACCGAATGCGATGTACTGGTCATAGGTTCTGGTGCCGCCGGGCTGGCTGCGGCCGTGACGGCTGCCTGGCACGGGCAGAAGGTGATCGTGGTGGAGAAGGAGCCAGTGTTCGGCGGCGCCACCGCCTGGTCCGGCGGCTGGGCCTGGGTGCCGCGCAACCCGCTGGCACGCCGGGCCGGTATCGAGGAAGACATCGAGCAGCCGCGTACCTACCTGCGCAATGAACTGGGGGCGTATTACAACGCCGAACGCGTCGACGCCTTCCTCGAAGCCTGCCCGCACATGGTGGCGTTTTTCGAAAAGCACACGGCGCTGCAGTTTGCCGACGGCAACGGCATCCCCGACATGCATGGCGACACACCGGGCGCGGCCCAGGGCGGGCATCAGGTGATTGCCGCGCCCTATGACGCCCGCGAGGTGGGTGCGCTGCTGCCACGCCTGCGCAAGACCTTGCGCGAAACCTCGTTCATGGGCATGCCGATAATGGCGGGTGCCGACCTTGCCGCGTTCCTCAACATGACCCGCTCGCCCAAGGCCTTGCTGCACGTGTGCAAACGCTTTGGCCGCCACCTGTACCACCTGGCCCGGTATGGCCGGGCGATGCACCTGGTCAACGGCGTGGCGCTGGTGGCCCGCCTGGCCAGGTCGGCGCAGGACCTGGGCGTGCGCCTGCAGGAGTCGGCACCGGCCAAACGCCTGCTGGTCGAGGATGGCCAGGTGCGGGGGGCGCTGGTGACTACACCGCAGGGCGAGCAACTGATCCGTGCCAAGGCCGTGGTGCTCGCGGCGGGTGGTTTCCCCAACGACAACGCCCGCCGTCGGCAACTGTTCCCGCGCGATGCCAGCGGCCACGACAACCTGGCCCTGCCCCCCAAGGGTTGTTCAGGCGACGGCCTGCGCCTGGGCGAGTCGGCCGGCGGTGTGGTCGCCACCGACCTGAAGTCGCCGGTGGCCTGGGCGCCGGTTTCGCGAGTGCCGCACCGCGACGGCAGTGTCGGCCACTTCCCGCACATCATCGAACGCGGCAAACCGGGCATCATCGGCGTGCTGGCCGACGGCAAGCGTTTCGTCAACGAAGCGCATGGCTATTACGACTATGTGTCAGCGATGGTCGCGGCAGTACCGCAGGGCGAAGAGGTGTGTTCGTGGCTGGTCTGCGACCACCGCTTCCTGCGTCGCTACGGCCTGGGCCACGCCCGCCCGGCACCGCTGCCGGTGTGGCCGCACGTGCGCAGCGGCTATCTCAAGCAGGGCGCCACCCTTGAACAACTGGCCGAGGCCTGCGGCATCGACCCGGTAGGGCTGCGCGCCACGGTCAGCGACTTCAACAACCATGCCCGCAACGGCCAGGACCCGGCGTTCGGCCGTGGTTCCACACCGTTCAACCGCAAGCAGGGTGACCCGCAGCACAAGGGGCCAAACCCTTGCGTGGCGCCCATCGAGCATGGGCCGTTCTATGCGGTGAAGGTGCAGCCAGGCTGCTTTGGCACCTTTGCCGGGCTGCGCACCGACGGCAATGCCCGGGTGCTGGATGAGATTGGGCAGCCGATTGCTGGCCTGTATGCGGCGGGTACCGACATGGCCAGCGTGTTTGGCGGCTGGTATCCGTCGGGTGGCATCAACCTGGGGCCGGCGTTGACCTTTGGCTATGTGGCCGGGCGGCATATTGCCGGGGCGCAGGGGTATGAGTGAGGAGAGATCAGGCGCTGAAACTGCCACGGCGAACGCCTTGCGGCCCATCGCGGCAGCGAATGCCGGGCTCGATGCGGAACTTTACCCGCGAAGAAGCCCACTCGATACCGTAGGTCAGAGCTGCACCAACCGCTCGCGCAGGAAGTTCACAAAACCCTGCACCGGCCGCGCCACCTGTCGGTGCTGCGGGTACACCGCCGACAGCTGCAGCGCCGGCGGCCGCCACTCATCCAGCACCGTCACCAGCCGCCCATCCGCCAGTGCCCGGCCCACGATGAAGGTTGGCAGATAAGTCACCCCCATCCCGGCAATCGCCGCATCCCTGAGCAGCTCGCCATTGTTCGCCCGCATCCGCCCGGCCACCTGGATCGCCTGTGCCTTGCCGCCCTGGCTGAACTGCCACTGCACCTGCCGCGAATGCCCATATGGCAGACAATCATGCCCAGCCAACTGCTCCGGCCTGGCCGGCACGCCCCGCGCTTCCAGGTACGCCGGGCTCGCGCAATACACCCGCTCGACACTGGCAATGCGCCGCGCAATCAGGCTGGAGTCCTCCAGCGCACCAATCCGTAGCGCCAGGTCATAGCCCTCGCCGATCAGGTCCACGGCGCGGTCGCTCAAGTCCACTTCCACATCCACCTGCGGGTGCAACTGCAGGAACTCGGTCAGCAGGCAGCCCAGGTGCGCCATGGCGAACGACAGCGGCGCGCTCAGGCGCAAGGTGCCACGCAAGGCCTGGGCCTGGCCGCTGATGTCGTGCTCCACCTGCTGCACTTCGCCGAGCAGGCGCAGCGCCGACTGGTAGTAGTGCTGGCCCAGCGGCGTGGCGTCCAGGCGCCGGGTGGAGCGATTGAGCAGGCGCACGCCCAGGCGCTCCTCAAGCTGCATCAGGCGCCGGCTGACCGATTGCTTGGACATCCCCAGGCGGTCGGCCGCAGCGGTGAAACTGCCGGCCTCCATGACCTGGGCAAAGATCCGCATGTCTTCGTAAGGGTTCATTGTCTCGCTCTTGGTGACAGTCAAACGCTTTATAGCGGCTTTTTCCCATCAGCGCATCTCCCTAATCTACGCACAAGTCGCAGCGATGGCCCTGCAGGCCAGGCAAGACGCCCACTACCAACATTCAACAGAAATGGATTCGCTCATGAACATTGTCCACAAAACCCTTACCGCTTCCCTTCTGGCCCTGTCCGTTTCCAGCGCCTTCGCCGCTGGCAGCCCGGGTATCGAACAGCACACCCAGGCCTTCCTCGAAGCCCTGGAACAAGGCGGCGGCAAGCCACTGGAGCAGCTCAGCCCGAAAGACGCCCGCGCGGTGCTGACCGGTGCCCAGGCCTCGGTAAAGGTCGATCTCTCGGGTATCGAGGTGAAGGAACGCACCATCCAGGCCAACGGCGAGTCGATCAAACTGCAAGTGGTGCGCCCGGCCAACGTGAAGGGTGACCTGCCGGTGTTCATGTTCTTCCACGGCGGCGGCTGGGTGCTCGGCGATTTCCCGACCCACCAGCGGCTGATCCGCGACCTGGTGGTTGGCTCTGGCGCAGTGGCGGTCTACGTCGACTACACCCCATCGCCGGAAGCGCACTACCCGACGGCGATCAACCAGGCCTACGCCGCCACCCGCTGGGTCGCCGAGCATGGCAAGGAAATCGGCGTGGACGGCAAGCGCCTGGCCGTGGCCGGCAACAGCGTCGGCGGCAACATGGCGGCAGTAGTGGCCTTGAAAGCCAAAGAGGCCGGCACCCCGGCCCTGCGCTTCCAGTTGCTGCTGTGGCCGGTGACCGATGCCAGCTTCGAGACTGCGTCGTACAAGCAGTTTGCCGAGGGGCACTTCCTTACCACCGGGATGATGAAATGGTTCTGGGACAACTACACCACCGACGCCAAGGCCCGGGCGCAGATCTACGCTTCGCCGCTGCGGGCCAGCAGTGAACAGCTGAAAGGCTTGCCACCTGCGCTGGTGCAGACAGCCGAGTTCGATGTGCTGCGTGACGAAGGTGAGGCTTATGCCCGCAAGCTGAATGCTGCCGGGGTGACCGTTACCTCGGTGCGGTACAACGGCATGATCCATGACTACGGGCTGCTCAACCCGCTGCATCAGGTGCCTGCCGTGCAAGCGGCCATGCGCCAGGCCGCCGGCGAGCTGAAAGTGCACCTGCAGTAACCTCATCCACCCATGCGGCAGGGCCTGGTGCCCTGCCGGTTCAGGAGACCCGTCATGCTGACCGTACGTAACGCCAAAGACCGCGGCCTGGCCTTTCATGGCTGGCTGAAATCGTTCCACACCTTCTCCTTCGGCCACTACCGCAACCCGGACGAGCAAGGGTTCTCGGACCTGCTGGTGATCAACGACGACCGCGTCATCCCCGGCAAGGGCTTTGGCCAGCACCCGCACCGCGACATGGAGATTTTCTCCTACGTGCTGGAAGGCGCGCTGGAGCACAAGGACACGCTGGGCACCGGCTCGGTGATCCGCCCGGGCGATGTGCAACTGATGAGCGCTGGCCACGGCGTGGCCCACAGCGAGTTCAACCACAGCCAGGTGCAGCCGGTGCACTTCCTGCAGATCTGGATCGTACCGAACGTGCAAGGCGCAACGCCGCGTTATCAGCAACAGCATTTCAGCGCCGAGGAAAAGCGCGGCAAGCTGCGCCTGATCATCTCGCCGGATGGCGCCGAGGGGTCATTGCAGGTACGGCAGAATGCGCGGGTGTATGCCGGCCTGTTCGACGGTGACGAGCGTGCCACCCTGACCTTGCCGGAAAACCGCCATGCCTATGTGCATGTGGCCCGGGGCAGCATCGAGCTCAATGGGCAAGTGCTGAATGAAGGGGATGGGGTGCGGGTGAGGCAGGAACAGGTGCTGGAGCTGGGCAATGGGGTGGATGCCGAGGTGCTGGTGTTCGACCTGCGGCCGCATGAATTGCCTGGCATGCCTTGAGTTTCTGCTTCGACAGTAATGGCCCTATCGCCGGCAAGCCAGCTCCCACCTCGACCACATCGACCGAAGCCATGCGCAGTCCCTGTAGGAGCCTGGCCTACCAGCGAAGAGGTACTGACAGACAACACAAGACAGTTGCTCCCACAGGTGCTGCACAGTATTTGAAACCTGTGCAGTACCTGTGGGAGCTGGCTTGCCGGCGATAGGGCCAGCAGCCATCACTCAGGGCTCGAACCCTTCGACGATGATCACCTCAGCCTTCGCTACCCCCTGACGATGGCTGCAAGCCTCCTGGTACAGCTCGGACCGGTAACACGCCAACGCCTGCTCGTACGAATCGAACTCGATCACCACGCTACGCTGAGGGGTAGGCCGCCCTTCCATCGCCTCGCTACGCCCGCCACGGGCCAGGAAACGGCCGCCGAATGCCTTGAAGGCAGCCGGGGCGCGCTGGGTGTACTGCTGGTATTGCTCGGGGTCGGTCACGTCCACATGGGCGATCCAATAGGCCTTCATGCGTTGCTCTCCTGTTACGGCGATATTTGTGTATGATGGTATACCATAATAATCACCCCACCACAGTGAGCGTGCAACATGGCTTTCAACACCATCGAAGAACTTCTCGAGGACTACCGGCAAGGCAAGATGGTCCTGCTGGTGGATGACGAGGACCGGGAAAACGAAGGCGACCTGCTGATCGCCGCCGAGCGTTGCGACGCCCAGGCCATCAACTTCATGGCCCGTGAAGCGCGCGGGCTGATCTGCCTGACCCTGACCGACGAACACTGCCAACGCCTGGGCCTGGAGCAGATGGTGCCGGCCAACGGCAGCGTGTTCAGCACCGCCTTCACCGTGTCGATCGAGGCGGCCACGGGCGTTACCACCGGTATTTCCGCCGCCGACCGGGCGCGTACCGTGGCGGCGGCCATGGCCCCCAACGCCCGCCCCGAAGACCTGGTGCAACCCGGCCACATCTTCCCCCTACGCGCCCGCGAAGGCGGGGTGCTGACCCGCGCCGGCCACACCGAAGCCGGCTGCGACCTCGCGCGCCTGGCCGGGTTCACCCCGGCGTCGGTGATCGTCGAAGTGCTCAACGACGACGGCACCATGGCCCGTCGCCCGGACCTGGAGGTGTTCGCTGCCCGGCATGGCATCAAGATCGGCACCATCGCCGACCTCATCCACTACCGCCTGAGCACCGAGCAGACCATCAAGCGCATCGGCGAACGCGAACTGCCGACCGTGCATGGCACCTTCCGTCTGGTCACCTACGAAGACCGCATCGAAGGTGGCGTACACATGGCCATGGTCATGGGCGATATCCGCCGCGAGCAGCCGACCCTGGTGCGGGTGCACGTGATCGACCCGCTGCGCGACCTGGTCGGCGCCGAATACGCCGGCCCCGCCAACTGGACGCTGTGGGCGGCGCTGCAGAAAGTGGCCGAGGAAGGCGCCGGCGTGGTTGTGATCCTGGCCAACCATGAGTCCTCGCAGGCGCTGCTGGAGCGCGTGCCGCAGCTGACCCAGCCGGTGCGGCCTTACCAGCGTGGGCAATCGAAGGTGTACTCGGAGGTGGGTACAGGCGCGCAGATCCTGCAGGACCTGGGCGTGGGCAAGCTGCGCCACCTGGGCCCGCCGCTGAAATACGCGGGGCTGGCGGGGTATGAGCTGGAGGTGGTGCAAAGCATCCCCTTCGAGCCCGGACTGTTGAGCTGATACAGGCCCCTGTAGGAGCGGCCTTGTGTCGCGAAAGGGCCGCGAAGCGGCCCCGACAATTCATGCGTTGACGCTGAAATCCGGGGGCCGCTTTGCGGCCCTTTCGCGACACAAGGCCGC
>RCUQ01001269.1_pt1 | contig 10120 bp, 8 predicted proteins | sample 2166351 | NCBI WGS metagenome assembly RCUQ01 (sample SAMN09932597, study PRJNA488358) | compost metagenome | feature: garden; material: soil; isolation source: compost soil in acetonitrile-enriched culture | place: Germany: Experimental Botanical Garden Goettingen | collected 2016-01-27
GGGCTGGGTTTGGGTATGAGCCGTCAGAAGTATAGTTATGTGCCTGAACCGCAGACGGATTTCATATTTTCGATATTGGCAGAGGAGCTTGGATTTATCGGGGGCCTGCTCGTGCTGCTTCTCTTTACGATTCTGGTATGGAGAGGCATGAGAGTCGCGATGACGGTTCCCGATACATTCGGCAGTCTGCTTGCTGTAGGGATCATTGGTATGGTCGCGGTTCAGGTTGTGATCAATATTGGCGTTGTCATCGGTCTAATGCCGGTTACCGGTATTACGCTGCCGCTCATCAGCTACGGTGGATCTTCGCTCACGCTGATGCTGACGGCACTAGGAATTTTGCTTAACTTATCCCGTCATTCGAGGTGAACATCATGCGAGTTGTATTAAGCGGAGGAGGCACTGGAGGACACATTTATCCAGCTCTCGCCGTCGCGAAGCAATGTGCTTCTGAATATCCGGAAACGGAGTTTCTATATATAGGGGGACAAAAAGGATTAGAGAGTTCCCTGGTTCCGAAGGTAGGTATTCCTTTTGAAGCTATTAATATTACCGGATTCCGTAGAAAACTGTCGCCGGAGAATATAAAAACCGTTGTTCGGTTTCTGCGGGGTGTCAGTACTTCCAAGAAATTGCTTAAAAAGTTTAAGCCCGATGTGGTTATCGGTACGGGGGGATATGTATGCGGACCTGTCGTATACGCCGCCTCCAAGCTGGGGATACCCAGCATCATTCATGAGCAGAATGCCATTCCCGGTCTCACGAATCGCTTCTTGAGCAAGTATGTGGATACCGTTGCGCTGAGCTTTGAAGGCATGGAGAATGCTTTTCCCGGTGCCAAGAATATCATCTATACTGGAAATCCACGGGCAACTACAGTCTATGAGGCGGATAAGACCAAGGGTTACTCTACATTAGGCCTTATTCCAGGAACTCCAATCGTACTGGTGGTCGGCGGTAGCCGGGGGGCCAAGGCGATTAATGATGCTATGATTGAAATGGCACCTATGTTGAATGAGCTTGAACATGTCCGCTTTGTCTATGTAACCGGTGAGAGTTATTATGAGCCTACGCTGCAAGCTATCAAGGCCAAGACAGGCAATCTGCCCAGAGGTCTTCAAGTGCTTCCTTATGTGCATAACATGCCTGAGGTGCTGGCTTGCACTTCGCTGATCGTGAATCGGGCCGGTGCTTCCTTCCTCGCGGAAATTACCTCGCTCGGCATTCCATCGATTCTGATCCCTTCCCCTAATGTGACCAATAATCATCAGGAGAAGAATGCCAGAACGCTGGAGAGTGCCGGAGCAGCTGAAGTGATACTTGAACATGGATTGACCGGTCCAGCTTTATTCACGTCAATCAAGCGGATTATGGAGGACGTCTCCAGACAGGTCTCCATGTCCACGGCTTCCCGCAGGCTTGGCAAGCCGGACTCTGCACACCTGCTGGTAGAGGAGATGCACCGGCTTACCCAGCAGCGGAGATAAAACCAGGCTCTGGGCGGGTGTCACACTCTATGGAGAGCTGACATAAGATACTCTATAATCGCGTGACAATCTACCCAAGGTGCTGGTGTGATGCTCCAGATAATCATCCTTACTAAGCTTGATCAATCAATTGGCTGTGAGGGTAACGAACCAGGGAGGGAAATTAAGATGCAGCAGTGGATTTCTAAATTATCCGAGGCGGAGGTCGGCAGTATCCTGCCGAACGAGCCAATGGCCAAATATACAACATGGAAAATCGGAGGTCCCGCTGATGCGGTGATCGTGCCTGAGACAGTGCAGCAGCTTCAGCATCTTATCCGTATCCTGCATGAAGAGAAAGTTCCTTGGATGCTTGTTGGCAAAGGATCAAATATGCTCGTGTCCGATCTTGGAATCCGCGGTGCGGTGATTAAATTCGGCAAAGGGCTTGAGGGGTCAGAGTTCCGAGGGACAGAAGTGGAAGCTGACGGGGGCGCAAGCTTTGTCAGTCTAAGCATCATGGCGGGCAAGAAGGGTTTGACAGGTATGGAGTTCGCTTCAGGTATTCCCGGCACGGTTGGAGGTGCGGTGTACATGAACGCTGGCGCGCACGGGTCTGATGTGTCACGCATATTCAAATCCGCTGAGATTGTACTGGAGACAGGGGAATTGGTTAGCTATAACGCGGAGCAAATGGAGTTCGCTTATCGTCATTCGATACTGCACGAACACAGCGGAATCGTGGCTAGAGCAGTCTTCCAGCTAATGGAAGGCGATCGTGCAGCGATTTCATCCTCTATGGCGGCCTATAAAGACCGGAGAAGACAGACTCAGCCGCTGCAGCAGCCGTGCGCCGGAAGCGTGTTCCGCAACCCGCCGGGAGATCACGCAGCAAGGCTGATTGAAGCAGCAGGTCTGAAGGGGTACCGGTCAGGCGGTGCCGAGGTATCCGAAATGCATGCCAATTTCATTGTTAATACCGGGCAAGCGACAGCAGAGGACGTACTCACCCTCATGCACCATATTCAAACCGTTGTTGCCTCTAAATTTGAGGTGAATTTGGTTCCAGAAGTGTTCTGCGTGGGTGAGCGGTAAACTCGGAGGTGATACATTGGACAAATTGGTGATTGAAGGCGGGAAACCCCTATCAGGAACCATTCGTATCCATGGAGCGAAAAATGCCGCATTGCCAATCCTGGCGGCAAGCCTGCTGTCCGGAGGGAAGGTTCAGCTGCGCAATGTACCGCGGTTGCTTGACATTGATGTCATGCTGCGCATTTTGAACCGCCTGGGCTGCAGTACGATTCACAGAGGGGACACCGTGGTTGTCGATTCAAGTGGGGCGGATTCTTGTCAAGTACCGGAAGATTTAATGAAGCTGATGAGGTCTTCGATATTCCTTATGGGGCCTTTACTGGCCAAGTTCGGTGAGGTGTGCGTATATCAACCAGGCGGATGTGCTATCGGGGAACGTAAAATTGATCTTCATTTGAACGGACTTAAGGCACTCGGTGCCGAAATCGAGGAGAATGACGAGCAGATTTGGTGTCGTGCCAAAAAACTGGTTGGTGCGGATATTCATTTGGAATTTCCAAGTGTAGGGGCAACAGAGAACATTATGATGGCTGCTGTGCTGGCTGAAGGGACTACAATTATTACCAATGCGGCCCGTGAGCCCGAAATCCAGGACCTTCAGAATTTCCTGAATGAGATGGGCGCGAGCATTATGGGGGCTGGAACAGATACCATTAAGATCCGCGGGGTGAAGCAGCTTTATCCGTGCGAGTATGAGATTATTCCTGACCGCATTGTGGCTGGAACCGCGTTAATTGCCGCTGCTGCTACCCGGGGCACGGTAACATTGACACATTGCAATCCAGCTCACTTAATCTCGCTGCTTCACGTGCTGAGGCGCGCTGGTGTTCAAATAGGGGCTTGCAATGATATAATCAATGTTAGTAGTCTTGGAAGACCTAAAGCGGTAGAGAGCATTGTGACCTCACCTTATCCTGCATTTCCTACCGATCTCCAATCACAAGTAATGGTACTGTTATCCTTGGCGGATGGCATTAGTATGATGAGAGAGACCGTGTTCGAGGGCAGGTTCAAACATGTGGATGAACTTGTACGTATGGGCGCTGACATCTCCGTGACCTCTACTTCTGCCTACATTCGAGGGGTTCCGAGATTATATGGGGCGACCGTGGAAGCAACCGATTTAAGAGCCGGCGCAGCGCTGGTTATTGCAGGGCTATCCGCCCACGGCAAGACCATTGTTGAGCAGGTTCATCACATTGACCGGGGATATGATCGCATAGAGAATATGTTTCAGCGACTAGGAGCCCAAATGCACAGACAGACTCCAGTGCTCAAACAGCTTGATTTTGCCTGATTAATGCCAAGGTTGTCCCCTCCATTTGGAGGGGCTATCAGGCTTTATGGAGAAGTGAAGATGCCAAAAGCAAATGTACCGGTCCTTAAGAAGGCCAAGCCAAAAATGAAGACAAGCCGTAAAGTCATCGCCATATTGATTCTTCTGTTTGTTGTCTTGATGGGCGTGCTGTTCTTTCGGTCACAGATTAGCAAAATTTCAGAAATCCGTTTCACCGGGAATAAATATACAACGGATGCAGACCTCTTGAAACAGATTGGAATCGGCGTCGGGTCACCTTTCTTCGGTACGAGTGAAAGCACGATACGTGAGCGTCTTGCCGTTATTTCATCGATCGAAAAGGTGACTGTGGACAAGCAGTTTCCAGGTCTCATCAGCGTAAATATCAAAGAGTACCGCGCTGTGGCTTATACTCTCAATAAAGACGGCAGTCTGGAAGCCTTTCTGGCGAACGGGACTGAGGTTCCTGCCAAGAATGGTGGGATTGCTGCCGGGAAGCCGCTGCTTTCGAAATGGAAGAAGGATGACCCGAATTTGGCCAAGCTTTGCAGTACATTGGGACAAATTTCAGATAATCTGACTGCGGATATTTCGGAGATCATCCCGTCACCGACTGCATCGTATCCAGATCGGATTAAGATGTACACAAGCTCGCATTTTGAGGTGATTACCGCGATTTCTCTGCTGCCTGAGAAGATCGAGGATCTGAATTCGGTTATTGATACGCAGCAGCCGGGGACACTAACCATGCTCGAAGCGAATTCATATTCATCCTTTGGGCCAGTAGAAGACAATACGGAGCCTCAAAAAGAGACTACTAATCAGTGACGAACAATGATAAAATATAATTTATGAGCTTGTTAGCAATCTCCCTCTTTTTTCTTATTATTTTTGTGGTAGCTTTGTTTCAGGACTTTGTGGCAAAACGTTGCTGGGACGCGGTTCTAAGTAAATCTTGGCAATTAAAAAATTTGTAGAAAAAAGAGGGAAAGTATAAATCACGTTGAATAAGTAGAGAGTTGTACTTAGCTCTCGTAAATAATTTTTATGATAACAGGAGGTGCCAGGGGCTTGAGCAACAATGACATCATTGTTAGTTTGGACATCGGTACATCCAAAGTTCGTGCTATTATTGGGGAAATCTCGAATGGAACCTTTAATATTATTGGGGTTGGATCTGCCGAATCGGAAGGAATCCGTAAAGGCGCAATTGTAGATATTGACCAGACTGTGCAGTCTATCAAGAGTGCGGTCGACCATGCAGAACGCATGGTGGGTATTCAAATATCGGAAGTGTATGTCGGTATTTCGGGAAATCATATCGGACTCCAATCCAGTCACGGCGTAGTGGCTGTGTCGAACGAGGACCGTGAAATAGGAGAAGAAGACATTGAGCGCGTCATGAAGGCCGCAGAAGTGATTGCACTTCCTCCTGAACGGGAGATTATCGATGTAGTAGCCAAGCAGTATGTGGTTGATGGATTGGAAGGGATTCAAGATCCTCGTGGAATGATTGGAGTAAGACTTGAAGTCGAAGCTACCATTATTACCGGTGCAAAGACAGCAATACATAATCTTCTTCGCTGCGTAGAGAAAGCGGGTCTGAAAGTCACGGATCTTGTTCTTTTGTCGCTAGGTGCAGGTCAGCTGGCTTTATCCAAAGATGAGAAGACTATGGGTTCTGTGCTCGTAGATATTGGAGCCGGGGCTACAACGATCGCCGTATTTGAGAACGGTACAATCTCTGCGACATCCACGCTGCCTATTGGTGGAGAATTCATTACGAATGATATAGCCTATGGGCTTCGAACTTTGACTGATCAAGCTGAGAAAGTGAAGCTTAAATACGGATGCGCACTTATTGAGGATGCTGCTCATGATGTTACGTTCAAAGTGACCCGTATCGGAAGTAATGTGGATAAGGAATTTACCCAAGAGGATTTGGCTGCGATTTCGGAGCCGCGGGTACAGGAAATATTCCATCTGATCCGTCAGGAAGTTAAACGGCTCGGTTACACAGAGCTTCCCGGGGGTTATATACTAACGGGGGGAACGGTATCCATGCCTGGGCTGCTGCAGGTGGCTCAGAATGAACTAGCCGCTTCTGTGCGGATTGCTGTGCCAGACTACATTGGAGTCAGAGACCCTGGTTTCACAAGCGGAGTTGGAATCCTGTATAATGTGATTCGTAACATTCGTATCCGCAGCACTGGGAATAAGAAGACTGTCAAGAATCCAAAGTCAACTCCTGCTGCTCAGGAGACTGCTCCTAAGGCGGGAATCTGGGGAAGTATTAAGAATATCTTCAAAGAATTTATATAACTGGACCATATGATGGACGGGCCATCCACGCACACTGAGGGGGAGATGGAAGAGTATGTTGGAATTTGATTTTGAAATGGAGAGCATGGCTAAAATAAAGGTCATTGGGGTTGGCGGCGGCGGAAGTAATGCTGTTAACCGTATGATCGAGAATGGAGTGCAGGGTGTGGAGTTCATTACGGTGAACACCGATGCACAGGCACTGCATCTGGCTAAGTCCGAACACAGACTGCAGATTGGGGACAAGCTGACTCGTGGTCTTGGAGCGGGCGCTAATCCGGAAGTCGGTAAGAAAGCTGCTGAAGAATCTCGTGATTTGATTGCGAACACGCTTAAAGGCGCTGATATGGTCTTCGTGACCGCAGGTATGGGCGGAGGCACAGGTACAGGAGCTGCACCTGTGATTGCCGAGATTGCAAGAGAATGCGGAGCATTGACCGTGGGCGTTGTAACTCGCCCATTCACTTTTGAAGGACGCAAGCGTTCTTCACATGCCGAGCTTGGAATTGAAGGACTCAAGGAGAAAGTTGACACACTAATCGTGATCCCGAATGACCGCCTGCTTGAAATGGTGGACAAGAAGACTCCGATGCTGGAAGCTTTCCGTGAAGCTGATAATGTACTTCGCCAAGCGGTTCAAGGTATTTCTGATCTAATTGCAGTTCCGGGTCTGATCAACCTTGACTTTGCCGATGTGAAGACAATTATGACAGAGCGCGGCTCCGCGCTTATGGGAATTGGCCTCGCAACCGGTGAGAATCGTGCGGCTGAAGCAGCACGTAAAGCCATTATGAGCCCACTTCTTGAAACTACAATTGAAGGTGCTAGAGGCGTCATTATGAATATTACCGGTGGCTCCAATCTGTCTCTTTATGAAGTCAATGAAGCGGCTGAAATTGTCATTTCAGCATCTGATCCCGAAGTTAATATGATCTTTGGTGCGATTATTGACGAAGATATGAAGGAAGAAATAAAAGTCACTGTAATTGCCACAGGTTTTGAGCATAAACCTGCTCCTACGCAGCAGCCGCAGCGCAAGCCTTCGGTAGGTACATCAGAGCCACAAGATAATCGTTCGAATAATTTGAGACCATTTGGGAACCAACCAAGCGGAGATCAACTTGATATTCCAACATTCCTGCGTAATCGCCGTAACAACGATTAGTTCAGGTTAGATTTCCCCCATACATGAAGCCCGTTTATCGCCTTGTGCGATGAACGGGCTTTTTTGATTTTGTCCCTAGTAGGGTAGATAGAAGATCAGTAGTTGGATTACAGATAATCTCTGGAAGGTCGACAAAAAAAGTTGAACTCTGCATTCAATATTAGACAGACTTCATACTTTGATCTACTTATACTGAGAACATCGATCTGCTTTAAGAGAATGGACAATAAGACCGAACGGGGGAAATAACATTTCAAAGTGGTAATCTCTTAAGTGTTTTTAGCATTTCCATGAACGCTAGCAAATGAAGAACTGCTCCCGTGGAAATAGGCAGGTGAAGCCGTGGTTGTTTATATTGATCTTATTTTCCTTATGAACCTGGTCATTGACGGAAGTCTTCTTTGGGTGACAGCGTGGATGAGGAAGCTGAAGGTGAAGAAATGGCGTGCAGCTGCAGCAGCAGTAATTGGCGCTTTATATGTGCTTATGATGTTTCTGCCTCAGCTGTCCTTTTTGTATACGTTCCTTACGAAGTTTTTATTCTCAGTAATCATGCTTTGGGTAGCCTTCGGGTTTGGAAGTCTGCAAAACTATCTCCGGAATATGGGTGCCTTCTATATTGTCAACTTCGTGGCGGCCGGGGGGATTCTTGGCATTCATTATCTGCTGCAAAGCTCCGGAGAAGTATGGAGCGGCATCTGGTATACGACTACTGGAGGAGCAAACTTTGAAATTAAGATAGGGGCCTTGTTCATTCTGGTTGTCTTTGCGCTCGTTCTGCTGTGGTTCAAGTCGGTTCAATCCTCCCGGCAAAGGCAGCTTCGCTTAAACACCTACCTGGGAGAAGTGATGGTGCTTATTGGGGAAGTGGAAGTAAACTGTACGGGACTCATTGATACTGGAAACCAGCTTACAGATCCGTTAACCAGAATGCCGGTCATGGTTATGGAGGCCTCGCTCTGGGAGGACTTTCTTCCAGACAGCTGGGCAGGCAAGATCAGTAGTAGTGGAGCGGACAACCTCATTATGGAACTAAGTGAAGACTCAGGTTTTCCATGGAGAGAGAGGCTGCGACTGGTTCCTTACCGAGGTATTAATAAAGGTTCACAATTTATGATTGCATTGAAGCCGGATAAGGTAACCGTTGTGGTCGGAGACAAAAGAACCACAACCAGCAGGGTGCTGGTAGGGTTGGACGGAGGAAAGCTGTCATCCGAAGGAGCCTATAAGGCCATTATTCATCCGGCATTGACGGAAGAGACTGGTGAAAGCGACCAAGCAAGTGCAACTGCTAACGCGATATAGGAGGTTTGAGCCATGCTTGTAAAATGGAAATTGACACTTCAACTACAGTACTATAGGCTGCTATTCCTTTTGGGAATGAAAAGTGAAGAGATATATTATATCGGCGGTAGTGAGGCGCTTCCGCCTCCTTTAACACGCGAGGAAGAGGAGTTTCTGCTGCAGAAGCTCTCCAGCGGAGATGCAGCCATAAGGGCGATGCTGATTGAACGCAATTTGCGTCTGGTCGTATACATTGCTCGTAAATTTGAGAATACAGGGATCAATATTGAAGATCTGGTCTCAATCGGAGCCATTGGATTAATCAAAGCCGTTAATACTTTTGATCCCGAGAAAAAGATAAAGCTTGCAACCTACGCCTCGCGCTGTATCGAGAATGAAATTTTGATGTATTTGCGCCGGAACAGCAAGATCCGGTCCGAGGTATCTTTTGACGAGCCGCTTAATATCGACTGGGATGGTAATGAACTGCTCCTGTCCGATGTACTGGGTACCGAGAATGATACCATCTACCGCAATATTGAAGAGCAGGTGGATCGTAAGCTGCTGCACAAGGCGCTTGATAAGTTAAGTGATCGGGAGCGCATGATTATGGAGCTTCGCTTTGGCCTGACCGATGGGGAAGAGAAGACACAGAAGGACGTGGCAGACCTGCTTGGGATCTCGCAATCTTACATTTCCCGTCTTGAGAAAAGGATCATCAAGCGTCTGCGAAAAGAGTTCAATAAAATGGTGTAACCCCAAAATAAAGGAATAAAAAGACCTCCCTCGGAGATAATGAACATTAGTTTCACCGCAGATTAGGTAGGGCCGCAGGGCCTTACAGGTTTGATCTGTATCCTTGGGAGGTAAGACACGATGACACGAAACAAAGTCGAGATTTGCGGTGTGGACACTGCAAAACTACCTGTTCTAACGAATGCGGAAATGCGTGAATTATTCCACTCTTTACAACAAGACCACGTGCGAGCAGCAAGAGAAAAGTTAGTAAATGGGAATCTGAGACTCGTGCTCAGCGTAATCCAGCGGTTCAACAATCGGGGAGAGTATGTAGACGATTTGTTCCAGGTCGGTTGTATCGGACTAATGAAGGCTATTGATAATTTTGATTTATCGCAAAATGTGAAGTTCTCCACCTATGCGGTTCCGATGATCATTGGTGAGATCCGGCGGTACTTAAGGGATAATAATCCGATTCGGGTCTCTCGGTCCCTGCGGGACATCGCATATAAGGCGCTTCAGATGCGGGACAGTCTGACGAACCGGAACTCACGTGAACCGACCGTACTGGAAATTTCGGAGGCTCTGAATATACCTAAAGAAGACGTTGTGTTCGCACTTGATGCTATCCAGGATCCGGTATCATTATTTGAGCCCATCTACCATGATGGCGGGGACCCAATCTATGTGATGGATCAGATCAGCGACGACAAGAATAAGGACGTGTCCTGGATCGAGGAGATCGCGCTGCGC
>RCUQ01001271.1_pt1 | contig 10110 bp, 7 predicted proteins | sample 2166351 | NCBI WGS metagenome assembly RCUQ01 (sample SAMN09932597, study PRJNA488358) | compost metagenome | feature: garden; material: soil; isolation source: compost soil in acetonitrile-enriched culture | place: Germany: Experimental Botanical Garden Goettingen | collected 2016-01-27
GGTTGTGTCCCATATACAAATCACCGAATCATGATAATGGGTACGATATCAGTGACTATTGTGATATTCAGCAGCAGTTCGGAACACTGGAGGATTTCGACCGGCTGCTTCGTGAGGTCCACGCCCGAGGGATGAAGCTGATGATGGATTTAGTGCTTAATCATACCTCGGATGAGCATCCGTGGTTTGTTGAGTCCAGATCATCGGAAGACAACCCCAAACGCGATTACTATATCTGGCGCAAAGGTAAGGATGGCAGGCCTCCAAACAACTGGGAGTCTTACTTTAGCGGTTCCGTCTGGGAACATGATTCCACTACCGACAGCTATTATCTCCATCTCTATGCCAAACAGCAGCCTGACCTGAACTGGGATAACCCGGCTGTGGTTGATGAGCTTCATAACATGATTCAGTGGTGGCTTAAGAAAGGTGTAGACGGATTCCGGTTCGATGCTATAGCCCATATAGTCAAAGCCCAGGGGCTGCCTGACGCAGAGAATCCCAACCATCTGCCGACGGTCCGGGCCTATCAGCTGTTCTCGAATCTGGAAAAAGTTCATACCCTGCTGCAAAATCTTCATGATAAGGTACTATACTACTACGACATCATGACCGTCGGTGAGACATCGGGGCTAGGCCCCCATCAGGCCCTTGATTATGTAGGGGATACCCGGCGCGAGCTGAATATGGTCTTCCAGTTTGAGCATATGTATCTGGATGCGACTTCACCCGGGAGTGGTAAGTGGGAGATCAGGCCATGGAACCTCCTTGAGCTCAAAAAGGTCATGAGCGAGTGGCAGACCGTACTTCATAACCAAGGATGGAATGCGAACTACCTGGGGAATCATGATCAGCCCCGCCCGGTATCCCGGTTCGGGAATGATTTGCATTTTCGCGTACCTTCAGCCAAGATGCTGGCCACGTTCCTCCTAACTTTGGAAGGTACGCCTTACATCTTCCAGGGTGAAGAGATCGGGATGACGAATCCTTCATTTGACTCCATTGAGGATTATAGAGATGTGGAGACATTGAACTTTTATCATGAAAGGAGAGAGAAAGGAGTCCCTGAAGAGGAAGTCATGAAAGCGGTTCGGAAGAAGAGCCGGGACAATGCCCGTACTCCCATGCAGTGGGATAATACTGAGAATGCCGGATTCACTGCCAAGGGACAGCCGTGGATTAAAGTAAACTCCAACTACATGGAGATCAATGTGGCAGCGGCGCAGAAGGACCCGGATTCCATCTACAATTATTATAAGGCTCTGATTGCTCTAAGGAAGGAGCACAAGGTTATGGTGTATGGGGAATATAAGCTCCTGTACCCTCTGGATACCGAGATCTATGCTTATACCCGGACTTATGAAGAGGATAAGCTCCTGGTTATTCTTAATTTCTTCGATCAGCAGCCGATTTTTGAATGGCCTGAGGACCTGAGTCCGGATGGAGCCCGGCTGTTAATCTCGAATTACAAGCCGGTTCCAGAAGAGAATGTTCAGAAGCTTCAGCTCCGGCCCTATGAAGCGAGGGTCTACTTGTTAAGTTGATCATCAAACCTGAATCGGACTGGTCTCCTGCAGTGATTTTGTCTGCTATGGATGCCAGTCCTTTTCGGTCTCTTGGAGGGGGCGGTTCCTATGTCATATTGTGGAGGATCTTGGCTGGCGGGAATGAGTCTTTTGTTCTTATCCGGGCGGTGTGTTAACATGAAAGCAAGTTTTAGAACTAGGAGATCGAGGTGCCTTAGATGAAGAGAATACTGGACTGCAGAGCTTCTGATTTCAGACAGATGAATCGTGAGGATCTTAAGCAATCCATCCTTGCAGCTGAGGGAAGAACCATTATCTCAGAGAATGTAGTTACCCAGTCCCTCTTGCCCGAGGTTTCGAATGCGGAACTGTCGAAGGCATTCGGCGCAGATATGATCCTGTTGAATCTTTTTGATGTATTTAAGCCTTGCGTTCGTGGTGTTATAGCGGGAGAGGCATTCAATCAGGATGCTGGACAAGAGGTGAGTCTTGGTAGAGAGGTGATCCAGAAGCTTAAAGCGCTAACGGGACTTCCGATTGGTGTGAATCTGGAGCCTGTGGATGAAGAGGCTGATGCGGTGGAATCTCTCTTTACGCTGCCTGAGGGCAGAAGGGCTACGGCGGCCTCGCTCACCGAAGCGAAGACGCTTGGCTTTGACTTCATCTGTTTAACAGGCAACCCGAAGACCGGAGTAACGAACGAACAGATCCTGCAGGCGATTATCCTTGCCAAGCAACACTTTGGCGGCCTTATCCTTGCAGGCAAAATGCATGGAGCCGGTACAGCAGGCCGGGTAACGGACATCGACGCTTCTATTCGATTCGCTGAAGCTGGTGCCGATGTGATCCTGTTACCTGCTCCGGGAACGGTTCCGGGTCTTAGGGAAAGAGAGCTTGCAGCGATCATCACTGCGGTAAAGGAGAAGGGCGCTCTGACCCTGGCAGCAATCGGCACGAGTCAAGAAGGAGCAGATGCATCCACAATTCGAGAAATTGCCCTTAGTGCCAAGAGAGCTGGTGCAGACTTATTTCATATCGGGGACGCTGGGTTTGGAGGTATTGCGGTTCCCGAGAATATCCAGGCATTATCCATAGCGATTCGCGGCCGCAGGCATACCTATATTCGTATGGCCGCATCCCCACTGAGATAGGAGGAGTAACCTATGATTATTGGAGTTATTTCAGATACGCATATGCCCAGGTCCGCCAAGCGGTTACCTTCTGCCGTGATCAAGGCGTTCGGCGGAGTTGACCTCATTCTCCATCTTGGGGATTGGGTCACCATGGATGTCTATGAGCAGCTTGCTGCGCTTGCTCCTGTTGAAGGGATTGCCGGGAATAATGATCCGGGTGAAATTATTGAACGCTTTGGACACCGGAAAATCCTTACTCTTGAATCTTACCGGGTTGGACTCGTGCATGGCCATACGCCATTTGCTGGCCGAACTACGGAAGAGAAAGCGCAGCTGTCGTTCAAGGAAGACAACCTGGACGTCATTTTATTCGGTCATTCGCACCAACCTTTGCTAAAGCAGGTGAACGGCGTACTTTTATTTAATCCTGGATCAGCCGCTGACAAGCGGAGAGAGGCGCGCTATTCGATCGGTCTCCTTGAAATAAGGGAGACTGGAATTGAGGCGAAGCATATCTTTTACGATTCAAAAGAATAGACATAATAGAAAAAGCCTGATTCCTCAGGCTTTTTTCCATTATTCAGCTTCACTTATGGTTGTACGGTTTCTACCGTTCACCTTGGACTGGTACATCGCTTGATCGGCCTTCATAATGAGGTCCTGGGTCTCCTTGGCATGAACAGGGAAGGAAGCGATACCGAGGGAGATCGTTATGGGCTCACCTGTCGGGCTTTTCGTAACCGAAAGAATTTTTCTTATTCGTTCAGCAATTTGAAACGCATAGCTCGTAGCCTCATGTTTCACCAGAATAACGAACTCTTCCCCTCCATATCTGAAGTTTAGGCTGCGGTCCCCGGCCAAATCCTCCATCATGCTCGCGAGGAATTTCAGAACTTCATCTCCGGTAAGGTGACCGTGAGTATCATTCACATTCTTGAAGTGGTCAATGTCTAATAAAATCAGCGAGAATGGCGTGTGTCTTGTCGTTAACTTGTTCATGACAGAGTCAAAGGACCTGCGGTTTCCAAGTCCGGTTAACCCATCCATCTTCACTTCATCGCGAAGCTGAGTGATATCCTGATTAATGTTCTGAAAAGCAATCTTAACACTCTGATACAGTAGACGTACTTCGTAATAATTGGACCGTAGATCAGGCAGACTCTTTCCTTTGCCCAGATTCAGTGTAGCCTCGTCTGAGTATTTGGCAAGAATATGTAACGGTCTGGAAATTTGATTCGCAACCCACCATCCCAGTAAGAGGACCAGAATGAGAAAGGGCAGGGATTGAAGAAGCATCTTGTTAATCAAATGAGAGGACGGGCCTTCGATAACCGAGGTAGGAGTCTGTGCGATAATTCCCCAAGAGCTAGTAGGATCAAAGGCGTACCCGGCAAAAAAATCGTGATTCTGGGAGTTGGTTACTCGCTGAGATCCATTTGCACCAGAAAGGACCTTCTGGACAACTGCATTCCCGCTCACGGATTGTCCAATACGCTTCGTGTCCGGGTGAAAGATCAGATGACCGGTCTTCTCGACCACGAAGACATAAGAACCGTTCCCAAAGAAATGCTCCTCCAGCAGAGAATTAAGTACATTCTTCTCCTCCAAATAGATCGTTCCGCCAACAAATCCTTTATACTCCCCATTTTGATTGAAGATAGGCGAAGAAATCAGGATAATATATCTTCCCGACTTGCTTCGGTAAGGATTAGAAATAAAAGGAGTTCTGGATGTAATCGCAAGTTTGCTTGCTTCCGAAGTTAGCTGATCTCCAGGATGGACTCCGGTCGTGTTCGGACTCGTGAACTCGATAACCCGCTTCTCATTGGCAATGAAGATGGAATTGAAGTATTGGCGGTTCTCCTGGTAAAGATCATCAAGAAGTACGGCGTCCATTTTGGCGCCGCGTTTGACGATGGCTGAGATCGATGTAATGTTCTGCCTCATAGTGGTTAACAGGGCTCCGGTGTTGGAGGCCAGCTTCTTGGCGTACTGATTATTACTCTGCAGATAGCTTGAGATCAGGGAATCGCGGTTGACTTGTATGGCAGAGATCATGCCGATCAGCATGGTTAGGAGAACAGCAACAATGACAAGAAAGCTGATGCTGAATCGAAGGGTAAAGCCTTTTTTGTTCACAAATTTCAAAGTAATATCCCGCCTGTAAAATTATGATGATTAACAAGGAAAATTGTCACATGATGACAGTGTGATCTTATTATACATCATCTTCCTAAGAACAGATAATCCAGTTCTCTGGTTGAGCAGCTTATTTTATGGAAAAAGTGAAGTAATGGAAGTGCTTCGTATGAAGAGTTTGAAAAAAGAAGCGCTGTTTAAATATATGTTTGTATCTTATCTGAGCGACAAAGCTACTGATTATAGACAGGAGGAATTTCAGTGACCTACGATTGTATCATCGTCGGGGGAGGGATAGCCGGTCTTCAGGCAGCTATTCAGCTAGGACGGTATTTGACTCATCAGATTCTTGTGATTGATTCTGGCCATGGAAGGTCCACCATTTGCCGGAGTTATCATAATATACTCGGTTGGCCTGAAGGGGTTTCCGGTGTAGAGCTTCGGAAGAGAGGGAAAGCCCAGGCGACGGCGACCGGCGTTAAGTTCGTCCAAGACAAAGTGATAAAGGCAGCCAAACAAGGCCATCTATTTCAGCTTACCGGAGAACAGGGCGAGCGCTATGAAGCCAAGACCTTGCTGCTTGCAACCGGTTTGATGGATCGCTTCCCAGACATCCCGGGCATCCTTCCGGCGATGGGACGGTCCTTGTATGTATGCCCGGATTGCGATGGATTTGAAATCCATGACAGAAAAACGGTGGTAATGGGCTCAGGCAATCCCGGTGCCAACATGGCGCTGCTGCTCGCTGATCGGGCCTCCGAAATGACTTATATTAATCATGAGAAGCAGACTGTTGACGCGGAGATTCTCTCGGAAATAAAGAATCAAGGAATCCGGTATCTCGAGGCAAGTATCAGCCGGGTGTTGGAAGAGCATGACGGAATGATACAGGGCGTCATTCTTGAAGATGGTACAGTAATTCCAGCAGAGAGAGGCTTTATTGCCTTTGGCGGCAATCAGGTTCATTCTGAGCTTGCTGAGGAACTTGGGGCCAAGCTGTATCACAATAAACATGTGGAGGCAGATCCACGCTCCAGGATGACGAACGTCCACAATTTATGGGTTGCCGGAGACTTGGGCGTACATGCTGAGCAGGTGACTGTCGCCATGGGTGATGGTGCTATGGCTGCAATTTCAATCAATAAGGCGCTTAAGAAATTGAGGAAAGTCCAGGAAATTAATCGGTAGGTATCAGCCAGTTTATAATCATTAATTGGGAAAATTTGAAACAATCCCCTCATCTGTAACGTTACAATTAAAGACGAATGAAGCTAGGGGGAATCATAGTGAGAAAGCTCGCGCTTCTGATTGGCGTAATGCTTGCAATTGGAGGATGCTCAGACAGCAATCCGGATACAGCTAAGCAAGAATCTACTGTTCAAGCCCCAAGTCAAAAAGATAAGCAGCCAGCTAAAGCAGCAGATCAGAAGCAGCTGCTTGACATTGCTGCGCTAACAGATACTTACAGCTTTGCGGATCATACAGGCAAGTATCTTATTGCCTTTACCGGCACGCAGGATATGAACCTGAACAAAGCGATTGGTGAGGGCGGCAAAGTTCTGGACGTGAAATTTATCAAGAAGCAATCCGGGAGTGCTAAGGATGATGGCAGACATTGGGCGAACAATTTTGACAACCTGGAGGGACTGATCTTCGAGGTAGTTGGAGGGCAAGCTTCTCCAGACCAGACGTATTACCTTGTCAACGATCGTAAGATGAATATTAAAGCGGTCATTCCCGTCACAAGCGAGGTCAAATCCGGTGTAGAGGATTCGGTTAAGCAGGGCATTCAGAAATTGAAGTCTTTGCAAATCGAGAAAATCTGGGAGATCGGACGCGTGGGCCAGGGCAACCAGATCTATCTGGCCCAGTTCAAGAAGAAGGGCAAGAAGGTAACTGCTTCGATTATACTGAAGCATGGGTCACAGATGGTCGCCAAAGATTATGTGGCCGATTATGATCCGAATTCGACATGGCGGGTAGACGATGGCGGAGAAGTTACGCCGGATATGTTCTCTTTTTTATTCGCAGCTTCCACTAAGAATGGCCTCCTCCTTGGCATGGAGTGGGCCGGTCCGGAAGGGAAGAATGCATTCTTCCTGAATCAAACGGACAAAGCTCTGGTTGAGCTTGAGATTAAGGGCGGGCGTTACATGTCGCCATAACTAGCAGGAATTATTCATTAAGGCCTTGGTATGATTTCATATCAGGGTCTTTTTTTGTGGCCGCGAAAAGGTAATATTGGACGAATTATTCAATACAAATAATATATGGGAGGCAGCTTCTCGCGGGATTATACGGGCTCATTCTTGTTTAAATATATGATGAATAGGAGCTTATGCTTATCCAGGTAAGTAGGTCCGAGCAAGGTTAATCTGTTCTAAAGTTTTGAAGGCGGATTAATCTTTTTTTATATTAGACAGAAAGCTTGTATAAGGATCGGCAGTGGGACTGTTCTTATGTGAAGGAGGAATATCGTGATGAAGAAAAAAGAAGTGGTTGCGATGCTGCTTGCCGGCGGGCAAGGAAAAAGACTAAAAGGTCTCACCAAGAACCTGGCTAAACCTGCTGTATATTTCGGAGGTACATACCGGATCATTGATTTTCCTCTTAGCAACTGCTCGAATTCGGGTATCGATACCGTAGGAGTCCTGACTCAATATGAACCGCTGGTGCTGCATTCGTATATTGGCGTAGGCAGTGACTGGGATATGGAGCGAAAAGATGGAGGGGTCTTCGTTCTTCCTCCGCACGAACGCGAGGATGGCAGCAGCTGGTATCGGGGAACGGCTGATGCAATTTTCAGAAATCTGAAGTTCATTGAACAGTATAACCCAGAACATATTCTGATCCTTTCCGGAGACCACATTTATAAAATGGACTATGACGCCATGCTTGACTATCACAAAGAGAAGAACGCTGATTGTACGATCTCTGTCATTAACGTCACGCTCGAAGAAGCAAGCCGCTTTGGCATTCTGAACACGAATGAGGATCTCAGCATTTATGAATTTGAGGAGAAGCCGGAGCATCCGAAGAGCACGCTTGCCTCGATGGGAATATACTTATTCAAATGGGATGTACTCAAGCAGCATTTGTATGAGGATGAACGAAATCCCGATTCTTCGTTTGATTTCGGGAAAGACATTATTCCCTTGATGCTGAGCAATCAGAAAGTGTTGTATGCGTATCCTTTCGAGGGGTATTGGAGAGATGTGGGTACCGTACAAAGCTTGTGGCAGAGCAATATGGATCTTTTATCAGACAATCCCCCTCTTGATTTGAACGACCCGGCTTGGCGAATTTACACCCGCAGTCCGAACCAGCCTGCTCAATATATTGCTCCCGAGGCCAGCGTAACCAACAGTGTCATTAACGAAGGATGTATTGTTCATGGTTCCATTGAACATTCTGTACTTTTCTATGGAATTGAGGTTGGCGAAGGTAGTGTGATTACGGATTCAGTAATTATGCCCAAGGTGAAAATAGGCAAAAATGTCCGAATCCATAAAGCGATCGTTAGTGAGAATCTTGTTATCGAGGACAACACCGTGCTTGGCCTACATCGACCCGATGAGGATGAAATACTCTTAATTACAGATGAGGAGCTCTCTTCACTGAAAGAACAGGAAGCTTCGGTATCGACCAATAACTGAGATAAAGGCGGTGTTCCCATGTCTGAACTAATGGGTGTTATTAATCTCGATCATGAGTTAGACCTGCTGAATGAATTAACCTACTTCCGCTGCGGGGCTGCTGTTCCTTTTGCTGGGAGATACCGGTTGATTGATTTTGTATTATCCAATATGGCTAATGCCGAAATGAAAGATATTGCTGTCTTCGTCCGGCGTAAATACCGCTCCCTTATGGACCATCTGGGAGAGGGAAGACCTTGGGATCTGGATCGGAAGCGGGGAGGACTCTTCATTCTGCCGCCTGACTGGAATGATACCTCCGATACTTCGCATGGAGATTTACAGCATTTGCGCAATAATCTGGATTTCTTCAAACGGGGCAAAGCCAAATACATCCTGCATTCCGGCAGCCAGCATCTTTGCAAGGTGGATTTCGGTGATGCCTTCAATTATCACAAGGAGAAGGGGGCCGATGTCACCCTGATCTATACCAAGGTAGATCAGCTTGAACCTGAGCACGATCCATGCCTGCGGCTTGAAGTTGGTGGGGATGGCTTTGTAAGCAATATCCACCATGAGAAAGATCATCCGAACGTCTATATGGAGATGTTCATTATGGAGAAAAAATTCTTTCTTGAGCAGGTAAGGCATTGCATCGCGCATGGCGACAGCTATTTTTTTCGGGATGCAATCCAAAAGAATCATCATAACCTGAACATTGCCGCCTATGAATATAAAGGGTATCATGCCGTTATTAACTCGGTGGAGAGCTACTACAAGAATAGTCTTGAGCTGCTTTGTCCAAAAAATTACACCAGTCTATTCAAAGAACGGCCTGTAAATACGAAAATAAAATATGAGGCACCTACAAAATATCTCGATAGTGCGAGTGTAAATAATTCATTGGTTGCAAATGGCTGCATAATTGGAGGAAGCGTGGAGAATAGCATTCTGTTCCGCGGAGTTAAGGTACAGAAGGGTGCCAAAGTTACCAACTCTATCATTATGCAAAAATGTGTGATCGGTGAGAACGCCGTTATTGAGAATGTGATACTGGATAAAGATGTGAATCTTCCCCCTGACCGTATGCTCGTTGGGGATGTGAAGCGGCCATTTGTCATAGCGAAGAGCAGTACACTTTAAACTACGATTAGAGTGCCCGACAGGAGGATTTATTTTGTTTACCGATAAGGAAAGCTTCAAGAAAGTCTTCAGTGATAGTCTGGTAGGGGAACTTGGGACGCCGCTCGAGGAGGCTACGAGCGCGGATGTATATAAGGTACTCAGTGGACTGATCCGGGAATATGCAGGCCGGGATTGGGCAGCAACGAATCGGGAATATAAGCAGCGTGGGGAGAAGCAGGTCTATTATTTCTCCATGGAATTCCTGATTGGCCGTCTGCTCGGGAACAACCTGCTGAATCTCGGTATTCTGGATATCGTACGCGTTGGTCTTCAGGAGCTGGGATGGAACCTTGAAGAAATCGAAGAACAGGAATCTGATGCCGGTCTTGGTAACGGAGGCCTCGGCCGCCTGGCAGCCTGCTTCATGGATTCACTCGCTTCACTTCAGTATGCCGGTCATGGCTGCGGAATCCGCTATAAATATGGTCTTTTTGAACAAAAGATCATTGATGGCGATCAGGTAGAACTGCCGGATTATTGGCTGCAGAAGGG
>RCUQ01001274.1_pt1 | contig 10102 bp, 5 predicted proteins | sample 2166351 | NCBI WGS metagenome assembly RCUQ01 (sample SAMN09932597, study PRJNA488358) | compost metagenome | feature: garden; material: soil; isolation source: compost soil in acetonitrile-enriched culture | place: Germany: Experimental Botanical Garden Goettingen | collected 2016-01-27
GACCTTCTTCTTTGATTTGTGCTTCTACCACGTGAGAACCCGGAACTAACCAAGCGGTAACATTGTCGGCTTTTTTTCTTCCTTTTACAATTTCTGTAAAAGCTCTGAAATCTTCAATTCTACCATTAGTACAACTTCCTAAGAAAACGTAGTCGATTTGTTTTCCAATCATAACGTCATCTTCTTCAAAGCCCATGTAAGCCAAAGATTTTTTATAAGTTTCCTCGCCACCTTCCACTTGGTCAGCACTTGGAATATGTTTAGAGATACCAATTCCCATTCCTGGATTCGTACCATAAGTAATCATTGGTTCGATATCTGCTGCATCAATATTCAATTCAGCATCAAAAACAGCATCAGCATCAGTTTTTAAAGTTTTCCAATACTCCACTGCTTTTGTCCAAGCTTCTCCTTTTGGAGCGTATAATCTGCCTTCCAAGAAATCGAAAGTTTTTTGGTCAGGAGCAATCATACCACCACGAGCACCCATTTCGATACTCAAGTTACAAACAGTCATACGACCTTCCATAGACATGTCTTCAAAAACATTTCCAGCGTATTCAGCAAAATATCCTGTACCTCCGGAAGTAGTTAATTTTGAAATGATATACAAAGCCACATCTTTTGGTCCAACACCTTTGCTCAAAGTTCCGTTTACGTTGATACGCATTTTCTTTGGTTTGGGTTGCATGATACATTGCGTAGCCATAACCATTTCTACCTCAGAAGTTCCGATACCAAAAGCAATAGCACCAAAAGCACCATGAGTAGAAGTGTGAGAATCTCCACAAACAATTGTGGCACCTGGTAAAGTAATTCCGTTTTCAGGACCAACTACGTGAACGATTCCATTTTTTTGGTGACCTAGTCCCCAGTGAGAAATACCATATTCTGCAGCGTTGTCTTCTAATGCCTTTAATTGATTAGCAGACAGAGCGTCTTGAACCGGTAAATGTTGATTTATAGTTGGGGTGTTGTGATCAGCAGTTGCAAAAGTGCGTTCTGGGTATAAAACCGAGGTGCCTCTTGTTTTTAAACCTAAAAAAGCAACAGGACTGGTAACTTCATGGATGAAATGACGGTCAATAAAAAACACGTCTGGTCCATCTTCAATTTTACGTACTACATGTGAATCCCATACTTTGTCAAATAATGTCTTACTCATTTTAATTTTTTTTTAAGTGTATTTCTTTTTTTACAACCCTAGTGATTCACTAAAAATTGTAACAATGGCAACAAATCTAAAAAAAGAAATAAAGGAGTCAATTATGCTATTTCATTATAATACGATACCCAAACAGATTTAAAAATAGATTAACGCATTGGTTATGCTATTTTGGACATTATTATGCAGCTTTGTTTTTGACTTTAAATTCTTTTTTTAAGTTATTTTTATATTGCTTTTTGTTTTTTTACAATTTGCAAATTTATTGTAAATTCAATCATAAAATGGATTATTTTGATATAAAAATATAACAAAATGAAATAAAATCGTAATAATTAGCAATAATAGCACCTTTTTGTATTTCAATAAAAGTAGTTTTATCTGAGATTTTAAACCAGTAAAAAGATACTGTCCGAGTGTTTGCATGAGTGCTATTTCCTGATGAAATACTACGACATCCAAAAAACAGATATTCTTGTTTATTTTGTATTTTTTAACGTACTATTATTGAAATGATTGAGAATTTTGCAATCAGAATTTGAGTTGGAAGAATTTGACGAGACCACTTAGATTCAGATTTTAGAGACATTTTTTTGTTAATAACTTAGGTGTTTCATTAGCCTAAAAAAACCTAAATTTGAAATTCATTTTTTGTATTTTTAAATAAATACAAACACTTCATTTACAGTTATGTACTTAATATTCGATACCGAAACCACAGGATTACCCAAACGTTGGGACGCACCTATAACCGACACGAACAACTGGCCACGTTGTATTCAAATCGCATGGCAGTTGCATGATGATATGGGTAAACTCATCGAACATCAGGATTATTTGGTGAAGCCGGAAGGGTTTAATATTCCTTATGATGCAGAACGAATCCACGGTATTTCGACGGAATTGGCAGAAGCGGACGGCGTTTCTCTGTCTGAAGTTTTGGAGAAATTCAATATTGCTTTAGGTAAAGCCAAATTTATCGTGGGTCAGAATCTAGGTTTTGATGTCAATATTATGGGTTGTGAATTTCACCGAATGGGAGTAGATTCACCTATGGCCTCAATGCCGGTTCTTGATACCTGTACCGAAGTTACGGCTTCTTTATTAAAATTACCCGGAGGTCGTGGAGGTAAATTTAAATTGCCAACCTTAACGGAATTGCACAGTTATCTTTTTGATAAACCTTTTGCGGAAGCACACAATGCTACTGCCGATGTGGAGGCAACCACGCGTTGTTTTTTGGAGTTAATCCGTAGAGATATTTTTACGAAAGAAGAGCTCGATGTTCCGGCCAGCTATTTTCAGGATTTTCAAAATAAAAACCCAAGAGAAATTCAACTCATTGGTTTAAAACATATTAATTTAAAAGAAGCGTCTGATAAAATTCGTCAGCAACTTCAAGAAGTCGCGCAAGATACTACGCAAACTACTATTTCAGAAGCAGATAAAAAAGATTTTTCTGCGGCCAAGTTTGCGCATTTACACAATCATACCCAATTTTCGGTTTTGCAATCCACCATCGGGATTGGTCCTTTAGTTTCCGCTACCGTAAAAAATAATTTCCCTGCTGTTGCGATGACCGATACGGGAAATATGATGGGAGCTTTTCATTTTGTTAGTGCCGTTATGAATCACAACAAAGGAGCTTCTGCTAAAAATAAAGCCTTGGTTGAAAGCGGGGAGGAGCCAACCGAAATGGAGATTAAACCTATTGTAGGTTGTGAATTTAATATTTGTGAAAACCATTTTGATAAAACCAAAAAAGACAACGGGTATCAGGTGGTTTTGTTAGCCAAAAACAAAAAGGGCTATCATAATTTGGCCAAAATGGCTTCTATTGCTTATACAGAAGGCTTTTATTATGTGCCCAGAATTGATAAGGTCGTTGTAGAAAAATACAAGGAAGATATCATGGTCTTGTCGGGGAATTTATACGGAGAGATTCCGAGTAAAATTCTGAATATTGGTGAAAACCAAGCCGAAGAAGCTTTGATTTGGTGGAAAGAACAGTTTGGAGCTGATTTTTATATCGAGCTCATGCGCCACCAGCAGGAAGATGAAAATCGGGTGAATAAAACCTTAGTTGAGTTTTCGCAAAAACACAATGTAAAGTTAATCGCTACCAATAACACCTATTATGTAAATAAAGAAGATGCCAATGCACATGATATTTTGTTGTGTGTAAAAGATGGTGAAAAACAAGCTACCCCTATCGGTCGTGGTCGTGGGTATCGTTACGGCTTACCCAATCAGGAATATTATTATAAGTCGGAAGAGGAAATGAAAAAACTCTTTGCCGATTTGCCGGAAGCCATTATCAATATTCAGGAAATTGTAGACAAGGTCGAAATTTACTCACTGTATCGTGATGTATTACTTCCAAAATATGATATTCCTGAAGAATTTATAGTTCCTGAAGATCAAGCTGATGGAGGAGTTAGAGGTGAGAATAAATATTTACGACACCTGACAATGGTAGGTGCGGAAAAAAGATATGGCGAAATTACTCCAGATATTCAAGAGCGATTGGATTTTGAGTTATTGACTATTTCGAATTCCGGATATCCGGGTTATTTCTTGATTGTGCAGGATTTCATTGCCAAAGCCCGGGAAATGGATGTTTCCGTAGGGCCCGGTCGTGGTTCGGCTGCCGGTTCAGCGGTGGCGTATTGTTTAGGGATTACTAATATTGACCCGATTAAATACGATTTGCTTTTTGAGCGTTTCTTAAATCCGGATCGTGTGTCCATGCCCGATATTGATATTGATTTTGATGACGAGGGTCGTGGTCGTGTCATGGATTACGTAATTAATAAATATGGAGCCAATCAGGTGGCACAGATTATCACTTACGGTAAAATGGCAACCAAATCGGCGATTCGTGATACGGCGCGTGTTTTGGATTTACCGTTGTTTGAAGCCGACAGAATTGCGAAACTGATTCCGGGAATGATGCCGTCGAAATGGAATCTGGCCCGTTTTATTTCAGAAGATGAAAGTGATGTGAAAAAAGCATTAAAATCATCTGAAGAATGGGACAAAGTAAAAGAGTTGATTGGTATCGCCAATACAGATGATTTGGCGGGTGAGACCATACAGCAGGCCAAAATTTTGGAGGGCTCTATGCGAAATACCGGAATTCATGCGTGTGGGGTAATTATTACTCCAGATGATATTACGAATTTCGTTCCTGTAACCACAGCTAAAGACTCCGATTTATATGTGACCCAGTTCGACAACTCTGTGGCGGAAAGTGCCGGACTGTTGAAGATGGACTTCTTGGGTCTGAAGACCCTTACCCTTATTAAAGACACGGTTAAACTTGTCAAATACAGAACTGGAGTAGAGCTCAATCCGGATAATTTCCCGATTGATGATGTAAAAACGTATGAACTGTTCCAAAAGGGAGAAACAGTAGGGGTTTTCCAATACGAGTCGCCCGGAATGCAGAAATACATGAAGGATTTGAAGCCGACTGTTTTTGCAGATTTAATTGCGATGAATGCGCTGTATCGTCCGGGACCTCTAGAATATATTCCTTCTTTTGTTCGTCGTAAAAACGGGGAAGAAGAAATCAAATACGATTTAGATGCCTGCGAAGAATATTTGGCGGAAACCTATGGAATCACAGTTTATCAGGAGCAGGTGATGCTTTTGTCGCAAAAATTGGCCGGATTTACAAAAGGTGAGGCTGACGTTTTGCGTAAAGCGATGGGTAAAAAGCAGATTGATGTCCTTAATAAAATGAAGCCTCAGTTTGTTAACCAAGCGGCGGAGAAAGGTCATGATCCTACAGTTTTGGAGAAAATCTGGAAAGACTGGGAAGCTTTTGCGAGTTATGCATTTAACAAGTCGCACTCTACCTGTTATGCTTGGATTGCCTACCAAACTGCTTTTCTGAAAGCACATTATCCTGCTGAATATATGGCGGCGGTGCTTTCAAATAACATGAATGATATCAAGCAGGTTTCGTTCTTTATGGAAGAATGTAAGCGTATGGGATTACAGGTTTTAGGACCGGATGTCAATGAGTCATTTTACAAATTTACCGTAAATGATGATTATGCGGTACGTTTTGGAATGGGAGCTATTAAAGGAGTAGGATCCGGAGCGGTGGCTACGATTGTAGAAAACAGGAAAGACGGAAAATATAAATCGATTTTTGATTTAACCAAAAGAATCGATTTACGTGCTGCGAATAAAAAAGCCTTGGAGAACCTGGCTTTGGCAGGAGGTTTTGATTCGTTTGTAGGGACTACACGTGCACAATATTTTCATGATGATGGTGATGGAATTACCTTTTATGAAAAAGCGATTCGGTATGGTTCAAAGTTTCAGGAGAATGAGAATTCCTCACAGGTGAGTTTGTTTGGAGATACCAGTGAAGTACAGATTGCAGAACCGGTTGTGCCGCCATGCGAGGATTGGAGTACAATGGAAAAACTCGCCAAAGAGAAGGAAGTGGTTGGGATTTATATCTCAGGACATCCTTTGGATGATTACAAATTTGAGATGAAACATTTTTGTAATGCCAGATTAGAAGCTTTGAAAAACCTGGAGCCGCATGTGGGTAAAACCTTGGCTTTTGGCGGAATTATAAATAATGTGCAACATCGTGTGGCTAAAAATGGAAAAGGTTGGGGGATGTTTTCACTCGAAGGTTATGATGAGAGTTATGAATTCCGAATTTTTGGCGAAGAGTATTTGAAGTTCCGCCATTTTCTGATTCAAAATAATTTTACCTACATGAAGGTGGTGGTAAAAGAAGGATGGGCAGACAAAGAAACCGGAAAAAAAGGAGAGCCAAGAATGCAGTTTATGTTGATACAGTATTTGCAGGATGTATTGCCAACATTTGCTAAAAAACTGATTGTATTGCTGAATATTAATGATTTGCAGGCTGAATTCATTCATAGATTAAGCCATCTTTTTCAAGAGAACAAAGGGGATAATACCGTGACTTTTGAGATTATGGAATTGGAAAAAATAAAGCGAATTATAGAAACGACTTCCGACTTTGAAGAGAATGATGAGGTTGTTTTTACTGATGAAAATGAAGATTCAGATTCGGTTCTGATGGAAGCACCGCAAGTCAATACTACGACAGAAATCGAAGAGATAAAAGTGGTGACCAAATTAAGTATGCCAAGCCGAAAATTAAAAGTCAAAATCTCTAATGAATTATTAGTGGAATTGGAGAAAATGCAGATTAATTTTAAGCTGAATTGATTTTTTTATGAGTTAAATTTAAATAAGTTCAATGATTTTTTAGTTAAAAGTATGCGTGCATAGTAAAAATTTAGCCTAAAGACTGAGGAATGTCTCAAAAGTACATTTAAGTGTCTGAAGTGTGTAAAAACATTGGTTAAAATTATTTTAAGTTTGCGCAAATTAATTAATAAAAATCATGAAAAATAGTTTGTTATTAGGGCTTTTGGTGTGTAGTATGACCATGATGGCTCAAACTGAAAAAAAAGAAAGTTGGTATTTTAAATTGGGAGGTTCTTATTTTGTGCAGACTGCTGCAACAGAATTTCCAACTGTTTCAGGGCAATTGCCTAATACAGATGTGTATGCTGCAGATGGAACCACTTTGGTTTCCAGAGAAACGAACCACGGTTCTTTTGGAGAAGGATTCCGTACAGGTATAAATGCAGGATATCGTTTTTCACCACGTTTCGGTCTTGAGATGGGGTTTAATTTTTTCACAAGCAATAGTAAAACGATGGTTGAAACGGTAAATAGATTAGTTGCTGCCGGTCCAACTTTTGTAACAGGTAAAGCGGAAGGACAAATAACTGCATTCGATTTTGCTCCTGCTGTTGTTTTGTTTTTAGGTGAAAGCAAAGGATTTGAGCCTTATACTAAAGTAGGGATCATTGTTCCTGTTGTAGGAGATTTAACTATTGAAACCAAAAGAACGTATACTAACCCACTTGGAACTACAAATACGTACACAAAAGATGTGATTTTGCCTAATCCGACAGTTGGTTTTATGGCTACTTTAGGAACGTCTTATAAATTAGGTAAAAATATTGCTGCTTTTGCAGAATTAGAATACCGTAATTTTACAGTTCACGGAAAATCGAAAGAAACGGAAGCGTATACTGAAAATGGTGTAGATAAATTAAACACGCCTACTGCTTTTCGTGCGGACGCATCGTACTCTGCCAGTCATGTGAATTATGTGGAGCAAATTAATACGACTTCAAACAGTAAAGTAACAAATGCTGCTGGTTTTGACAATACTAAAGCAACTGATGATATTAGTTCTTATGTTGGAATTAGCGGATTAGGTTTGACTCTTGGGTTGAAATACAGTCTGTAATTGAAGACCATTACCATACAATAAAGACTTTCTGAAAAGAAGGTCTTTTTTTTGTTAGTATGGATTACGCGAAAGGTATTGAGATCCCAAATGCCCTAGCCCTGATGTAAGCGGCATCCTTTTATGGCCTTTTTTCGGGCAATAAAAGATATAGCGCGCAGCAGGAATAAGCTCCTGAAGAAACCCATTGGAACAGACAGAAAAGAAGGAATAAGAATTGACAATATACTTATAGCCAAAACTAATTTGCGAATAGTGTTTGATTAGTTTTTAATTTCTAAATTTGTACTCAAGTTTTAAACTTTTAAACAAAGATATATTATGGCATTAGCAATAACAGATGCTACTTTTGAAGAAGTAGTTTTGAAATCAGATAAACCGGTAATGGTTGATTTTTGGGCAGCATGGTGTGGGCCTTGTCGAATGGTTGGACCAATCATTGACGAATTAAGTAATGAATACGACGGGAAAGTGGTTGTTGGAAAAGTTGATGTAGATGCAAACCAAGAATTCGCGGCAAAATACGGAGTGAGAAACATTCCAACTGTGTTGGTTTTTCATAACGGAGAAGTAGTAGGAAAACAAGTAGGAGTAGCTCCGAAACAAACCTACGCGGATAGTTTAGACGCCTTGTTGTAATCGGTAGATTATGATTTATATTAGGAAAGGTTTGGCGAAAGTCAAGCCTTTTTTTGTTGAATTTGAAGCGTTTCAATAAGACCTATAAGAATCACAGCAGATTCGCGAATTAAAAAAATGATTTTAAAATCAGTGAATCAGTGGTGTGCTATTTTCTTTTCCAATCTTTAAATTTTTCAATAATCCAATCTTTTGATACATTTTTAATACATTTGAGAGATGAAGATTGAATCACAAATAGAGAAAATTTCCAGTTTCCAACATTTGGAATTGTTAGCCAATCAGGTAGTGGAAGGTTTTATTTCCGGTATGCACAAAAGTCCGTTTCATGGATTTTCGGCCGAATTTGCAGAGCATAAAGTGTATAATGTAGGAGAGAGTACCAGACATATCGATTGGAAATTATTTGCCAAGACCGACAGATTGTATACAAAGCGATTTGAGGAAGAGACGAATTTGCGTTGTCATATTATCATTGATAATTCCTCCTCGATGCATTACCCTAAATTAAGGGATAGTCAGCCCTTTTTTGAAAGCAAAATAGGTTTCTCCGTTCTGGCTTCGGCGGTTTTAATGAATCTGTTGAAGAAACAACGTGATGCAGTTGGGCTAAGTGTGTTTTCCGATAAATATGAGTATTATGCTCCCGAAAAAGGCAGTGAGCGTCATCACCGAATGATCTTAAATGCGCTTGAGAACCTTCTTGAAAATCCAAATGAAAAGAAAAGCACCGATACAATTACTTATTTGCATCAAATAGCGGAGAAAATTCACCGTCGTTCGATGATTATTTTGTTCACGGATATGTTTCAGTCAGGGTCTGATCCGTCGGGAGAAGAAAAACTGTTTAATGCCTTGCAACATTTGAAACATAATAAACATAAAGTGGTTTTGTTTCATGTGGTGGATAACAAAACGGAATTAAAATTTGATTTTGATAATGCGCCGCGGAAGTTTATTGATGTAGAAACGGGAGAAGAAGTAGCGATTTTTGCCGATAATGTGAAGTCAGCATACGAAAAAGAGGTCGATAGTTACTTTAAAAGACTGGCGTTAACCTGTGCGCAGAACAGAATTAAGTACATTCCGGTGGGTGTTGGTGAAAATTTTGAAAAAATATTATTGACATATTTGGTTGAAAAACAAAACTTTGGATAATTGAGCGGAGTTTTATTTAAAATTCTCTATAAAAACACTTGCGTAAACGAAAATCTATTGTATCTTTGCCACCGCAATAAAGCAGAGGTTTGGTAGTTCAGTTGGTTAGAATACATGCCTGTCACGCATGGGGTCGCGGGTTCGAGTCCCGTCCAGACCGCTAATATTGGGAAAGCCTTTCGTAACAGAAAGGCTTTTTTTGCCAATATACAGTATCTAAAGCTAGTTGTGTTGTTTGGTCGGCCTTGTAAGCTGACCGGGTTTAGTAGTTAGACCAATGAAAAGCTTTCCAATGTTTCTGGATTTATTTCGGGACCTACGGATGGCTTTTTTGATTTATAGATGTTCTGGTTCATTTTTAGATTTATTTACGTTTTTTAGGATTGAATCCGTAAAAAATGCTTGCGTAAACGAAAATCTATCGTATATTTGCCACCGCAATAAAGCAGAGGTTTGGTAGTTCAGTTGGTTAGAATACATGCCTGTCACGCATGGGGTCGCGGGTTCGAGTCCCGTCCAGACCGCTAATATTGGGAAAGCCTTTCATAACAGAAAGGCTTTTTTTTTCCAAATACATCCCGATGCTTCGGGATAAAGCTAGTTGTGTTGTTGGTCGGCCTTGTAAGCTGACCGGGTTTAGTAGTTAGACCAATGAAAAGCTTTTCGTTTCGGCGAACGGCTTTTTTGATTTTAAGGCGGTTTGTAAAAGGTGTATTTAGGTTTTTTTTCTGAACCATATAAGTTCATCTAAGTTTAAGTTTTCGATTATAAAACCTTAAATGTTCTTATATCGCTTATATGGTTAAAACTTT
>RCUQ01001275.1_pt1 | contig 10102 bp, 17 predicted proteins | sample 2166351 | NCBI WGS metagenome assembly RCUQ01 (sample SAMN09932597, study PRJNA488358) | compost metagenome | feature: garden; material: soil; isolation source: compost soil in acetonitrile-enriched culture | place: Germany: Experimental Botanical Garden Goettingen | collected 2016-01-27
GATTCATGTATCGAACGTTATGCACGTTGATCCAAAGAGCGGAAAAGTAACTCGTATCGGTTACAAAGTATTGGATAACGGCAAAAAAGTTCGTGTAGCTAAGAAGTCCGGAGAAGTGATCGACTAATCCAGCATTGAATGAAAGGAGGTCCATGATTCATGGCAGCAAGATTGAAAGAGCGTTATTTGAATGAAGTTTCCCCAGCTTTGGTTCAAAAGTTTAACTATACAACAGTTATGCAAGTGCCAAAAATCGAGAAGGTAGTTATCAACATGGGTGTTGGTGACGCTGTATCTAACTCGAAAGTACTTGATTCTGCGGTGAATGATCTGCAGTTGATCTCTGGTCAAAAACCAGTAATCACTCGTGCGAAGAAATCCATTGCCGGATTTAAACTTCGTGAGAACATGCCGATCGGTGTGAAAGTAACACTTCGCGGTGAGCGTATGTACTACTTCCTCGACAAGCTGTTCAATGTAACTCTGCCACGTGTACGTGACTTCCACGGTGTATCAAACAAAGCGTTTGACGGACGTGGTAACTACACACTCGGCCTCAAGGAACAATTGATCTTCCCTGAGATTGAATATGATAAAGTTGACAAAGTGCGCGGTATGGATATCGTTATCGTAACTACGGCTAAAACTGATGAAGAGTCCCGCGAATTGCTGACTCAACTCGGAATGCCTTTTGTAAAGTAAGGAAAAATTCGATTCTTGGAATCGATTCGGGAGGTGTCAGGCTAAGTGGCAAAAACTTCAATGAAAGTTAAACAACAACGCACACCTAAGTTTAAAGTACGTGCATACACACGTTGCGAGCGTTGTGGTCGTCCACATTCGGTGCTGCAAAAATATAAAATCTGCAGAATTTGTTTCCGTGAATTAGCTTATAAAGGCCAGATCCCTGGCGTGAAAAAAGCAAGCTGGTAAACAATCAACAACGGGAAGGAGGTTTACACGAATGACTATGTCAGATCCAATTGCTGATATGCTTACACGTATTCGTAACGCGAATGTAGTGCGTCACGAAACTGTGGAAATGCCTGCATCTACGATCAAAAAACAAATCGCTGAAATCTTGAAGCGTGAAGGTTTTATCCGTGATGCAGAATATATCGATGACAATAAACAAGGGATTATCCGCATTTTCTTGAAATACGGGTCCAATAACGAGCGTGTTATTTCCGGATTGAAAAGAATTAGTAAGCCTGGCCTTCGCGTGTATACGAAGAGCAATGAAGTTCCTCGTGTCCTCGGCGGTTTGGGTATTGCGATCATCTCCACATCCAAGGGAGTTATGACCGACAAAGAAGCTCGTCAATCCAAAGCTGGCGGCGAAGTTGTCTGCTACGTTTGGTAATAAAAGTCACAAAACAAGGAGGTGCAGCAAATGTCTCGTATTGGTCGCAAACCAATAAATGTACCAAGTGGTGTTGATATCAAAGTTGATAACACCGTAATTACGGTAAAAGGACCTAAAGGTACTTTGACTCGTGAACTTCACAAGGACATGAAAGTAACTGTGGAAGAGAACCAAATCACAGTTGAACGTCCTTCCGATAATAAACTTCACCGTTCCCTTCATGGCACAACGCGCAGCGTTGTTAGCAACATGGTGAGCGGCGTAACCGACGGTTTCTCTAAGAACCTTGAATTGGTTGGGGTTGGATACCGTGCAAGCAAATCTGGTGACAAGATCGTCCTGAACGTGGGTTACTCCCACCCGGTTGAAATTTCACCTGAACCAGGCATCGAATTTGAAGTTCCTGCTAACACAAAGATCATCGTTAAAGGAATCGATAAAGAGCGCGTAGGTGCATACGCTGCTAAAATCCGTTCCGTACGCGAACCAGAACCTTACAAAGGTAAAGGGATCAAGTATGAAGGCGAACGTATTATTCGTAAAGAAGGTAAAGCTGGTAAGAAGAAGTAAGCTTCTTAATTCAGTTAACCCGATTGCGGCTTGAATTGAAACAGCTTGTATGGTAAACCGAAGGGAGTGAAATGGAAGTCATGATTACAAAAGCGGATAAAAACAAAGCGCGTCTGAAAAGACACCTGCGTGTGCGTAAAAAAATCCAAGGAACGGCTGAACGTCCAAGACTTAACGTATACCGTTCTTCCAAACATATCTATGCTCAACTGATCGATGACGTAGCAGGCGTAACTCTTGTGTCTGCTTCTACAGTTGATAAAGAGCTTAGTGCTAACGTTAAAAATGGCGGTAGTGTTGAGTCTGCTCGTCAAGTTGGAGAGCTCATCGCTAAACGTGCTCAAGATAAAAATGTTAAGAATGTGGTATTTGACCGCGGAGGTTATTTGTACCATGGACGGATTCAAGCGTTGGCTGATGCAGCTCGCGAAGCTGGACTTGAATTCTAAGACTATTTCTAAAAGGAGGTTAACGACTTGCGTGTAGATCCTAACGCTTTAGAACTGACTGAAAGAGTTGTAAATATTAATCGTGTAGCTAAAGTTGTAAAGGGCGGACGTCGTTTTAGTTTCAGCGCACTAGTAGTTGTCGGTGACGGCAATGGCTGGGTTGGTGCTGGTATCGGTAAAGCAGGCGAAGTTCCAGATGCAATTCGCAAAGGTATTGAAGATGCGAAGAAGAATCTGGTACACGTTCCCCTGGTTGGAACGACTATTCCTCACCTTGTGACCGGACACTTTGGTGCCGGCCGCGTTCTCTTGAAACCGGCATCGGAAGGTACCGGAGTTATCGCTGGTGGACCAGTTCGTGCAGTTCTTGAACTTGCTGGTGTAGGCGACATTTTGACAAAATCCCTAGGTTCTTCGAATTCCATGAACATGGTCAACGCGACTTTGGAGGGCTTGTCCCGTCTGAAACGTGCTGAAGATGTTGCGAAATTGCGCGGCAAAACCGTCGAAGAACTTCTCGGTTAAGGAGGGAATCTAAATGGCAAAACTTCAAATTACCCTCGTACGGAGTTTGATTGGCCGTCCAGAGGACCAACGTACAACCGTTAACACTTTGGGACTTCGCAAAATCAACCAACAAGTAGTTCACAATGACAACCCAGCTATTCGTGGCATGGTTAACAAAGTGACTCACTTGGTATCTGTACAAGAAATTCAAGACTAAGACATATAGATTCAGCTTACAATTATGAAGGAGGTGCAACGAACGATGAAGTTACATGAGCTTTCCCCAGCTCCTGGTTCCCGCAAAGAACGCAAACGCGTAGGACGCGGTACCAGCAGTGGTATGGGTAAAACATCTGGACGTGGTCACAAAGGTCAAAACGCTCGTTCCGGCGGTGGTGTTCGTCCGGGCTTCGAAGGCGGACAAAACCCGCTCTATCGTCGCTTGCCAAAACGTGGTTTTGTTAACCCAACCCGTAAAGAGTATGCGATTGTGAACATCGAGGAACTTAACAACTTTGCGGCTGATACAGAAGTTACTCCTGAACTGTTGTTTGAACAAGGAATCGTTAAGAACGCAAAAAGCGGTATCAAGATTCTTGGCAACGGTGAAGTTACTGTTAAATTGTCTGTAAAAGCAAATAAGTTCTCTCAATCTGCGGTAGAGAAGATCGAGGCTGCCGGCGGTAAAACCGAGGTGATCTAATGTTTAAAACCCTCAAGAATATATGGAATGTGAAGGACTTACGCAACCGGATTTTGTTTACACTGTTTATTTTCTTGATCTACCGGATTGGTACATTTGTACCGGTTCCGGGTGTTAACACGGATGTGTTTACTGCAACGAATCAAGCAGGTAATGCATTGTTCGGCCTCCTGAACACGTTCTCGGGCGGCGCATTGAAACAATTTTCAATTCTGGCGCTCGGGATCTATCCATATATCACGGCTTCCATCATCGTTCAACTCCTGTCTATGGATGTCGTTCCGAAGTTAGCGGAATGGGCCAAACAGGGTGAGATGGGGAAAAAGAAATCAGCACAGCTCACGCGTTACTTGACGATTGTGCTGGGGGTTATTCAAGCCTTTGCAATGTCGATCGGATTCAACCGGATCTATGGCACAGAGATGATCCCCAATGCTACATTTGCGGACTATGCCTTGATTGCTATCGTGCTTACGGCAGGAACTGCGTTCCTGATGTGGCTGGGCGAGCAAATCACAGAGAAGGGAATTGGTAATGGTATTTCGCTGATTATCTTTGCGAGTATTATTGCAGGAATTCCAGGTCACATTCAAAGCTTAGTTAACTCTGATTTCATTGCGGAAGGGCAAACCTTCTTGAATATTGCTAAATTCGTAATCATCGCTCTGGTAGTAGTACTGATTATTGTCGGTGTAATCTACATCCAGCAAGCGATCCGAAAGATCCCAGTACAGTATGCAAAACGGGTTGTTGGCAATAAGATGTACGGTGGACAAAACACGCATATCCCATTGAAAATCAACGCGGCTGGCGTTATTCCTGTTATCTTTGCTGTATCCCTTCTTCAGTTCCCTTCGATTATCGCTGGTTTCTGGTCTACGCATGCTTGGGCTCGGTGGATTATCGACAATTTCTCTATGCAGAAAGCTGCACCTCTTGCTATGGTGCTGTATGTCATAATGATTATTGGTTTTACGTTCTTCTATACCTTTGTTCAAATGAATCCAACCCAAATGGCGGATCAGATGAAGAAGAACGGAGGCTATATTCCGGGAGTTCGTCCAGGGAAAACAACGGCCACTTATCTCACTCGTGTTATGACACGTTTGACGATGACCGGTGCGATCTTCCTGGCACTCATTTCACTACTTCCGATAGCCTTGGGCTCTTGGGCTGGACTACCTAGCTCAATTCAAATTGGAGGTACATCTCTTCTAATCGTTGTCGGCGTTGCGCTGGATACGATGAAGACGATCGAAAGCCAATTGATGAAGCGCCACTACAAAGGGTTTATTAATAAGTAGGCGATAGGTTCCGGCCGGGCTCTTCTAGACTCGAACCGGCACCTATTGTTATGTTCTTGCACTCAAGCTATTTTTGGAGGGAGTGGCAGACGTGAACATCTTAATTATGGGGCCTCCTGGGGCAGGAAAAGGAACACAAGCAGAAGTCATTATCGGTGAATTCGGCATTCCGCATATTTCGACAGGCGATGCATTTCGTCTAGCGATCAAACAAGGAACTCCCGTAGGGATTAAAGCTAAAGAATACATCGATCAAGGCCTGTTGGTACCTGATGATGTGACAGTCGGCATCGTTCGTGAGCGTCTTCAGCAGTCCGATTGCGAAAAAGGTTTTTTACTGGATGGTTTTCCAAGAACCCTTTCGCAAGCGGAAGCGCTGGACCAACTGCTTACGGAACTGGGACGTAAACTGGATCATGTTGTTAACCTGAAAGTAGATCGTGACAAGCTGCTTGCTCGTCTTACAGGACGACGCATTTGCAAATCTTGTGGATCTACCTATCATGTGCTCTTTAATCCTCCTAAACAGGAAGGTGTATGTGATAAATGCGGCGGTGAACTGTACCAACGTTCTGATGATAACGAAGAGAGCGTAGGCACACGACTGGACGAATATATCACCAAAACTGCACCGCTCCTTAACTTTTATGAACAACAAGGTTTGCTTCGCGAAGTCGATGGCGAACTGGAAATCGATACGGTATCCCAAGAAATCGTATCTTTACTGAGAGGTTAGCTGAATGATCATTTGTAAATCCGAAACGGAACTTGGCTTTATGAGAGAAGCAGGGCGGATCGTTGCGGAAACGCACCGGATCTTGGCACAAGCGATCGAGCCCGGGATTACGACGGGAGAACTTGATCAAATCGCTGACAAGTACATTCGGAGTCAAAATGCAGTGCCATCTTTTAAGAACTATAATGGTTTCCCTTACAGCATATGCGCTTCGACTAACGAAGAGCTGGTTCATGGATTCCCCGGCAAGCGTAAATTAAACGAAGGCGACATCATCAGTCTTGACATCGGAGCGGAATACAAGGGTTACCACGGTGACTCGGCTTGGACTTATCCAGTAGGTAAAATTACTGATGAGGTTCAAAAGCTTCTTGACGTAACGGAGCGTTCCCTATATGCCGGTCTTGAACTTGTTAAACCGGATGTCCGCTTATTTACAATATCGCATGCGATTCAAAAAGTTATTGAAGATGCAGGCTTTTCTGTTGTCAGAGAGTATGTAGGTCATGGGATTGGAGCCAAGCTCCATGAAGAACCTCAGATTCCAAACTACGGAGTTCCCGATCGCGGTCCTAGGCTCAAACCTGGGATGGTGCTTGCAATAGAACCGATGGTCAATATCGGAAAGCGTTATGTCAAGACGCTGGAAGATAATTGGACGGTTGTCACGGTTGATGGTTCCTGGTGTGCTCACTTTGAGCATACGGTTGCTGTCACAGCTGACGGCCTCGAAATTCTTACGAAACTGAATGCGTAGGTGAACCTTTTGACACACCGCACAGACCCGCAGATCGGTCAAATCGTAAGAATTCTCAAAGGCAAAGATGCTGGAGGGATCGGAGTTGTTGTTGAGCTTCTGGATGATAAATTTGTCCGGATCGCTGACGGGAACAAACGAAAGTTTGATCAGGCAAAACGGAAGAACATTCAGCATTTAGAATTTCAGGACTTGATTAGCAGCGAAGTTGTTAATAGTTTAAATGAGAGTGGTCGGGTAACAAACGGGAAATTGCGTTATGCAGTAAGCACGTTTGTTCAATTCACCGAAACCAAAGCTGAAGAGAAAGGAGACTGAATTATGGCTAAAGAAGATGTCATTGAAGTTGAAGGAACGGTCATTGAACCGTTGCCGAATGCTACTTTTAAGGTTGAGCTTGAGAACGGTCATCAGATTCTTGCTCATGTTTCTGGTAAGCTGCGGATGCACTTTATCCGTATTCTGACAGGGGACAAAGTGGTTATACAGTTATCACCTTATGATTTAACTAAGGGTCGTATAACTTACCGTAAATAGATTCCATACCGCATGAGTATAGTTTCGTGGTATGATAGCAAAGTTGGGTTTTATTAATGTGAATTAATGTAAACCATATTAACAACTTTGGAGGTGGGTTTTGCTTGGCAAAACCAGCCGTATGCTTTCGAAATTAGTTTTACTCAGGTAAAACTTTTAGGAGGTAATTGATATGAAGGTAAGACCTTCTGTAAAGCCAATTTGCGAAAAATGCAAAGTCATTCGTCGTAAAGGCAATGTAATGGTTATTTGCGAAAATCCGAAACACAAACAAAGACAAGGTTAAGAAGGGGGTGTAGCGTAAAATGGCTCGTATAGCTGGTGTGGATTTGCCACGTGATAAACGCGTTGAGATCGCCTTGACTTACATTTTCGGAATCGGTAAAACGACTTCCCAGAAAATTTTGAGCACAACAGGCATCAGCCCGAACACTCGCGTTCGGGATTTGACAGAAGACGAAGTAAGCAAACTCCGGGAATCTATCGACAAAACGGTTAAAGTAGAAGGTGACCTGCGTCGTGAAATTTCTTTAAATATTAAACGTCTTATCGAGATCGGTTGCTACCGCGGTGTTCGTCACCGTCGTGGATTGCCGGTTCGTGGACAACGTACTAAAACGAATGCCCGTACTCGTAAGGGACCTCGTCGTACTGTAGCGAACAAGAAGAAATAAGAAGGAGGGATAACAGACAATGGCTAAACCGAAAAAAGTCGTACGTACTAAACGTCGTGACCGTAAAAATATTGAATCTGGTGTGGCGCACATTCGCTCCACTTTCAACAATACGATCGTTACTATTACGGATCCACACGGTAACGCTATCTCTTGGGCAAGTTCTGGTGGTCAAGGGTTCAAAGGTTCCCGTAAATCGACTCCTTTTGCCGCTCAAATGGCTGCGGAAACCGCTGCTAAAGCTGCAATGGAGCATGGAATGAAGTCCGTTGAAGTCATGGTTAAAGGTCCTGGCGCCGGCCGCGAAGCTGCAATCCGCTCGCTTCAAGCTGCAGGACTCGAAGTTAACATGATTAAAGACGTTACTCCAGTGCCGCATAATGGATGCCGTCCTCCAAAACGTCGTCGTGTCTAATGAAGTCAACCTCTAGTGTGGTATAACCCCGTCGCAACTTGGTAAGAATGGTTGTTTAGGCATACTACATGATAGACTCACAAAAAGGTGACAGTTTCAGAAGAAACGACGTTTCGAAGGAGGGTATTGCAGTGATAGAAATCGAAAAGCCAAAAATTGAGACCGTAGACGTTAACGTGGAAGGCACCTATGGTAAATTTATAGTGGAACCACTTGAGCGTGGGTATGGAACAACTCTCGGCAACTCTTTACGCCGGATTTTGCTCTCCTCGCTTCCAGGTGCAGCGGTAACCTCGGTTCAAATCGATGGTGTTCTGCATGAGTTCGCTACGATCCCAGGTGTTATGGAAGACGTTACGGAAATCATTCTGAACTTGAAGGCTCTTTCCCTGAAGATTCATTCTGACGAGGAGAAAGTTCTCGAGATTGATGCTGATGGCGATGGAGCAATCACTGCAGGTGATATCCGTGCAGATAGTGATGTGGAGATTCTGAATCCAGAACTTCACATTGCAACCCTGGCACCGGGTTCCAGACTCCACATGCGTATCTTTGCCAATCGTGGCCGTGGTTATGTTCAAGCAGATAAGAACAAACGCGACGATCAACCGATTGGTGTGATACCTGTTGATTCTATCTATACTCCGATTTCCCGGGTGAATTACTCCATTGAGAACACGCGTGTTGGTCAAGTAACCAACTACGACAAGCTTACGCTTGAAGTATGGACCGATGGAAGTATTAGACCGGAAGAAGCGGTTAGTCTCGGCGCTAAGATTCTGACCGAGCACCTTTTCTTGTTCGTGGGCCTCACGGATGAAGCGAAGGACGCTGAAATCATGGTTGAGAAAGAAGAAGACAAAAAAGAAAAAGTGCTTGAAATGACGATAGAAGAGCTTGATCTTTCCGTTCGTTCTTATAACTGCCTCAAACGTGCTGGTATTAACACAGTACAAGAGCTGACTACGAAGACTGAAGAAGATATGATGAAAGTCCGTAACCTCGGACGCAAATCTTTGGAAGAAGTTCAAGAGAAGCTCGAGGAACTTGGTTTGGGACTCCGTACAGAAGAATAGCCTGCTAACGTTTAGCAAAGGAGGGGAAAAACATGGCTTATCAAAAATTGGGACGTGATTCCAGCGCTCGTAAAGCATTGTTCCGCGATTTGGTAACAGATTTGTTCTTGTATGAACGTATCCAAACTACTGAAGCAAAAGCGAAAGAAGTTCGCTCTATTGCGGAAAAACTGATTACGAAAGCAAAACGTGGTGATTTGCACGCTCGTCGTCAAGTAGCTGCTTTTGTACGCCGCGAATCCGTTGATGGTGAACAGGATGCAATCCAAAAACTGTTCTCGGAAATCGCAACTCGTTACTCTGAGCGTCCAGGCGGATACACTCGTATCCTGAAACTGGGACCTCGTCGTGGTGACGGCGCACCTATGGTTTACTTGGAACTGGTAGACCGCGCATAAATTTTGAGGTTACCCCCTAAATCCCCCTAACAGGGGGACCCCAAAGGGCGGCAGCCCTCTGGACACCCGCAAGTTTCTTGTGGATGGATTAGGGATACTCATAGAGAGCGACTTTCGCGGTGGAGCCCGGCTCATTCCCGCGGCTTTCAGCCCCGGGCGAGCCTTCTGGTTTGCGCGGGGTTTGCTCTATTATAGAGCTGCTCCTATGTTGTACAAGTGTAGCTCCGAAGCTAAGTTACTCTCTGTCAGCGGGCCCTATGGACCCGGCTTCCAGAGAGTTTTAGTTTGTCTAGGGCTATTCTGGGCGGCAGAGCGCCTCCCGGTCAGCGCGTCCTGCGGACCCGACATCCCGAGGGTCAAGTCTTGCAGGTGGGCTCGAGGAAGCGTGCAGCTCCCTGATCAGCGTGACCTATCGGCCACGACCTCCAGGGAGCAAGACTCGTAGGCAAGTTCATGGAAGCAGAGCACCTCCCGGTCAGCGCGTCCTGCGGACTCGACATCCCGAGAGGCAGACCTTGCAGGTGAACTCGAAGAAGTGGAGCTGGTTCCGGAGGGACAGCAAGCGGCTCGTTGCACTACGCAGCTCTTCTCGCGCCAACAAGCCTCCCTA
>RCUQ01001279.1_pt1 | contig 10090 bp, 6 predicted proteins | sample 2166351 | NCBI WGS metagenome assembly RCUQ01 (sample SAMN09932597, study PRJNA488358) | compost metagenome | feature: garden; material: soil; isolation source: compost soil in acetonitrile-enriched culture | place: Germany: Experimental Botanical Garden Goettingen | collected 2016-01-27
AAAGAAAAACCGCCTCAATTAAGAAGCGGTTTAGTCCTGAACTTTATTCAGGATAAATTAGAATATATAGTATAGCGGTATTATTTTTTTAACAAATCTCTAATTTGGGTAAGCAATTCTTCCTGAGTTGGACCGGCAGGTGCTGCAGGAGCTGGTTCTTCTTTCTTTTTGGTTTTTTCATAGGCTTTTAAAACCATAAAAATACAGAAACCAATAATCACAAAATCGAAAACAGTTTGGATAAAAGAACCATAGTTTAACGCCACTTCTGCAACAGCGGGAACTTTCTCAACCCCATTTTCCATTACGGCCGGAATACCGTCCTGCAAAACAATTTTCAGATTTTTGAAATCTACTTTTCCTAACAACAATCCAATAGGCGGCATTAATACATCATTTGTAAAAGAGGTTACAATTTTTCCAAATGCACCACCAACAATTACGGCAGTTGCCAAATTTACTATTTCGCCTTTCATCAAAAAGGCCTTAAAATCGGTAATAAATCCCATATTTGCGTGTTTTTAGATTAAAATTATTTTTTTGCTTTACGAATTTAATAAAAAAAGTAACACAATTAACTGGCTTACCCACTTATAAATTTACTCCCTGTAAAACACTCTTTTCACCCGTTGTGAAATGCTGGTCAGAATTTCATACGGAATCGTATTTAATTTATGCGCCATTTCGTTGACTGTTGGGCTTTCGCCAAAAATAACTACGGCATCCCCTTCCCTGCAATCAATTCCGGTAACATCAACCATGAGCATATCCATACAAACGCTCCCAAGAATGGATGCTTTTTCGTTTTTGACAGTTACAAAACCAACTCCATTTCCCCAGGCTCTTGCTATTCCGTCAGCATAACCAATAGGAATCGTGGCAATTTTTGTTGGTTTTTCGGCCATGAATCGTCTGCCGTAGCCCACACTTTCGCCAGCAGAAATAGTTCTGATTTGGGAAATAACCGATTTGAGTGTGCTTACATTCTCGAGTAATTTTTGCTCTTCAGAGTCATTCGAAACACCATACAATCCGATTCCAAGACGAACCATATCGTATTGTGCGTTTGGAAAATTACTGATTCCCGAGGTGTTCAAAATATGTCGAATGGGTTGTATCCCTAATTCTTGGATTAATTTTGATGATAGTTTCTCGAACAAATCAATCTGTGCGTTTGCAAAATTGGCATGTGCAGCTTCATCACTTGTGGCCATGTGCGATAAAATACTTCTTACTTTAACCGTATCATTTCCTTTCAGTGTTGCAATCAAATCTTCTATGGTATTGGCTTCAAAACCCAAACGATGCATTCCGGTATCCAGTTTAATGTGAATGGGAAAATGCTTCAATTTTTTTTGTTCCGCAATCTTAAGAAAGGCATGCAACCCTTTCAAACTGTAAATTTCCGGTTCCAATTGATGCTGTATAATAGCTTGAAAACTGGTAGATTCAGGATTTAAAACCATAATCGGCAACTTAATTCCCGCTGTTTTTAAAGATATTCCTTCATCGGCAAAAGCCACACCCAGATAATCTACTTTATGATGTTCTAATAATTTAGCAATTTCAAAACCACCGCTTCCGTATCCAAATGCTTTCACCATTACCATCATTTTGGTCGTTGGTTTGAGATTTGATTTAAAGAAATTCAGATTGTGACTAATCGCGTTCAGATTAATCTCCAAAACGGTTTCATGGGTTTTCTCCTCTAAGGCCGCAACAATTGCTTCGAATTGAAAGGTTCTGGCTCCTTTGATTAAAATAGTTTCATTACCAAAATCCAAACTATCGAAACTGTCCAGAAACTCAGCTGTGTTTTTGAAGAAAATACCACTGGCAAACTTATCTTTGAAAGCCGAAATGGTTTCTCCAATCCCTATAACCCGGGTAATTTTATTGGAAACAATCAAATGTGCCACTTTAGAATACAACGCTTCATTAGATAGACCGCTTTGAAAAATATCTGATAGAATAAGGGTTTTCTTTTGGTATTGCTTTTGGCTTTCCAGAAAATCCAAGGCAATCTTCAAGGACTGAAAATCCGAATTATAACTGTCATCAATGATACTGCAATTGTTGATTCCGTTTTTAACTTTAAGGCGCATCTCCACCGGATACAACAATTCCATTCGATTTTGAATGGTTTTCTCATCGTATTCTAAATACAGTAACACCATCAGACAGGAAATCGCATTTTCGATCGAAGCGTCATCCTGAAAAGGAATTTTCATTTCGAAACCATTTCCTTTATAATGATAAAAAATCAAAGTATTTTGATCAACCTTTTGTTTTTTGGATATAAAAACAGCTGCCTCTTTATTTGTAAAACTCCAGGAAAAAGATTTTGAGTTAGCCGAAACACAGCGATCAACCAACTCGTTTTTCTGAAAAATAACTACTTCCGATTCCTGAAACAACAGCATTTTTTCTTTTACTTTCTCTTCCAAATCAGCAAAACCTTCATCATGGGCCGTACCAATATTCGTCAAAATTCCGATGGAAGGTTTAATGATTTTTTGCAGTTTTCCCATTTCAGAAGTCGTGGAAATTCCCGCTTCAAAAATCCCCAAATTATGATGCTCATTTATGGCCGTGACCGATAAAGGAACCCCAACCTGTGAGTTGTAACTCTTTGGACTTCGAATAATATTATAATCAGGACTCAACAAAAAATTGAGCCATTCCTTTACTATTGTTTTACCATTGCTTCCTGTTAATCCGATAATTGGAAAACCAAAAAGACCGCGGTAATACGCTGCGAAAGTCTGTAAAGCCTCTACTGTATTTTCTACAATCAGAAAATTAGCCTGTTTCTCACAATCTTGCGGAATATGAGTGACCACAAAATTCTGCACTCCCTTGCCAATTAAGTCTTTGATATAAGAATGGGCATCGTGATTGGGTCCAACCAATGCAAAGAACAAGGTGTGAGGACCGTTTTGCAATGAACGACTGTCGATAGAAATTGAATCTATGCATTCGCCTTCTTTGCTTTCCACAAATACGGCTTGAATTTGCGGAATGATATTTTGGATTTTCAGAATCATTAATTTAGAAAGCGACAAACGCCCATTTAAAAATTTACATAAACAACGCAGAAAAGTAATTCGTTTTATTTCTAAAACTTCATCAAAAATAATACTTCTTTTTCTAATGAAGAGTTCGAAATTTCACAATTTAATTTTAAACTTAAGACCTAAATAACAAGTAACTATTTATGAAGACACTAGTTTAAGCCTTCAGAAAGTTAAATTCAGACTACTACTTTAGTAAATTATATATATTTGTTGAAATCAAACAATTTAGCATCTCTTGAAAAAGGTACTTCCTATATTTTCCTATATTTTTCATCCGATTTTCATTCCGATATTGGCCTCCTTGCTCTATCTTTATTTTAATGACACCTATTTTTCAACCAGGGAAATGATGGTCATTCTTTTACAAGTCATTATACTCACCATATTCATTCCCATTTTATTTTTTTTCCTGCTGCGCTCTACCGGGAAAATAGAATCTATTATGATTGCCGAGGTATCGCAACGAAAATTCCCGCTGGTTATTCAATGTTTTTTGATTATTTTATTGATTCGAAAAAGCATTACAGTGGATCGCTATCCCGAATTGCATTTTTTCTTTTTGGCAGGTTTGTTAAGTACGCTTTGCGCATTGATTTTGTTGTATGCCCGCATAAAAGCCAGTCTGCACATGATGACTATTAGCGCCTTGACCGTATTTGTTATTGGATTGAGTATCCATTTTCAAACCCAAAACATTTATCTTATTGCCTTTCTGATACTGATGAATGGATTTGTAGCTTCCTCCCGATTGGAAATGAAAGCACACACCTATAAAGAATTGGTCATCGGATTGCTTTTAGGATGCATTCCCCAATTCCTTTTACTCTATATTTGGTTATAGAATGTAGAACATGATTCCGATATTGAAGGAGTTCATCGTCAGATTTTCTTCACTGGTTTTTGCAGATTTAAAAAGCGAATTCAACCCATAATAAGCATATACATTCAACGTATTATAACCGGAAGCAATATAAGCTCCATACGTAAAATCATTAAAATCCTTATTGTTGGATATTTTAGAATTTCCGGCTGAACTGTTGAAAACCGATTTATCATAAACCAAATAACTCAGTTTAAAACCGCTATAAATTCTCCAAAACTTATGGCTTTCATAGGTTGATGTCCGCCATCTGAACTCGATGGGAACATCGACAAACAATTGTGAAAATTTATTTTTACTGTAATTTTCACCATCGGTTACTATGGTATAAACTGGCGCCTGATTCGATCCTGTAATCGCAATATTTTGATTGTAATTATTGTATGAAAGGCCTAAACCCGGTGCAATTGCAAAAGTTCTTTTTTTATTTATTGGCATATCCCTTAAAAAACCTGCTGAGAAACCTGCTGAAAATTTATCTTTAGAATAGCCGGTCGGTGTGTCTGCTAACGAATTATAAGTGAATCCAAAATAAAACTGGTCTTCTCTGTACAAGGAATCGATTTTTACTTTTGGGGCATTTTCAGAAGTTGCGCTTTCTTGCGAAAACACATTAAAAACCGATAAAAAAAGAAAACAACTTAGAAATAATCGCATACTGGTTTTTGTTTTAGAATTTTACCCTCGTTTGTCTTACCACTTTCAATTAAAGTACAAATATAGAACAATGCAGTTTTTCTTTCGACATATAACGCACATCTAAATGTAAAATGCATCAATCTTCCTAAAAAAAATAAAAACGGTACCAGTTGTTCCTAGAATTTGAGTCTTCCGGATGTCTTTTAAATATCTAACAAAAAACCCCGACTACCATAGGCAATCGGGGTTGTAATGTTATCTTGTCCTGAAAAAATTATTTCATGGAAACAATTATAAATTCACTGCGTCTGTTGGCTTGATGTTCAGCCCCAGTGCATTTCACACCGTCAGCACAATGATTTACCAGTTGTGTTTCGCCATAGCCTTTACCTGTTAATCGTTTGGTATCGATTCCGTTTGTGACTAACCACGCAATAGTTGCTTTGGCTCTTTTATCCGATAATTTTGCATTGTATTCCTTTGTTTGTCGGCTATCGGTATGAGAACGTACATCAATTTTCATTTTTGGGTATTGTTGCATTACCGCCAAGACTTTCTCCAATTCGAAAGCAGCATCTTTTCTGATAACTGATTTATCTAAATCAAAATAGATAATTGGTATATCCAAGGTTTTGGCTAAATCGGTTCCAACATCAATTGGTTTGATACGTTTCGTTAACTGTAACGCTAATTCCGTTTTACCGGTAGCTCTTGCAATAGTCGCTTTTGCCTCTTTGGTTTCATAGCTTTCTTTTTCTGCCCTTACATAATAGGTTTTACCGCAGTCTACCTCAAAAGCATATTTACCATTGGCATCGGCTACTGTTTCTTTTATAATTTTGAACTGACTGTCCAATAAAGTGACTTTCGTTCCTCCCAAAAATGTCAAGGTTTCAGAATCGTTGATATCTCCTGCCAAAGTTTGTTCACAGTTTAATTTGCGAATTTCAGTAAAACGATAAATATCATCGTATCCATGACCTCCATCTCTATTTGAAGTAAAATAACCGTTTTTATTTTCACTGTCAATCATCATGGCGAAGTCGTCTTGACCTCCATTAATAGGAGCTCCGACATTCTGAACATCTCCATAACTACCGTCATCATTTATTTTAGAAACAAAAACATCCAATCCTCCTAAACCCGGACGACCGTCACTGGCAAAATACAATTCGTTGTCTGCAGATACAAATGGGAATGTTTCTCTGCCTTCCGTATTAATTGCTTTTCCTAAATTCTGAGGAGCACTAAATGTACCATCGCTATTAATCTTTACAAAAAACAAATCCGATTGCCCTAAAGTACCGGGCATGTCTGATGCAAAATAAAGTCTTTGTCCATCTGCGCTTAGAGCAGGGTGTGCAATACTGTACTCATCGCTATTGAATGGCAGCTCCGTTACATTTACCCAATTCCCCTCTTCTAAGGTCGCTTTGTATAGTTTTAATAATGTGATTTTCTTAGCGTCATTTCCTCTCTTGCCTTCCAGAAAATTGTTTCGGGTAAAATACATCGTTTGCCCATCTTGCGTAAATACCGGACTCGATTCATTGAACTTCGAATTGATCTTTTTACTAAAACGCTCCGGTTTTCCCATTTCACCTGCCGGCATGATGGCAGCACTGTATAAATTAGTAAAGGACTTATTGGTCCATTTAAATACTTTTTTAGAAACTCCTCCCGTATCCCGTGCAGAAGCAAATACTAAATTTTCGTTTATAAGTGCACTACCGTAATCGGAGTATTCAGAGTTAACACCGGCATCCGCAATTTCATAACGTCCAGAGTTTGCTTTAATTTCTTCCTGATAATTTCTTTGGGCTACATAAAGTTGTCCTCTCTGGTCATGGCCTAATCTTTTATTGAATTCTTCCAACATCTCATTGGCCTTTGTGTAGTTTCCTACTGCCTTTAAGCTTTGCGAATACCTGTAAAAATATTCCGGTTCCTGTTCGTAATTCATTGCAAAAAGCTCGGTGTACCATTTCTCAGCCTTTATTAATTCAGCGTTAAAATAAAAGGCATTTCCCAACTTTTGAAACATTTTCTCATCTTTATAGCCTTTCTCTGCCACGCGTTCATAAGTTGCAATGGCATCTATATAAGAATAGTTATCATATTTTTTGTCTCCTGTTGCGACCTCTTTTTGTCCGAAAGCTTGTACGGCTATCACCAATAAGACACTACTGTAAAAAAAGTTTTTTATTTTCATGATACTATTACTGATTTAGAAGAATCTTGGTGAAACCATTTTATTATAATTTTTGAACAACTCGTAACGCAATATAATTTCATGTGAGCCTGAATTATAATTCTCTAAGCGGGTCGTTTCCATATCATACGCATATCCTATAAACCATGATTCTGATGCTTGGAATCCAACCATCGCACTCATTGAAGCACTCCATCGGTAGGCCAAACCAGCGACAAACTTTTCGTTAAACATTACATTGGCAGACAAATCCACTTGCAAAGGAGCACCCGCCACATATTTTGTAAGCAGGGATGGTTTGAATTTCACATTATAACTCAAGTCAAATACATGACCCGCAATAAAATATAAATTAATGTTTTCTTTTGATATATGGCTTTTGGACCCAGATCCGGCATAGCGATCATAATGTGTCGTTTCTAACAGGTGCGGTGCTGATAGTCCAAAATAGGTATTATCAGAATGCAAGTAAAAACCAACGCCAACATTAGGTGAAAACTTATTGTCAATATTATTTTCAAAAGAATAATCGCCAGGATTGAGCATCTTTAACTGGGTAAAATCAACATCAAGTAAATTTGCTGTTGCTTTTAAACCAAAAGATAGTTTGTAACGCTCTGACGTTTGAATACTATATGACAAATCCACTGCAATATTGTTCTCACTTGATGGGCCTATACGGTCATTGACTATAGAAACTCCTAATCCTACATTGCTCTCGTTGATTGGTGTATTGATTGACGCTGCATTGGTAACCGGAGCACCATCAAGTCCTACCCATTGCGTTCGATGCAATGCAAAAATACTCATCGTTCCTCTGGAGCCGGCATAAGCAGGATTTATGTTAATCGTGTTATACATGTACTGAGTGAACTGTGCGTCTTGTTGTGAGTAACTCGATACCGTTGTCAACATCAAAACAAACCCTATTATTATTTTTTTCATCTGTCTCATTTTATTTAACCTTCAACGGCTATTGCTAAGGAATTTATTCTGACTTTCTATTATCTGTTTATATACAAGTAACCCACTTTTTCTTGCTGATTTTTGTTTAAATCTTTGTACTTAAACACATAATAATAGGTTCCTGCAGGTAATTCCTCATTTTGGTTAACCGTTACACGTCCTTCTGATATTCCTTTAAATGGACTATCGATATTATTGTAACCGTTTCTCTCAAATACTAAAACTCCCCAACGGTTGTAAATTTCTAATGTATTCTCAGGGAAAAATTCTACTCCTCCAATATAAAACGAATCATTATCGCCATCGCCATTAGGTGAAATCGCATTAAACACCTCTATGACAGGTTTCTCTACTAAAGGTGTAGTCACACTGCTATTCGATGCATTTAATACCAATTGATCATTTGAATCCGTGTAACTTACTGTGGCTTGATTAAATACATTTTTTGAACTTAAATCTGACTGGGTAATCACATAACTGGCGGAATATGCTGTGTTATTTGTTTCACCAGCTCCCAAAACAGCTATTGGGCTTCCTGTCATTACCAAACCTGGCAAATTATCTGTTACAGAAACATTTGTTAATGCAACGCTACCCGTATTAGCTACGGCAAAATGATAACTAATAGTTTCACCCGTTTGCGCATAGCCATCCCCATTTTCGTCATTGAAAACAGCAGATTTAACTATTGAAGCACTCTCTCTGTAAACCGAAACAGTTACTGTTGCCGAATCGCAATTAGAAGGATTTGATTTCTCACAGATTTCATAAACGAGACTATAAGTCCCTGCTGGGGTTCCCTCCTTAACATCTACGGATCCATCAGTGTTTAAAATTAAATGCCCAGTCGCGTCTGCCGATAAAGGTGCCAAATTTACTTGGGCTAAAGATATTTGGTTAGTCCCTAAGAAATCATTCGAAAGTACATTCAAAATATTTGTGGCCCCATTCAAACCATTGATATTAGTTGCTGCGTCTTCATCTGCAAAGACAGCAGGCGGAGTCGGATCAGTTGTTTGAACAGTTATACTTACTGTAGCGGTATCACAATTGCCTGGATTCAGTACTTCACAGATACTATAATCTACTGTATAAGTCCCTGTTGCCGTATTTGGCGCTACCGTAACTGTTCCGTTTGTATTCACCGTCAATGGTCCGTTTGGCGTAGATGTCAGTACTACATCTTTCGGATCAACAGCTGTTCCATTCAAGGTGTCGTTAGCCAATACATTAATTCCTGAATCTCCTCCGTTGGTTCCATTTACAGGAGTGGTGTTGGTGTCTGGGTCTGCGTCAATTACTGCTGCTTCCACTGTGATACTTACTGTGGCGGTATCACAATTGCTTGGATTCAATACTTCACAGATGGTGTAATCCACCATGTAGGTTCCTGCTCCTGTGTTAGGTGCTACCGTTACAGTTCCGTTTGTATTAACCGTCAATGGCCCGTTTGGCGTCGAAGTTAACATTACTTCTGCCGGGTTAACAACTGTACCATTCAAGGTGTCGTTAGCCAACACATTAATTCCTGCATCACCTCCGTTAATTCCATTTATTGGAGTGGCGTTGGTGTCTGCTACTGCATCAATTACTGCTGCAGTAACATTAATTGTAACAGAATTGGTTGCACAATTACCAGGATTCAACAGTTCACAGATGGTGTAATTAAAAGTATAAGATCCCGATCTAGTTTGTGGATCTACCCTTACTTGCCCTATTGTTGTGTCAAATCTAATATTTGGTGCCAACGTACTTGTCAAACTGGTACTCACGTTACTTGGAACTAAAGAAACACAGTTCAAAAGAGCGTTTCTGAAAATATTTGAAACTGCTAATCCTCCGAGGTAACCATCGATTGTAACTTCAATATTACTTCCGGCAATAATAGAACCTGCCACTTTTATTTCCTGCTCACAAGTAGCCCTATTACCATTACTATCTGTTACAGTCCAAGTTACGATTGTAGTTCCAATTGGATAAGTCGAAGAAGTATGATCATTTGTTATTGATGCTATTCCACAATTATCGGCCACTGTTGGCGCTGCTAATAAAATTGTTGCTGTACATGAAGCCGGATCTGTAGTTGCAGTAACATTTGCAGCACAAGTAATTGTTGGTAATACTGTGTCACCAATGATTACGTTTTGGGCTACAGTAGTACTAACCCCATTTCCTCCTGTGAATGTCCAAGTGATAATATGCGTTCCTTGTGTTGAATATGTTAGAGGATCTGAAGTTGTCCCCACAATAGTTGCTCCACAAGAATCCGTTGTTGTAGGGATGCTAGCGGTAGCTGTGCATTGTCCTGTTACATCC
>RCUQ01001282.1_pt1 | contig 10080 bp, 8 predicted proteins | sample 2166351 | NCBI WGS metagenome assembly RCUQ01 (sample SAMN09932597, study PRJNA488358) | compost metagenome | feature: garden; material: soil; isolation source: compost soil in acetonitrile-enriched culture | place: Germany: Experimental Botanical Garden Goettingen | collected 2016-01-27
TGGATGAAGAAATCATCCTGCGTGTGGTCGACAAGTTCCTGATGCAGTTGGAAGAGCAACTGCACGAGAAGAAAGTAGATGCAATCTTCAGCGAGAAGCTGCGTACTTTCCTCGCGAAGAAAGGCTTCGATCCATTAATGGGTGCGCGTCCGATGTCACGTCTGATTCAAGACATGATCCGTAAGGCGCTGGCTGATGAACTGTTGTTTGGTCGTCTGGTGACAGGCGGCAAGGTGACAGTGGATCTGGATGAGAAAGACCAGATCAAACTGGACTTCAGCGAAGGTGATACTGCGCCACCAGCGGCAACGCCGGAAACGGTCGAAGTCGAATAAGCCCAGCTGTTCTGACCTCATAAAAAAGCCCGAACCACTCAGTGGTTCGGGCTTTTTAATTTTGCGGCTGAGTTTTAACGTCGCTACTCTTTACGATGATGTAAAACCCCGCGCTGGAGTTTAGCCGCGCAGTGCAGCAGCACATTCCTTCACCAGTGCCGGACCACGATAGATCAAGCCGGTGTAGAGCTGTACGAGTGAAGCGCCGGCAGCGATCTTCGCTTGCGCATCTGCGCCAGACAAAATCCCGCCCACACCGATGATAGGCAGTGCGTCACCGAGCTCACTCTTCAAGGCGCGAATTACCGTATTCGATGCTTCAAATACCGGTGCGCCAGAGAGTCCGCCGGTTTCTTGTGCATGCTTCAGATTCTTGACCGCATCGCGATTGATGGTGGTGTTGGTCGCAATCACGCCATCCATCTTGTGGCGCAACAAAGCCTGCGCAATTGTCTGGATCTGTTCGAGCTCCATATCCGGCGCAATTTTCAAGGCGATCGGGACATAACGTTGGTGCTGATCGGACAGACGCTGTTGCGCTTCCTTCAGTTGCGACAGCAGCGCATCAAGTTCGCTTGCACCTTGCAACTGGCGCAGATTCTTGGTGTTGGGCGATGAGATATTGACCGTCACATAGCTGGCGTATGGGTAAACTTTTTCCAGGCAGATCAGGTAGTCATCTACTGCACGCTCGATAGGGGTGTCGGCATTCTTACCGATGTTCAAGCCGAGTATGCCTTCTTTATCTTGATAGAACTTGGATGCTCTGACATTGGCGACGAAGGCATCCGCACCGCCATTGTTGAAGCCCATGCGATTAATGATGGCGTTCGCTTGCGGCAGGCGAAACATGCGCGGCATAGGGTTGCCAGGTTGCGCGCGTGGTGTGACGGTGCCGACTTCGATAGAGCCAAAGCCCAGTGTAGCCAGTCCATCGATATAGGCGCCGTCTTTATCCAGGCCAGCGGCCAGTCCGACCGGATTCGGGAAGGTGATGCCCATCACGGTACGTGGATCGTGCGCCGGTTTAACGATGGAAGAGGTCATGCCCAGTGCAGCCGCGCGGCGTAAGGCAGGCAGGGTCAGATTATGTGCAGCTTCCGGATCGATGGCGAAAAGGAAAGGGCGCGCAAGTGCGTAAAGAAGTTTTTCGGACACAGTAGGGATCAGGTTGGTAGATCAAAAGGCAGTCCAGCTGACCTGAAATGTCAGTCAGCTGGTTTTCATGTCCGGTATTTTAACGCGTGGAGGAAGGATCGACGACAGGAAGCGCGGTCCATTCGCCTTGTCGCAAGGCTTCCAGCGGCTGGAAATTGGTTTTGTAAGACATTTTTGGGCTTTCCTTGATCCAGTAGCCCAGATAGATGTAAGGCATTTGCAGCGCTTGGGCTTGTTCAATTTGCCACAGGATGTTGTAGGTGCCGTAGGAAGCGTTCTTCGGTGCCGGATCGTAGAAGGTATAGACCGAAGACAAGCCGTCATCCAGCACGTCGATGATGCTCACCATGCGCAAGGTGCCGTCATCCTCACGGAATTCGACCAGACGCGTATTGACTTTGCTTTGCAGCAGGAACTGCGCGTACTGTTCACGGCTGTCCTGATCCATGCCACCACCGGCGTGCCTTGCGGTCTGATAGCGCAAATACAGATCGTAGTGTTCTGCGAGGTAGGTCAGCTTGGTTACCGATGTTTGCAGATCGCTATGCTTGATCTGCGCACGACGCTGACTACGATTCGGCACAAATTCGCCGACTCTAATACGTACTGGGGTGCAGGCCTGACAACCATCGCAGTAAGGGCGATAGGTAAAGATGCCGCTACGGCGGAAGCCGCTTTTGACCAGTTCTGAGTAGACGTCCGCATTGATCAGATGCGAGGGCGTGGCGACTTGGGAGCGCGCTTGCCGACCATCCAGATAGCTGCATGGGTAGGGCGCAGTTGCGTAGAACTGGAGCGTGGAAAACGGTAATTCTTTAGGGTGCGTCATGATTGCTTGCTTTATCGAGTTTCGCGAGTTCGGCGGCTAAATCCACATCAGACAGCTGGTGTAACGATCATGCATCTCAGTCAGATGGAAACAATGCAATTGGCTGCCAGTCCTGGATTTGCGGGCCACTTGCTGCCTGACGCATGCGCGAAATAAATTCTGCACGTGCAATCGGGGCTGCGCCTAGCGTCGCCAAATGCGATGTCTCTTGCTGGCAGTCTATCATTGAAACGCCATGATTTTTCAAGAAGTGCACGAGGTAGCTCAGTGCTATTTTGGATGCATCAGGCACGCGCGCAAACATCGATTCGCCATAGAACATTCTGCCTATGCTGACGCCGTAGGCGCCACCGACCAATTCGCCGTCCAGCCATAACTCGGATGAATGCGCATACCCCTGTTTATGCAAGCCGGTGTAGCCATCGATGATCTGATCCGAAATCCAGGTGCCGGCGTCGCCATTGCGGGGCGCGGCACAAGCCCGCATGACTTCTTCAAACGCGTGATCGAAGCGTATCTGCCAGCGACCGTCGCTATGGATGCTGCGGTGGATTTTTTTTAAGCTTTTCTTCAGGCTGCCGGAGACCTTGAAATTCTCGACGAACAAAACCATGCGCGGATCTGTGCTCCACCACAGGATGGGCTGGCCTTCAGAGAACCACGGGAAAATCCCGTTGCGATAAGCCTCCAATAAGCGTGCAGGACTAAGGTCGGCACCTGCCGCCAGCAAGCCGGCAGCGCCATCTGCTGCGGTCAGGGCGCTGGAAACATGGGGGAAGGGGTCATCCGCCTCTAACCAAGGAATCATGCCCACTCCCTGTTTTGGCTCGTTATTCCGTGCATTTTTGGTGCGTTATCGCCTTGCGTATTGTTTGAATAAAATTTCCCCTTAAAAATCATGATCTTGCAAATTTCACCAAAATGGAATGATTTTTGCTTTTCTGGTGCACTTCTTTTTCAGTCTTGCACACATATTGGGAGATTTTTGCATGGATGCACTTAAACACGGCACAGACGCATTGTTCATTATGCTCGGTGCTGTCATGGTCTTGGCGATGCACGCCGGCTTTGCCTTTCTTGAGCTGGGAACCGTGCGCAAGAAAAATCAGGTCAATGCCCTAGTCAAAATATTAGTCGATTTTGCGGTATCGACGATCGCCTATTTTTTCGTTGGCTACAGCATTGCGTATGGCGTGAGTTTTTTCAGCAGCGCAGAAGTGCTGACCCAACGCAATGGTTACGAGCTGGTCAAATTCTTTTTTCTGCTGACCTTTGCTGCTGCGATACCCGCGATTATTTCCGGCGGGATCGCGGAACGGGCGCGTTTTCATCCGCAGTTGCTGGCCACTGCGCTGATCGTTGGTGTGCTGTACCCGTTCTTTGAAGGGATCGCATGGAACCAGCACTTTGGTATACAGGCCTGGTTGAAAGATAGCTTTGGCGCCAACTTCCACGATTTTGCCGGTTCCATCGTGGTGCATGCCTTTGGTGGCTGGATCGCCTTGCCGGCGGTGTTGTTGCTAGGCGCACGGCGCGGACGCTATACCAAAGAGGGCACGATAGCGGCACATCCGCCTTCGAGCATCCCTTTTCTTGCACTGGGCGCGTGGATACTGACGGTAGGCTGGTTTGGCTTTAATGTGATGAGCGCGCAAACCATGGAACAGATGAATGGGCTGGTTGCGGTGAATTCATTGATGGCGATGGTGGGCGGTACGCTGGCCGCATTTCTCGCCGGGAAAAATGATCCCGGTTATGTACATAACGGACCATTGGCTGGTCTGGTTGCGGTGTGCGCCGGTTCGAATGTCATGCATCCGCTGGGCGCGCTGATTACCGGTGTTGTCGCCGGTCTCATTTTTGTCTGGACCTTTGCGCTGACGCAAAACAAGTGGAAGATCGACGATGTGCTGGGGGTCTGGCCTTTGCACGGCTTGTGCGGCGCATGGGGTGGCTTGGCTGCAGGTATCTTTGGTTTGCAGGCACTGGGTGGCATGGGTGGCGTTTCCTTCATGTCGCAACTTATAGGTACAGGCTTGGGTATTTCGATAGCCTTGGGCGGCGGCTTCCTAATCTATGGTGCGTTGAAACTGACGGTAGGCATACGTCTGGATCCGGAAGAGGAATTCAATGGCGCGGACTTGTCTATCCATAATGTCAGCGCGACACCGGAGCGCGAGACTTACTGGTGATCGTCACGCATGAATAAAAAATGGCGGCTACATATTGTGTAGTCGCCATTTTTATTTGTGCATGTATCTCGCTTTGCTCTAATTATTCGTCAGCGATTCCGGGCTGAGCATGGGCTTCAAAATATCCAGCGTATGAAAGCCGTAGCTGCCGCCGTGTTTGCGCTTTGCATGGTCGGCCAAGAAGAACTTCAATGTATGGCTGACAGTCTGGAACGCGATCTCATCCCACGGGATGTCTTCAGGTGCAAATAGTTTGACTTCCAGACTCTCAACGCCAGCTTCGTAATTCAGATCGAGCAAAGTGGCGCGATAAAACATATGCACCTGATGTACATGCGGCACATTCAATAAAGAAAACAATTCATGCAGGCGGATGTTGGCACCGGCTTCTTCTACAGTTTCGCGTATGGCCGCGTTACTAGTGGTCTCATCGTTTTCCATGAAGCCTGCGGGCAAAGTCCAGTAGCCGAGGCGTGGTTCAATCGCGCGTTTGCACAGCAGGATGCGCATAGCACCATCTTCATCCCATACCGGGATCGAGCCTAATACCATCTTCGGATTCTGGTAATGAATGGCGCCACAATTGCTGCACACGTAACGCGGGCGGTTGTCACCCTCGGGAATCGACAATGCAACTGGATGCGCGCACTCGGAACAAAATTTCATAGAAAAATAAAATTACAAATCGTTGAACAGCTTGGTTATCCGGATCATTACAGACATGATGACAAGTAGAGAAGTGTATCACCGCATAAAGAAGCTGCGATTAAGATTGCTTTGCGTGGCGATACCATATATACTTCATATCTTCAGACGCGGGGTGGAGCAGTCTGGCAGCTCGTCGGGCTCATAACCCGAAGGTCGTAGGTTCAAATCCTGCCCCCGCAACCAAGAATTCTCAAAACGTGCCGGTTAATCCGGCACTTTTTGTTTCTGCCGTCAGGGTTCCATATTCTCTGGGATCAGGCAAACATTCCCTCTACGTTTCCTGTTATTCGCTGTTGCGCCAGACTTGTCGGCGACTCAGTCGGGTTTGAACTCTTTTATTTTTCTCAGCATGCTGAGTGCAAACTCCTTATGGATTTTTTCCGAGGGATGCACGCTGTCATAAAAAGGAAATTGCTGTTGTTCAAGGCGTTGTTGCGTGCACCCGTTAACAAATTTAATGGCGAGCTCTTCTCTTTCAAGCAGCGGACCTAGCTCGTAGTAGCCGGCTTCGATGTCGGTGACGCATGCGCTATTGCGCGTCGCCGCTGGCCATGCCTGCAACCATTCTGCGAACAGACTTTGCATGGGTAGCCAGAGTACCGCTTGCGCAGGAAATGCCTGATTTAGCGCAGCCTCCATATCATGTTGGAGTTGTTGCGACAGTGCGCGTGCCAGGTTTGCCTGCGGTGTATTGATAAATGTCGGAATGATGGAAATATCCGGTGGCCCGATGATCAGAATATGCTTGGCTCCGAGCGTACGTATGCGTTGTATGTTCTCGATCATCAGTGCGGGTAAGCTTGCCACTTTGCGCTGCCTGTCGTCGTCTGTTTGGAATTGGCTGTCAGAAAAAACGTTAATTAAATCATTCCCGCCAATAAAGAATATAAACATGCTTTGCTTGATCAGCGCGTGATCTGCGCGGCTGGCGTAAGCATGGACTTGTTTGTCGAGCGCCACTGCATTGTAGATATGCAAGCGCAAACCAGAGTTGTCATTGGCAATGGCTGCACCTGCTACCGCAAAGTTAAGGCCGACCGGAGTAACTTGTGCGTACTTTTTCTTGATGGTGTGGTGGGCCAGTTTCGCAAACTGTATCGTTGTCTCTGAGGCCTTAGCAGAGGTTGGTGAGGATGGATTTTTGATGCTGCTTACTGAGCTTGGTGCCAGCAAATCCAGTATTTCAGCATTCATTGGTGTCTGGTCTGCTGTTTCTGTTGAGGAAGTTGTCTGCTCCCACGCCGGTCGTAAGGTGGCACCCAATGCCTCTGCCACGTATTCAACCGCAAGGCGCTGGTTGGTAAAAGCTTTTCCCTGATGTGAGGCCGGAGGGCTGCTCATATGTAAATGTTCTAAATGAGTGAGCTCCCTTGCCAGCGCGAACATATTTCCCTGGTCAGACAAGGAATCGCCAAACACGACCAGCGTAGATGGGGGCTCAGGCGGCGCTGCAATCGACCCGGTCTGGCAGGCGCATAGCAATGTCAGTGCCGCCAGGGCGATCAAGAATGGTTGCGCGGCTGGCGTAGTCAGGCTGCATTTCATGGTTCCGTATTCCTTTGGAATGCAAGCCTGATCCGCCCGGGCTGTGACAGCCGTCGGCATCATGCTTGCGGAGTTGTGAAAGGAGGGGGGGCAAGGCCCGGTTGGATGGGCTGGTTTGCGTGTTGCAAGCTACCGAGTAGCCAGCGGCTGATCAATCGTACTTAAGGGCAGTAGCCTGCGGCGGGCAGGGCAGAGCCGGGATTGCAGGGGGAATGCGTCACCTTCTGAATTTGCACGCCGGTGTTCAACCTGTGTATAATCGGCTCAGGTTACAGAATCGATGGATAGTCGAATTAGGCTACTTCCCTCCTCAAACCACAGTTTTACAAGCCTTATATAAATCCCGCCCCTCATTACATCTCCTCTAAAACGGGCGTCGGATTGCAGTATCAACTGGTTCTCTGACCGGACAATCGATTCCAAAGATGATTGTCGTTGAATATAATTTCTGCACATTGCAACTAAACAGTCGTAAATATCGTAAATGAATATTGCTGAGGCGAAGAAGGTCCTCGAAACAGCGCTACTTTGCGCTCACGAGCCCCTGTCCATAAACGACATGAAGAAGCTTTTTGTCGAAACGGGCGAGACTGACGGACAGATCGATACAGATGCGATCAAGCAAATGCTTGAGGAGTTGCGCGACGACTGGGTTGATAAAGGCATTGAGGTAGTCAGCTTGTCGACCGGCTGGCGCTTCCAGAGTCGTCCGGAAATGAAGATTTACCTGGAGCGTCTGAATCCGGAAAAGCCGCCGAAATATTCGCGCGCAACGCTGGAGACGCTCGCTATCATTACCTATCGCCAGCCGGTTACGCGTGGCGATATCGAAGAAATCCGTGGTGTCACGGTCAATTCGCAAACCATCAAGATGCTGGAAGATCGTGGCTGGATCGAAGCCATCGGACATCGTGATGTACCTGGTCGCCCAGCCTTGTTTGCTACCACCAAACATTTTCTCGATGACCTCGGCCTGACTTCGCTGGATCAATTGCCTCCTTTGCAGCAAGTGGAAAAAGGCGATATGCAGGGCAGTGCATTGCTGGAGATGCAAGGTCTGGAAGCTGAATTGCAAGAACATTTGGATCAGGCGGCAATTAATTTTGCTGATCCTGAAGCCGCTGCCGCCGAAGGTGCTACTGCTGAAGTCAACGCAGAGGCCGACCCGACAGAAACCGCCGCCACCGAAACTATCACTGAATCTGTTGCTGAAGCAGTCGAAGTTGAAGCCGTCCAGGCTGAAGCAAACGATGCGGAAGTGGTCGAGTCCGAGACCTACGCCGAACTGGCCGAGGGCGTGGAAGATGCGGCAACACAAACTACTGAACTGAGTACTTCGGAATCTGAAGTCGCCGTTCCTACTGACGCAGCAGCGCCTGACTTGGACGTGATTGACGTCCCAAGTGAGCACAACAAAGAATTGAATAATGAATCGCCCAACGAAAAATAATCCCTCTGACGCGTCAGCGCATGACGCCTCGCCCTCCGAACATAGTGCTGAGCAGGCTCCTGCCGCAGCGCAAGAAGGAAGTGGCGCCGCCAAGCCGGCCAAGCGCGGTTTGCGTGGTCCACGCACTTTGCGTCGCGCACGCAACGCCCCACGTGAGACTTCCGAGTCGACGGCTGTAAAAGCGGAGAGTGCAGAAGGCGTGGAGTCGCAAGGCGAACAGCGCGCGGCACCAGCCGGTGACGAAGTACGCAAAGAACGTCCTAATAACAATCGTCGTGGCGAACGCCAGCCGGGTGCGGGTGCTAAAGGCGCAGCCAGACCACAAGGTCGTGGCAAGGTAGCAGGCGCTGGTCGTGGCGGCAAGCCGCACGGCAAGGGTGATAACGCTGACGATGTATTTTCCTTCGTGACTTCGGATGATTTTGACTCGCTGGCGTCGGAAGACAATGCTGGTGGCAAACGCCGTCATGAACAAAAAACCGTACGCCGCGATTTGACCGCGGATGACGATGCGCCGAAGTTGCACAAAGTATTGGCAGAAGCCGGTCTCGGTTCGCGTCGCGATATGGAAGAGTTGATTATTGCCGGTCGTGTATCGGTCAATGGCGAGCCTGCGCATATCGGTCAGCGCATTTTGCCTACCGACCAGGTGCGTATCAATGGCAAGCTGATTCAGCGCAAGGTAAGCAAGAAGCCGCCGCGCGTACTGGTGTACCACAAGCCAGCCGGTGAAATCGTCAGCACCAATGATCCGGAAGGCCGTCCATCGGTATTTGATCGCCTGCCGACGATGAAAGCCGCCAAGTGGCTGGCCGTTGGTCGCCTCGACTTCAATACCGAAGGTTTGTTGCTGTTTACCACTTCCGGTGATCTGGCTAACCGCCTGATGCATCCGCGCTACGGTATCGATCGTGAATATGCGGTGCGTACTTTGGGTGAGCTGGAAGAAGGCATGCGCCAAAAGCTGCTGGCTGGCGTTGAGCTGGAAGACGGTTTGGCGCAATTCTCCAAGATCGCCGATGGTGGCGGTGAAGGTGTCAACAAATGGTATCGCGTGACGATCGGCGAAGGCCGTAACCGCGAAGTGCGCCGTATGTTTGAAGCGATCGGTTTGACCGTGTCGCGCCTGATTCGTACCCGCTACGGTCTGCTGACTTTGCCGAAGAATCTGAAGCGTGGTCGTTGGGAAGAAATGGAAGAGCACGCAGTGCGCGATTTGCTGGCGCTGAGTGGTCTGGACAAGAATACTGGCGAAGCTGGTCCATCGAATAAAGGCCGTCCTGCTGGTGGCGATCGTGCCAACGGCAATCGCGCGCCGCGTGTAGATGGCGGCATGGGTCAGGCACGTAGCCCTAGCCAATGGCAAGGTACAGGCGCCGGCGGTGGTGGGCAGGGTCGTTCGCAAGGACAGAATCCGGGTAAACCGAATCGTCAGGGGCAGCAACGCAGCCGTCAGCCAGATCCTTTGCAAACATCGCTGGGCTTCCCGGGTATGGGTCAGCCGCGTCGCAGCAATGGACCGAATCGTGGTCCGGGCGGTGGTAATGGCCCGCATCGCGGACCTGGTGGTGGCAATGGTCCACAAGGTGGCCAGCGCCGTCGTTCTAAAGTCTGATTTGTCTCGTTTTTTGGCATGTCATTTGATGCGCCGGATTTAAAAAGACTACTTTGTTAATTGCCTGTATGGGCGCCGCAGGCATTCCCACATTGCGGTGGGACAGCTAATCAACTATAATTCGGCAGTTAACAAAGGTCACCAGTCAAAAAATTATGTTTTTGGCATTGAATTCGGTGGTCAGAATGATAAGAAAGATGGGCAGATGCCCATTTTTTTTTTGTTAAACAGTTTGCATTGTTGTATTC
>RCUQ01001283.1_pt1 | contig 10079 bp, 12 predicted proteins | sample 2166351 | NCBI WGS metagenome assembly RCUQ01 (sample SAMN09932597, study PRJNA488358) | compost metagenome | feature: garden; material: soil; isolation source: compost soil in acetonitrile-enriched culture | place: Germany: Experimental Botanical Garden Goettingen | collected 2016-01-27
CGAGGCTGGGCGCGCTCATCCCTACCAGGACGACGGCCGACAGCAAACTTCCCCATGCAAACGTCTTCGAACTCATTGGCTACTTCCTTCCCGCTCATCGCGGTGATTGGGGTGAGTGCTTTCCAACCCCTCCGGCGATGATTATCAGTTTCCCTGCGGCTGCGTCCTACCGTAGTTTCCCCTGAAAGTCAGGGTTTGGGGGAGGCCCCCGGCTCAAATCCGTGTTTTATGCGGAACAAACGGTAGTCAAGCAGCCGTATTCACGCTAGCATAACGAGAAACTACTGAACCGGGAGTGATTTCCGCACGGTTCCGCAAAAACCCCGGATGGCGCAGGGCGCGAAGTAGACAATGATGATGCTCGAAGCCGCTGCAACGGCTAGGCAGGTTCCAAACGGCAAGGGAGTGTAAGCATATGTTCGAAACCAAGAAAATCGCGACGGGACTGTTGGTGGTGGGCGGCCTCTGGGCCATCGGCAACGCGAGCTGGAGCCCCAGCGCATTGGCTGCGCCCGGGGTCGATTTCCAGCCCTCGAGCAAGATCTGGATCGAAGGCAACTCGACGCTCCACCCCTTCAAAGCCACCTCGAAGAACTGGCAGATCAAGGCGACGGTGACTCCCGGCAAGGCGGCGAAGATCGGTGACATCACGGAGCTCGACGTCGTGATCCCCGTCAAGAGCCTGAAGTCGGGCGACGGCGCGCTGGATAACAACCTCTACGGCGCGATGGGCGCCGACAAGAACCCGAACGTGCGCTTCGTGATGAAAAACGCCAAGGTGAACGTCACGAGCTCGGGCGACATCGAAGTGGATGCCGACGGCCTCCTGACCATCGCAGGCAAGGAGCAGAGCACCAAGATCAGCGCCAAGGGCGAGCTTGTCGGCGATACCGTCAAGATCAAGGGCAGCAAGGAAATCAAGATGACCGACTTCGGGGTCAAGCCCCCCGAATTGATGTTCGGCACTATCAAGACCGACAACAAGATCATCGTGAAGTACGAGCTGGTGGGGAAAGTCACCGAGTAACGTCCCGGAATCCCTTGCTGCGATGAGGCCTCGCCTGGAATCCAGGCGGGGCCTTCTCAAAAATGAAGCTTGCTTGAGAATTTCACGCGTGAGGATTCGGTGCTATTCTTGAGGCGTTTCAGCGCAAAGCGTGATCCGGCGAGTTTCAACCATCTCGGAGAAGGGGTCTGCGCGACAGGGCGCGGGCCCGTTTTTGTCTTTCAGGAGTTGGACGTATGTATACCGAGCAAACCATTACCTGTGCCGATTGCGGCACGCAGTTCCCTTTCACGGCATCTGAGCAGCAGTTCTACGCCGAAAAGGGCTTTACCAGCGCTCCTCGGCGCTGCAAGCCTTGCCGCGCGGCGGCCAAGGCGGGCCGCGGCGAGCAGAGCGGAGGCCGGATGGGTGCCGGCCATGGCGGTCCTCGCGAGTTCCACGAAGCCGTCTGCAGCGCCTGCGGCATCAGCACCCAGGTGCCCTTCAAACCCAGCGGCTCCAAGCCGGTCTACTGCCGGGACTGTTTCCGGCGCTAAGCGATCCTCCCAACCAACCCCGTCTGACTCCTGACCAGGACCGAGACAGGAGACCATGGCCCTCGGGCGCTCCAGGCGCTCGGGGGCTTTATTTCTGCTTCCGGCAAGCAGGTTCTCCGCGCCCTTCCCCGATAATGACCTCCGGCGCCAATCCGAAGCGTAGCAGAATGGCTTGGCCATTCGCTTTGCTGCTAAGATGAGACATGCTTCCGCACGTCCCGCCAGAGATCCTCTAACCGAGATCCCCTGACAAGGAGAGTCCGTGGTCACCAACGAAACCACCGTCGCCAGCCCTGCGCCAAAGCCGCAGGGATTCCTGGATCAAGTCCGTTCCTTCAACCGGGCCTACTGGGCATGCAACGTCATGGAGCTCATCGAGCGCTGGGCCTATTACGGCGTTCGCACCGTTCTCTCCCTTTACATCGTGGACGCCGTCTCGCGTGGAGGCCTCGAGTTCACGCATATCCAGAAAGGGAGCATCTACGCGTGGTGGGCGCTCATCCAATCGCTGCTGCCGCTCTTCACCGGTGGATTCGCCGATCGCTACGGCTACAAGAACACGGTCGCCTTGTCCATTACCATCAAGATCCTCGGCTACGTGCTGATGGGGACCCAGCATACCTACTGGGGCTTCTTCCTGGGCTGCATGCTGCTCGCCACGGGGACAGCCATCTTCAAACCAGGGGTCCAAGGCATCATCGCCAACGCCACCAAGGACAGTAACGCCGCGGTGGGCTGGGGCATCTTCTACGCCATGGTCAACATCGGCGGCTTCATCGGCCCCTGGGCGGCCGGCTACCTGCGGATCATGGACTGGTCGTACGTCTTCTTCGCCAACGCGGCGCTGGTCGCGCTCAACTTCCTGATCCTGCCGTTCTTCAAGGAGCCCGAGCGCCCTGCTTTCGACGCGGGCGCAGCCAAGAACCCCCTCCAGGAGGCCGCCCAGATCCTGGTGGTTTCCGTGCGCAACGTCTTCGAGCCCCGGCTCGCTGCGTTCCTGGTGATCTTCTCGGGCTTCTGGCTGATGTTCATGCAGCTCTTCGATCTGCTCCCCAACTTCATCGACGACTGGGTCGACTCGTCCGGCCTGATGCTCAGCGTCGGCCAACTCTTCGGCAACCAGGGCTTGATCGAGGCCGCCAAGGCCGGCCACCAGATCCAGCCGGAATGGATGATCAACATCGACGCGGGAGCGATCGTCCTCCTGATGGTCCCCATCGCCGCCCTCTTCAGCCGCTTGAAGTCCCTGCACTCGATCATCCTGGGCATCTTGGTCTCGGTCATCGGCATCGTCATGGCGGGCGCGTCGATGAACGGCGCCCTGGTCGCCTTCGGCATCTTCATCTTCGCCGTGGGCGAGATGATGTCGAGCCCCAAGAAAATGGAGTACCTCTCGGAGATCGCCCCTCCCGACAAGAAGGGCCTCTACATGGGCTACGCCAACGTTCCCTTGGCCATCGGCTGGGGTATCGGCTCGTCGATTGGCGGCTACATGTACCAGCACTTCGGCGACAAGGTCACCCTCGCCAAGCAGTACATGGCCACCAAGCTGGACATGAGCGCAGCCACGATCGACGCCCTCCCCAAGGACGAGGTCATGGCCACCCTGGCGGCCCAACTCGGCACGACGCCCCGGGAAGCCACCGAGCTGCTCTTCGCGGTCTACCAGCCTCAGCAAATCTGGTACGTCTTCGGAGCGGTGGGCATCGCCTCCATGATCGGCCTCATCATCTACGACCGGATCATCACCCGCCTCGACGCCAAGAAAGCCGCACTGGCCGCCTAACGCCTAGCCCCTTCCTGGACCCGCAGCCGCCGCGAAACGAACGTTTCGCGGCGGCTTCTTGCATGAACCTGATGCTTGATCCTCGCTCAACCGAGTGTTAATACGCCTCAAATCCAGTCATGGAACAATCTTCGGGCAGGAGTCGTTATAGAAGTAGGCACCCAACCGAAAGGAGTTCAAGATGCTCAGAGCCGTACTGCTTGCCGCGTTCACGATCGGGGGCGTCACCCTGGCGGCCCTGCCCGCCTCGGCGGCGGTCGACGCGCAGGTCATCATTCAGCCGCGAATCGTGATCGGGAATCCGAAGCCGGTCGTCGAGAAGCGGGTCGTGGTGGTCGAGCGCGAGCGTCCCGTCGTGCGGGAACGGGTGGTCATCATCGACAAGCACCCGCATCGCAAGTACAAGAACGCCCACAAGCGGGGCCATGGCTACTACGACCACCGTTACGACCACCGTGGCCATCACCACGGCGATCAAGTCGTGGTGATCCGGCGCTAACAGGCAAACGGCCTTCGGGACGCGCCACCCTCAACCCGCCGTGGGGAGCACGACTCCTCGCGGCGGGTTGATGCTTTTACGGTACGCCCCAACTTGGGCCCGCTTGACAAGCCTGCGCCTGGGTTCTAGGCTTAATGAGAATAATTCGCATATTTAGGCTGGAGCGAGGCTCCTCCCGTACCTTGGGGACCCGTCATGACATCTACACCGTTTTCCTGGCGCAAGCTCTTTCTCAATCTGCATCTCTGGCTCGGACTCGCCAGCGGCCTGATCGTCGTGATCCTCTGCTTGAGCGGCACGCTGCTCGCCCTGCAGGGCCCCATCGAGTCCTGGGTCAACCGGGACGTCCTTCAGGTCCAGGCGGTGGGCGATCGCCAGCCCCTCGAGGCCCTGGTTCCCCAGGTGACCCGCACCTCGGAGAAGCCCTTCACCGCCGTCGTGGTCATGCCCGGCGAAACGGACGCCCTCCAGTTCATGCAGGGTCGCAAGGCCACCTACGTCAACCCCTACACCGGCGAGGTCCTGGGCGGCTTCAACTCCACGGTCTCCGAGGCCTTCATGACGGTCTTCCGGCTCCACCGCTGGCTCCTGCTGGAAACGCCCGTCGGCAGACCCATCACGGGCGCCGCCACCGTCGTCTTCCTCTTCGTCCTCATGACCGGCCTCGTGATCTGGTGGCCGAAGCGCCTGAGCGGTCTGAAGCGCGCCCTCCTGATGCGCAGCAAGGTCAACTGGAAGGGCCGGAACTACGACCTTCACGTGGTCCTCGGCTTCTACGCGCTCATCCCCTTGGCCATCATGGGAGCCTCCGCCCTCTACTGGTCGTACAACCCCGCCTTCAAACAGGTCGTCTACGCCACCCTCGATGGCCGCTCGGCTCCCGAACAGCCTCAGAGCCAGGGACCCGCTGCCGAGGGCCGCGGCCGAGGCGAAACGCCTCCGCTTACCGACCTTCCATACGCACGCCTGCTTGAACAGACCCAGGCCGCCTACCCTCACCGCGGCCCGGTTCGGATCACGTTCCCCAAGAATGCCGAGAAGCCCGTGGAAGTCGCCAAGACCCACGCCCCCCACGCGTTCAGCCTACCCTACGTCGATCGCCTCCAGCTCGACGCGACAACCGGCGAGATCGTCACACGCGAGCCCTTCGCCGAAAAATCGCGCGCCGAGAAGCTGCTCTCGCTCATCAAGCACATCCACCTCGGCACCGTCTACGGTGGCCTCTCGCTCACGATCTACGTGCTGGCTTGCCTCGTGGGCACCACCCTGCCCATCACCGGCTTCATTCACTGGTTCACCAAACAAAAGGCCCTTCGGCCCCGAACTCCGAAGGTGGCTCAGCCGGTCGAGGCCGTCGCAACGTCAGACGCCCCGTAAGGCTCCATCGAGGCGACACGCGAGGGTTAAACGAGGAGGGCGGAGGGTCTTCACGACGCTCCGCCCTCTTGCCTTTGGCATTTGCGGGGATTAGTAGGCGAAACGCAGTCCCACGGTCGCACCGGAGAGATCCGAGGCGTTCGGCATGTAGAGGTAACCCGCCGTCAGGCCCAGCTTGGACGCGTTCGGCAGGATCACCCCGATCCCGAGCGACGGCTCCAGCGCGAAGCTGCCCATTGCCTGGCCACCGACGGATCCGCCGCCTCCGCCCACCAGAAGTCGGGCATCGTAGTAAGCCGGCCCCGCGAACGTGCTCGATGCCCCGACGATGGCGCCGCCGTAACCCATGCCGCCGCGGCTCTGGCCGTAGCGCGCTCCGCCGTAACCGGCTCCGCCCATGTAGAGCGGACCCGAGCGATAGGCGAGGGCCGACGCGCCGAACAAAGGCGCCACGTCTCCGTTGGGAGTGAGGAGGGCGCGAGCGGAAACCTCGGGCTCCATGACGGTCTGGGGTTTAGTCGCCTCTTGCGCGGAAGCGGGCAAAGTGGCCAGAAGCGCACCAGCAACGAGGGAGAGGCAGATCCACGACTTCTTCATGACAACATCCTTTCTGCGGTAAGAGTCGAGCGACTTCAGGATCTATCCTAGGCTTCCGTAATAACAGAAGCGATCACACCCGCAAAACCCTTGTCAAAAGGCTGTTGTAGACCGATCACATGGCGCAAATCAGCGGCAAACCTTGCCTGATCACATATCGGCTCGGAAGGCGATCACCAGGCCATTGACGTTCTCGACGCCGAGCATGGTGAGATAGCCGAACGACAAGCTTCCCGTAACATGCTCGGTGAGCGGGAGGCCGAGTGAGATGGAAGGTTCGAGGGAAAACGCTCCCAGGCGCTGCCCTTCGAGGGATCCTCCACCTCCTCCGACCCAGAGGCGGGGAGTCAGGACCATCCCCAGGGGCAGGGAAACGTTCGCCCCCGCAAGCGCGCCGCCGTACCCCAAGGCACTGCGGGGGGCGTTGAGCACCGGTCCTCCGAAGCCCGAAACGCCCAGGAAGAGCGGCCCGGAACGAACGAGCCGGGACTCGACCCCGTAGAAGTTTCCGAAGCGGCCATGGGCGGTGAAGAAGCCGCGGGCGACCGCTCCGATCTCGAGCGGGGTCGTATGGGCCATCGGGGCCGGGAGGAGCAGGGCCAGCAGCAGGCTGAGCCCGAGGGTGCGAAGAGGCATGGGGGATTCTCCAAAGGGGAGCGTGAAGCAAGCGGAATCCCATCCTAGCACGGGCGCCCGAGCGAAGGCCGGCGGGCGGCCTAGAGGACGACCTTCGGGTACATCGCCGCGGCAAGCGCCACCAGGACGATCAAGACCACGACCTGCAAGCCGAAGTCCACCCCCAGCCCGAACGTGCTGTGGCCGCCCTGGACCATCAAGGCCCGCAACGCGTCCACCTGATAGCTTAGCGGGTTGAGGAGCGCGACATGCTTCAACCAGCCTGGCATCATCTCAATCGGATAGATGGCGCTGCTGGCGAAGAAGAGCGGCATGGTCAGGACTTGGCCGATGCCCATGAAGCGCTCGCGGGTTTTCATCAGGCATGCGATCAGCAGGGAGAAGGTCGAGAAGAGGGCCGATCCCAGGATGACGAAAACCAGCACCAAGAAGATGGCGGGGAGGGTGAGTCGCAGCGGAACCCCCATGAAGAAGGCTATGACGTAGACGATCGCAGCCTGGGCCACTCCCCGGATGCCGGCCGAGAGGCCCTTTCCCAGGACCAGGGCGCTGCGGGCCGCCGGCGTGACCAGTTGTTTTTGCAAGAGGCCCAGGTCGCGCTCCCAGATGACGACGATGCCGTAGAAGATCGCGACGAACAGGACGCTCTGCGCCAAGATGCCCGGGGCCAGGAAGGCGGGATAGCTCATGCCGCCGGTGGGAATTTCCCGGACCTGCCCGAAGACCTGGCCGAAGACCGTGAGCCATAAGGCCGGCTGCACCGAGCGCGTGAAAAGCTCGGTGGGATCCCGACGGAGCTTGCGCAACTCGACCTGGGCGATCGCCAAGGTCTGAAGCACGTACTCGGCCAGCCTGCCCAGGCTAGCCGAGTCGGTTGGTCGATCGTCGGGTCTGACGGACATTTCCGAATTCCTCCGCCGCTTCGAGCGCTTGCCCCGAATAATGGACGAAGGCCTCCTCCATGGTCGCCTCGGGGCCGACGTTGGCCTTCAGCTGGCTGGGAGGCCCCTGCACCACCACGCGCCCTCGGGCCATGAGCGCGATGCGCTCGCAGAGCAGGTCCGCCTCCTCCATGTCGTGAGTCGACATGACGATGGTCGTCCCGAACTGTTCGCGAAGCTGCCGCAAGCGCTCCCAGACGGCCCTCCGCGCCACGGGGTCGAGGCCGACCGTCGGCTCGTCGAGAAAGAGGACGGCGGGCCGGTGAAGCATGGACTGCGCGATCTCCAGGCGCCGGATCATGCCCCCCGAGTAATGGCTGGCCACCCGGTCCGTGACGTCGCTCAGTCCCATCAGGTGAAGCGCTTCCAGGATGCGCTCGCGCCGGCAGGCACGCGGGATACCGTAGAGCTTGGCGAAGAGGTCGAGGTTCTCGTAGCCCGTCAATGCCCCGTCCGCGGAAAGCAACTGCGGCACATAGCCAATGCGCTTGCGCACCTGCACGGGCTGGTCGACGATGTCGAAGCCGGCCACCCGCGCCGTCCCCGAGGTCGTCGGCAGAAGCGTGATGAGCATCCGGATGAGCGTGCTCTTGCCCGCCCCGTTTGGACCCAGCAGACCAAAGATCGTCCGGGCCGGCACGTGAAGACTCACGTGATCCACCGCCATGACGTCCCCGAAACTGCGGGTCAAGTCCACGATCTCGACCGCCCCCTCCGGAGCCCCGGCGTCCTGCGGCGTGCGAGGTACAGCCATGCCTCCCCCTTTCGCGTTTCCGCCTCATGCTAGTCGTCCCGAGGAGGAACGGGAACACGGGGGGAGCCAAACGATCTCGCCGTGCTCGTCCGACGTGCCCACCTCCCCGCGCAAAGCAAGAGCCCACCCGGAGATCGTTGACGCCGTGCCAAGGGGTGCTATCGCTCCGATGCATCCGGCCTACTAATGAGGACTTAATCCACGCTTGCCTGTACGCAAGCCTCGATCAAACGAGAAAGAAAAAATGCGAAGCTAATCTTATAACGTCAAAGCATTACTAAGTTAACAGGAGATACTATGTACGAAATCGTAGAAGGTCTCCTTCACTTCATGGGCATGGAAAGCCTCGCTGCTATGGGCCGAACGGGTACAAGAAGGACCTTGAAGCGTCCCGGCTTCCAGACGGCCCATGGCACTTGAACACGGGGCTCGCCGCCCCTCTCTCTGGTCATGGGCGCTCGTTATCCTCGCAGCCAGTATGCTTGCGACACTCCTGCTCTCGGAGTTGAAATCTAGTCTGGTCTCAAGCCAGGCAAGCGTCCCTCGATGGCTCGAAGCGGTCACGTCGATCAGCACCCAGTGGCTTTCCTTCTTCGCGCCTGCATGGTGGCTCGCGCATCGCGACCAGCTTAGATCATCAACCATCTTTCCCTTGAGGCGAATCACCGTCACCGAGTGCTTGGTTCTCTGTCTAGCGACAATTGGACTGGACCACCTAACCAGCGTCATCCAAGACATCTATAGCGGCATTTTTCACCTCTACGTGGAAGCCCCGGATGCATTCCGCATTCTGGATCTCACGCACGGACTGATGCTCTTGGTTGATTCGAGCCTGACGCCCGGATTCGTTGAAGAGTGGCTGTTCCGAGGCTATCTGCTTGGGATCTTTCTGATGCGCTTCTCGGGGCCGGTCGCTATCGTGCTTACGGCCGCATGCTTCACCGCGTTCCACTTCGACCTCGTCGGCGTCCCGACATACCTGATCAGCGGGATCTGGTTCGGATGGCTGCGATTGCAATTCGGCTCCCTGTGGCCAGCCATTTTGGCCCATGCGCTCGGCAATGCCATGGTGCTCGTATATGCAAACTCATCGATTCCCACCCATCCGGCGCTGGAATTGGGACTTGGAATCCCCTGCTTTCTATTCGGCCTTTGGTGGATCCCTCAGCGCACCCTGGGCAGGCAGCAGGAAACGGACCATTCTCATGAACATGGTGCTATCGAAAGCCGCTACGAGAGGCAAGCAACATGACGAAAAGCAGCTCATCGTGCATCTTTTGCCAGATCGTGAATCAAGAGCAGGCAGCCAGTCTCGTCTACGAGGATGAAGACGTCATATCATTCTTGGACCTTGCCCCCGTGAACATCGGACACCTGCTGGTGGTACCGAAGCAGCACGTATCGTCGCTTGGAGATTTGGATGCGCGTATCGGCCTCCGGATATTTGAGACGGCGATGCGTTTGCTGAGGATCTTGCGGAATTCCCACCTTGGAGGAGATGGGATGACGCTGTATCTCGCAGAAGGGGAGTCTGCCGATCAGGAGATACCTCACGTCCATCTACACGTCATCCCACGTAAGCAAGGAGACGCCGTCGAAATCCGATTGCCGTGCTCGCGATACCCGAGCCGCAAGGAACTCGATTGGCTCGCGTCATCATTGCGCTCATCGTACTGACGATCATTTCCCTGTTCAAACGACCAAACTTCTTCTGATTGCTCCCCGTGCTCCCGCTTTCCGATGTGAAGGTGAGACGGAACCAGGAAATAAAAACCAATAACAAGCTTCTAACCCTTGGCCCAGACGGCATGACCAAGCCAAGGTGTACCCGTTCACGGGGTAGCTTGCTGAGTTGGATGTAGCCCGAATATTGAGGGTAGCGGCAAATGGTTCCGAAGAGGCGGACTCCGGTCTTTCGAGCAGTCACCCCTACGGTGAGGATACGCT
>RCUQ01001288.1_pt1 | contig 10069 bp, 7 predicted proteins | sample 2166351 | NCBI WGS metagenome assembly RCUQ01 (sample SAMN09932597, study PRJNA488358) | compost metagenome | feature: garden; material: soil; isolation source: compost soil in acetonitrile-enriched culture | place: Germany: Experimental Botanical Garden Goettingen | collected 2016-01-27
GATTTAATTCTTACAATGCTCTAGTTTTCAATACTTTAACATAATTACAACATTTGTAATTCATTGATAATCAATTAATTACGTACACAATAAAATCCTAAGCTTTTAAAGCATAATTTTTGATGAATAATTGACTTAATTTTGTGTTATAATGAAAAGGCAAGATCGATGAAAAGTATTATTATATCCAATTTCCATCCCATTCTAGTGGAAAAATTACTTGATCAAAAAAAATTGAATCAGTACACCAAATTTTTGTATTATCATTTTCAAAACCTCTCTGAATCGGATGTTACTGGAAGTGCTGCAGAAAAGATTTCTTTTAAGTCTATTTCTGATCATGTAGATAAGTATTCTGTTTCGTCCGACAGCATTAATAGCAGACAATGTATCATTTTTGAAGAGGTTGAGGACTTTATTGAAAATATAATGGATGTTAACAACCCTTCAGAGTATCATTTTCCAAGTGGTTTTGAAGTCAGATCCGATAATTCTTTTGGCCCGAAAATAGAGATACGAATGGAGTGGTTTAAAAGAAAAATGGGTAATGTTTTTGATCAATTTTATTCTGGCGTGACCGTAAGACCTGAAAATCTAGTTCACGTCACTTGTTCAGGCTATTCCTCACCAAGTGTTGCCCAAGAAGCGGTAATAAAAAGAAAATGGGAAACGGTTCAGGTAACGCATTCCTATCATATGGGATGCTATGGTGCTTTTCCTGCCATTCGCACCGCAAGCAGTTTAATAGCTGCCAGTTCCAAAAATGGAAGAGCAGATGTGGTACACACAGAATTATTGTCGGCACATTTAAATTTAACAGAGTTCTCTCCCGCAAACACCATGATTTGCTCTCTCTTTGCAGATGGTTTTATAGGTTACTCCTTATATGAAGAAGAATCTTTTTTCAAAGATACTAGCATTACAGATAAAAAAGGATTGAGAATCTTAGCCTTTCATGAGGTTATCATTCCCGATTCCCTGGAAGATATGTCTTGGGATTTAGGAGAATATAATTTTCTAATGACTCTTTCGAAACGTGTTCCTGTTTTTATCCGTAAAAATATCAAAACTTTCTTGACCACACTTTGCCAAAAAGCAGGAATAGACCTTGAAGAAAAGAAAGCCGAAATGCACTTTGCAATTCATCCAGGCGGACCAAAAATAATTGATTATGTGGTTAACGAAATAGGATTGAGAAGGGATCAGGCCAGCTGGTCTTATGATGTACTATACCATCATGGCAATATGTCTTCGGCCACAATCCCACATATTTTTAATAAAATCATAAACGATCCTGCTATAGAATCAGGAACAAAAGTGGTTGCCATGGCATTCGGCCCCGGGCTAACCGCTACCGGACTTCTGCTTGAAAAAGTATAATCCCACTTTAATAGTAACGTAAAATTTTTGCGTTGGCTTCTATACTTGCGTTCAATGTCATTAAGTTAAGTAAAACTGACAAAATGATTGCTGATTTTTAATTAACGATTTTTGATTTCAGATTTAACAGACCCAGTAAATCTGTTTATGCATCACTTAATGATCGTTTTCAATTCTTGACGGTATTGGGAAGCACTTTTTCCTGTATAGGCCTTGAATGATTTATTGAAATGACTAAAATTATTAAAACCACTTTCATAGCAAATTTCGTTAATACTAATTGGCATTTCTGCCAATAACTTAGAGGCATGAACGAGTCGGTATTCATTTACGAAGGTTGTAAATGTTTTATTGGTAATTTTTTTAAAGTAACGGCAAAAGGAAGGAGTTGTCATACTGACTAATTGCGATACCTCATCTAAAGTTATCGGTTCCTGAAAATGGTCTTTAACATAATTGAATACCACATTTATCCGATCATTATCCTGCACTTGCATTTCCATAGAGAATCCGACGGCATTCAAAATAGTATATTCCTTAGAAAGTTCTAATTCCTTCAGAATACTCAACATCGATAATAATCTTTCAAAAGGCATTTGGTTATCCATCATTTCAATCTTATTCCCAATCCGTTTCTTTGTTTCTCCTTCAAAAGCAATTCCTGCTTTGGCCCGATCGAAAAGATTTTGACAATGCAGCATTTCGGGTATTTTAAAAAACTCATTTCCCAAGAAATTAGGTTTCATCTGAATTACGGTTTCATTCTTATTGCCTGTTTGCTCATTTGTAAATCCACAATGGGGTAAATTACTACCTATTAATATAAGGTCACCATCTGTATAATATGAAATATGACTTCCTATTTGTCGCTTACCGGAACCACCATTAATATAAACCAACTCAATTTCCGGATGGTAATGCCAAAGGTGTGATTTGCTGTTGGCATTTTCTACATATTTAGAAAACGAAAAGGAACTTCCATACGAAGTTGTGATCACTTCCAGTGTTGGCATTATTGTTTTCATTCTAAGATAAGGTTTAAAAATCTATATAAAATTAACAAAAAAGTATACAGGATTACCATTTTTAACATATATCGATTTCGTAAAAGTTAATATAACATACAAATCAGAAAAATGAGCTGTGTTTTGAAATACATTGTTGAAGTACTTTAGCACTATAAATTTTAATTATTAATCTAAAAACCAGTATCATGAAAAAGATTTTAAAATTAAGTTTGTTATTTGCAGTTGCGATGACTGCAATGAACACCTATGCAATCGAAGGTGATTTTTTACTAAATGTAAAAAAAGGTGAAGGAAAAGAAATTAGCTTTTCTCTAAACAATATCAAGAAAATTAACGTGGCTATCTACGACCAGAATAATAATTTAATCTTCGCAGAAAATGCAACAGGAAAAAGTGGTATCATGAAAACCTACAGCCTGGAAGAATTCCCTGATGGAGTGTATTATTTAGAGGTAGAAAACAGTCTTAAAAAGGTAAGACACGAAATTGTAATTAAAAAAGAAACTACAATTTTGTCCCGAAAATCAATTTCTGAGGTTTACAAACCATCAGCAATCCGTAAGACTGAAAAATTGGCAAATGTGAACTAATCACATAAATCAATCAATGTTTACTATTATCACACAAACTGAAAACAGCTCCAATTGGAGCTGTTTTTTTTTATCATAGTATGTAAAACGAATTACATATTTCTTCTGTACTGACCACCAACTTCAAATAAAGCATCTGTAATTTGTCCCAACGAACAAACTTTAGTCGCTTCCATTAAATGTTCGAATAAATTCTCATTTTTAATAGCTGCTTCCTGTATGGTTTTCAGTTGTTGTTTTACTTTATCCTGATTGGCTGTATGCAAATGATCCAACATCGTAATTTGATATTGCTTTTCCTCTTCGGTAGCACGAATCACTTCTGCTGGAATTACCGTTGGAGAACCTTTTGAACTCAAGAAGGTATTCACACCAATAATAGGGAATTCACCTGTATGCTTCAAGGTTTCATAATACAAACTTTCTTCCTGAATTTTTGAACGTTGGTACATGGTTTCCATAGCACCAAGAACACCACCGCGCTCGGTAATTCTGTCAAATTCAGCTAAAACTGCAGCTTCCACTAAATCTGTCAATTCTTCGATGATGAATGACCCTTGAATTGGGTTTTCGTTTTTGGCTAATCCTAATTCCTTATTGATAATTAACTGAATTGCCATTGCACGACGCACTGATTCTTCCGTTGGTGTTGTAATCGCCTCATCATACGCATTGGTATGCAATGAATTACAGTTGTCATAAATCGCATACAAGGCTTGCAAAGTAGTACGAATATCATTGAAATCAATTTCCTGAGCATGAAGAGAACGTCCAGATGTTTGGATATGGTATTTCAACATTTGAGCGCGTTCATTTGCTCCATACTTATTTTTCATGGCTTTCGCCCAAATCTTACGTGCAACACGACCAATAACCGCATATTCCGGATCTACACCATTCGAGAAAAAGAACGATAAGTTTGGTCCAAAATCATTGATATCCATTCCACGGCTCAAATAATATTCCACATAAGTGAAACCATTAGAAAGCGTGAAAGCCAACTGCGTTATAGGATTTGCTCCTGCTTCGGCAATATGGTAGCCGGAAATAGAAACCGAATAAAAGTTCCTAACATTCTTAGCTATGAAATATTCCTGCACATCACCCATTAATCGCAAAGCAAATTCAGTTGAGAAAATACAGGTATTTTGTGCCTGATCTTCTTTTAAGATATCGGCCTGAACAGTTCCACGAACCTGAGACAATGTTCTTGCTTTGATGGTTGCATAAACATCGGCAGGCAAAACCTGATCTCCGGTTACACCCAATAGCATCAAGCCCAAACCATTATTTCCTTCCGGCAAATCCCCTTGATAATGGGGTCTCTCCACTCCTTTTTTCTTGTAGATTTCGCTGATTCTTTTAGCAACTTCCGATTCAAGATTATTTTCTTTGATATACAATTCGCATTGTTGGTCAATGGCAGCATTCATAAAAAATCCTAATAACATTGGTGCAGGCCCATTAATGGTCATACTTACTGATGTCATGGCGTGAACCAAATCAAAACCGGAATACAATTTTTTAGCATCATCCAGACAGCAGATAGAAACACCGGCATTACCAATTTTTCCATAAATATCCGGACGAATATGTGGATCATTTCCGTATAAGGTCACACTGTCAAAAGCCGTTGACAATCGTTTTGCCGGTAAGCCAGCGCTCACATAATGAAAACGTTTGTTCGTTCTTTCCGGTCCACCCTCACCTGCAAACATTCGTGACGGATCTTCTCCTTCGCGTTTGAAAGGATACAAACCTGACGTAAAAGGAAATTCTCCCGGTACGTTTTCCTGTAAACACCAACGTAAAATATCTCCCCAAGCCTGATATTTTGGTAAAGCAATTTTCGGGATTTGAGAATGTGAAAGTGACTCCGTATGTGTAGCCATTTTGATTTCTCTATCACGAACTTTGAACGTATAAACCGGATTTTTATATTTATTTACTTTTTCATTCCAATTCAAAACAATTTCCCAATTGTAAGGATCTAAATCCATTTTAACTTTATCAAACTGATTCAGTAACAGATTTAAAAAGATTTTATCCTCAGCTCCACCTGGTTTTTCAACCTCTAAAGCAGATGGCAAAACAGAATCTTCATTGATTCCTGCTTTGGTCAATTCCGGATTCTTTTTAGCAACCGTTTCGATTGTTTTAAAAATTCCGTATAATTTTTGAGCCACTTGTTCCTGACTAGCGGCAGTCACATCATACTTTCTGTTGTTTTCAGCAATTTCTGATAAGTAACGGGTTCTGTGTGGCGGAATTACAAAAACCTTCTCGCTCATTTCACGAGTGATTTCGAAAGTTGATTTCAAATCAGAATCAGTCTTCTCATGAATTTTATCCATGATTGACTTATAAAGCGTATTCATTCCCGGATCGTTAAACTGTGAAGCAATGGTTCCGAAAACAGGTAGCGTATCTAAATCCGCATCCCAAAGATTATTGTTGCGTTGGTATTGTTTTTTAACATCTCTCAAGGCATCTAAAGCACCTCTTTTGTCAAATTTATTGATAGCCACCAAATCAGCAAAATCAAGCATGTCGATTTTTTCTAATTGGGTTGCGGCACCAAATTCAGGTGTCATGACGTATAAAGAAACATCCGAATGGTCCATAATCTCGGTATCCGATTGACCAATCCCAGAAGTTTCCAATATGATAATATCATATTTTGCGGCTTTGATCACTTGTATGGCATCAGCCACATATTTAGATAAAGCTAAGTTCGATTGACGTGTTGCCAATGAACGCATGTAAACACGAGGATTATTGATCGCATTCATACGGATTCTATCGCCAAGCAAGGCACCGCCTGTTTTTCTTTTGGATGGATCCACAGAAACTAATCCGATGGTTTTTTCTGGAAAATCGATTAGAAAACGACGTACCAATTCATCCACTAAGGAAGATTTTCCTGCTCCTCCTGTCCCTGTAATTCCAAGCACCGGAGTTTTACAATCAGCATTCATCTTGCGAATAGCCTCTAAAGTATCTTTGGCTACATCCGGAAAATTTTCTGCTGATGAAATAATACGGGCAATTGCTTTTGGATTTTTCTTCTCTAAATTATCGATCTCATCACTCAATTGGTCTCCAATAGCATAATCAGCACGTTGTACCAAATCATTGATCATTCCCTGCAATCCCATAGCACGGCCATCATCAGGAGAATAAATTCTGGTAATGCCATACGCCTGCAATTCTTCTATTTCTGAAGGAAGGATAACTCCTCCACCGCCACCAAATATTTTGATTTGCCCAGCTCCCTTTTCCTGAAGCAAGTCATACATATATTTGAAATATTCATTGTGTCCCCCTTGGTAAGATGTTATCGCAATCGCATTAGCATCTTCCTGAATTGCGGTATTGACAACTTCTTCCACGCTTCTGTCGTGACCCAAATGGATCACTTCAACGCCTGTAGACTGAATGATTCTTCGCATGATGTTAATCGCTGCATCGTGACCATCAAAAAGGGCTGCTGCGGTAACAATTCTTACTTTATTGTTAGGAATATATGGTTTTACTTGTTCCATTTTATGAATATGATAATTTAAGGGTGCAATTTACGATTTTTTTTTAATAATTATTTGACGCTCGCTATTCTTGTTAACAAAAAAGCAACAAATTCTTCTATCGACTCCGATAGAAGCGCCAAAGAGAACCACAAACCAAAGGTCATAAATAAATCCTAAAGTTGGTGCTTCTAAATGAAATCATGGGTTTGTTTTTTTAATAAGTAGTATTTTTGGCCCAAGCCATAAGGCGAACAAAAAATAAACCCCAAATTATTTACAATGAAAAAAATTTTAATTTTAATGATGGCAGTATCTTTTTCAAGTTGTGCCGAAATGCAACAAGTCATGAATCAATTACCGCAAACGCAAGGAATGGGCGTTGATATTGCCGGCGGATTGAAAGAAGCACTGAATAATGGTATTACAAAGCAAGTAACTAAATTAACGGCTACGGATGGTTTTTATAAAAATGAAGCTGTCAAAATTTTATTGCCTGAGGAGCTAAAAAAGGTAGATTACGGTTTGAGAAAAATTGGCCTTGGTTCCTTGGCTGACGAAGGACTAAAAGTACTGAACCGTGCTGCCGAAGATGCCGTGAAAGAAGCCACACCGATATTTGTAGATGCGGTGATGAAAATGACCTTTACCGATGCCAAAACCATATTGATGGGAAATGAAAATGCAGCAACCACTTATTTGCAAAACAGCACTTCGACTGCCTTGTACGGAAAGTTCAATCCGGTGATCAAGAGTTCATTCAGCAAAGTAGGTGCCGACAAAGTTTGGGCCAACATCATAACAAAATACAATAGTATTCCGCTGGTAAAGAAAGTCAATCCAGATTTGACGGATTATGTTACCAAGGAAGCAATGACCGGTGTTTTCAAAATGATTGCCGTGGAAGAAAAAAACATCAGAACTAATTTGAGCGCCAGAACTTCTCCTCTTTTACAAAAAGTTTTCGCCATGCAGGATTACAAATAAATGGTATCATTACGAATTGCTGTTTTTTAACACAAAACACTATAATTGCTTTTTTTATACAAAGAAATAAGATTAGTTTTGATAAAAATATTGATTAAACGGACGGCCTAGCCCCGATAGCAGCGGCATCCTTTTTCCGGCTTCTTTAGCCGGGAAAAGATATAGCGAATAGCGGGATTAGCTCCCAAATAAAATTATATGCAGAAAATTACGATACTTATACATTGTGTGGATCAAAAGGCAATTATAGCCTCGGTGACCAGCTATATTGCTTCGATTGAAGGAAACATCATTTATCTGGACCAACATGTTGATGCTGATGAAAATGTATTCTTTATGCGTTTGGAATGTGAATTGAGTGCCAAAAAATGGGATTTGGAGACTATCAAAAATGATTTTAAAATCAACTTGGCTATTCCGTTTAATATGTCCTGGGAAATTTATCCCCAAGAACAAAAACCAAAAATGGCTTTGTTTATTTCTAAATACGATCATTGCCTTTATGATATTTTAGGACGATACAGCGCTGGTGAATTGCCGCTTGAAATTCCGTTAATCATCAGTAATCACGAAGATTTGAAACCGGTGGCAGAACGATTTAACATTCCGTTTCACCATGTTCCTTTTACCAAAGAAATCAAGGCTGAAGGAGAGCAACAACAAATTGATTTGTTAAAAAGGTACCATATCGACTTTATTGTTTTGGCCCGTTACATGCAAATTATCACGCCAAATCTGGTGTCGCTTTACAAAAACAACATCATCAATATCCATCATTCTTTCTTGCCGGCGTTCCCTGGTGCTAAACCGTATCATTCCGCTTTTAAACGAGGCGTTAAAATTATTGGTGCGACCAGCCACTATGTAACCGAAGGCTTGGATGAAGGACCAATTATTGAACAGGATATTTCGAGAGTTTCACATAGCCATTCTATTGATGACTTTATCATGAAAGGAAGGGATTTGGAACGTATGGTTTTGGCGCGAGCCATTAAACTGCATGCCGAACGTAAAACAATGGTATATAATAATAAAACGGTTGTATTCTCTTAGGAATGCAACCGTTTTGTTTTTTTCTTTTAGTCTAAAATCTTTGTGAAAAATTAGCACGCAGATTTTATATCTATCCCCTTTCTGATTGGAATTACTTATAAGCGATTGCCGCACTTGTAGGACCTGTTAGCGACATGATTGAAGTAGACTTGAATCCTGCACTTTTTGCCCATGTATTAAAACTGGCAAAAGTATAATCAAAACCAGTCCCTGTCTCAATCAACATATTCAGACTCATCATCATTCCGAAAACATTTTTCATTCTTTCATCATCAATTACATTTTCAATCGCTACAAATGCACCGCCATCAGGAAGGGCATCATAGGCTTTTTTAAGAAGTTCTATTTTCTTTGATTCGTCCCAGTCATGAAGTATATTTCCCATGACCACTACATCCGCTTTTGGGAACGGATCTTTAAAGAAATCACCACTTGCGGTTACAACTTTATCCGAAAGTTGGGCTTTTTGAATATTTGCTTTTGCTATTGGCTCAACAGCGGGAAGATCAAAACTGATACATTTCATATGAGGTTGGTGTTTCGCAACCATCATACACAATACCCCGCCGGATCCGCCAACATCAGTCAAAGTTTTATATTTTGAAAAATCGAACTGCTGGGCGAATGCATTAAAATTCCCAATTTGAATACTCCCCATAGCATTAACAAACTCCGTTAATCTTTCGGGTGATTTATAGAGTTCATCAAACAAATTACCATCTCCGGCCTTAATTTCATTTTGTGGCAAACCGGTAAGCAAGCCTTCCTCGAGATTACCCCAAAATTGATACAACCGATTGTTCATCATATCAAGCATCCCTCCGATATAAAATGGTTTATTGATATCTAAAAAAGTATCTGTATGAATACTATTCGAATAAACAGCCGATTCTAAAAGTCCTTTTCTAGTGAGAAATCCAAATCCAGTTAAGGCATCTAAAAAATCAAACAAATGAATATCGGTACATTTCAGCTTCAACATCTCTTTTATTTGCTGAGCAGACATGGATTTCTTTTCGGCCAGCTTGGTGAATAATTGAAATTTTATGGCTGCCAAAAGAATTTTAGAGGCCCAAAACCCAGAGCCAATTTGCATAATACCCGCCGGTGAAGGCTGAATGTCTTGATTTTCCATTTTTTATCCGTTTTAATTTTGCCTTTTGCTATTTCATTTTATTCATTCTAAAACTTCCAATACGCTCGTTTCACCATTATTATTAAAAACCACTTTTGTCCAGAACGACTTCGCTTTTACCTTTGTCGGATACCAATCCCTATTTTCTTCCACAAGAATAAAAAGTCCTGTAACTGTACCCAAAACGATGAATTTATCTAATTTTGGCTGTTTTGAATAAGGACTAAGCCCATATTTTTCAAATAGTTCATCGCATTGTACCGTTACATTTTTAGAAACCAATCCAATCTCGCTAACCGACAGAATTGACTGGCCGTCAAATGGATTTTGAGTAGCGTTGTCCAAATCATTTCTCGCGATATATTCCAGAAT
>RCUQ01001289.1_pt1 | contig 10066 bp, 12 predicted proteins | sample 2166351 | NCBI WGS metagenome assembly RCUQ01 (sample SAMN09932597, study PRJNA488358) | compost metagenome | feature: garden; material: soil; isolation source: compost soil in acetonitrile-enriched culture | place: Germany: Experimental Botanical Garden Goettingen | collected 2016-01-27
GCAGTTGCCCGGGTGGCGAAATCGGTAGACGCAGCGGATTCAAAATCCGCCGTTGCAAGACGTGTCGGTTCGAGTCCGACCCCGGGCACCATATTACAGTTTCATGCCGTATCACGGCAGACCAGAAACCCGCATAGCGTAAGGCTCTGCGGGTTTTTTGTTATTTCTCGTCGTATCATATAGCCTCATAACATACCCCCATTGCCGGGGGTACATCTGGGGGTATCAGTCCAGATGGGGGTAAAAAGTACCCCCTCAGGCCACCAGCTCGCGCCGTTACTGGCCCGCCGAGTGTCCACTTTTTGTCCCCAGCATGCGATCAGTACCCCCAAGCTAAGACGGGAGATACCCCCATGCCGTTATCCGATACCGCCGCCCGGCAAGCCAAATTCAGCGGCAAGCCTCAGAAGTTGTCCGATGAGAAGGGGCTGTTCCTGCTGGTCAACCAATCCGGCAAGTATTGGCGGCTCAAGTACCGCCACGGCGGCAAGGAGAAGGTGCTCGCCCTAGGCGTCTATCCTGAGGTGCCACTGAAAGAGGCCAGAGCCAAGCGAGATGAAGCTCGCAGGCTGATCGCCGAAGGGGTGGATCCGGGTCTTGCCCGTAAGCAAAACAAGGCAGCCAGCCGGCTGGCCAGCGAAAGCAGTTTCGAGGTACTGGCGCGGGAGTGGCATCAAAGCCAGCTTGCTCGCTGGAGCTCAGGCCATACCACCCGGGTGATCGAGTCGTTGGAGGTGGATGCTTTCCCCGATCTGGGGCTGGTGCCGGTTGCAGAACTGACGGCGCCCATGATTCTGGATGCCCTACGCAAGGTAGAGAAGCGGGGAGCTACCGAAACGGCGGGGCGGGTACTGCAACGGATCAGCGCCATCATGCGCTATGCCATCCAGACCGGACGGGCCAGCTACAATCCGGCCCAAGACTTGAAGGGCGCACTCAAGGCCGCCAAGAAAGAACACCGACCGGCATTGCCCCGGGCGGAACTGCCGGAGTTCTACCGCCGTCTTGCGGTTGAACCCCTGAACCCAGCGACCCGTCTTGCCTTCCACCTGCTGATGCTGACCATGACCCGCCCGGGCGAGGTGCGCTTTGCCCGCTGGGATGAGTTCGACCTTGAGCGGGCCGAGTGGCGGATCCCTGCTGAGCGGATGAAGATGCGATCAGAGCATATCGTCCCATTATCCCGGCAGGCGTTGGCCGTGCTCGATGAGTTGCGCCAGGTAACCGGTCATTGCGATCTGCTGTTCCCGAGTGAGCGCAAGCTGACCGACCCCATGAGCGAAAATACCCTGAGCTATGCTATGGGGCGGATGGGTTACAGGGGGATTGCCACACCGCACGGGTTCCGGGCGCTGGCCTCCACCACCCTGAATGAAGAAGGCTTTGATCCGGACGTTATCGAGCGTCAGCTTGCCCATGCTGAACGCAATAAGGTGCGGGCGGCCTACCACCGGGCCGAGTACCTGGACGACCGACGCAAGCTGCTGCAGTGGCTGGCTGACTTCTACGAATCCCAGCAGGGTGGCAACGTGCGCCCGGTGAACTTTAACCGAGCCGTATAACGACTTTGCCGGGCCTAGATCGGCCAATCGAAGAGCGGGGAACCTTGCCCGCCTGACCCGGCGACTATTTCAAGGTTGCGTTAGAAGGTGAACGCAATGGGACAACCACCATATGGGCAGCCCGATCCCGGTCTGCCCCCGCTGCTTCCGCTTGAATACTGCCGACCAGAAAGGGCGGCGGAACTACTTCGCTGCCAAGTCGAAGACCTGTTTCATTGGGCTGCTATTGGCGCAATCCGTTTCTATGTGATGGCCCAGAAGGCTGATTACGATGGATGGTTGCCCACGCTTGTTGCGCCGAGTGAGGATTTTGATGCAGGCCGCTTGAGATATGGGGCGTCATTTGTGTTTGCTCTGGATTACGGTGAGTTAACAAACTCAACGACCACGGTTAAGGATTTGGATGGGTATGCTAACAGTGCCACGCTGTCAGGATTCTGGGCCCTAAATCGGTGGCACTTTGAGATGTGGGAGGAAGTAGGGACACTCTTTGATGGCGTTGAAGATGAGTACACCCTACATGCCTATTTCAGCGATGAGGCCCCGCCAGTAACGGCATTGGGGGTGTCGCTCCCGGGGGCGATCAATCACTTGTGGCTCATGCGTGATGATCTGCTGAGACTCCATCACCATATCAGCACAGGGACACCGTTTGGTGTATCGCCAGAGAATGAGGCCGAGCGAGTTGTGGAGCCAGGTGGCAAACCGGTTAAAGTCCGCCGGGTAATGAACAAGCATTTGGAAACAATAGCCTTGTTGTCCAAGCTCTTTACAAAGTCCGATACCCAACTATCGGCGAACCGGCAGTATCAGATTATTGCGGCTGGGTTGGAGAGTGCTGGGTTGCCGCCACTACCGGTTGGCGATCGGCAATTCAGGACTTGGCTGAGTGGTGGAAGCGAGGATTTTGATGATGCGTAATGGAAATTTCCAAATAACAGGCTGGCAATTTCAACAGTAAAAATGTTCCAAGTGAGTAGAGTGGCGGGAGTTTCATAACGTACCGGGAGGTACCTAGAAATGACCCTGCAACTCAATGCGCAGTCCCTTCCCACCGCTGGCTTTATCCGCCAGTCCGTTTTGCTGCCTCATCTGGCCTTCTCTGCTACCACGCTGTGGCGGAAGGTCAAACAGGGCTCTTTCCCCAAACCTGTGAAGCTATCCGAGCGGGTTACCGCTTGGCGGGCCGAAGAGGTTCATGCCTGGATCAACTCCCGAAACGTTGTGGCGTAAGGGGGCGGCATGACAGAAAAACAAAAGGCCGCACCGCAGAACGGCACGACCCCAATTACTCACCCCGATGTTAGCACCCAGCCGACCAGAGACGCTACCAAGCTGGAGCTGGTGGCCCACCACCTGGTAGAGAACGGCCCCGAGGGGATCAGCGCCCTGTCTGCTCTGGCTGGATTGCATGATCTGAACCCGCGCAACTCCATCAGCGAGCTGCGTCGCCAGCACGGGATCCGCATCCTGGACGAGTTCTTCCGCCACCAGCACAGTGGAGGTGACGCCGTGCCGATGAAGCGTTACTGGCTGGCCGACCGTGACCAGGCCCGCAAGCTGGCCGAGCTGGTGAACCTCAAGCGCAAGCAGCGCGGGGCGGCACCGCTGAGCCGGGAGCAGATAGCCCGTTACTTGGTAGCCTTTCCCACCAAGCCCGCCCACCAGCCCGCTGCATAAGGGATAAGCCATGACCATGAATACCTATGGGCGAGCTGCCCGGGGCGAAGCCTTGCCCAAATTCAAGCTGGCAGGCTTGCCTGATGCCGTGCGACACGGTACGCTCTTAACCGTTGGGGCTACTAACCCCAGCAACACTACTTCCACGAGCGGTTACCCGCAGCCGACAATCAGCGGTTTTTTTGTGCCTGCCATCTGGGCTACTACCCCAGACCAGCGCACAAACGAACATCACACTCACGCCGAGCACGGCGGGAGTGTACCCGCTTTTGCGGTATGGTCGAGAGGCCCCAATAAGCCCGCAAGGGTGAATAAGGCCCGCCTTCTCGTGGAGGTAGTTGACGCCATGCCGCATCCAATTTGCAGCATGGCCGACTCACTAAACCACGAGAGAGTACAGGCCATGATCTACACCTTCCTGATCCCGCATTCCCGTACCTGCCGTTTGGCAGAGCTGCGCCGTATCCGCACCATCTCCGCTGTGGCTGACAGCGAGGCCCAAGCCCGCACCGCGCTAGCAGGCTTGCCCTTGGTGTTTCTGTCCCGCACTCCGAACGGGAGGGCCAAGGCATGAAACAGCAGCCACAGCAACGGACCCGCCAAGGCGGTGATGCCCAACTGATCAGCACCTACACCCTGGTGGATGACCTGACCCGGGCAGAGATGGAAAGCCTTGCCTACCAAGCAGAAGACCAGATCACCTCGATAGCTGGAGGGCTGCGTGGGTTGGGCGTGGTCATGGCCCTTTCATCCACTGTAGAAGATTGCCCAGCGGATGACATGAGCAGGGTGTGGGGTCTGGTGATTGAACTGGGTTCGCAGCTCGAGCGCCTGAATACCGCCAGATCCAACCTTGGATACCACCTGAACAATCGGGAGATTGGTCGATGACAACAACACGACAGGAGCCCCTCAGTACCGAAGGGGCCATGACCTATTTCGCTTGGGCGAACGGTAGCGAGCCACCCATTTTCGTCGGCCCCATCAACCCGCGCACCGGCAAGCGGTCACAAGCGGGTAGCCTGAGCGCCTTCACCAGCCGCAAGGCGCGGGATTGCTTTATCGAGCTGACCCACGGCGGCGCGATCGCCATCACCGCCAAGCAGGCCCGTGAGCACAAAGCCGGGTTAGATGAACGGGCTTTCAATGAGCTGGTGGCCGTGCTGCTTGGGGGTGACCTATGAAACAGGGGGTTGCAAACCGGGATGAGGTCGCCGAGCTGGTCGAGCGGTTGGCTTGCGCTTATCTGGCTGTGCGCGGCGATGCCTTCGAACACCTGGGGGTGGTCATGAAGCTGGATCCGGCGATCTTGACCCTGGCCATTCACAACAACATGGTCGGGGCGCTGCTGGAGAGTGGCAAGAGTCTGGCTGAGGTTGCGCACCTGCTGAACTGGCTCGCGGGGGATGGTGGTATTCGCCCAGAGGGGGTGAGCCTGCTGGACGACATGAACCGCAGCTTCTGCGCCGAAGTGAGGGCCATGCTGGAGGATGGTAAAGACCCCCTGGCCGAGCTGGCAAAGTCGAACACCCGGAGGGCGCAGCAATGACCACCATGATAAAGGGGGTGACAGGCCCCCGCTTTGTGTCTGATGTAGTCGCTGCAGCCTGTGGCCACTGGCCCGATCTGCTGGCTGCAGTCGGTATCGACATCCCGAGCCGCGGCAAGCATGGCCCCTGCCCTGTCTGTGGCGGTAAGGACAGGTTTCGGCTGGATGACAAGACGGGACGCGGTACCTGGATTTGTAACCAGTGCGGCACAGGGGATGGGCTGGATCTGGTGGGTAAGGTGACCGGCAAGGGTGCCAAGGAGGCCGCCGAACTGGTTGCCCCGTTGGTGGGTTTGTCTGCCGGTGGGCTTGACCCTGACGAGAGGGAGCGCATCCACCAGCAACAACACGCCAAGGCCGAGCAGGAGCGCAAGCGGGGCGAGCAACAGCGCCAGAAAGCCGCCCGCCGTGCCGCTGCCATCATCCGCGACTGTGAACAGGGGAATCCCCTTTATCTCGAGCGAAAGGGCCTTGGCTCGCACCTGGGCACGGTGAATCGAACCTTGATCCGTGAGGGGGGCGAGAACTACCCAGCCGGTAGCCTGGTGATCCCGCTGACCAATGAGGCGGGCGAGCTGGTGAATGTACAGTTGATCGGCCATGACGGCATCAAGCGCTATCTGGCTGGTGGACAAAAGGCTGAGGCATTTCACTGCATTGAGGGCGGTGAGCTGGTGGCTGTGTGTGAGGGGTATGCCACTGGGGTGAGTGTGAATAGCGCAATATCCAGCACAGTATATTGCGCCATGGATGCCGGCAACCTGCAGGCCGTGGCCCAGATTGCTCGCCACCAGCACCCAGAGGCCCGGATCCTGCTCTGTGGCGACAATGACGCAGGCATCAAGGGTAACCCCGGCAAGGCCAAGGCCGAGCAAGCAGCGATCGCCGTGGGTGGGCTGGTGGCTTTGCCACCGGTTGCCGGCGACTGGAACGACTATCACCAGGCCAATGGGTTGACCAAGACACAAGAGGCCATCATGAGCGCCAGCATCACATCGACCACCAGCCAACCCCAAGACGCCAGCCAGAAAGAACAGGGGGCGAAGGTGATCCCTCTCCATCCTGAGCCCGTGGTGGGCACCAGTGCGGATGATCAGGGCCTGCCGTCAGGGTTCGAGATCCGGGGCGATCGCCTCTGCGCTTTGATGATGGTTGGCCGGGGGGAGGATGCGCACCAGGAGTGGGTACCGATCTCCAGTCCGATCCGGGTACTGGCCGAAACCGCCGACGAGCATGGGCGAGGCTATGGCCGTTTACTGGAGTGGCAGGACAGCGTCGGGCGGGTTCGTCAGTGGGCGATGCCCGTTCGCGCCCTAGTGCCGCGCAACGGTGACGAGGTATTCATTGCCTTGCTGGATGCCGGCTTGCCGTTCATCGAACTGGGGCACAGGCGCAAGCTGAGCGCCTACCTGATGGCCTACAAACCCGAGCGGCGCATCACCTGTGTGGAGCGCACCGGCTGGCATGGCCGCGCCTATGTGCTGCCCCATGGCACCATCGGGCCGAATGCCGAGGGGGTGATCCTGCAAACTGCCGGGTACACCGCCAGCGACTTCACCGAGCGCGGCACCTTGGCCGAGTGGCAACAGGGGGTTTCAGGGTTGGCCGTGGGTAACTCCCGCCTGTGCTTTGCGCTATCGCTCGCCTTCGCTGCCCCACTGCTCACCCTGGTGGGAATGGAGGGGGGAGGCTTCCACCTCAAGGGGGAGAGCACGGATGGCAAGACCACCATCATGAAAGCGGCTGCCAGCGTCTACGGCAACCCGGATCGCTACAGCCAGACATGGCGGGCAACCGGGAACGCCATCGAGGGGATTGCCAGTCGCCGAAATGATGCCCTGCTCTGTCTGGATGAACTGGGGGAGCTGGATGGCCGGGAGGCGGGACAGGTGGCCTACATGCTGGCGAACGGTCAGGGCAAGGGCCGCAGCAAGCTGGACGGGGAGCTGAGAGAGCGCAAGGCGTGGCGCTTGCTGTTCCTTTCCACGGGCGAGCTGTCACTTGAGGATCATGCCGCCAGTGCCGGGCAACGTACTCAGGCGGGAATGGAGGTGCGCACTATCCAGATCCCGAGCGACACCGGGCAACACGGCGCGTTTGAGTGGCTGCATGGCATGGGCAGTGGGCGCACCTTTGCCGATACGCTCAAGGCCAACGCAGACCACCAGCACGGCACCGCCTTCCGCGCCCTTGTGGAGGTACTGGCCGCCGACATGGAACAGCACCGCGCGCACCTGGCGGGCGAGATCAAGCGCCTTGCCGCCGAACTGACCCCGAAGGGTGCCGGTAATCAGGTAGGTAGGGCCATCAACCGGTTTGCGCTGGTGGCCGCTGCCGGGGAACTGGCTACCCGGCTGGGGGTTACAGGCTGGCCCGAGGGGGAGGCGCTGCGAGCGGTGCGGGTCTGCCTCAAGGCGTGGTTGGCAGAGCGGGGGCACCTGGGCAACAAGGAGGATGCCGCCACTCTGGCGCAGGTGCGCGGGTTCGTCACGGCTCACCAGTACACCCGCTTTGCCGACTGGTGCGACGCCAGTCACCGCCCGGCCAATATGGTGGGTTATCGCAAGGTCGAGGCGGATGGCGTGAGCTTCATTGTGCTGCCCCCCGGCTGGGCCGAGATCACCAAGGGGCGTGACCCCAAGCGGGCTGCGCTGTTGTGCCTGGAGGCGGGCTATCTGCTGACCGGCAAGGACAGGAAGCGATTGCAGCGGCAAGCCAGATTACCCGGCATGGGAACCAAGGCGTGGGTTTACCTGCTGACCGAGCGAGTGTTGGCCGATGAGGCCAGCGGCCCAGAGGATGACGAGTAGGCCAGCCAGAAGGATCCAAGGGCTGCCGAGTGCGGCCCTTTGCTTTCCCGCTTTGCGCGTGTGCGCGTGAAAGAAAATGCAAAAGTGGTGGGTACAGTGGGTACAAGACAACAGAACACCTCGGCAAGCCTTATGTATCAAGGGATTGAGCTGTACCCACTTCATCAAATATTTGGTGGGTACAAGGTGGGTACAGTGGGTACAACTGATGCTTTGCCCCCACCTGCAGATGCCTTGTACCCACCTATACCCACCACGTTTTCCCGAAGTGGGTACAACGAAAACCCAATGCTGGCGCGGGTTTGCGGGGTGTTGTACCCGTGTACCCACCGTACCCACCGTTTTTTTTGAACATATAGAGCGTGAGAGCCGATCAACATCACACTTCTACCGCAACAGGGGGTTGCATTGAGATTGAGCAACGAACAACGGGAGCAGGTGATCGCCCTGCGCCGTAGCCATTCACTGAACGAGGTGGCTTCTCTGGCTGGCCTGCCCTTGGGGACGGTCAAGGCCATCGTCAGCCGATCGGGCCTGTTCACCGACAACCCGAGACACCGGGCCATGTTCACCCTGCCGGCACGGGAGAGCAGCGGGGAGACCCTGCCAGCGGCTCAAGAGCTGCCACCCCAACAGGTGGTAACCGGAGATCGGGAGGTGGATGCCCTGCTGTGGCTGCGCCAGGTGATAGAGACCGGCGAGCCCGCCCGCATTGAACAAGCCAGGGAGGCAGCAGGGCGGATCACGACCCCACTGAATGAGCTGGAGAAGCGTTACGGCCAATGGCTGGCGGACAGAGGGGGGCACATGCTGGCGGGTCTTGCCAGTATCGGGTTTGCCAATCTGGACAGTCTGGCCGAGCGGTCTATTACCCGGCGAACCAGAGAGGCCGAGGCCATCGGACGGTTCGGGGATGCGCTGTGGAACGATACCCAGGCCGAAGCGTTTTGTCTGGAGGCGCTGCGCGGGCTGGAGCTGGTCAAATGTGAGTATCCGCCTGTGCTGGTGGCCGAGCGGTTCAAGGCACTGCCTGAGCTGATGCCGCACACCTTGAGCGATTGCCTGCATGAGCTGGCCTACTGGGACGATCTCTACCGGTTGCGCCGCGCCTGCGATACCAGCGGCTATTACGAGAGCAGCATGGAGACATGGGCCAGAGAAGCATTTGTGTTTGGCTTGCTGGCGGAGCTGAGGCCACGCAGCCGGGAGGAAGCACGGGCAACCCTTCGTTACCTGATGAGCAGTGAGCGCAAAGACTGGCCAGAGACAGACCGGATCTGTAACAACCTGATCGGGTAGGCCTGCCCACCTGGGGCGGCGAAGGTAATGGGGCAACCTGACCCGTAAGGTCAACGGGGCACATGCCGTCCAACTGTGGCGAGTGTCCCGCCGACTGTCCCGCCCAACAGCGCTGATGCCGTGGCCTGGAGGGGGGCCGCGTCCCGCCGACTGTCACCCCCATCAAGTTTTGCCCATTGCCTCATTTGAGTGTTGCCAGAGAGCTGCATCACCATTTCGGTGATACAGGCGCTGAACTTGGCTGAAAGCTTGCGATGCTGCACGGCCCAAGCCAGCCCCATTCCCTCAACCACCGGCTGAAGGTATTTCGATTTCCGAAATACCTTTGCAGAATTTGCACATGTGCGCGTGAAAGAAAATGCAAAATCGGTGGGTAACTGAATGGTCATTTCCACCATGCAGGTGTTCCCGTTGTTGTGGGGTGTCCATACGGTGGATGCCCATGGGGTGATGGCCACCAACAACAACCCCATGATCCTACTCCATGGAACCCCTCAACCTTCCCCAAAAGAGGGAACCTTTCCCCGAGATGTGGATGGTGTCGATACCCACTGAGCGATACCGGGATCCCGGTATTTGTCCACAAACTCCGCGCCAAAATCGGCAAGCCAGGTTGCTACCCCGCGCCATCCCAGAGCGCAAAATCCGCGCCTTATCTGGAAATGACGGGCTATTGCGCAATAGGTGTGGTGGAAATCACCACACCCCTGACGTTGAAGGGGTGCCCTACCACCAGCACACGAGCCAGATCCCCCGACCATCAAGCCTCAACGCATGGTTATCCATACAGGTGTTATGATGCGACCACGACGACAGCAGGGGATCAGCGATGAGAATCGAGCATGTGATCACAGCCGGTTGGGCCAGAGCCAGCCTGAACGAGGCGCACCACTCAGGTTATGGCCAGGGTGAGGCTGGTGTGGGTAGCCTGGGCGCATTCGCATTGCTGGGTAAGTATTGCCCCACCGGCCTTGCGTTGCTGCTGGCCCGCTACAACAAAGACCCCAGACAGAGACAGCTGGCGCTGGGTGAGGTCATTGCCACTGGTCGAACGCTGGCCCCCACCTACCTCACCAAGCTGGCCCACCGTGCGGATGGGGCCGCTATCATTGCCGTGGCCACCCTGGCGCTCGATGCGTACTGCAGAACAGCAGACACCCCAGGCG
>RCUQ01001291.1_pt1 | contig 10064 bp, 8 predicted proteins | sample 2166351 | NCBI WGS metagenome assembly RCUQ01 (sample SAMN09932597, study PRJNA488358) | compost metagenome | feature: garden; material: soil; isolation source: compost soil in acetonitrile-enriched culture | place: Germany: Experimental Botanical Garden Goettingen | collected 2016-01-27
CATAGCGGTGTTCCCTGAATAGACCGGTGTTGCGGACCTGGAGCATGGCAGATGCGCGCACGCTGCGTACGACTATAACCTGACGACAGTTTGCACCGTCGCGTAAACGCAGGCACTGCAGGTGCGCACTTCACCGGACAAACGGAGCTGCAAGCGCCAGCTGCGGTGGCGTTCGCCCTGGGCGAATGACTCAGCCAGCCCTGTGCGGGCGACGCAGGCGCGCCATGCTCAAGGTGTCCACCAGTACGCCGTCGCGAACGGCGTAATCACGAAACAGGCCCTCGGTTTCGAAGCCGAACTTGCGGTACAGGGCAATGGCTGCTTCGTTATCGGCATACACCGAAAGCTCGACGCGCTGCAGGTTCATCCAGTTGTCGGCGATATCCAGCGCCGTCGCGAGCAACTTGGAACCCACGCCCTTGCCTTGCCACTCGACCGCAACACCCATGCCGAAACTGCCGGCATGGCTGCGACGAATGCGCGAGAACTGTTCCAGGCCAATGTTGCCGATGACCGTGCCTTGATGCAGGGCCACTACCTTCACCAGGCGTTCGTTATCCGGCGCCAGGCGACTGCGCCAGAGCTCGGTGGACTGAAACGGCATTTGCAGGGTTTGCCGGGCGATGGCGGGATCGTTGTACAGCGCCGTAATGCCTTCGATATGGGATTCGTTGAAGCGCTCGAACGTGATAACGGGTTCGGTGGTCGGCATGGGTGAATCATCCTTGAAGCAGACATGGCCGTTCACTCTATAACGCTTTCTTCAGTGTGGCGAGAATCGATGTGGGAGCGGCGGTGCGGCGATCCGACTTGCTCGCGAAGGCGGTTGACCAGTCACCTTCAATGTTGAATGTGATGACGCCTTCGCGAGCAAGCCCGCTCCCACATTTTGATCGCACTCAGCTTTCGAACCACTCCCGACGCTCGCTGAAGGTGTTTTCGATCAACTCGACGATCATCCGTACCTGCGCGTCCTCCTCGGAACGGGCATTGACCGCCATCCACACCTGACGCTGCATCGGCCGGTCAAACAGTCCCGGCAAGGCAACGAGGCCGCGGTCGAAGTGGCTCATGTAGTGCGGCAGCAGGCCGACGCAGGCGCTGCAACGGATCATCTCCAGCATCAGTTCGTAGGACTGCAACTGCACAGCTCCCGCCAGGCGCTGGTCCACCAGTGCATTCCATGGCCGGAAGCTTTCAACCTGGCAGTCCTGCTGCCATTGCACCAGGAGGAAATCGGCCAGTTCCTCCAGGCATTCCGGCCTGGAAGCCACCCGTGAGTAACGCTTGGCAATGTGCGGCAGGTACTCCAGTTGCGCCAGAGACCGGGCTTCGGTGGTGGTAAAGCTCGGCCCCGGCAACGGCGATCCGGTTTCGCCCAGCCACACCACCACGTCGGCGCTGACCGCTTGCAGGGACAGTTCGCTGTCGAGGGTCTTGATGTCCAGGCGCACGCTGGCATTGCGTCGCAGCAGCGCCACCAGGTCACGCCCGAGAATGTCATGCAGGATCGAATCGGCCACGGCCAGCCGAATCAACGGCTGTTCGATCACCGGCAAATTGCGCTCATGGGCCAGTGCGATCAATTGTGCGTGCAGGCGCAAGCCATCGCGACTGAGGCTCAAACCATTGTCTGACGGGTTGAACAGCGAGCAGCGCAGCTGTGCCTCCAGCAGCGCCAGTTGCCTGCGCAGGCGGGTGGCCTTGATGTTCAGGCTGCGCGCGGCCTGCATGAAACAACCGCAACGGGCACTGACGGTGAAGCACAGCGCCAGTTCGGGGTCGATACCCGCGGCCAACTGGCGCCAGGACGCATTTTTATCGATGGTTACACGATACTCGGTAGCGCCCCGGTGGGCGCCGGTTTCCATGACTGACATCGAGGACTCCCTGTCGACATGACACTGACAGTTCCATCCTGCGGATCATTGATGAACCTGCCGTGACAATAACTCAGGCGCTGGGTGTCTGGCGAAAGCTCACGGCCAGGCGATTCCAGCTGTTGATGGTGGTGACGGCGATGGTCAGGTCGACTATTTCGCTTTCACTGAACTGCTCCCTGGCCTGCACGTAAACATCGTCCGGGACGTGGCTTTGCGAGAGCAAGGTGACGGCTTCGGTCCAGGCCAGCGCGGCTCTTTCCCGCGGATTGAAAAAGTTGCTGTCGCGCCAGACCACAATGGAATACAGACGCCGGTCGCTTTCGCCCAGGCGCCGTGCATCCACCGAGTGCATGTCGGTGCAAAAGGCACAGCCATTGAGCTGCGATGCGCGAATCTTGATCAGGTGCAGCAGGCCCTGCTCGATGCTCAGGCTGCTGGTCAGGGCCTCCATGGCGATCATGGCCTTCATCGCTTGGGGGGACGCGCTGTAGTAATCCAGGCGGGGCTTCATGGCGTTCTCGTGCGGCCTTGAGTTGATTTTCACGGTAATAGCTGGCGCGCGAGCATGACAGATCCAATTTCGCGATTTCCCCGTGGACCACGGCCTGCAGACCAATTGACGGTTTTTCCACCGCGCAACTTCTGCCGAGCGAGCGGATAAGGGTAATCTTGCGCGACGCACACGCGCCTCAACAGCCCCGGAGTCTCGCCGGCATGGAACTACATGTTGTCATCAACGGCCGCAAGGACCTGGCCGGCCAGTTGTATAACCAACTGCGCAGCGCCATCGAGTCCGGACGCCTGGCCGCCGGGACGCAACTGCCGCCCAGCCGGTTGCTGGCCGAACAATTGGGCATTTCACGCAAGACCATTTCCGATACCTACGCCCAGTTGACCTACGAAAACTTCCTCACCGGCGTGGTCGGCAAAGGCACCTACGTCAATGCGCGCTCGTCGAAGGTGCAGCGTAAACAGAACTACACGGAGCTTGGCGGCTTTGAGGTGATCGAATCCTGGCGCAACCTGCCGGTATTCCTGCGTCATCCGACCCTGGAAGGCTCGCTGCGCTACGATTTCATTGGTGGCGCCACCAGCAAGGGCCAGTTTCCCCAGGATGACTGGCGACGCTGCACCTCCCACGCGCTGCGCCAGATTGCCGGCTCCAAGGGCTTGTACAGCCAGCCTGAGGGCTTGCCCGCCCTGCGCAACGCCATTGCGCGGCACATCGCATTCTCTCGCGGGGTCAATTGCCAGGATGAGGATGTGGTGGTGTGCAACGGCGCGCAGCAGGCACTGGACCTGATTGCGCGGGTGCTGATCAGTCCGGGCAGCCTGGTCGCCATGGAGGACCCTGGCTACCCGCCGGCGCGACTGCTGTTCGGCACCCATGGTGCCACGGTGATTGGCGTGCCGGTGGACGCCGAAGGCATTGTGGTGGACCAGATTCCTCGCGGCACGCGCCTGATCTACGTCACCCCGTCGCACCAGTTCCCGCTGGGCATGCCGATGAGCCAGGCGCGCCGGCAAGCACTGCTGGCCAAGGCCCATGAACTGGGCGCGATCATCATCGAGGACGACTACGACAGCGAATTCCGCTACGAAGGACGCCCCACCGATTCCCTGCAAAGCATGGATGAACGGGGGATCGTCGCTTACGTCGGGACCTTTTCCAAAACCCTGCTGCCGGAACTGCGGCTTGGCTATGCGATCCTGCCGCCAGCGATCCTGGAGGCCGTGGTGCGCGCCAAACAGCTCACCGACCTGCACACCTCAACCCTGCCGCAATGGGCGCTGGCCAAGTTCATCGCCGAAGGCTGCCTGCTCAAGCACATCCGGCGCTGCCATACGATCTATGCCGGGCGCCGCGAGCGGATCCTGACGCGCATGGCAGGCGATCTTTCGCCCTGGCTGGAGGCGGTACCGTCCACTGCAGGTTTCCACATGGTGGTGATGTGCAAAGTGCCGATGGATATTCCATTGGTGATCGAACTGGCGAAAAAAGTCGAAGTCGGGCTATATGCCATCGACAGCTTTTTCTATCAGGAAACGCCCAGGGCCGGGCTTTTTTTCGGTTTTGGCGCCATCGAAACCCTCGACATCGACATCGCCCTGGACCGTTTGCGCGACATCCTGCAGCAAGTGGCCTGACGGATTGGCCTGCGGTTTTATCCGGGGATTGGCTATTGGCGGTCCCGGGGGCCGGGCCTATCCTGCATAGGCGTTATCCCTCAATGAGCAGGATTCGTCCGGCCTGATTCAGGAGTGTGAGCAATGTCCCATGAAGTGATCAATACCGTACAGGTACAGGCCGCCGCCGGCCGCTCGGATGAACTGGGTAAGCAACTGCAAAAGATTGTCGAAACCCTGCGTGAACTACCGGGCTGCGAATCCTATATGGTCGACCGCTGCCCAGAGGACAGCAATCGCTGGACCGTCAGCGCCCGCTGGCAATCGGAAGCGGCCATGAAATCCCATTTCAACTGCCCCGAAGTCCAGGGTTTCATTAGCCTGATCGACAGCCAACTGGCCAATGCCGTGGACTTCAACAGTTTTCCGATCGTCTGAAAACAAGATCAAAGGATCGCAGCCTGCGGCAGCGCCTGCACGGGCTGCGATCTTTGCTTTGGTCCCCTCGCCTTCCGAAATATTGGCTGTTTAAGCGCTACCGCTTGCGCACTACTGTGGTTTGCAACAACTAACCACCGCAGGTAAAGAACCATGAACATGTTGCGTTGCTGTGCAGCCTCCCTCGCCGCTCTGGCCATGATTGTGTCCGCTTCGGCCTTTGCCCATGACCCTTCGGAAAAGGTCACCGTTTTGCAGGACCAGATGCTGAAAAATGCTCCCGGCAGAAAGGCTTTGATGATCGAGGTTGACTACCAGCCAGGCCAATCGTCCATCGCCCACAAGCACGACGGCACGGCCATGGCCTATGTGCTTTCGGGATCGATCACTTCTCAGGTGAAAGGCGAAAAAGCGGTTACCTACAAGGCCGGTGAGTATTGGTACGAACCCGCAGGTTCGGAACACCTGGTCTCGAAAAACGCCAGTACAACCAAACCGGCGAAGCTGTTGGTGTTCATGGTATTAGCCCCGGACGAGAAAGTGTTGATCCCATTGGAAAACTGATGACTGAACGTACAGCCATAAATAAAAAGGCTCGAATGGCGAATTCGGGCCTTTTTATTTCCCGAGGCAATTAACCGCAAGCTGTTAAGCCAAACAAAACTATTGGCCACCGGATAAGTTCGAACATTGGCTGTTTCAATAAAACATCCAGGGTTTAGTCTTGAGTCACTGTCGGCACAACACCGGCAACTTCAACTGTCGACCAAACTGTTTCACTGGAGAAACACCATGAAACTTGCACTTGTCAGTACGTTGACCATAACGGTAGTTTTAACTGGTTGCTCGATCCCGACTGCGCCAACGGCGATCTCTTCGCTCAATGGCATGTTCACCGAACCGGTAGGCCGCAGTGGTGCCACCCTGATTACCAACGGCAGCCATGTCTCGCTGGGCATTATCTACAGTCAGAATACCCAGACGAACCGTGCCTATCTGCGGGACTACCAGGCCAACGCCGGCACCGGTTTCGGCCAAAGCCTGCTGGTACAGCCGATTCATGACGCCTATGTAGCCACCTCCAGGCCGGACATGGCCGTGGATTGGGTCAAGGCCTCCCTGCAGCGGCAATTCGGTTCGGTGACCGTGTATCCGGACATGCAGAGCCTCAGGGCGGCGAAGCCGGACGTGATGGCAGTGGTCGACACCCGCAGCCAACTGATGACATCGCGCAGTTCAGACATCCAGTCAGATGTCAGTGCGGACTTTTACGACAAGAACTTTAACTATATCGGTACTGCACAAGGGCATGACGCCAAAGCACTCAGTCCCGTGTGGGCTGACTACAAACGTAGTGAAGACATAGTTGCAGACATCAATGAACAACAGAATGTGCAAGTCAGGGCGCTGCAGAAGTTCGACCAGTCGCTCAATAGTTTGCTTAGCAAACCGACTAGCCTCTCGATGATTGACAACACGCCAGAGCAAAACCACTACTGACGTTATCGCCCTCCAGACTTTCTGACGCCTAAAGGCACGCTCAAGCTCGCTCCCACAGTAGATCAGGAAATGGGAGCGGGCCGTGTAGCACTGCGAAACAAATAACCAAGGTAAAACAAACCAATTAAAGTTATTTTAAGTTCGGCACGGAACAGCCACCTTTTTAACTTTAAATAATGGATTGATATATGAGCAAAGATGAGGAAAGATCCTTCATAGCGTGCTTGACCTGCGAAGGGAGCCCCATGACTTTTTTCGAAAGGGTATTAAGCGACAGGCATTTTCAGCAAGACGATGAAGATGGCCCACACAAACACTTGATTACGACTGCAGAAGTCTACTCCGCTGATTTACAGAAAATGGTACCCTTGGGCGTCACCTCTAAAAATAAAAACAGCATAGGGATAGTGGTGCATTTCAGGTGCTATGACGACTACTACAATCTGCAGATTTTAAGCGAGCCCTACTACAACAACTACTTCAGCAAGAGCACCCAAGGTTTCCTCGGAGCGCTTCCGGCGGCGGGAGGTGATACGACTTCTTTTAACTTGCTGAATGAAAGTTTCAAGACTGTCACGCTAGATGATTTCGACAGCGACAATCAGACCGTTTACTTGCAGGCACGCAATGCAGGCGTTATCAAAAAAATGCTATGGGGCGCTCAGGTGAACCGTTATTGCTTCCACGACCTGGCGGGTCACCAGGTTTTATTCAAACTGCACATTCTTGAAAGAAACGTGGCCACCCCTCAAAGCACTACACCCTACACTTGAAATAGCAGTGTGTGGTGATTTGACCCATTAAAAAAAAGCCCCGCATCCTTCGATGCGGGGCTTTTTCATTCAACGCCTGATCAGGCCGCCGGTTCCAGCTCGGCGGCGACGGCGGCAGGCACTACCGCTTGACCGCTCAACGCCAGGTCCAGCAGTTCGCGGTTGGCCACCGCGTACATGGCGTAGTCGGTGCCGCTGGCGGCACGGATTTCCACCAGCATGGCGCGCCAGCGTTCGATCATGCTGCCGTGCTGCGCGATCCACAGCGCCAAACGTGTTTCCACGTCCTGGGTGCCGTCGCCCTGTTGCAGGACCGAGATGGTGATCGCACGTTGCTGCCAGTCGACGTCATCACGGAACGCTTCACGGGCCAGGGCCTGCCAGTTGTTTTCAACCGGCAGAGCGCTGATCTGTTGCATGTACCAGGTGATGTCCAGCGCGCTGCCCACGGCGAAGTAAGCCTTGGCTACTTCGGCCGGATCCTGGCCAGTCACGTCGGAAGCCTCGATGATCGGCAACAGGGTGTACAGGTGCGAAGTACCAGCCACCATGCGCGCCAGCAACTCCGGCACACCGGCTTCGACGTACGCCTGATAACGGGTCTGCCAGGTTTCGCGGATCTCGCCACTGAGCAATTCGTCGAGTTTGAGGCCCAACGCCGCCAGATGCGGACCGAAGTGCGCGACGTCACGGGCAGCGTTCTGCTCGTTGCGACGGGCACGCAGGAACCAGCGCGTAGCGCGACGGCCCAGGCGCATCAGCTCGTCCATCAGCTCCAGTTGCACGTCGGCGGCAACCTGGTAGTCCAGGTTTTCGATCTGACGGAACCAGTGCGGGAGATGGAAAATGTCACGCACGATCACGTAGGCACCGGCCACGTTCGCCGGGCTCATGCCGGTCGACTCTTTGAGTCGTTGAACGAAGGTGATGCCCATGTGGTTGACCAGGTCGTTGGCGATCTGGGTGCTGACGATTTCGCGCTTCAGACGGTGACGGCGCATGGCTTCGGAGAACTTGCTCACCAGAGTCGGCGGGAAAGCGGTTTCCATGTCGCGGGTCAGGTAGTCGTCGTCCGGCACCAGGGAGCCCAGCAACTGCTCCTTGAGGTCGATCTTGCTGTACGAGATCAGCACCGACAGCTCGGCACGGGTCAGGCCATGGCCTTCTGCGATGCGCTCGTTGATCGCTTCTTCGGCCGGCAGGAACTCGATGGCGCGATCCAGCTTGCCGCGACCTTCCAGATCGTTCATCAGGCGCTTGTATTCGGCAATCCGCGGCAAGGCGCGACGGGCTGCCAGGGACAGGGCCTGGGTCTGCTTGTAGTTGTTGCCCAGCACCAGACCACCGACTTCGTCGGTCATGCTCGCCAGCAACTCATTACGTTGCTTGTCGGTCATGTCGCCGGCCTGAACCACTTCGTTCAGCAGGATCTTGATGTTCACTTCGTGGTCGGAGCAGTCCACGCCACCGGCGTTGTCGATGAAGTCGGTGTTGGAACCGCCGCCATTGAGGCCGAACTCGACGCGACCCAGTTGGGTCATGCCCAGGTTACCGCCCTCGCCCACGACTTTGCAGCGCAGTTCGTTGCCGTTCACGCGCAGTGCATCGTTGGCCTTGTCGCCGACATCGGCGTGGCTTTCGCTGCTGGCCTTGACGTAAGTACCGATACCGCCGTTCCACAGCAGATCCACCGGTGCCTTGAGCAAGGCATTGAGCAGTTCGGTCGGGGTCAGCTTGTCGGCCGAGATGTCGAAGCGTTCCTGCATTTGCGGGGAAATCGCAATGCTCTTCGCGCTACGGGAGAAGATCCCGCCGCCTTCGGACATGATGCTGGTGTCGTAGTCCGACCAGGCCGAACGCGGCAGGTCGAACAGGCGCTGACGCTCGGCGAAGCTCGACGCCGGCTCAGGGTTCGGATCGATGAAGATGTGCAGGTGGTTGAACGCTGCGACCAGTTGCAGCTTGTCGGACATCAGCAAGCCGTTACCGAACACGTCACCGGCCATGTCGCCGACACCGACCACGGTGATGCTGTCTTCCTGGACATTGATGCCGCGCTCGCGGAAGTGGCGCTGTACGCCGACCCACGCGCCCTTGGCGGTGATGCCCATTTTCTTGTGGTCGTAACCGGCCGAACCACCGGACGCAAACGCGTCACCCAGCCAGAAGCCGTAGTCGATGGCGATGCCGTTGGCGATGTCGGAGAAGGTCGCAGTGCCCTTGTCCGCCGCTACGACCAGGTACGGGTCATCGTCGTCATGACGCACGACGTTGGCCGGCGGCACCAGGGCGCCGTCCTTCAGGTTGTCGGTGATGTCCAACAGACCCGAAATGAAGATGCGGTAGCAGGCGATGCCCTCGGCCGCGATCTCGTCACGGCTGCCGCCCAGTGGCAGGCGACGCGGCAGGAAGCCGCCCTTCGCACCCACCGGCACGATCACCGAGTTCTTCACTTGCTGGGCTTTTACCAGGCCCAGGACTTCGGTACGGAAGTCTTCTTCACGGTCGGACCAGCGCAGGCCACCACGGGCCACGTTGCCGAAGCGCAGGTGCACGCCTTCGACGCGCGGCGAGTAAACGAAGATTTCGAACTTCGGTACAGGCTTGGGCAGCTCGGGAATCAAGTGCGGGTTGAACTTGAAGCTGAAGTACGACTTGTTATGGCCGTTGGCATCGGTCTGGTAGAAGTTGGTGCGCAGGGTGGCCTTGATCAGGTCCAGGTAGCGACGCAGGATGCGGTCTTCGTTCAGTACCTGGACGTCGTCCAGGGCGCTGAGGATCGCGTGTTCCAGGCGTTGCTGCTTGTCTCCCAGATCTTCGCCGGTCAGCTTGCGCGCCAGGTAGAAACGGGTCTTGAACAACCGGGTCAGCTCGTGAGCGATGTCGGTGTGGTTGTTCAGGGTGCTGGCGATATAGCCCAGGTCGAAGCCCAGACGAATCTGCTTCATGTAGCGGGCGTAGGCACGCAGCAGCGCCACGTCGCGCCATGGCAGGCCGGCGGTCAGTACCAGACGGTTGAACCCGTCGTTCTCGGCATCGCCACGCACGATGTGGACGAATGCGTCCTGCAGCGTGTCGTTCAACTGCTGGATGTCGAGTTCCAGGCCTTCGGCGGCGGTGAACGCGAAATCGTGAATCCAGAACTCGCGGCCACTGTTGTGGCGCAGGCGATACGGGAACTCACCCAGCACGCGCAGGCCGAGGTTTTCCAGGATCGGCAGCACGTCGGACAGCGCCAGCGGGGTATCGGCGTGGTACAGCTTGCAGTGCAGCATGCGCTGGCCGGAAACCTGGCCCAGCGGCTGGTAGAAGCTCATCACCAGCGGATTTTTTTCGTTGAGGC